>ERZ791741.698-NODE-698-length-30397-cov-8.179850_pt1 | contig 30397 bp, 28 predicted proteins | sample MGYA00510040_ERZ791741 | MGnify/ENA primary metagenome ERZ791741 (study PRJEB30046, sample SAMN00791960) | human gut metagenome | study: EMG produced TPA metagenomics assembly of the A metagenome-wide association study of gut microbiota in type 2... | reverse complement strand
GGCTTAACACCGTGGATGTGGTGATGATGAATGAAAAGTAGATTAATGGAGACCCCCCCAAAAAAACTCTTGACAAGGGACCGGGTGGCGATGACCCTGCGGACGCGGACCGCGATGAAGCAACGGATGACCGGCCCACAGTGAATCTCACCCCCAAAATTCCTGACGAGGAATCGGATGACGATGGCTCTGCGGACGACGACGGCAGCACCACAACCCAGGCTGAGTGCAAGATCGGCGATACGCCCTACTCTACACTGGACGAGGCGATCAGCATGGCGATACCTGGCGACCAGATCGACCTGCTGAAGAACATTGAGCGGGATGAAGGTCTTACGTTCGATAACAAGACCCTGACCATTTCCGGCGGCGACAACTATACGCTGACGCTGAACGAGAAGGGTATCTATTCAACATCCAGTGATATCACGTTCAAGGATCTCAAGCTGACGATTTGTGCCCATACAAATCCCATTGGCGCTGGTGGTGCTAACTTGATCACCCACTCCAGCAACCTGCGTTTGAGCCATGTGGAATTTGAGTTGACAGAAGACCAGCTCTCTGGCCCCGGCATTTTCCTGGAGGACGACAGCGATTTGTATTTTGAAGACAATACATATGCTGTGATCCACGACTTTAAAGCCGAAGAAGCCAGCGGTATCTACGCAGAGCGTTACAGTAAAAAAGGTCATGGCATCTGGGTCACTTCGTCTTACCTGGAAGTCACAGACTGTGACTGGAACGGCATGACCATCGACCCCATCGATCTCACGCTGAACAACGCCGGGGTCTATTTCACTCGTAACGGTACATCCGGTTATGGCGGTCTCGGTTGTTATGGCGTAGGAAGCTTTGGCGGCACGCTGACCATGGAGAATTCTACGCTGACCTCAACCGGCAACTATGGCGGTTGGAATGGTTATGGCATTTATGTCGGTGTCCTTGACATGGATGATGCTTCCACGTTGTATGCTACTGACAACCAAGGCTCTGGCATCGGTATTGGCAATAGTCGCGGCGATGAAAGCCATATTTGTGGACAGATTTACTGCGAGGGCAACGGTTCAGCTGATATTTATGGTGGCAGCGGCGGTTTTGTCGTGCATGCACAGCATGACGATCACACCTACGAAGGCAACGTGACCATCGAACCCGGTGCGTATCTCTATGCCTGCAATAACGTAGGCCTGGCTGGCGTTTTAAACAGCTGGATTCTGAACATTGAAAGCGGTGCAACCGTCATTGTTGATGGCAACAGCCAGCTTGGCTTTGCAAATAGTTATGATGCCCGTGCTACCATTAAAAGCGGTGCCAATGTCTCCGCAAACCACAATGATATCGGCATCTACAACTATGCAGGCGGTGGCGATCAGACAAAAGCAAAAGGCTTTTTCCTCATTGAGGGCGACGCACACGTCACTGCCAACAACAATGCGACTGCTGGCATCTACAACACCGTCGAAAACAGAAGCTACGGCAGCACCGGCAAAAACTACTACACCCCTGAGAATGACTACTTTACGATTGAGGGCGGTGCAGACATTTCTGCTGACGATAATGGTATCTACGGTATTTGCAATGACGGCGGTATTTTCACCATAGAAAATGGCGCAATCATTTCCACCTGCCATAACGGTTACGATGGTATTTTTAACAACAAACATGGAACGTTTACCATGGAAACCGGTGCAAACGTCTCTGTCTGCAATAACAGTCGCCATGGTATTTTTAACACCAATAGTGGAACGTTTACTGTAGAAGAAAATGTTGACCTGCAGGTTGAGCACAACAAGAACAGCGGCATTGTCAATAACGCGAGTGCGACACTGACGCTGCTTTCAGGCAGTGTTCGTTATAACACCACTTCCACTTGGTATGGCGGCGGTCTCCGAAACTACTCCACTGCAACTCTTTCGGATGACGTGCAGCTGTACAACAACCATGCAACAAAAGGCGGTGACGACATCGAGAACGGTGGAACCATTACCTTTGGCCCCACCGGCCGCGGCTGGGAGCTGGATGGCGACCCGGACTGCTATGATTTCATTGACGGCTGGTACGACGACTCTGAAACCACCCGCTGGAACGCCCATGGGGACGATGAAAGTGCCCGGCATACCGTGCTGTTCCAGCCCGGTACTGAACTCACCGACCCCCTGTCCCTCAAGGCCGCACACGGCAGCACCGGCAGCCTGACCGTCTGCAAAGAGACGGTCGGTGAACTGCTGCCGAGCGACTATGACACCGTGTTCACCTTTGAGCTCACGCTGGATGATGATGCCATCACCACGATCGACGACAAATGGTGCGGTGTCCCGTTCAAAAACGGCAAGACATCCTTCACCCTGAAAAGCGGCGAGAGCATCACGCTCTCGAACCTGCCCGCAGGCATCGGCTATACCATCACCGAAACCGCTCAGGACGGCTGGACCCTGCTGAATCTCAACCCTGCAGAGACCGGCGTTGTGCCCCAGAACGACACCGCCAAGGTCGTCTTTACCAACCTGAAGAACAGCCCGGACACCCCCTATGTTCCGGTCGTTCCCGTAGACCCGGAGATCCCCGAGGAGCCTGAGGGGCCGGAGACCCCCGAGGAGCCTGAGGAACCCGAGATCCCCGAGGAAACCGAGGAAACCGAGGAAACCGAGGAAACCGAGGAAACCGAGGAAACAGAGGCCCCCGGCGAGCTGCCTGCGGAGGAACCGGCTCAGACTGACACGTCCGCGTCGTTGGCCCAGCCGGAGGAAACGCCCACGCAGAACACCACGACCGTGACCCTGATCCAGACCGGTACCACCGATTGGCTGGCTGCCGTGCTTCTGATCTTTGGCATCGGTCTGTTGGTATGCGGGTGGTTCTTCGACCGCAAACAGCGCGCCGCAAAGCACTAAGGACAGAAACGCCCCGCAATCATACGCAAACCGCCGCATCCCCTGCCCCAGACCGGCAGCCGGATGCGGCGGTTTTTTCAAGGTTTTGATGAAATGCGTTCATCATTCCATCAAAGCGCACAAGAAGTGCGGGCTTTGGTGTACTAAAGTTTGTTGCACCTCCCACTTGAACAATCTTCACGAATCATTATAATAAAGCTAACGGAACAAAGGCGTTCCAGAAGGGTGAAGTTTGCCCTTCTGGAACGCTTTTTTGTTTTCTGTGTAAGATCGGCTGCGGATTGTGCCGCGGCCCAGAGGATATTTTGAGAGATAAGGATGGGAAAGGCAATGGATCAATTTACGGAAAACGCCACGCCTCTTGGCCTGTATGACCCTCAGTTCGAGCACGATGCCTGCGGCATCGGCGCTGTGGTGGACATCAAGGGCCGCAAGAGCCACCAGACGGTCAGCGATGCCCTGAGCATCGTGGAACGGCTGGAGCACCGCGCCGGTAAGGATGCCGAGGGCAAGACCGGTGACGGCGTGGGCATCATGCTGCAGATCAGCCACAAGTTCTTCTCCAAGGTGGCCGATGAGCTGAACATCAGCCTGGGCAACGAGCGGGAATACGGTGTCGGCATGTTCTTCTTCCCCCAGAACGAGCACCTGCGGGCACAGGCCATGAAGCTGTTTGAGCTGGTCACCCGCAAGGAGGGGCTTGAGTTTCTGGCATGGCGCAGGGTGCCGGTAGACCCCGATGCCGTGGGCCAGAAGGCCCGGGACTGTATGCCCTCCATCTGGCAGTGCTTCATCAAAAAGCCTGCCCGTGTGAGCAGGGGCATTGATTTTGACCGCAGGCTCTACATCATCCGCCGGGTGTTCGAGCAGGCCAGCAACGGCACCTATGTGCCCAGCCTGTCCAGCCGCACCATCGTCTACAAGGGCATGTTCCTGGTGCACGATCTGCGCCTGTTCTACCTTGACCTGCAGGACGAGGATTATGAGTCCGCCATCGGCATGGTGCACAGCCGCTTCTCCACCAACACCAACCCCAGCTGGATGCGTGCCCACCCCAACCGGTTCATCCTGCACAACGGCGAGATCAACACCATCAAGGGCAACACCGATGCCATGCTGGCCCGTGAGGAGAGCATCGAGAGCCCCATCCTGCAGGACGACATGAACAAGATCCTGCCCATCATCAACACCTCCGGCTCGGACTCCGCCATGCTGGACAACGCGCTGGAATTCATGGTGATGAACGGCATGGACCTGCCTCTGGCGGTGATGATCACCATCCCCGAGCCCTGGGAGAACAATAAGAACATCAGCCAGAAAAAGCGCGATTTCTACCAGTATTACGCCACCATGCTGGAGCCCTGGGACGGCCCCGCCGCCATCCTCTTCTCCGACGGCGACGTGGTGGGCGCGGTGCTGGACCGCAACGGTCTGCGTCCCAGCCGCTACTATATCACCAAGGATGGCCGGATGATCCTGTCCTCCGAGGTGGGCGTGCTGCCCTGCGCCCCCGACAACATTCTGATGAAAGACCGCCTGCGCCCCGGCAAGATGCTGCTGGTGGATACCGTCAAGGGCGAGGTCGTGGATGACGAGAAGCTGAAGGAATACTACGCCAGCCGCGAGCCCTACGGCGAGTGGATCGACCGGAATCTGGTCCGGCTGAAGGACCTGAAGATCCCCAACATCAAGGTCCCCAGCTACACCGGCGAGGAGCTGACCCGCCTGCAGAAGGTCTTTGGCTACAAATACGAGGAGATCAAGGAGCTGATCCTGCCCATGGCCCGGGCCGGTGCCGAGCCTTCCGGAGCCATGGGCACCGACACCCCGCTGGCTGTCCTGAGTGACCAGCATCCCCCGCTGTTCAACTACTTCAAGCAGCGGTTCGCACAGGTCACCAACCCGCCCATCGATGCCATCCGTGAGAAGGTGGTCACCTCCACCAGCGTCTATGTGGGTGCCCACGGCAACCTGCTGGAGGACAAGCCCGAGAACTGCAAGGTGCTCAAGGTGCAGAACCCCATCCTGACCAGCACCGATCTGCTCAAGATCAAGCACATGAACGTGCCCGGCTTCAAGACCGCCACGGTGTCCATCAATTACTATAAGAACACCAGCCTGGAAAAGGCCATCGACCGCGTATTCCTGGAGGTGGACCGCGCCTACAAGGACGGTGCCAACATCATCATCCTCTCTGACCGCGACATTGACGAGTACCATGTCTCCATCCCCAGCCTGCTGGCCGTTTCTGCCGTGTCCCAGTACCTCATCCGCACCAAGAAGAGCACGGCCATGGCCCTCATCCTTGAGAGCGCCGAGCCCCACGAGGTGCACCACTTTGCCACCCTGCTGGGCTACGGTGCCTGCGCCGTCAACCCCTATCTGGCCCACGACACCATTGCCCAGCTCATCGACGAGGGTCTGCTGGACAAGGATTACTACGCCGCCGTGGATGACTACAACAAGGCTGTGCTGAACGGCATCGTGAAGATCGCCTCCAAAATGGGCATCTCCACCATCCAGAGCTACCAGAGCAGCCAGATCTTTGAGGCGGTCGGCATCTCCAAGGATGTCATCGATAAGTACTTCACCGGCACGGTCAGCCGTGTGGGCGGCATCGGTCTGGAGGACATTCAGGCCGACGTGGAAGCTGCCCACAACGCCGCCTTTGACCCGCTGGGTCTGGACATCAACATGGAGCTGGCCGACGGCGGTGCTCACAAGTTCCGCAGCGGCAAGGAAGAGCACCTCTTCACTCCGCAGACCATCCATCTGTTCCAGAAAGCCTGCTTCACGGGCGACTACAAGGCCTTCAAAGACTTCACCCGCACCGTGGACAACATGGGTGCCGAGGGCATGCACCTGCGCAGCCTGCTGGACTTCAGCTATGACCCCAACGGCGGCATCCCCCTTGAGGAGGTGGAGCCTGTCAGCTCCATCGTCAAGCGGTTCAAAGCCGCTGCCATGAGCTACGGTGCCCTGAGCAGTGAGGCCCACGAGACCATCGCCATCGCCCTGAATCGTCTGGGCGGCCGGAGCAACACCGGCGAGGGCGGCGAGCCCGAGGAGCGCTACCAGAGCGAGAGCAACTCCAAGATCAAGCAGGTAGCCTCGGCCCGCTTCGGCGTGACCAGCAAGTATCTGGTCTCCGCCGAAGAGATCCAGATCAAGCTGGCACAGGGTGCAAAGCCCGGCGAGGGCGGCAATCTGCCCGGTGCCAAGGTCTACCCCTGGATCGCCAAGACCCGCCACAGCACCACCGGCGTGGGCCTGATCTCTCCCCCGCCCCACCACGACATCTACTCCATCGAGGATCTGGCCGAGCTGATCTATGACCTGAAGAACGCCAACCGCCACGCCAACATCAACGTGAAGCTGGTCAGCGAGGCCGGTGTCGGCACCATTGCCGCCGGTGTTGCCAAGGGCGGCGCGCAGGTCATCCTCGTCTCCGGTTACGACGGCGGCACCGGTGCAGCCCCCCGCACCTCCATCAAGAATGCGGGCCTGCCCTGGGAGCTGGGCATCGCCGAGACCCACCAGACCCTGATCCTGAACGGCCTGCGCAGCCGCGTCCGCATTGAGAGCGACTCCAAGCTGCTCTCCGGCCGCGATGTTGCCATCAGCTGTATGCTGGGCGCTGAGGAGTTCGGCTTCGGCACCTCCCTGCTGATGTGCGAGGGCTGCGTGATGATGCGTGTCTGCAACCTGGACACCTGCCCCATGGGCATCTGCACCCAGAACCCCGAGCTGCGCAAGCGGTTCAAGGGCAAGCCCGAGTATATCATCAACTACCTGACCTTTGTGGCGCAGGAGCTGCGGGAATACATGGCCAAGCTGGGCGTGCGCACCATCGACGAGCTGGTGGGCCGCACCGACCTGCTCCATGTCAAGCCCAGTGCTGCCGGCAGCCGTGCCGCCAAGATGAATCTGGACTGCATCCTGCACAACCCGGCCATTGCAAACAGCAACGTCCACTTTGTGCCTGCCGACACCTATGACTTCCACCTTGAGAACACCCTCGACATGAAGGTGCTGATGAAGAAGTTCAAGCTGGGCAGCAAGGCACCCCAGAGTGTCCGGCTGGAGGTCTCCAACACCGACCGTGCCCTGGGTGCCATCTTTGGCAGCGAGATCACCCGCAAGTACGGCAGCTCCCTGCCCGACGATGTCTACACCGCCGAGTGCACCGGCGCAGGCGGCCAGAGCTTTGGCGCGTTCATCCCCAAGGGCCTGACCCTCAGCCTGACCGGCGACTGCAACGACTACATGGGCAAGGGCCTCTCCGGCGGCAAGATCATCGTCCGCCCGCCCGAGGGCATCGGCTACAAGCCCGAGGAAAACATCATCACCGGCAATGTGGCCCTTTACGGTGCCACCAGCGGCAAGGCCTTCGTCTCCGGCGTGGCCGGTGAGCGCTTCTGCGTCCGCAACAGCGGCGCGACCGCCGTTGTCGAGGGCGTGGGCGACCACGGCTGTGAGTACATGACCGGCGGCACTGTCGTGGTCCTGGGCCAGACCGGCAAGAACTTCGCGGCCGGCATGACCGGCGGCGTGGCCTACGTTCTGGACGAGAACTGGGATTTCTACCAGCGGGTCAACAAGGAGACCGTGAGCCTGGAGCCTGTGGAGCACAAGTACGATGTTGCCGCCCTGAAGGAGCTCATCCGCGAGCATGTGGAAGCCACCGGCTCCCCCCGCGGCAAGGAGATCCTGGACAACTTCAGCGAGTACCTGCCCAAGTTCAAGAAAGTCCTCCCCTACGATTACGACCGGATGCTCCGGGTCATCGCCTCCATGGAGGAGCGCGGCCTGGACGGCGAACAGGCACAGATCGAAGCATTCTACGCTGTGCAGAAGAAGAAATAAGGAGGGCTGGATCATGGGCAAGATCACTGGATTTATGGATTACACGCGCAAGACCAGCACGGATGTCCCGCCGCTGGAGCGCATTGAAAATTTCAACGAGTTTCACGTCTGGCTCTCCCGCGAGGAGCAGCAGACCCAGGCCGCCCGCTGCATGGACTGCGGCGTGCCCTTCTGCCAGGCCGGCATGATGATCGGCAGCATGGCATCAGGCTGTCCGCTGAACAACCTGATCCCCGAGTGGAACGACCTGGTCTATCAGGGCAAGTGGGAGCTGGCACTCCACCGCCTGCGCGCCACCAACCGCTTCCCGGAGTTCACCAGCCGGGTCTGCCCCGCCCTGTGCGAGGCCGCCTGCACCTGCGGTGACGTGACCGGCAGCAGCGTGACCGTGCGCGAAAACGAGCACGCCATCGTGGAAACGGGCTACGCCAAGGGCTGGCTCCACGCCGCCCCTCCCCCGGCCCGCACCGGCAAGAGCGTGGCCGTCATCGGCAGCGGCCCGGCCGGTCTTTCGGTGGCCGAGTACCTGAACATCCGGGGCCACGCCGTCACCGTGTTTGAGCGCGCCGACCGCGTGGGCGGCCTGTTGATGTACGGCATCCCCAACATGAAGCTGGACAAATCCGTCATTGAGCGCCGCATCAGGATCATGCAGGCCGAGGGCGTGGAGTTCCGCACCAGCATGGATGTGGGCGGTGCGGTGGATGCCGAGAGCATCCTGAACAGCTACGATGCCGTGGTGCTCTGCTGCGGTGCCAAAAAGGCCCGCGACCTGAACGTTCCGGGCCGGGATGCCAACGGCGTGCACTTTGCCGTGGATTACCTCACCAGCGTGACAAAGAGCCTGCTGGACAGCAAATTTGCCGACGGCAGGGCCATTGATGCCAAGGGCAAAAATGTTCTGGTCATCGGCGGCGGCGACACCGGCAACGACTGCCAGGGCACGGCCCTGCGGCAGGGCTGCACTGATCTGGTGGCTCTGGAAATGATGCCGCAGCCCCCCAAGGAGCGTGCCGCCGGCAACCCCTGGCCCGAGTGGCCCCGGGTGCTCAAGGTGGACTACGGCCAGACCGAGTGCATAGCAAAGTTCGGCAAGGACCCCCGTGTCTACCAGACCACAGTCAAAGAATTCCTCAAGGACGATGCAGGCAGCCTGACCGCTGCCGTCATCTCCTACCTCAAGCCCGAGCGTGACCCCGAGTCCGGCCGCACCAACATGGTGCCCACCGGCGAGGAGTTCACCTACAACTGTGAGCTGGCCTTCATTGCCGCCGGTTTCGTGGGCTGTGAGAGCTATGTGGCCGATGCCTTCGGTGTCAGCCTGACCGGCCGCGGCTGTGTGGACACCGACCATTTCCGCACCAACGTGGACAAGGTGTTTGCCTGCGGCGATATGCGCCGGGGCCAGAGCCTTGTGGTCTGGGGCCTGCGCGAGGGCCGCGACTGCGCCGCCGAGGTAGACCGCTACCTCATGGGCTACACCAACCTGTAAGCCCGCATCCCGGCCATTACTGAACCATTCCCTTTCCTATCCTAAACAAGCCAGAGCGGAAGCTTCCTCCATGGGGCTTCCGCTCTGGCTTTTCCTGTGGATATCGACCTGCATCAAAAAAGCGGCCCGCCCTCTCCGGCAGGCCGCTTTGCGTTCAATCCGTATCGTATTCGGTACCGGCCCCATCGGCCGGCGGCTCCGTCTGCCCGGCAGACGGTGTGGCACCGGCGGAAGGAGTTGTGGTCTCGGGCGGGGTGGCGGGCACCTCGGCCTCGACCTCTGCTGCCATATAGACGATGATGGTCGAGCCGACCTCCACCATGGCACCGGGCTCCTCGCTGCAATAGGCCACACAGCCCGAAACATAGGAGCCATCGTTATAAATGGGATAGAAGCTCGCATTCAGCCCCACCTGCGCCAGCTGCTGCTCCGCACCGTCCCGGGTAAAACCTGCCACGTTGGGCATCTCCACCATCTGCGGGCCGCGGCTGACCACCAGATCGATGGTGCTGCCCTTTTCGATGACCTCTCCGGCTTCGGGGGTCTGACGGATGATCTTGCCCTTTTCCACAGTATCACTGTATTCCATGGTCACATAGAACAGGTAATCTCCGGCATAGCTGTGGTTGTTGCGCACCTGCGAATCGTAGTCCATCCCCACAAAGTCAGGGGCCAGATTCACCGGCTCTGTCACCAGCGAACTGGCCGGTTCGGAGGCCGGGGTGGATTCCGCAGGCTTTGCGGTGTGCAGCCCCTGATTCACCAGGCCCCACACGATGAGCAGCGTCAGGATGGCCAGCAGGATCAGGATGGCCGCCAGCAGGTTGCGCAGGCTGAGGATATGCTTTTTCTGCTCCTCTTCCTCGGTGGACTGAGGGCGCGGGGCAGCCTGCTGCAGGGTCTGGGTGAGCTCCGTGGTATACTCCTGGCTGCTCAGTGCCTGGAACAACTGGGGCACGGTCTGGATGCGCTCGGCAGGCCTGAGCTGCAGGCCCATCCAGAGCACATCCGAAACATACTCCGGCACCGCCCGTTCCAGCGTGCGGGCGCGGGGGTTGGAGTCCGACACCAGCCGCTGTGCCGCAGGAACAGGGCTCTGCCCGCAGACCATCCGGTAGACCACGGCGGCAAGGCTGTATTCGTCGGTGTAGCGGCCCTCAAATTCGGTGGTGGAATACTGTTCCGGTGCCGAGTAGCCCTCGTACAGCTGCTCGTGCAGGCCGCTGCCCGCCGTGCGCAGACCCACGGTAGCGTAACCCGTCAGGCGTGCCCGGCCGTTTTCCAGCACCCGGATGTTTTCCGGGCAGATGCCCCGGTGCACCAGCCCCACCTGATGCATGGCCGCCACGCCGTCAAACACAGGCTGCAGCATATTGCGGGCCGTCTCGGCCGAAACCGGGCTGGGACGCTCATCCAGCCACTGCTGCAGCGGGATGCCGCCGGGATTCTCCATCACGGCGTAGACGGTGTTGTTCTCCTCGAACACGTCCAGCACGGCCTCCAGACCGTTTGCGGGGGTGATGCGCTGGATGGAGCGGTAGAGATCGGCAAAGTCCATCCGGGTGGTCTTGAACAGCACCTCGCTGCCCAGCTTGGGCCGGAGCAGCGCGTCCGTGCCCCGCTCCGCCGACAGCGTCAGGGGCATATACTCCTTGATGGTCACCCGGAACCGCCCGGTGTTCTCCACGCCCCGGTACAGGATGCCCTCGCCGTCGATGCTCTGCATCTCACCCACGGTATACCGCCCGGCCAGCAGCGTGCCCACCGGCAGGCTGCCCGCCGGGTTGCGCCCGGCCAGTACCCCGCCGCAGTGCGGGCACACCGACACCCGGCTTTCCAGTTCTCCCATGCAGTACGGGCAGATGCGTTTTGCTTCCATATGCGCCACCTCGTTTCTTCGTGGTCTGTTTCAGATTATTGTACCATATTTGCCCCCGCCGCGCAATCCGCAAAGCAAAAAAGCGCCGCCCTCTGAGTTTTTTCACAGGGAGCGGCGCTTTGATTTTCTATTACAGGGTCAGCGGACGCAGATACACCTTATTCCGGCAGGTCCTCTTCGTTCTCCAGGCTGTGCCAGACGTTCTGGACATCGTCGTTGTCCTCCAGAGAGTCCAGCAGCTTGCCCATTGCCTTGAGCTGATCGGGGTCGGTCAGGCGGGTGGTGGTCATGGGGACCATGGCCAGGTCGTCGCTCAGGATCTCGTAGCCCTTCTCTTCCATGGCCTTGACCACAGCGGAGTAGTTCTCGGGATCGGTGGTGATCTCAGCAGCCTCTTCGCCTGCATCAAAGTCCTCGGCACCGGCATCCAGAGCGTCCATCATGGCCTCGTCGGCATCCTTGTCCTCCAGAGAGATGTCAATGACACCCTTCTGGCTGAACAGGAAGCCAACACAGCCCATAGCGCCCAGGTTGCCGCCGTTCTTGTCGAAATAGTGGCGCAGGTCGGCAGCGGTACGGTTGCGGTTGTCGGTCAGGGTCTCGACCATGACAGCAACGCCGCCGGGGCCGTAGCCCTCGTAGGTGATGGCCTCGAACTCGGTCTTGTCGCCGCCCTCAGCCTTCTTGATGATGCGCTGGATGTTATCGTTGGGCACGCTCATGCGCTTTGCCTTGGCGATCAGGTCTGCCAGCTTGCTGTTGGAAGCCGGGTTGGGGCCGCCGTCACGGACGGCAACGCTGATCTCGCGGCCGATCTTGGTAAAGACCTTGGCTCTTGCGCCATCGGTCTTTTCCTTCTTGCGCTTAATGTTGTTCCATTTGCTATGTCCAGACATGGGAACCTCCTAAAGTTTTATCGAAATCTCCGCCTGCGGGCAGACGGGCTGTGGTCGCCCGCTTGTGGCAGCACACAAAATCTAACTCTATTATTGTAGCACAATCACGAATCCCATTCAAGGGTTCCAGGCGTGTTTTTTCGCCTGTTCGTGTTGGAAAACCGGCTTTTCAGGCCGGTTTACAGCAGCCGCAGGGCCTTGGGGTAATGGTTTTTGACCCGTCCGCCCGATACCTTGCCGCCGCCCATGGGGCAGCCATCCACGGTCACGCAGCACCAGCCATCGGCGGCAGTGTCCGCGACGATCTCACGGCCGGAAAGGTACTCCGTTACCCGTGGGTCGGCAAGGGTCAGTGCTTCGCGGTTGGTGCAGAGCGCGCCGAACGCTGTGAACAGGTGGTGTTCCGGCACGAAGCGGCCCTTCTGCACGCTGCCCACGAACACCCCCGCCCGCAGGACATGCAGTCCCGTCTGCGGAAAGGGCACGGGCAGCAGAACGCTGCCGCCATGCACCACGGCAGGGCGGTCTGCCAGCGCCGGGAAATACTGCCGGGCAAACTCCTGCCATGCAGCAAGGCTCTGGGCCGGGGTGGCCTCCCCTGCCCCGGCATCCCGGCTGCGGGCGCTGCGGCCCTGCACCGCCTCCCGCAGGGCACGGCTGTTCTCCCGGCGGGCACTGCGGGCATCCGGGGCCTTGGCAGGCCTGCCGCCCTTCTGCTTTTTGCTCTGCTCTGCGGCAGCAGCCAGCCAGAGTTCTTCCTCTGCCGTATAGGTTCCGGAGGCAGGCAGCGCCCGCGGCGTACCTGCCTTGACCAGCCGGGCAATAAAATGCCCCTCGCCGCCCTGACAGGGCCAGATCCGGCGCACTTTGCTCACATCCAGCGGCAGGCCGCCGGTGCGGTTTGCCTCACCCGGGCTGCCAAAGCTGTAATCCACATTGCCGAACACATCGGCCAGCGTGAACTCCGGGTGGCGCTGCAAAAACGCCGCCACCTGTCCCTCGTCCTCTTCCGGGGCAAAGGTGCAGGTGGAGAAGATCATCTCGCCGCCGGGGGCCAGGCAGGCCGCCGCGTTGTCCAGGATCTGTGCCCCCAGTGCGGCGCACTGCTTCACCAGCGCTTCACAGTGCTGGGTCACAGCCACGGCTTCCTTGCGGAACATCCCCTCGCCGGAGCAGGGCGCATCCACGAGAACACGGTCAAAAAACTCCGGCAGAGCGGCGGCAATGCGGCCGGTGTCCTCGTTCAGCACCACGGCGTTGGGCACGCCCATCCGCTCCAGATTGCTCCGGAGCACCTCGGCGCGGGCGGCAACGAACTCATTGCTCACCAGCAGTCCCTGCCCGCCCAGCGCTGCCGCCAGCTGGCTGCTCTTGCCGCCGGGGGCCGCGCAGGTATCCAGCACCCGCATCCCGGGCCGGACCCCCAGCAGAGGCGCGGCACTGGAAGCGGAAGGCTCCTGCGAGTAGAACACACCCGCATGGTGGTAGGGGTGCCGCCCGGGCTTGAAGGCAGAGTCCTGCACCACAAAGCCCGCCTTGCAGAAGGGCGAGGGTTCCACCGGAAAATCTGCCTGCGCGGCAAACTGCTCCGGCGCAGCACGCAGGGCCGAGACCGTCACGCCCCGGGCAGCAGTATCCTGCGGGGCGGCATAGAGAGCATCGAACCGGTCGCCCAGCAGAGCGCGCTCCCGGCGCTCAAAATATTCCGTAGGCATGAAAGCTTATCCTCCCATGAATAAAGCCGCCGTTCGCGGCAAAACTAAGGCTGTGAGGGAAAGCCCCCTCACGAAAGGAGTAACGAACCATGAAGGACCACAGCGAGAATCGCACCGAAAACCGCACGAACAACTGCAAGAACCAGAGCCAGAACCGCACCACCAATCAGACCACCAACGAGCACAAGCACCCCAACCAGTATACCAAGGGTGCTGACGACGAGGGTGCCAAGAACAAGAAGTAACACCGCATAAGAAAGCCCGCTGCCTTCCCTGCACTGTTTTCCAGTGCGGAAAGCAGCGGGCTTTCGCGTTTTATTTCTGGTTCGGGTCAAACTGCTGCCACAGGGCATCGAACAGCTCTTCCACACGGGCCATCTGCCCGGTGAGGTAAAGCCAGCCCAGCAGGCACTCAAAGCCGGTGGAAGCGCGGTATTCCTCAGGGGAAGCGTGCTTGGCCACACTGGCCTTGCTGGCGTTGCGGCCCCGCTTGAACACGGCCAGCTCCTCCTCTGTGAAGAGCGGCTCCAGCAGCTGCTCCTCCCGGAACTGTGCCCGGGCCGAGACATACTTGACCTTTTCCACATTGAGCTTGCCTGCGGACATCCGGTGGTGCCGTGCCAAACGGGTGCGCACCAGCAGTTCCAGCACGCTGTCCCCCACAAAGGCCAGCGCCAGCGGGTTCAGCTCACGGGGGTCGATGGTTTCCGATTCGTTCATAAGAAAATCCCTTTTGTCAGCGCCCTCACCCTCTCCGTCAGTGCTTCGCACTGCCACCTCTCCCGAAGGGCGAGGCTTTGGCAATCCACGCAAAACAGCTTGTTTTTGCCAAGGGCTCCCCCTTTGGGGGAGCTGGACGCGAAGCGGCCTGAGAGGGCCGTCTCCTTTTAGAAGATATAATCGAACTGATACTCACCAATGAGGATGGTGTCGTTCTCCTGCACGCCCTTTTCCACCAGTTCGGTCAGGATGCCGCTCTCATCCAGCTGACGCTGGAAATACTGCAGGCTCTCGTAGTCGTCCACATTGCTGCCGGCCAGGATATACTCCAGCCAGGGCGCGTCGATGCTCCACACATGGGCCTCCATCCGCTGGATGGTATAAGCACGGTCGTTGGCCTTGGGCTCGGGCTTCTTGTACTCGGGGGTGAACACAGGCACCGGCGGGATATCCTTCAGGCGGTTGTAGACCAGGCCCGGCAGCTCCCGCACGCCCTGCATGGTGGCGGCAGAGATGGGCACAAAGGTCAGGCCCTTGCCCTCCACATAGCTGCGGAAGCTCTCGATCTGCTCCTCGGTGGCCAGGTCGCACTTGTTGCCCACCACGATCTGGGGGCGCTGTGCCAGCTCGGGGCTGAACTTTGCCAGCTCCTCGTTGATCTTTTCAAAGTCCTCCACCGGCTCACGGCACTCGCTGCCGGAGACATCCACCACATGCAACAGCAGGCGGCAGCGCTCCACATGGCGCAGGAAGTCGTGGCCCAGACCAATGCCCTCGCTGGCACCCTCGATCAGGCCGGGGATATCGGCGCAGACAAAGCTTGCGCCCTCACCCACCGACACGACACCCAGGGTGGGCACCAGCGTGGTGAAGTGATAGTTCGCAATCTTGGGCTTGGCCGCGCTGATGGTAGAGATGAGGGTGGACTTGCCCACATTGGGGAAGCCGATCAGGCCCACATCAGCGATCAGCTTCAGCTCCAGCGTCACCTGGATGTCCTCGCCGGGCATACCGGGCTTGGCAAACTTGGGGATCTGGCGGGTAGGCGTTGCAAAATGTGCGTTGCCGTAGCCGCCGCGGCCGCCCTTTGCGATGGTGACGGGGGTGTGGTCGGACAGGTCCGCGATGACCAGCCCGCTCTCCGCATCCTTGATCACGGTGCCCAGCGGCACCTTGATGATGAGGTTTTCGGCATTCTTGCCGTGGCAGAGGCTTGCGCCGCCCTTGCCGCCCTCGGGAGCAGTGTACTTGCGCTTGTAGCGGAAGTCCATCAGGGTGGAAAGATGATCGTCCGCCACAAAGATGATGTCACCGCCGCGGCCGCCATCGCCGCCGTCCGGGCCGCCAGCGGCCACGAACTTCTCACGATGGAAGCTCACTGCGCCATCGCCGCCCTTGCCCGCATGGAGCCAGATGGTGGCGATATCGATAAAATTGGTTTGTGCTGCCATACAGCCCCTCCTAGAATCTGAAAAGAGCCGGGCCACGAGGGTCCGGCTCTTCGGGTTGCAGTTTTTCAGGCAGAAGTTACTGCTTCACGCTGCACTTCTTGCCGCTCTTGCCCACGCGCTCAAAACGGACAGTGCCGTCAACCAGAGCAAACAGGGTGTCATCGCTGCCCTTGCCAACGTTCTCACCCGGCATGATGTGGGTGCCACGCTGACGAACCAGGATGTTGCCGGCCAGAACGAACTGACCATCTGCACGCTTGGTGCCCAGACGCTGTGCTGCGGAATCGCGGCCGTTCTTGGTGCTGCCTACGCCCTTTTTATGTGCCATTGTAATTTACCTCCTTAGCCGTTGATCGCAGTGATCTCAACCTTGGTGTAGGGCTGACGATGGCCCATGCGGCGAGCACTGTGCTTCTTTGCGCGATAGGTGATGATGTTCAGCTTCTTGCCCTTGCCATTCTTGATGACCTTGGCAGAAACGGAAGCGCCCTCAACAACGGGAGCGCCAACCTTGACAGAACCCTCCTCGCCAATAGCGAGAACCTGATCAAACTTCACTTCGGAGTCGGCCTCAACGTCCAGCTTTTCGATGTAGACGATGTCGCCCTGCTCCACGCGGTACTGCTTACCGCCGGTAACAATGATTGCGTACATTTTGTTCATTCCTTTTCGTTGTACTCGCTGGTCGTAAAGGCAGGCCCTCACGGGGCCGTTTCCGGTGCCCACACCATGCGGCTAGAATATTATAGCAGAAAAAAGTCCGCTTTGCAAGGGCTTTTTGCACTTTACTCCGGATTTTTTTCGTTCTTTTCCGGGTGTTCGCGCCGGTCCAGCGCTTCCTTTACGGTTTCATTCCACGCTGCCGTTTTCTCAACGAACTCCGCGCGGGATGCAGAGGCCGGCAGAGCAGCGTCCGTCCCCGCAAAAGTGGTGGGACCGTCCAGCTTTTTCATCCGTGCCCGGTTCTCGCTGTTCAGGGGCAGCTCTACCATCAGGGGCTTGTCCCTGAACTTTTTTGTCAGAAGGATCTCAGCGATCACACCGCCCACCACGGCAATGCCCGCCACCAGCTGGGATACCCGCAGGCCGATGCTGGGCACCAGCAGCAGGCTGTCGGTGCGGAGGGCTTCGATCCAGAAGCGGCCCGCGCCGTACCAGACGAGGTACCGCAGGGCGATATCCCCTGCAAACCTGCGCTTTTTGATGTAGCGCACCAGCAGAAACAGGCCCACAAAGCACCAGATGCTCTCATATAAGAAGGTGGGATGCACCGGCAGGTTCGGGTCGATGGTCACACCTTTGGGCACCGTGACCACGCTGCTCGTCAGGTAATCGTGGGTCGCCTGGCTGTACATGCCCCAGGGCAGGGTGGTGTTGCAGCCAAAGGCCTCCTGATTGAAAAAGTTGCCCCAGCGGCCGCAGCCCTGCCCGATGAGGAAGCCCATGGCCGCCAGATCGAACATGGGCAGCACGGGAACTTTCCGCCACTTACAGGCCAGACCTCCGAACAGAAAGGCTCCGATGATGCCGCCGTAAATGGCAAGACCGCCATCCCGGATGGCCAGCACATCTTTCAGGCTGTGGTACTGATAGGGCGAAAGGGCCACATAGTAGAGCCGGGCACACAGGATACCCATGACCACACCGATGAGGATGACATCCACCATGGCATCGGCATCCACACCAAACTCCACACTGTGCCGGAAGGCGAACACCAGCGCCAAGCACATGCCCACGGCAATGCAGACACCGTACCAGTAAATGTTCATGCCTCCGATGGAAAAGGCCACGCGGTCAAGCTCAAAGCTCAGCCCCAGCCCCGGAAACTGCACCAGATTCGTCATTCTTCCATCTCCTCTTCATCGTCCAGCTCTTCCCCGGCCGTGCCGTCGGGCTGGATGTACATCACAGCCATCCGCTCCTCGCTCAGGATCTTCTGCAGCGCCGCGTCGGCATCCTCTGCCGTCAGCGCCGCCAGCGTGGCGATCTGCTGGGCCACGGTCTGGCCGCTGAGGGCAAAGTCTGCCATCTGGCTGGCCGAGTCCTCCACATTCTCCAGATTTTCGATCAGCTGGCCGTATTTTTCATTCTTGCACAGGGTAAAGATCTCCCGGTCCACGCCCTCAGCACGGATGCGCCGGATCTCCTCCAACAGCAGCTGCTTCACAGTGTCGGGCACATCGCTCTCGCCGGTGAACAGGATGCAGCAGCACCCGTCCACCCGGAGCACCTCCCCGCCAAAGCCGGGGTTGGTCAAGCCCTCATCATAGAGCTTCCGGTAGAGCCTCGACATGCCGCCAGAGATGCAGCAGAGGATGAGGTCATACAGGATCTCGCTGCGCAGGTCGTCATGCTGCAGCGGCTGCTCCTTGAAGCCGATGCCGAAGCAGGGCTTGGACACCGGCATTGTAATGGTCTTTTCGGCAGCGGCCAGCGTCATGGGTTCCTCTGTCCAGAGCCGCTGCACCCGCTCCACCGGGCGCGCTTCCATCAGGCCGTGGCGCGCACAGGCCGCCAGGATCTGTTCCATGCTGGTGCTGCCTGCGGCGGCCAGCACCATGTTGTTGGGGGCATAGAACGCCTTGCAGCAGTCGTACAGCATCTCCGGCGTGATCTCCGCAATGCTTTCCACCGTGCCCGCAATATCGCTGCGGATGGGGTGGCTGTGATACAGGCACTCGCACAGGCCGGTGATGAGCCGCCAGTCGGCGCTGTCATCATACATTTTGATCTCCTGCCCGATGATGCCCTGCTCCTTGGCGATGGTCTGCTCAGTAAAGTAGGGACGGCCCACCATGCCCAGCAGCACATCCAGGCTTTCGTCCAGCTGCTCGGTGGCGGTAAACAGGTAGCAGGTGCGGTCAAAGCTGGTAAAGGCATTGGCGTTGGCACCGGTCTTGGCGAACTTTGCAAAGGCATCGCCGTCCTCATCCTCAAACATCTTGTGTTCCAGAAAATGCGCCACACCGGCGGGCAGGTGCACTTCCCTGCCGTCCACCCGGAAATCCCGGTCGATGGAGCCAAAGCGGGTGGCATAGATGACATGAGTGCCGGAATAGCCCGGCATGGGCCGCACCAGCACCGTCAGGCCCGAGGGCAGCACCTTCCACTCATCGGCGGCGGCCTCGGTCAGGGCACGGTTCGTGTTCTGTTCAGGCATGGGCGCTCTCCTCCTCTCGGGTCAGAAGATAGCTGACTGAAAGGGTCAGCTGCCGCAGGACGGTGCGGACATCCTCCTCGGTCACAGCCTGCAGGGCCGCGCGGGCATCGTCCGGGGTCTGCACCGGGCCGCCCCGCAGTACCTCCATGTAATACCAGGTCTCAATGCCGCCCAGCGTATCCTCAATGCCCGCCATCCCGCTCAGCAGGGAGCGGCGGCAGTCCTCAAGCTCCTCAGCCGTGATGGGGCCGCTGCGCAGGTCATCCAGCTCCTTCAGGATCGCTTTTTCGGCCCGGGCCGCGTCGGCGTGCTCCACGCCGCTGTTCACAGCCATGCTCCCGGTAAAGCTCTGGAAGCTGGACGAGCAGTAATAGCACAGATGATCCCGCTCCCGCACGTTCAGGAACAGGCGGCTGGTCACACTGCCGCCGTACAGCGCCATGGCCAGCCGCACCGCCGCCATCTGGTCGGGGCGCATGGGCACGCCCAGCGTGAACAGCATGCAGAGCTTGGCCTGCACCGTGTCAAAGCATTCCACCCTGCGCACGGCATCCTGCCGGGGCATGGCAAAGTTCTCGCACAATGGCAGCGGGGCCCGCCCGATGTGGGAAAGCTCTTCCAGCAGGGCCTGCTTCACCTGCTCGGTCTCCGCTTCCCCGCAGCCCAGCACCAGCAGCTCGATGCTGGCGGTGCGGAGCATCTCACGGTAAGTCTCGGTCAGCGTCTCCGGGGTCAGGCCGTCCACCTCGTCCAGATAGCCCTCCTGCCGGATGCCGGCGGGGCTGCTCCCAAAGAACTCCCGGTTGGCCTGCCGCTGGCAGTAGATGCGCTTTTCGTTGATCTCATCCTCCAGCGCCTTTTTCAGCATCTGCTTTTCGATGGCGACCGCCTCCGGGTCAAACACACCACCCACAAAATAGGGATGGAACGCTGTGCCCAGCGCCAGCGCGGCATACTCCCGGGTCAGGGCCTCGCCTTCCAGTGCAAAGCGGTCCTTGATGCCGGTCACACTGACGCAGAGGTTGTGGTTTGCGCCCAGCGGGCGGGCATCCACGGTCAGGTCCGCGCCGTACAGCCGGGCAAGCTTTTTGGTCATCTGGGTCATATCCGGGCAATCCGCATAGCCCCGCTCCATCAACAGAGGCAGCAGGGCGTTGGCGGTTGCCGTCTCCCGCCGTGCCGGAAACGCAAAGTGGATGCTGATCCGGCAGCGGTTGAATTTCTGCGCCGGGTCCCAGGAAAGATGGACCCCGGGCGCGATCTCGGTTCGTCTCAACAGTCGTTCTCCTTTTTTGTTACAGCTTTGTGCGCTCCAGCGCAAGGAACTCCTCCAGCGAGAGTCCGGACGCGCGGATGGCGAGGGCATTTTCCACCCCCACATAGCGCCAGTGCCAGGGCTCGTATACCATGCCGGTGGCGGCCTGCCGCTCCTCCGGCCAGCGGAGGACAAAACCATACTCCGCAGCGTAGGCGGTCAGCCACTCGTAGGCGCGGGTATCGGCAAAGCGGGTGGTCTTTTCGGTGCAGTCCGGGCTGAGAATGTCCGCCGCATAGCCGGTGGCCTGCTCGCTGGCATTGGCCGGAGGGCAGACGCAGGCGGCATAGGCCGCAGCCTCCTCTTCGGAAAGCCCCTTTTCCAGATACACCTGCTTCCGGGCATCAAAGGCCGCTTCCCGTGCGGAAACATCCTGATAGCCCGTCACCAGTTCCAGCGTGATGCCGTCTGCCGCCGCAGCTGCCGCCATGGCGCGGTACTGCTCTGCGGCTTCCGCTTCCAGCTGCTGGCCCGTGGCATCATCCGCCACCGCAAGGGCCGGGGCAGGCTCTGCATCCAGCGGCAGATTCCCGTTCACCAGCACCAGCCGGGCATCGGCAAGGTTCAGCTGGTATTCGGTGCCATCGTAATTTCTGGCCACAAAGTCCTCCGGCCCCGCGATCAGGGCGTGGGCCTTGGGCAGCAGCCATAAAATGCCGCTGGTCATCAGGGCAACAGCCGCGCCGCAGGCCGCCAGAAACACGGCCCAGTTCCGTGCCAGACGCAGGCAGCGCCGGATCCTCCACTCCCGCCGGGTCATCCGCCGCCGGGGCGCTTGCTTGTTTTGGTTCATCGATATCGGTTCCCTTCTCACATCATTTCGCAATGCACAGCCGCACAATTACATTATTTTATTATACACTTCTTTCGCCGGGGTGTAAACGGAAAGGGATGTTAAAAAATTGTGTCTTTCAAAAAAAGGGAGTTCCGTTACGGACGAACGTCCGAGCAGAACTCCCTTTGGGGTTTATAAAAATCCCGCGTTAAAGCGCTTTCCTCCATTCAGAATTTTCCCGTCAATGGAGAGGGTGACCGGCTACCGTGGCAGAGGACTCGTTCAGCATGGTATGGTCCAGCTCACATTTCGTAAAGGAGCAGTCCACAAATACGCAGTCTGCAAAATCGCAGCTCTCAAAAATTTCCCCGGCAAACGACAGGCCAGTAAACCGTTCTCCTTCACAATAACGTTCCGTCATGTAATTCTCCTATCAGCGCAGTTCTTCCAGCAGGGCAGTGCAGCCCTCCAGCACCTCCTGAAATTCCGAGTTGTCGTTCTCAGTATACCATGATTTCTCTCTGCGGAAAAGATACCAGGAAATAAAAATGGCCCCGGAGGGCTTGTTACAGCTCTCCGGGGCCATCTTATGTGCGTGTGTGACTTGGCGCACACGACCGGCGTTTTACTCGATCTCGATCAGATTCGGGTTCTCAGGCAAAGCCTTCGTCTGCTGAGGAGCAGGCAGCTCGACGTGCAGGACACCATCCTCGAACTTTGCGTGGATGTCTTCCTTCTTCACATCGCCCACGTAGAAACTGCGTGCGCAGGTGCCGGAGAAGGATTCGCGCCGCAGATAGCGGCCCTTCTTATCCTTTTCGTCATTGCTGTGGCTGCGGGCTGCCACGCCTTTTTTCGTTGCCGCCTGGTTTGGCACTTTTCAACGGTCCCGTTCCGTGTTACAATAGGAAAAAACGAAACCGGGTGATTTTTTTGGAATTTTATGGTACCATCGGCCCCGCCTGTGCCCAGCTGGAGACCTTGCAGCGCATGGTGGAAGCTGGCATGACGGGCATCCGCATGAACCTTTCCCACGGGCCCCTTTCGGCCCACAAAGACTGGCTGGATATCATCCACGCCGTGGGCATCCCCCAGCTGCTCATCGACCTGCAGGGGCCGGAGCTGCGCATTGGCACGCTGCCCCAGCCCCTTGTGCTGAAACCAGGCCAGAGCCTCCGGCTGGGGCAAGGGGGTGTCCCCTGCCCGGCGGCGCTGGTGCATGCAGCCCGGCCGGGCCAGAACCTCCTGCTGGACGACGGCAGGCTCCTTGTGCAGGTGGCCGAAGCCGATGGCGCTGCCCTGCAGTGTACTGTGGTGCGGGGCGGCACCCTGCAAAGCCGCAAAAGCCTTGCGGCACCGGGGCTGACGGTGGCCTCCCCCACGTTGACGGAGGAGGACCTGCAAAACCTGCAGCTGGCGGGAGCCTGCGGCGTTACCGGGGTGATGCTGCCCTTCGTGCGGGGGGCTGAGGACATCCGCACCCTGCGCCGGGCGCTGGAACAGGCCGGGGCCGGGCAGATCCGCATTTTTGCCAAAATCGAGAGCCTTGCGGGGGTACAGGCCCTGCCGGAGTTCCTACCCCTTGTGGATGAAGTGGTCATTGCCCGCGGGGACCTTGGCAACGCCATGCCCCTGTGGGAGCTGCCCCGGTGCCAGAAACAGCTTTCGGCGGTCTGCCGGTCTGCCGGGGTGCCCTTTATGGTGGTGACCCAGATGCTGGACAGTATGTGCAGCCGGGCGGTCCCCACCCGCGCCGAGGTCAGCGACATCTACAACGCCGTAGCAGACGGCGCTTCCAGCGTGATGCTCACCGGGGAGACCGCTGCCGGGCAGTACCCGGTGGAGGCCATGGAGTATCTTGTGCGCACTGCCCGCACCGCCTTGGAATAACCCAAAGTCAAGGACACTCGGTCGATCTGTGTTGCCGCATTTAGTCCAGAATTTTTCCGTCAATGGAAATGGTGACCACCTGCCACGGAATGAACTTTCCGCTGGTCTGCAGTGCCTTTTTCGCTGCCATCTCCAAGCCGCCGCAGCAGGGCACCTCCATGCGGAGGATGGTCACGCTCTGGATGTCGTTGCTGCGCAGGATCTCGGTGAGCTTTTCGCTGTAATCCACAGCATCCAGCTTCGGGCAGCCGATGAGGGTCACCTTGCCGCGCATAAATTCCTGATGGAAATTGGCGTAGGCATAGGCCGTGCAGTCCGCTGCAATCAGCAGCTTTGCGCCTGCAAAGTAGGGCGCATGGACAGGTGCCAGCTTGATCTGCACCGGCCAGTTGCGCAGACGGGAAACTGGCTGCACGGGGGCAGAAGCTGCGCTTTCGGCAGCCTCCGGCTGTTCCAGCATCCGCATCCGGGAGCCGGGGCAGCCGCCCTCGTGGAGATGCTTCATCTTCTCCTGCAATTCCTTTTTCTTTTTGTTCTCCTGCACCGCCGCCTCGTCGTAAGCGGGAGCTTCCCGCTCCTCAAAGGTGATAGCACCGGTAGGGCAGCCCGGCAGGCAGTCGCCAAAGCCATCGCAGAAATTCTCCCGCACCAGCTTTGCCTTGCCGTTGATGATATCAATGGCACCTTCATGGCAGGCGGTTGCGCACAAGCCGCAGCCGTTGCATTTTTCTTCGTCAATATGGATGATCTTCCGAATCATATCTATACTCTCCTGTTGTGGGTGTTTTTTGCATTTGCATCCTTATTATAGTATACTAAAGGCAGCTTGTATGTTTGAATTCCAACAAGGAGGGCTTTTATGCAAAAATATCTGCCTGTTCTGCGGAACTGCCCCTTTTTTACCGGGCTTACCGACGATGAGATTTTGTCCATCCTGCACTGCGTCAGTGCAGCGAAAATCACCCGGCCCCGGGGCTCCTACATTTTCCGTGCCGGAGATTCCACGGAGGTCATGGGGCTGGTACTGTCCGGCTCCACCCTTGTGATTCAGGAGGATCTTTGGGGACACCGCAATATCCTGTCCAAGTGCAATACCGGAGACTTTTTCGGCGAACCTTACGCCGCCACTCCCGGTGCCATCCTGAACATCAGCGTGGTGGCAGAGGAGGATTGCGAGATCCTGCTGCTGAACGTCAAGCGGCTGCTCACCTCCTGCCCCACCGCCTGCGACCATCACCAGAAACTCATCCGCAATCTGGTCAGCGTTTTGGCAAATAAAATACTGCTTTTTAACGATAAGATCACCCATGTCAGCAAGCGCACCACCCGGGAAAAACTGCTGTCCTACCTGTCTGCCGAATCCATCCGGCATTCCTCCCTTTCCTTTGACATTCCCTTTGACCGTCAGCAGCTGGCGGATTTTCTCTGCGTGGAGCGTGCCGCCATGTCGGTGGAGCTTTCCAAGCTGCAAAAGGAAGGGCTGTTGGTCACCAAACGGAATCACTTTGAACTGTTGACCCGTTGACCGCTCCATGCGCCGCCCGCAGGCAACGTAGTAAAGTTGATCATCGCGTGCCATTATCCTTTATGAATTTCATAATGCAGCAGCCCATTGCAATAATAGCGAACAAAGTGCGCAGACCCAGCGTATCCGCACCCAAAAGACCCTCAAGGAAGCCGCCGACAAGCCATGCTCCCATAGTAAAAACCGTTGCCCAACCGTAGCCCATAGAAATTACTCCTTTGTAGAAATCGCTTTTATTGATTAAATGGAACCAACCCGGTTCACAGGATATATTCCATCTGCCGTTCCTTTGTCCTCATACCCATTTTTTCGTAGAAGTGTTCTGCCGGGGTGTTTCCTGCCCAGACGTTCAGCGTCACCTCATAGCAGCCCTGCTCTTTTGCCTGCTGCTTCACATATTCAAACAGGCTTTCTCCGATGTGCTGTCCCCGTGCCTGCTGGTCAACGCACAAATCGTCGATGAACAGTGACTTAAAGGGCACCATATTTGTGGAAAATGGCTGCTCCTGCATCTGACAGAAGGCATAGCCCATACACACATCATCTTCGTTCACGGCAACATAAATGGGTTTATCTTCCTGCTTCATAAGTTCAGCCAGTTCGCAGACAGTGTATTTGGTAGTACTAGGAATAAAAACATCCGGTCGAATCTCTGCATGGATCTGCAATACCTGCCCCAGCAGCGCAAGAAGTCTGGGAATATCTCTTTCCTCTGCCTTACGGATTTTCATTTCATTTTGCACCTTCCCGGTTTTCAATTTTACGAATTCAGTATACCACACCCAATCCCATTGTAAAAGAGCTTATGTACGCCGCCCGCAGGCGGCACCCTTTATTCTCCCGGTGATTCTTGAAGCCAGCCTTTGTGCAGCTGATCCAGTGCGTGGGTTTCGAGCCTTGAGACATAACTTCTGCTGATCTGGAGCAGCTGTGCCGTTTCCAGCTGGGTCAGGGGCGGCTGACCCGCCAGCCCGTACCGCAGCAGGATCAGCTTGCGCTCCCGGGCGGGATGTCTTTCAATATGACTGCTATGATAGCATGAATCCTGTGCTCTTACCAGAAAAACAAGGAACCACCATCCTGCTCCAACTGCACGTCTCCATTCAGCAAAACGGAGAGCGGCTTTTATACCGTTCTCCGTTATTTGCTCTTATTTTATCTGCGGTGTATCCTTTCGCTGCCGGGTGGATTTCAGATATTCCAGCAGCGTCCGGCTCACCACCGAGCTGGCAGTTTTGGAAAACGCCAGCCCCAGCGTCCGGCAGCAGGCAGGCTCCAGCGGACGGGACACCACACCGGGGCAGCCGAATGCCTGCATCACCAGCTCCTGCGAGATGGTCACGCCCAGCCCGCTGCGCACGAACGCCATGATGAGGGTATCGTCCCGGAAGCTGTAAGAAATATTCGGCTTCACCGGGCATTTGAGCATCAGGTGCTGGATGTCATTATCACAGCCGGGCGTTTCAATGATGAGCGGATACTGAAACAGCTGCGACAGCGTTACGCTGGGTCGTGCAGCCAGTGGATGCCCCTCCGGGAACACGGCACACAACGGGTCGTCCCAGAGCGGGTAGAATTTCAGGTCGTCTGCCACAATGGATGAGAGAAAACCGCAATCCACCTGCCCATGGATGATCCATTCCCGGATCTCATCATAGTTGCCGTCCAGGATCTCTATACTCACCTTCGGGTAGTTCTCCTTGAAATAGTGCACCACTTCCGGCATCCAGAGCGTTGTGATGCTGGAAAAGCTGCCCACCCGCAGCTTGCCCTCCACCTTGTGGTTGATATTGAACGCAGCCTGCCGCAGCCGGTTCTTCTGGTTGGCCAGTTCCCGGACGTAGGGCAAAAGACGTGTCCCGTTGTCGGTCAGGGTTACGCCTCGGTTGATGCGGGCGAACAGCTTCACGCCCAGTTCTTCTTCCAACCCCGCCATCATCTGGCTGATGCCGGATTGGGTATAGTTCAGTGCCTCCGCTGCTTTGGAAAAGCTGCCCGTTTCGCACACTTTCAAGAATATCTCATATCGGTCTTTCTGTTCCCGCATCTCAAATACTCCATAAGTAAAATTTATAGGTCATAGTAATTTTATTCGGTTTACTGATATGATACTCCATGTTATCCTATATTACAATAGGAAATACGGATAGGAGTTTCAGAATCATGGAAAAGAAAGCAAGCAGTTTCTCCGGACAAATCGGATTTGTCCTTGCTGCCGCCGGAAGTGCGGTGGGTGTCGGCAACCTGTGGCGGTTCCCGTACCTTGCCGCAAAAGATGGCGGCGGTTTGTTTTTGCTGGTGTATCTGGTGCTGGTGCTGACCTTCGGTTTCACGCTGCTCACCTCGGATATCGCCATTGGCCGCCGCACCAAGCAGAGTGCCATCCGCGCCTACGAGACGATGCGCCCCAAGTGGAAATTCCTCGGCATCCTGACCTTTCTGGTGCCAGTTCTGATTATGACCTACTATGCCGTCATCGGCGGGTGGATCACGAAATATGCGGCAGTCTACCTGACCGGACAGTCTGCTGCCGCTGCTGAGGACGGTTATTTTACCAGCTTCATCACCTCGCCGGTGTCGCCTGTGGTGTTCGCTCTGCTGTTCATGGGCGTGACGGCTTTCATCGTGTACAATGGCGTGGAGGGAGGCATTGAGCGGGTGTCCCGCTACATGATGCCCATTCTGCTGGTACTGGTGGTGGTGATTGCGGGCTATGCCCTCACCCTGCGCCACGAGGATGCCTCCGGCCAGATGCGCACCGGTCTGGAAGGTCTGCGCTACTACCTGACCCCGCACATGGAAGGGCTGACTGTCAGCCGCTTTTTGCAGATTTTGCTGGATGCCATGAGCCAGCTGTTCTTCTCCCTCAGCGTGTCCATGGGCATTATGATCACCTACGGTTCCTACGTCAAACCGGAAGTAGACCTGAACAAAGCGGTGAATCAGATCGAGATCTTCGATACCGGCGTAGCCCTGCTGGCCGGTGCCATGATCATCCCCGCCGTGTATGTTTTCTCTGGCACCGAGGGCATGAGCGCAGGCCCCAGCCTGATGTTCGTCTCGCTGCCCAAGGTATTCAACGCCATGGGCAAGGCGGGTGTGTTCGTTGGCATCCTGTTCTTTGTCACTGCCATTTTTGCCACCCTGACCTCCTGCATCTCGGTGCTGGAATCCATCACCGCCAACTGCATGGAGATCTTCCACTCGGGCCGCAAAAAGACGGTGCTTGTGCTGGCGGTCATCTATCTGGCCGCTTCCGCCATCATTGCGCTGGGTTACAGCATCTTCTATTTTGAAGTACAGCTCCCCAACGGATCGGTGGGTCAGCTGTTGGATATCATGGACTATGTCAGCAACAGTGTTATGATGCCTTTCATTGCCCTGCTGTCCACCATCCTGATTGGCTGGGTCATGACACCGGATTACGTCATTGACGAGATGCAGCGCAACGGCGAGACCTTCCGCCGCAAGAAACTCTACCGGGTGATGATCCGATACGTTGCTCCGGTGATGATGCTGGTGCTGTTTTTGCAGTCCACCGGGATCCTTGCTTAAGCCGAAAAGCCCCCGTGGGCTTTTGGGAAACCGGACGAGCAGAAAGGGATTTACCCAGACACGCTCGGTTCCGTTATCATCTGATCCACGCCATTGAGGGTGCATATAAGTATCGGAAAGACTGATAATACCAGTTTTATCGGATGGTTCTGCGGAGCCATCCGTTTTTCTCTTATTCAGATCGCATTTTTTCTGTTTTCTCTTGACGATGCCCCGCCAATGGAGTAGGATGGTGCTGCAAAAACGAATTGCAAAAGAGGAGATCCAAATGCAAATCAGCCTTTTATTGATGCAGCAGATCGCGCAGCTATTTCTGATTCTGCTGATGGGATATGCCGTTGTAAAAACCGGTCTGTTGAAGGCACCGGGCTGCTTTATTCCATGGGCATCGCCGTTGGAATGCACGTTGTATTTCTGCTTCTGAATGCGCTGTTCCGCAAAGCTCTCAAGCTGGACGCCGTGGAGCAGGTCAATATCATTTACAGCAATGCCGCCGCCTGTGCAACGGTCACCTCCATGGCACAGCTCTATGACCGGGATGCTTCTCATTCCAGTGCGATCTATGTCCTGAGCACGCTGCTTTCCATCCTGACCATGCCGCTGATGATCGGGTTGTTTGAGCTGTTGCTCTGAAATACGAAAAAAGGCCGTCCGGCACCGTAGCAGGGCAGCCTTTACAACTACAAGGATGTGTCTCTATGAAACTACTCAAACAATTCATTCAGCAGGAAACGGTCCTCACCGCAGCCGCTGTGCTGGCCGTTATCTCCGCCTTCTTTGTTCCGCCGGATGTGCAGTATATCGGCTACATCGACCTGCGCACGCTGGCGATCCTGTTTTCCCTGATGACGGTCATGGCCGGGCTGCGGCGGCAGGGCTTTTTTGATGGACTGGGCCGGGCATTGCTGTCCCGCACCCACAGCACCTTTCAGCTGACGCTGGTACTGGTCGGGTTGTGCTTTTTCGGAAGCATGTTCATCACCAACGATGTTTCCCTGCTGACCTTCGTTCCCTTTACGTTCGTGGTACTGAGCCGTCTGGGAGCGGATGTCCGCCGCTCCCTTCTGGTCCCGGTGGTCTGTATGCAGACCATTGCGGCAAACCTTGGCAGCATGCTGACCCCCATCGGCAACCCGCAGAACCTCTATCTTTACGGGAAAAGCGGCATGAGCATCGGGGGATTTGTGCTTCTTATGCTGCCTTACACACTGGTCTCTCTGCTCCTGCTGCTGGCTTGGGCAGCGCTGGTCTGCCGGAAAGCCTCTGCCGCCCTCTCCGTGGACGAGCTTGTTTCTTCTGCATCTCAGGGGGATCAGAAGATCATCCTGCTGTATCTGGTGTTGTTTGCCGTTTGCCTGCTGTCCGTGATCCGGGTGCTGCCCTATGGCATCGCCTTTGCCGCTGTACTCGTCTGCGTTCTTTTTGCAGACCCGCACACCTTACGGGCGGTGGACTATTCCCTGCTTTTGACCTTTGTGGCTTTTTTCATCTTCATTGGCAATCTGGGGCGCATTCCGGCCTTTTCCGGCTGGCTGCAGGAGTTTCTGACCGGCCGGGAAGTTCTGGTGGCGGTTCTTGCTTCGCAGGTCACCAGTAATGTTCCCGCCGCCCTGCTGCTGTCCGGGTTCACGGCAGAGACACAAGCCCTCATCATCGGCACCAATCTGGGAGGTCTTGGCACTTTGATCGCATCCATGGCCAGTCTTATCTCCTACCGGCAGATTGCACGGGAGCTGCCACAGGGAAAGAAGCAGTATTTTGGGCTGTTCACCCTGTCCAACCTGATTTTCCTTGCGATCCTGCTGGGTGTGTGGTTTTTGCTCCGCTGAGCGTGGCAGATGACTTATGGTTTTTCTATACCCTTTTTGTGCCCGCAGTCGCAGTAGGGTCCGCCGGAGGCAAGGGTGTACTGCCGCACAAAATTTGTCACGCCGCCCGCTTCGCTCATGGTGTAGTCCAGACGGCACAGGGCGGGGGCCAGGTCGTACAGACCCAGCTCCTTCATCAGCACACACATCCCAAAGGGCATCCCTGCGTATTTCATTGTCTGTCTCCAAATCCGATCTTCACGATCTGCATTTTCATCCCGTTGTCCCCGACCCTTGCAAGAAACCGGAAAAAGCCGCTGACAGAAGGATCTTTCAAATCGTTGTACCCCAGCATATAGCCCCGGCTGGACACTTGCAAGCGGCTGTCCCATGGGGAAAGCTCACTTTTCGCATCCGAAACCGCGAAATATGCTCCCACATCCTTGATTTTCGCCGTCC
>ERZ791741.696-NODE-696-length-30452-cov-5.295358_pt1 | contig 30452 bp, 22 predicted proteins | sample MGYA00510040_ERZ791741 | MGnify/ENA primary metagenome ERZ791741 (study PRJEB30046, sample SAMN00791960) | human gut metagenome | study: EMG produced TPA metagenomics assembly of the A metagenome-wide association study of gut microbiota in type 2... | reverse complement strand
AATCTTTGCAGAATCACGGTACTTGCCCTGACGGTAGTTGGCCAATTCACGAGCCTTACGCTCTTCGGAAACGACGATGAGTTCGTCACCGGCCTGCGGAACGTCGGAGAGGCCTTGAATTTCCACCGGGATGGAAGGACCGGCGCTCTGAACCGACTTGCCGTTTTCGTCAACCATGGCGCGAACGCGACCGAAAGTGGCGCCGGCCAAGACGATATCACCGCGCTTTAAGGTACCGGCCTGAACGAGGACGGAAGCAACCGCACCCTTACCGCGGTCAAGGCGGGATTCAATCACGACGCCCTTAGCAGGACCTTCTTTCACAGCCTTCAATTCAAGAATTTCCGCCTGCAGAAGAACGTTTTCAAGCAGCTCGTCAATGCCCTGTCCGCTCTTAGCAGACACGCAGACGAACGGCACGTCGCCGCCGTAATCCTCAGGGATGACTTCGTTGGCAACGAGTTCCTGTTTGACACGATCAGGATTAGCTTCCGGTTTATCAATCTTGTTAATGGCAACCACCAGAGGAACGTTGCCGGCCTTCGCGTGAGCAATAGCTTCCTTGGTCTGCGGCATCACGCCGTCGTCGGCTGCAACCACCAAAATAACGATATCGGTTACCTGAGCACCGCGAGCACGCATGGCCGTGAAGGCTTCGTGTCCCGGGGTATCCAAGAAGGTAATAATGCCTCTCGGGGTTTCAACGTGGTAAGCACCGATGTGCTGTGTAATACCGCCGGCTTCGCCTGCGGCAACACGAGTACGTCTGATGTAGTCCAGCAAAGAAGTCTTACCGTGGTCAACGTGACCCATAATCGTCACGACCGGAGGACGAGGTTCCTTCGGATAGTTGGCCAAAGCCTTGGCTTCTTCTTCAGCCAGGAAGGCTTCCGGATCTTCCGGTTTAGCGGCGATCGCACGATGACCCATTTCTTCGACCACAATCATGGCCGTTTCCTGGTCAAGCATCTGGTTGATCGTCACCATCTGGCCGAGCTTCATCATCTGTTTAATGACTTCAATGGCCTTGACGCTCATCTTCATAGCGAGATCAGCAACAGTGATGGTTTCCGGAACTTCAATGTCCTTAACAACGGGTTCCTGAACAGCAGGAGTCTGCGGTCTTCCGCCCTGGCCCTTGTTGTTCTGGTTCTGGTGCTTGTTGCCGCGTTTGTTGCGGCGGTCATTCTTCCAGCCGCTGCTTTCTTCCGAAGAGTTGTCGCCGCCGCGGGTCTTGAGAGTGCGGCGTTTCTGATTTTCGTCGCCCCAGTTGTCTGCGTTCTTAGCGTTGTTCTTCGTACCTTTGTTTTCTTTCTTGACGCTGTTCTTGTGAACCTTCTTCTGTTCCTGCGGTTTTTCTTCCTGAGCCGGTTTCTTAGCGGTCAGAACCTTCTTCGGAGCAGACATCATTTCTCGAATAGCGCGAGCTTCGGCTTCAGCAGCGCGGCGAGCAGCATCTCTGTCGGCTTCAGCCTTGACAGCGGCTTCCTTAGCTTCTTTAGCAGCACGAGCAGCGGCCTCGGCTTCTGCCTTAGCTTTCTCTATGCTGCGCTCTGCCTCAGCCTTCTGTCTGCGTGCAGCTTCTTCGGCTTTAGCCTTTTCCTGTTCGGCTTTGAGTTTGGCAGCACGTTCGGCCTCTTCTTTGGCCTTGCGTTCGGCCTCTTCCTTAGCGCGGGCAGCAGCTTCTTCAGCTAAACGACGAGCTTTTTCTTTCTGCTCTTCCATTGCCTTCTTGGCTTCTTCGCGGGCTTTATTAACGACATCCGGGTTCTTCACCAAAACGCGTTTGCGGCGCACTTCCACTTGAACGGCGTGAGAGGAACCTCCTCCGTTCTGAGTGATGACGCTCTTTTCCCGCTTTGTCAGCGTAATTTTGCGGCGGCCTGCATTCGAGCTGCCGCGGGCAACCTGGCTATGCAGAGACTTATGCAGGGATGTTAAGAAACGATCCTTATCAGCTTCGCTTAATTCGTCGGCGGGTGTGCTCTGGGAGAGGCCGGCTTCCTTCAACTGGGAAAGGAGGGTCTCAACCGGCAAATTCAAGTCGGCGGCTAAATCTTTAACAGTGGTTTTTGCCATATTCCTATATTCCCTCCTTTGTATTAGCTCCAGCTTTCGCGAGCCTTTGTGATCAGGGCGGCAGCCTTGTCGTGGTCAATACCCGTCATTTCAACGAGTTCGTCCGTAGACAAATCGGCAAGCTGATCAAGGGTCTTGATGCCGGCAGGCTTCAGTTTATTTGCAATTTCATGAGTCATCCCCGGAAGGTCGACAAGAGATTTGTCGGCCCACTTGAGGAGCTCTTCACGTTCAAGCGCAGAAGTCAGCAATGCCGTTCTGGCTCTGGAACGCAGTTCTTTAACGGTATCTTCATCGAACTGTTCGATGCTAAGCAGTTCTTCTTCCGGCAGATAAGCAACTTCTTCAAGTGTCTCAATGCCGTTTTCAATCAGAACCTGAGCAACTTCCTCATCGATATCGAGGCGGTCGCAGAGTTCCTGGCGACGCGGAGCGATTTCATCTTCACGCTTCTTAGCCGCCTGGTCGTCATCCATCACTTCAATTTCCCAGCCGGTCAGCTCGGAGGCAAGACGCTTGTTGACGCCGTTGCTGCCGATCGCGATCTTGCTGTTGTCAAGGTCAGGGGTCACGACTTCAACCTTGTGTTCGTCTTCATGGACGATGATGGAGGAAATCGTTGCGGGAGACAGCGCGCTCATGACGTATTCGGCAGGCTGATCAGCCCAGCGGATAATGTCGATTCTCTCATTCATCAGTTCGCCGGAAACGGACTGAATACGAGAGCCTTTGACACCGATGCAGCTTCCGATCGGATCAATGCGCTTGTCCTTAACCTGGACGGCAACTTTGGCACGGATGCCGGGATCGCGGGCAATGCCCTTGATCTCAAGCAGGCCTTCGTTGATTTCGGGAACGACCTGACGCATCAGTTCGCCCAAGAATTCATTGCAGGTACGGGACAGGGTGATCTGCTGCTGTCTGGAGGTCGGATCGATTTTCAGAACATAAGCGCGAACACGATCGCCCGGACGGAGGTTTTCCATCGGGATCATCTGATGTCTAGGCAGACGAGCATCGATGCGGCCGATTTCGATAATCGCATCGCTCTTGTCAAAGCGCTTGACTTGGCCGGTGACAACCTTAACGTCCTTGTAGCGTTCAAGGAATTCGTTTAAAAGCTGATTACGCTCGGCTTCTCTCAGGCGCTGAATAATGACCTGTTTTGCGTCTGTCGCAAAACGACGGCCGGTTACGTTGACATCGGGCAGAGGCTTACGAACATAGTCGCCGACATTCATTTCGCCCTGGTCGCTGTAGTCTTCCTTAGCCTCCCACTGAAGAATCTGACGATCCGGCTCCTGAAGGCCCTGTTCGTCAGGAACGACTAACCACTGACGCCAAACTTTCTGGTCGCCGGTTGTCGGGTCGACTTTGACGACGATATCTGCGTCTTCGCCCGGGAACTCAGCCTTTTTAACTGCGCTGGCCAAAGCACTTTCCAATGCAGCCAGAACGACGGACTGATCAACGTTCTTTTCGTGGGCGAGGACTTCCACCATTGTTAATAAATCACGGCTCATTATTTTGCACCTCTGAAATTCAGGTCGGGCACGAGGTTAGCCCGCTCAACATCATTAAAGGGGAAGGTAACGGTCACTGCAGGCGTGTCACTCTTGGCCTTGGTTTTGGCAGCGCGCTGCTTTTCAGCCGGAGTGCGTGCAACACGATTTTCCGAGAGTGTCATCGTGATCGAGGGGTTGTTTTCATCACCTTCAACGGCGTCAAGGGTTCCGTCCAAACGACGGCGGCCGTTTTCGGGAAGACCTTCACCGGTGATCGGAGCAAAAAGTTCGACGTGAAGGTTCTGTCCGACGAATTTCACAAAATCACGAGGACGTTTCAACGGACGATCAACACCCGGAGAAGACACTTCAAGACGATCGTAGTCAACGTTCTCAACCGTCATTGCGTTGTTGAGCTGGTTGCTGACTTTTTCGCAGTCGTCCAAAGTAATCCCGCCGTCTTTATCGATCGTGACGCGGATCAAACCGCGCGGGAGTTTTTCCACATCGACGAGCTCGTAACCCAAGCCTTCGACGGTGGCATCGATCATTTCAAATAATTGTGTCGAAACTGCCATTGCAGATTTAACCTCAATACCTAAGTAAAAAAAAATGGGCTTCAAAGCCCATCTCTTAAAAAATTCTTTTTGATAGGTGCTCGACCGACCGAAGGCCTTTCGAGCGCTTTATGACGCATACAACGCGCCTTAAAGCAAAAACTAGCGCAATTGTACATCATGGACAACGCTAATAGACAGATTTTTCGTAACTTTTCAAGACATAACTCTTTCATTTCAGAAAGAAAAAACGGGTGAGGTTTGTTTCCCGCCCGTCGTTTCTCTGAAAAATTTTTCAGCTTTCTGCCGTCAAATTAGCTCTATCTCTTTGGTCTGACTAAAAATTATTTCGGGCCTCGGGTTCCGCGGCTGCGCATCGGACGACTAGACCGGATCGCCGAAGAAGTGTCTCGCTGACCAAACTTTCTGCCCGCTTTGGGAGCAGAGGCCGGGGCGCGGGAAGCTGCAGGACGCGGCGTTCTCTCAGGCGCACGAGGGACCGGTGCCGTGGACATTCCTTTTTTATAACTGATGGAATCGAGCCACTTTTCCGTTTCTTCCGTGCTCATGCGGCGGGTCTTGCCTCTGGGCAAGTCAGACGGAAGTTCTAGGTTGCCGTATTTCACGCGGATCAGGCGCGAGACGGGTAAGCCGACGGCTTCAAACATGCGGCGAACTTCACGGTTGCGGCCTTCGCTCAGCGTGACGTTGTACCAGCGGTTGAAGCCTTTTCCCCCGCCCTCTTCCAGCGTCGTGAATTTAGCGATGCCGTCGTCGAGTTTGATGCCTTTGAGAAGTTTGTCTTTGGCTTCCGGACTCATCGTTCCCTGAACACGGGCCGCATACTCGCGCTCAATCTCATGACGCGGATGCATCAGGAAATTGGCTAAATTTCCGCTATCGGTAAACAAAAGGAGGCCTTCGGTATTGAAGTCAAGCCGTCCGACAGCGATCCAGCGGGCACCGCCGATTCTCGGCAGATGATCAAAAACCGTGGGGCGGCCTTCGGGGTCATCTTTGGAGACGATCTCGCCGGCAGGCTTGTGATAAATCAGAACCTTAGGAACATCATTGTTTTCCAGCGCGGAACGGCGAACGATCCTGCCGTCAAAACGAATCACGTCAGAAGGTGTCACACGCTGGCCGACGTGAGCAGGTTCTCCGTTCACAGAGATGCGGCCTTCTGCGATTCTTTCTTCCATATCACGGCGTGAACCGATGCCGGCATCAGCCAGCACTTTATGCAGCTTTTCATTGGCAAACGGAGCCGTTAATAACTTAGCCACCTGCGGCTTTCTCGCAGGAGAGCGGGGAGCGGATTCCGCGCTTGCAGGAGTGCGTCGGGTATTGACAGACGCTGACGGTCTGAAAGGTGTTTTGCGCCCATTGCGCGAATTTCTTGTGACTGCCATAACTTACTCTTAGAGCCGAAGCCATTGCCTCGGTTTTTCATAGAATCTTTTAATTGCCCAGTTCGATCAAACATGAACCGGCGCTTGTTGGGGCTTTCGAAACTACATGTCGAAAGCCGGACGAAATTCTTTAGGAAGCATCAAAGATGCAGCCCTGCCGGAAGATTGTAAAGAGGCCGTCGCACCTATAGCCTCCTAACCACCAAATTTGAGTTGCTGTGCTCGACTTGTCAAAGATTTTTCAGCAAATCCTGCAGGTTAGCTTCCTTTGCATCGAGCGCGTCCTGCTCTTCCTTGCGTTTGGCGTTAAAGGTTTCTTCATCCAAATCGTAAAGCGCGGGACCTTTGGCAGCTTTTCGCACCATTTCCAAGACACGTTCGTTTTCAGAGAGATCCTCTTCCGTGGCTCGAATAACCGGCAGCTCAACGTCGGAGATATCGTGAACATCGGCACTCACCGGCGCCGCATCAATCTCCAAGATGCCTTGCTGCTGTTTAAGAACGAGGTAAACCTGGCCTAAAAGCTCCGCGTCCAAAAGCGCGCCGTGGCCTTCTTTGACGCGTCGGGTCGTGTCGATTTCGAGACGCTTACACAATGCATCCAAGCTGTTGTGCATCTGAGGGAATGCGGCTTTGGCAAGCTCCATCGAGTCGATAATGTTGTCCTTGCCGCAAATCTCTTCCATCGAGGGTTTGCCGAGCTTTCTCAACTCCTCATTGAGGAAGCCGATGTCGAACTGAGCATTGTGAATGATGAGTCTGGCGCCCTGAACAAATTCAATGAACTTGTCGGCGATGTCCGCAAACTTCGGCTTACCGACCAAAAATTCATTGGTGATCTTGTGGACGCGGATAACCTCTGCCTCCATCTGGCGTTCCGGATCGATGTACTCATGAAAATTTTTATCGGTTAATCCGTGTTCTCCAAGTTCAACGCAGCCGATTTCAATGATTCGGTCGCCTTCCTTAGCGGCCATGCCGGTGGTTTCGGTATCCAGACAGATCTCTCTCACGTGCTTTCCTTCAAAATTGGTGTTTCGATTCTAATCAATTAAATGCGAAACAGAAAATTCAAAGTTTTCTAAAAATGACGCATTGAACTTTTAGTCCAATGCGTCACTTGTGATGATTTAGATCGATTCAGCGATCAATTCGAAGCTACAACGCTTTCACGGCTCAAATATGAACGAAGTTTTTCTGCGTCGTTGGCGCGAGCGTACTTATTCGGAGAGTCGAGGAAGATGAATGCAACATTCTTTCCGTCGACGTGCGCCTGCATGACCATGCAGTAGCCGGCAGCTGTCGTCAGACCAGTCTTCTGCAGCTCGATGTCCCAATCTTCTTCTTTAATCAGACGGTTCGTGGTACTGCTGATGACTTCACGCTTGCCGATACGGAAGGAAGCTTCCGGCGTAGTCGAGAGTTCACGGATGAGTGCATATTCGCTCGCGCCTGTGATGAGGTAAGACAGATCCACCGCAGAAGAGCGATTGTCGTTATTCAAACCGATAGAGTCATAGAAGACGGAGTCTTTCATGCCGAGAAGCGCAGCTTTGATGTTCATTTCTTTAATGAACTGTGCTTTTCCGGTCGGATAGGTACGGGCGAGGAAATGAGCCGCACGGTTATCCGAACTCATTAAAGCCAGATGCAAAGCCTGACGGCGGGAGATCTCCATGCCCATGCGAAGCTTGGAGTGAGCGCTCGAAGGAACGAAGTCTTCACGCGTAACAGTGAACTTGTCGTCTAAATTGACGCCGGATTCCACGATCACCAGCGCCGTCATCAGTTTTGTAATAGATGCGATCGGCAGGGGCTGATCGGCATTCTTTTCATACAAAACTTGGTTTGTGTCCATGTCGTAGGCGAGCACGGCCGTCGAGGAGAGTCCCAGCGGATCGCTGGAGCCCTTCAAGCCTATAAGCTGTGCGTAGGAAGGTCCGCGGCTGCGGTAAGTAGCCCAGTCAATCGCCTTTCTCGGACGATAGTTCTTAGAAGAGGCAAATTTGCGGCTGGAGGAACGAGCTGAGGCCCGTTTACGAACAACGCTTTTCACCGCGACCCGTTTGCCGGCAGCTTTTGCCTTAGGAGCCTTAGCCTTCTTCTTTGCCGAAGCAGCAACAACTTTCTTCTTCGCTGTCTTCTCGACAACGGTCTTTTTCACTGCTTTTTTCTTGACGACTTTAACAGCCGCCGGTTTCTTCTGAGCAGCCTCTACGGTAGGAGCGGCAATAAAACTAAACGATAAAAAAGCACAGAGAATCGCTGCCGATAAACGCATTTTTTCCATCCAGAGGAGAAGAGAAGAGGTCATTAATTGGTGAGTATTTGTTATTTTGCGCCAATTCGTTCGGCGAAACCATAAAAAATCGGCCTCGCCGTCCAAATTAAACACTTATATAAGGGAAATTACTAATCATTTTTCTAACTTCACTCAATATGTAGTTAGTACTCACGAAGAATCGCATCCCACATTTTATTCAGACGCTTGACGCTCACTGGCATCGGCGTTCTGAGTTCCTGCGCAAAAAGAGAAACCCTCAGCTCTTGAAGCATATTCCCGAATTCGACCAGTTTGGCATCGTAGACGCCTTTTCTGGCAGACAACTCCCTCTTGTAATTAACCGTAAGCTGACGAATCTCGGCCACACGTTCGGCATCTCTGCCTGGATCGTTTTTCAGACGATCGATACGAACTTGAATGGCCTTCATGTAACGCGGATAGTGACGCAGCTGGCTGAACGGGATCGTGAGCAGGAAATGCGGGGGGAACAAGTCGGAGAGCTGAGCCGTAATGTCCTCGCTGACTTCCTTATAGCTCTTGATCGAATTGAGCTTCTGTTGAGCTAAAGCCGCTTCAGAAACAATCGAACTCAAGAGGCGCGCCAGCTCCAGCGTCAGCAATCCGAGCTTTTCTTTCACGTTCGCAATCGTTTCCCTGAACTGCTCTTCATTAACCGGGTGTTCTCCGGTAAAGGCAGCCGTTTCGATCGAGGCATCTATGACGTCTTGCTTGAGTTCCTCAAAGGACGGGAAAGCCTTTCTCAAAGAAACAATGGATGCGCCTTGGATCTGCGTCGTCTGCATCGACTTCAAATTCTTATCCAGATACTTAATCTGTTCCTTCAGTCCCAAACGGATCAAGCGAATCAAACCCCGTCGATGAATACGGGCTGCTTGGTCCGGATCATCAAAAACTTCCAAAGAGCAATATTCACCCTTATCCACTAATGCCGGGTGGCCGATGAGCGAAATGCCCTTCTTCTTAATCTCCATGACATCGGGCAATTCACCGAAGTTCCATTCCGTTATCTCGTCCTGGAGGTCTTCCGCAACTTTGCTGTCCTGGGACGCGATGTTCTGGAACGTCTTGCGCGGTCGCCGCCGCCGATGCGGAACGTCCTGCCGCCGGCCCAGCCGCCGTCTGAGAGCGACATGTACCCAACCCAGATGTCGGAGCAGGTGAGAAAGTAGGTGAGATCGACCTCTAGGCGCAGATCTACCGTTTCCGCCGCGTAGGTGATGTGGGGGATATGGTCGTCGGGGGCCGGGATCGCTCCCTCATCGGGGAGGCGCAGCGCCTCCAGCTCCCCCAGCGGCTCCACTGTCCAGAAGTCTCCGTCGGGCCGTACCGCCACCTGTTGGTACACGATGCCATAGGTGTTGTCCTCCGACAGAGGGGAGAAAAACAGCGTTCCGGTATAGCCCCCCGCTCCGTCAGGCAGGAGGTTCATTACCGACCACTCCGCCTGCCAGGCGGGGCGGTGCCAGTGGAACCCCAGAGTCCAGAAAGGGGAGTCCTCCAGCTCCACCTCCTGGTAGGGGGCCAGTCCGGTCTGCCACGCTAGTTCCCGCGCCGGCTCCGGCAACACCATGGAGAAGTAGACCGGGCTGTCGCACAAAATGGCCTTGGCATAGGTGTCCAGGGCTCCGGCCACGGTGGTGGGGCGGTTGAGCTGGGCCTGGGCCAGGGCAAGAGCGCCCCGGTCGGTTCCGCCGGGCACCTCCGCCGCGCCGCTGACGCCCCCCAGGCAGGTGAGGGCCAGCACCGCGGCCACACAGCCCGAGGCCAGGGCCATCCCGGCGGGGTAGCGCCTGAAGCGGGCGATAGCCTGGATGCGGGCCTTGATGTTGCGCCCGCCGTTGGCCATGGAGGAGGTGCCGGGGGCGCGGGCGTACCGGCCGTCGGCCATGGACAGGAGGATTACGCCGTAGGCGCGGCGCTCCTCCCCCTCCAGCCGCTCCAGAACCCGCTGGTCACAGAGGGCCTCGCAGTCGTTCTGCATCCGGTCGCAGCAGTACCAGATCAGTGGGTTGCACCAGTGCAGGCACCGCAGGGCGCACACCCCCACCCCGGCCCACACGTCGCCATGACGGAGGTGGAGCAGCTCGTGGAGGAGCACCTTGTCGTCCACCGGCCGGCCGGGGAGCGCCAGCACCGGGCGCAGGGGGCCGCAGACGAAGGCGCTCTCCAGCCCGGACAGCACCACTACCCGCCGGGGGGCCTTCAGGCCGTACCGCGCCGCTACGCCCTCCACCTGGGCCAGCACCTCCGGGGCGGGGGAGAGGCCCCGCCGGATGGCAGCGCGCAGGCGCATGTAGGACAGGAAAAACCACAGGGCCAGCAGGAGCACCCCGGCGGCGTAGACGTAGAAGAGCACGTCGGTGATGCTCCCCGGCACGGGCAGGCCGAAGGGGAAGAGGGGCACCGGGGCCAGCACCTCCGTTACGCCGTAGGGATCGGTGAGAACGGAGGACAGGGGGAGTTCCACCTGGAGCCTGGCCGCCTCCAGCACCACCCGCCCGCCGGGCACCAGGGTGCGGCCCAGCAGGCCGGCGGGCAGGAGGGCGCGCAGGGCCAGGATGGCCCACACCCCGTACTGCCACCGGGGGGAGAGTTTGTCCAGAAAGAGGCGCTTTGCGGCGAGCAGCACCAACGCCGCCACGGACAGGGCCAGGGTCTGAGCGAGAACAGACCAGAGGTTGTTCACGGCTCACACCTCCATCTCGTCCAGCAGCTTCCGCAGCTCGTCCCGCTCCTGAGGGGTGAGCTTCTCGTCCTTCAAAAAGGCGGCCACCAGTTTGCCCGCCGAGCCCTGGTAGGCCCGCTCCAGCAGGCCCCGGCGCTCCGCCGCGGCGCAGTCCTCCCGGCTCACCGCCGCCCGGTAGCGGTGGGGGAAGTCCTCCTTGCGGATGTCCACCAGGCCCTTGGCCTCCATGCGGGTGAGGTAGGTCAGCACCGTGCTGCGGCTCCAGCCCGTATCCGGACGCAGAGCGTCCACCACGGCCCCCAGGGCCAGCCCCTCCGGGGCCACCCAGAGGGCGTTCAGCACCCTCCACTCCTTGTCACTCAGCTTCATGTCACAGCCCTCCTACAGTTGTCGCATTCGTAATGATACTACACCTGTAGGAGCTACCTGTCAAGAGCGGTTGTCAATTTTGCCGAAATGGGAAAAAGGGCTTTGAGGGGGACGGCGGATGTGGTAAAATAACAGATTGAATGAATGACAGGAGAGGATGAGAAAGATGGACAAGCTCGGCTTTGACAATCAGAAGTATCTGGAGCTCCAGTCGGCCCACATCCGGGAGCGGATCCGCCAGTTCGGCAACAAGCTCTATCTGGAGTTCGGCGGCAAGCTCTTTGACGACCACCACGCATCCCGGGTGCTGCCCGGGTTCGAGCCGGACAGCAAGATCCGTATGCTCAAGGAGCTGCGGGACTCGGTGGAGGTGGTCATCGCCATCTGCGCCAGCGACATCGAGAAGAACAAGATCCGGGGCGATCTGGGCATCACCTACGACGTGGACGTGCTGCGGCTCATCGACGCCTTCCGGGGGGAGGGCCTGCTGGTGGGCAGCGTGGTGATCACCCAGTACGCCGGACAGCCCGCCGCCGACGCCTTCCGCCGCCGGATGGAGCACCTGGGGGTGCAGACCTGCCTCCACTACCCCATCGCAGGCTACCCCCACAACACCGGCCTGATTGTCAGCGACGGGGGCTACGGCAAAAACGACTATATCGAGACCAGCCGTCCCCTGGTGGTGGTGACGGCCCCCGGCCCCGGCAGCGGCAAGATGGCCGTCTGCCTCTCCCAGCTCTACCACGACTACAAGCGGGGGATCAAGGCGGGCTACGCCAAGTTTGAGACCTTCCCCATCTGGAACCTGCCCCTCCAGCACCCGGTGAACCTGGCCTATGAGGCGGCCACCGCCGATCTGGGGGATGTGAACATGATCGACCCCTTCCACCTGGCCGCCTACGGCGAAACTACGGTGAACTACAACCGGGACGTGGAGATCTTCCCCGTCCTCTCCGCCATGTTTGAGAGGATCATGGGGGAGTGCCCCTACAAGTCTCCCACCGACATGGGGGTGAACATGGCGGGCAAGTGCATCGTGGACGACGAGGCGGTCTGTGCCGCGGCCCGGCAGGAGATCGTCCGCCGCTACTACACCGCCCTGTGCGACCGCCGGGTGGGCGCCGCTGGCGACGAGCTGGTGAACAAGCTGGAGCTGCTCATGCAGCAGGCCCATGTGGATCCCTCCATCCGGCCCGTGGTGGCCGCCGCCGCCCAGGTGGCCGAGGAGACCGGCAACCCCGCCGGAGCCATTGAGCTGCCCAGCGGCGAGGTGGTCACCGGCAAGACCACCGACCTGATGGGCGCCTCCTCCGCCACCCTGCTCAACGCCCTCAAGCGCCTGGCGGGCATTGATCACCAGCACCACCTCATCTCCCGGGAGGCCATCGAGCCCATCCAGGCCGTGAAGGTCAACCACCTGGGCTCCGTCAACCCCCGGCTCCACTCCGATGAGACGCTGATCGCCCTGGCCATCTCCGCCACCACCAACCCGCTGGCCAAGCGGGCGCTGGATCAGCTCTCCGCCCTGCGGGGGTGCGAGGCCCACTCCACCGTCATCCTCTCCCCGGTGGACAGCAGCACCTACAGCCGCCTGGGCCTGCGCCTCACCTGCGAGCCCCAGTATGAGACCAACAAGCTTTACCACAAGTAGGAAGAATGGTTGAGCACTGGCACTTCCGCAGATCCGGAGTGTGCCCGTCATCGAAAAGAACGGATTTCTCACCAGCTTTTAAACTGGTGAGAAATCTGTTCCTTCTGCTTTCAGGGGAAAGGAGAGCAAAATGAGAATATACCGTCTGTTGGGGCTGCTCTCGGTACTTGCCGAGGTAGAGCATATAACGGTTCAGGAGTTGGCGGTGCGGTTTGAGGTATCCAGGCGGACGATCCTCCGAGATATTGAAACCCTGAACGATGCGGGGTTCCCTGTTGCCTCACGGTCGGGGAGAGGGGGCGGAGTCTCCATCCTGAAGGGATACCGGCAAGACAAAAGACTGCTTTCCAGGGAGGATATCGCTAGCCTGTTTACCGCCCTGGATGGATTAAAGAGCCTTGTCGGAGATGGCTCGGTTTCGGCACTGCTGGCCAGACTGGTTCCGGTCCCAGAGACTGACGCACGCTCCCGCAGCCGCTATCTGCTTGACTACACCCCGTGGTTTACGGACAGCATTACCTGGAAAAAGCTCTCTGAGCTGCACCGCGCAATTTGTAACCGCATGGTGTGCAAAATGGATTATGTGTCAAAAACAGGGCGCCGGACCCGGTTGGTAGAACCCCATAAGCTGGTGTTCAAACAGTCTGACTGGTATTTGTATGCGTTCTGTCGGGAGCGAAGCGCGTTCCGCCTGTTTAAGCTCAGGCGTATCGTCTCCTGCGTCCCCTATGGGGAGCGCTTTTCCACGCGCCAAATGGACGAAACAACATTTGAACAGCGGTTTGGAGGGGGCGGCCTGTCTGCCGTGAAAAAGGACGGATATTACCAGATTGTCCTGGAATATGAGCGCCGGGACGCATTTACCCTGACAGAGAAAATAGATGCCTGCCTGTTGGATGCGCCTGGTGGGGGGAGTGACACCGGCCGGATCTGTTTTTATGCCCCCGAACTTTCCTTTGCACGGGAGCTTGTCATGGGGCTGCTGGGCAAGGTCAGGGTGGTCGCGCCACCTGAGCTCCGTGAGGAGCTCAGAGATGAGCTGAAAAAGATAAACGACTTTTACAAAAGGTGACAGCTAAGCTGTCACCTTTTTTGTGTTAAGCTGTCTACAGAAAGGTGGTATGAAGGGATGAAACAAATCCTGGTATTTATTTTTGATGGCTATGCGGACTGGGAACCGGCCTATGTATGTGCGCAGTTAAATGCACCTGGAACTGGATATGCGGTGAAAACCATTGGGCTTGACCGGGCGCCCAAGGTGTCTATGGGGGGCTTCCGTGTCACGCCCGATTTTACTGTCGCTGACTATCCGCGGGATGCCGGCCTGCTGCTGCTGACCGGCGGGACAGCGTGGCTGGAGCGGAAAAATGACGCTGTCTTGCCGGTTGTACGGGAACTGGTCAGATGCCATATCCCGGTGGCTGCAATTTGCAACGCGGTAAACTTCCTGGCGGAAAACGGTTTTTTAGACCAGCGCAGACATACTGGGAATACCCTGCCCTTCCTCAAATCCCAGGCTCCGCACTATAAAGGGGAGGCATATTTCGTTGAGGCGGAGGCGGTTTGTGACAACGGCATTCTTACCGCCAACGGATTCGGAGCGCTGGAGCTGGCAAAAGAGATACTGCGGCTGCTGAAATTTCGGTCAGAGCAGGAGCTAGCGGAATGGTATGCATGGAATAAATTCGGCCTGTATTCGCCAGGACACAAGGGGCGTACCCCAAGCGGACTGTGATCTGCCCGGTATCATCGGGTGGCCGGATGGGCAAAGCGGCGGGGGATACGCTGCTTTAAAGAGAGGGCCGGGCTGAAATCAGCCCGGCCCTTTTTACATATTGGGTTAGTCGGCCTCGTCCTGCATCGCCTTGGCGGCCTCGATGGCCTTCTCCTGGACGGCGGGAGGGGCGTCCTCGTAGCGGACGAAGCGGAAGGTGAAGGAACCGCGGCCCTGGGTCATGGAGCGCAGGTCGATGGCATAGCGGCCCATCTCGGCCATGGGCACTTCGGCCTCCACGATCTGGTTGCCCTCGCCGTCGGGGTTCATGCCCATGACGCGGCCCCGGCGCTTGTTCAGATCGCCGATGACGTCGCCCATGTAGCTGTCGGGGATGGTGACCTTCAGCTCGCCGATGGGTTCCAGCAGCACAGGGCTGGCCTGGGGCATACCGGTCTTGTAGGCGATCTGCACGGCGGTCTTGAAAGCCATTTCGGAGGAGTCCACCGGGTGATAGGAGCCGTCGTACAGGGTGGCTTTCAGGTACACCACCGGGTAGCCGGCCAGCACACCGTGAACCACGGCCTCCCGCATGCCCTTCTCCACGGCGGGGAAGTAGTTCTTGGGCACCGCGCCGCCCACGACCTCCTCGCAAAACTGGAGCTCCTCGGTGTCGCCCGGCTCAAAGCGCATCCACACGTCGCCGAACTGGCCGTGGCCGCCGGTCTGCTTCTTGTGGCGGCCCTGCACCTCCACCTTCTTGCGGATCTTCTCGCGGTAGGGCACCCGGGGCTCGGAGAGCTCGGCGTCCACGCCGAAGCGGCTCTTCAGCCGGGAGAGAATCACGTCCATCTGCATGTCGCCGGTGCCGGAGACCACCATCTGGCGGGTTTCGGCGTTGTTGACCCAGTTGAAGGTCAGATCCTCCTCGTTCAGGCGGATGAGGCCGGCGGCGATCTTGTCCTCCTGGCCCTTGGTCTTGGGGGTGATAGCCACGGAGTAGCAGGGCTCGGGGAAGGGGATGGGTTCCAGCTTGACCACCTTGCGGGGATCAGAGAGGGTGTCGCCGGTCTTGACCTTCTCCATCTTGCCGATGGCGCCGATGTCGCCGCACTCCAGCTCCTTGACCTCCTCGGCCTTCTTGCCCTTCATCACGTACAGGCGGCCCAGCTTCTCCGTGGCGCCGGTGCGGGAATTGACCAGCTGCATGTCGGGCTTGAGGTTGCCGGAGATGACCTTCACGAAGGAGTACTTGCCGTACTGGTCGGAGACGGTCTTCCACACCAGGGCGGCGGGCAGGGCGCCGGGGAAGGGCACGAACTCGTCCACCTCGCCGTCGGCGTTCTCGCCCATGAGGGGGCGGCCCTCCAGGGGGGAGGGCAGCAGCTCCACGATGATGTCCAGCAGCATGCGGGTGCCCAGGCCGGAGACGGCGGAGCCGCACACAACGGGGAAGAGGGACAGGTCTTTCACGCCCTGGCGCAGACCCTGGATCATCTCGGCGTAGGTGAAGTCCTCACCGGAAAAGTACTTGTCCATCAGCTCCTCGCTGGTCTCAGCCACCGACTCCTTGAGGGCATCGTACAGCTCGTCCAGCACGGGCTTCTTGTCGTCAGGGACGTCGATCTCGATGCGCTCGCCCTTGGGGCCGGCCTCAAAGGCGCGCTTGTGGAGCACGTCGATAAAGCCAATGACCTTCTTGTCCGCGTCCCAGATGGGGGCGGCCACGGGGGCGATATTCTTGCCGAAGCGCTCCCGCAGGGTGTCGAAGGCGGCGTTGTAGTCGGAGTTCTCCTCGTCGGTCTTGGAGATGTAGAGCAGCCGGGGCAGCCTGCGCTGCTCGCACAGCTTCCACGCCTTCTCCGCGCCCACGCTCATGCCCGCCTTGGCGGAGCAGACGATGATGGCCGCGTCGGCCACCTGGAGGGCCTCGATCACCTCGCCGGAAAAGTCAAAGTAGCCCGGCGTGTCCAGCACGTTGATCTTACAGCCGTTGTACTCCACGGGAGCCACCGCGGTGGAGATGGAAATCTGACGGCGGGTTTCCTCGGGGTCGTAATCGCAAACGGTATTCCCGTCGGCGGGATTGCCCAGCCGCACGGTGCCACCGGTCAAATACAGCATGCTCTCGGCCAGGGAGGTCTTACCATTTCCACCGTGGCCCAGCAGACAGACGTTGCGGATGTTTTGTACGGAATAGCTCATACTTGTTTCCTCTCCTTACATTTGGAATCGTCTGGGCAGGGCTCCCGAGGGGGACGGAGGACTGCCTGTTGTTCATTATACATTAAATCAACCGGAGATACAACTGAAATTTTAGAAAAATCGCGCAAAATACCCCGCCGCAGTCCGCAGGGGGGAAATTTGCACGCGGGAGAGGGGGAGGGAATGTCCGCCGGGAGACAAGCTTGGGGCCGGAGCCGAGCGGGGAGACAGACTCAATGTGCCGCAGCCGAATAAAAACACGCGGCCGGTAACACCGGCCGCGTGTGCAGGTCAGGAGGGTTCCGCAGTGATGGGACTCCCGTCCAGAGGGACGGAGTAAAGAGCCCCGTCCTCCGTCTGGAAGCGGTAGGCCATCCCGTCCTCCGACCGGCCAAGGGAGGTCAGAGGCGTGCCGGGCTGGCCCAGCCACTCCAGCAGCGCCTGGCGTGCGCCCTCCTCCGTCAGGGCGGAGGAGGGGGGCTGGGTGTCCTGCGGGGCGTCCTCGGGCATCAGGGACATGACGGAGGGCCCCGCGGACGGGGTAGGCTGGAGCTCGGAGACAGGCGGCGCGGAGACAGACGGCTCCTGAGCAGATGCCGGTATCTGGCCGCCCTCCGGTCCATCGGCGGGTGGCGTCACGTCCCGGTTCTGGGGCCTCTCACCGGCGGAGCTGTCCTTCCGGTTGGCGCCGTCGGCGCTGCCGCTGGCGGCCTCGGCGGGCTCCCCGGCGGGGCCCGCGCGGTCCTCCTGAGCCGGGGCGGTTTGTCCGGCGCTCCCGCCGGAGGCCGCTCCGGTCAACCCGGCAAGATTGGCTCTGGGTACGCTCCCGGAGTTGTCCGGAGGGCTCCAGAGGTGCACAGCCTGCCCGCCCACCAGTACAAGCACCAGCACCGCGGCCAGAGAGGCCCAGGAGCGCCAGCGCCACTGGCGCTTTCTGGTGTGGAAGGGGGTGCATTTGGAGGCGTGGACCGCTTTCATAATGTTGTCCTTCAGCCCGGCGGGGGGCTCCTCCGCCAGAGTGGGCAGAAGCTGGTGCAGGGTGGAGAGATCGGCCCGAAGCGCCCGGCACGCCGGGCACTGGGCCAGGTGCTCGTCCAGCGCCCCGGCCTCCTCCGCCGTCAGCGCCCCGTCGAGCTGTGCGCTGATGAGCTCCAGCGCCTGTTCACAGGTCAGCATGCCGCCGCCTCCTTTCCGTCCCGTGGATCTGGTTTATGCTTTGGACGAGGGGGAGCCGAAAAAGTTCCCCTGTTCCAGCAAATATTTGCGCAGGGCCAGCCGGGCCCGGGCGATGCGGGACTTGACGGTGCCCTCCTCCACCCCCAGCAGGGCGGCAATCTCCCCATAGGAGAGGCCCTCCAGCTCCCGGAGAATCAGCACCTGCCGGTGCTCCTCCGACAGGGCCCGCAGGCCCGCCCGCAGGGTGTCCCGCAGCTCCTGCTGCTCCGCCTGGCGGTGGGGACTGTACCGCTCGTCGGGCAGCTCGGCCTGCCGGGCGCCCTCCTCATCGTCCAGGGAGACCGTCATGGACAGGGTACTGCGCCGCTTCTCCCGCCGCAGAAAGTCGATGCACACGTTGCTGGTCAGCCGGTAGAGCCAGGTGGAGAAGGAGCTCTCCCCCTGGAATTTCCCCAGGCCCTTCCAGGCGTTGAGAAAGGCCTCCTGGCACAGCTCCGCCGCGTCGTCGGGATTGCCCGTCATACGTAGGGCCAGATGGTAGATGCGCCCCTGATTCTGTTCCACCAGGGCGGCGAAGGCCCCCTCGTCCCCCTGCCGGGCCTGCTGTACCAGCGCCTGTTCCTCGGTCATGCCTTTCTCACCTCCTCGCCGGCGCGTTTGCCGGCGGTCAGTCCCTCAGATCCCGCTGTATGCCTGCGGTGATGCGGTCAATGTCCTCCAGAGTGGAGATTTTGCTGATCTGTTCCTTATAATACCCCGCGTAGGGAACCCCCTTGAGGTACCAGGCGTAGTGCTTCCGGGCCTCCAGGCAGGCGATGTGCTCTCCCTTCTGAGCGGCGGAGAGGCGGAACTGCCGCACCGCCGTCTCGCACCGCCGGGCCAGCGGCGGCAGGGGCGGGACCGGCCGCCCCTCCAGGGCGGCCTGGGCACGCGCAAAGAGCCAGGGATTGCCGAAGCAGCCCCGGCCGAGCATGGCCATGTCGGCCCCGGTGTATTTGAGAATGTGAACCGCGTCCTCCGGCTCAAAGACATCGCCGTTGGCGAGGACGGGGATGGACACGGCCTCCTTTACCGCCCGGATATAGTCCCAGTTGGCCCGGCCGGAGTACATCTGCACCTTGGTGCGGCCGTGGACCGCCACGGCGGCCACACCGGCGGCCTCCATGGCCTGGGCGAACTCCACGCAGTTGATGGAGCCCTTGTCCCAGCCCAGCCGGAATTTGACGGTGACGGGCCGTCCGCCCGCCCCCCGGATGACCGCCTCGGCCACCTTCACCGCCAGCTCGGGGTTCCTCATCAGGCCGGAGCCATCCCCGGAGTTGGCCACCTTGGGCACCGGACAGCCCATATTGATATCCAGAATGTCCGCCCCCGACTTCTCCGCGGCGATGCCCGCCGCCTGCTCCATGCAGTAAGGGTCGCTGCCGAAGAGCTGCACCGCCGCCGGGTGCTCCCCCTCGCCCAGCTCCAGCAGGGGAAGGGATTTTTTGTCCTGATAGCACAGGGCCTTGGCGCTGACCATCTCCGTCACGGTGTACCCCGCCCCCAGCTCCCGGCACACCGTCCGGAAGCCTAGGTCGGTCACTCCCGCCATGGGCGCCAAAGCCAGCTTTGAATTTATGGTGATTTTGCCTATTTTCACAGTGTCCCCCAATGTGTTATAAATAGTAAATGTATCATACCACAAAGGCGGGGGTTCGGCAAGGCATGGATTCCCGGCCTCCGGGTGATACTATGAATTGCGATTTGATCAAAAAGGAGACTATAACCATGGATAAGTATGTCTGCGATATCTGCGGCTACGTGTACGACCCCGCTGAGGGCGATCCCGACAACGGCGTGGCCCCCGGCACCGCCTGGGAGAGCGTGCCTGAGAGCTGGGTATGTCCTCTCTGCGGCGTCGGCAAGGAGCACTTCTCCAAGCAGTAAGACAGCGCAAAAAAACGCCTGTACCATGTCGGTACAGGCGTTTTTTTGCGGAAAAGCAGGCTTACTGCTCGTAGCGTGTCCAGTCCTCCACAGGCTGGAGGCCGGTCCAGGTTTCGTGGACAGTGTCGGCCTTGCGCCCGTAGTCGTGGCTGTTGGTGGCCTCCTGGACCGCCAGATAGTACCAGGCATCCGGCGGGTTGTCGGGCCAGGTGATCATGCCGTCCAGCAGATCGTCCGCGGTCTCGGGCAGGCGGCCCAGCACCCGGTTCACCAGTGTCATCGCCTCGGCCCGGCTGATGCTCCGGTCAGGGGCGAAGCTGCCGTCCGGCTGGCCTTCCACCCAGCCCTTCACCGCCGCCTAGTTGATGTACTCCGCCGCCCAGTGGCCGCCGATGTCGGTGAAGCGGTCCGCGCCGTCATAGGGCGCACTGTCAAAGCGGGCCGCGATGGCCGCGAACTCGCCCCGGGTGATGGGTGCGTCGGGGTCAAAGACCGCGGGGGCGCGGCCCTCCACGATGCCCATGGCCTCCATGGTGGCCACGGCGGTGGCGTACCACGCGTCGGGGGCCACGTCGTGGAAGGGGCTGGTCTCGGTCAGGTACTCCGCCCGGGCCTCGTCGGTGAGCAGGCGGAAGAAGATGGTGGCCACCTCGGCCCGTGTGATGGTGGCCTCGGGGTGAACCAGGTCGTCGTCCCGGCCGATGATGTAGGCGAAATGGTCGTCGCCGTTGAGCCGGTCGGGCACGCCGGTCTTTTCCCAGCCGGCGTACACGGTCTTGTTGGAGGTCATGCGGATGTCGTCGATGGGCTCGGTCAGGGCCTTGTCGGCGTACCAGCCGGTGAAGGTGTAGCCCTCCCGGACGGGCTGCTTGTCCAGCTCTACCAGGGTGTTGCGGCGGTACCGCTCACTGTCGTACTTCGTGCCGCCGTTGCTCTCATAGCGCAGGGTGTAGTAGGTGGTGCCGCCGTGATCCCCGCCGCCGGTGTCCTTTTTTGCCCAGGACAGCACAAAGGGAGAGAAGCCGTAACGGTCCTGATCCACAATGAGCTGGATGCCGTGCTCGGTCAGCACGACCTTCTCCACCTGCAGGGAGAGCGTTTTGTTGCTGGCGGCCCCGCCCTTTTCATTGTTGATGTTTGCGGCCGCCTGATTCACCATCGCCTGCACCTCGCCGTTGGTTGTGTACTCGCGGTGCAGGCCGGTGAAGTGGAACACGTCGAAGTCATAGCTGCCCGCCGTCTCATAGATGATCCCGTCGGGGTAGGGCCAGTAGATGACGAGCTGCCGGTCAGCCTTGACCCAGACGTTGCCGTCTCCGGCGTCCACCAGGTCGAAGTATTTGCTCTCATACTGGCGGCCGTTGGGGTTGTCCAGACCAAGCGCGTCGGCGTTGTCGATGACGGCCTTTTCCAGCATGGTCTGGCCCACCTCGGATTCCGCGCCGCCGTCCAGCTCGTAGCTGCTGAGCACGTCGTCGAACAGGATGCTTGGCTGCTCATCGCCCACCATCGCCCAGTTCTCGTGGCCGTTGACGGTGTACTTCGTGCCCGCGGGCGCAACTACGCCCGCGTTGGAGCCGCCGTCCGTGGCGGTCTCCGCTGCGGCTGTGTCGCCGGCGGCCGCCTCCACGGTGCTGTGCGCACTGTGAACCGCGTCGAAGGTGTAGGGCTCACCCCCGGTGGCGTCGTTGGTCACCGAGCGGACGGTCAGCGTGCCAACGCCGTACCGCAGGGCGTATTTCTGGCCGTTCACCTCGGCATACAGGCCGGTGTTGCCCGCACCGCTGGCGTCGGATGTGCTGATGGCGGCATAGAGGTGAGTGAAGTGGTTTCCGGCGATGTTGTCTGTACTGGCGGGAATGGTGCACGCCTCATCCGCAAAGTAGAGGCAGGAGGCATCGGCGGCGGTGGCGGGGTCCGCCGAGACGATATCCCACACCTTTCGGCCGTCCTCGCCGATGGCCTGCTGGCCCCCTTCGCCGCCGTAGGGCGCCAGCTTCCAGGACTTTTCCGTACCGTCCGCGCCGGTGCCGTGGAAGGTGATGCCAGCCAGATGCTCCGCCGGGATTTCGCTGCTCTCCACGTAGAAATGGGGGGCGGGGATTCCGCTGTCGGCGTCGGGAAGGTGGGTGCCGTCGACGTCCTCCCAATAGTCGGAGCTGCCGCCGATATACAGGGTCATATCCACCGGCGTAATGGTAACCGGACCGACCTCCTCCAGGGTGATGGAGCCGTAGAAAGAGAATTCATAATTTGCATATGCGTTCCTGATACATGGTCCATCCAGCGCCCACTTGCCGCTGTAGCTCAGTACTGAGCCGGACTCGGGGGCCAGAGCCTGGCCGTCCCCGCGGAAATATGCGTCGGTCTGTTCCCAGAGGTCGGTTCCCTCCATGTAGTCGCCGACGCCCCGCTCATGGCAGGACGTGTGGCCGGAGGGGGATGTGCTCAGGTTGGCCATATCGTCGCCGAAGGCGAAGGCAAACATGGACTGATACCAGCCGTCATAACCGGCAGTCTGAAGCCCGGACTCCGGCCACTTTAGCTGGAAGGTGTCTCCCGGCCCCTTTCCGGAGGGGAAGTAGGCCCAGCGCATCACTTCAGGGTGTGCCTCCTCTAACTCAGTAAATTGTTCAGCGGTGCAGGAGAATTTCATGGCATTGCCCTTCTGGATATCCTCAAAGAAGGCGGGGGCGACCGCCATGATCGCGTCAAAAGAGGCGTAATCCGTGCTGTTCTTCTTGTTATACCAGGCCACAAAGTAGTTTGTCAGGCTGTCATAACCCTCTTCCGCCAGGGTGTCGTAGAGGGTGACAATCTGCTCAAGCGAAATATTGACCGAGCTGGTGTTAAACAGGTCTTTGAGCATCTGGTTGGAAACCATGCTGCTGGTAAAACGGAAGGGGATCCACTGTCCGTCATAGCCCAGCACGGGGAGCAGTTCACTCTGTTCCATGCCGCTTGTATCGGCGGATGCCAGGGTGAAGCTGCCGGGTTTGTAGCGGTAGGAATTCCCAGACTCATTGTGAATTTCAATGTCAAACTGCGCCGCGTCACCAGGATACTGCACGGTATCTGCAAGGGCGTCCGCCAGCTTGCTCAGTTCGAGAACCTGGTCGCCCTCTGCACCCTCCTGGATGGTGTAGACCAGCTTGGCGGGCGCGTCCCCGGTTTCTTCGACAAATTCACAGCTTACCGTGTCGGACTGCGGCTTGTAGTCTACGGTGCAGGTCGGCTCCGGCCAGTCGATTTCGGCGCCGCCCGACTGGGTGGCAGGCTCTGCCGCATATGCGGCGGGTGCTGGTGTCAGCAGCATGGAAAGGGCGAGCAGCGCTGACAAGACTCGCTTTTTCATAAAAAACGTTCCTCCTTATTCAAAACAGGTGCCTCTATATAAACATCCGAAAATGGATGACCATTTGGAGGGGGAGGGCGAGGAGCTGCGCCTCTTTCGGGCTTTGTTGGGAAACCTCTGCTTTTTCAGCCTGCGGGCAGAAGTGTCAAAACATGCAGACAAAACAAAAGCTATTGCTAAATTTTTAGCAATAGCGCTTGTTTTTGCCCTTCATTTGTGGTATATTATGTAAAAATATGAGGACAGACGTTTGTTTGAAAAGGTAGAGGTTTTCAAACAGAGAGCACCTGCCGGACTGCAAAAAACAGCCCCCGGAACCTTTTGGTTCCGGGGGCTGCTGTTTCATCCGTTCCGGCGGGCGAGCTTGAGGACCAGGGCGGTGCGGTCGTCGGCGGCGCCCACCTGGGCGCCGCTGTCGTCGATGAGAGCCTGGGCCAGCTCCCGGGGGCTGCCGCCGTCAAAGGCGGCCAGCCGGTCACGCACCCACTGGTCGGATGCGCTGCCGGCCACGCCGTCGGTGACCAGAAGGACACAGTCTCCGGCCTCCAACTGGAGGCGGGTCACGTCGGGGGAGACCCCCTCTCCGGCGGTGAGGCCGGCGGGGAGGGCCGTGCCGGTGATGCGGCTGACGGAGTAGCCCTTTTTCACATAGGTGGGGGCGGCGCCGTACTTGTACACCCCGGCCTCACCGGTGAACAGATCCACCCGCAGCAGGTCGATGGTGGTGAAGCCGCCGGCGGCCTCGTCGTTGCGCAGGGCCAGGGCGGAGTTGAGGGTGCGCAGGGCGTTCTCCGGCCGGACGCCCGCCCGGAGAAACTGCTCCAGCAGGCGGACGGCCAGGGCGCTCTCCTGCTCGGCCAGGGAGCCGGAGCCCATGCCGTCGCACAGGAGCACATAGAGGGAGCCGTCGTCGTGCTTGAACCAGGCCCCTGTGTCGCCGGATACGGTCTGGCCGTCCTTCTTTTTGGCGGCCACCCCGGCCACGGCCATCAACGGCTCGCTCTGTACCAGCACCAGCCGGTCCCGGCGGCCCTCCTCCACGGCCCGGAGGGGGAAGTTCACCAGCTTGGAAAGCTTGGCTGTCCCCTCCTCGGTGCGGAGGGGGGCCAGCCCCGCCCCCTCCAGCTCCAGGCGGAGGTGCCCGGCCTGGTCGTAATAGGCGGCCAGGCGGCAATCAATGCCCTGGGCGGTCAGGTATTGCCGCAGGCGCTTTTCCCGCACCGGGTCGGGTACCAGCTCCGCCCCCAGCTCGGCCGCCGCCGTGTTCAGCACCCCGGCCAGCTCGGCATATTGGCGGCACACCGCCGAGCGGTTCTCGCTGAGGCGGCTCTGGAACTGCCGCCGGCACAGCAGGGCGGCCAGCTCCTCGTTGGCGGCAGAGAGAAACTCCGGGAACTTCATGCAGCGGTTGGAGAAGTAGGCGGGGAAGTCTCCACTCTCCCCCCGGCCCCGCTCCAGCATGGCGGGGAGGGCGTCGTTGAGGGCGTTGAAGGTGGAGACGTAGTCCCGCTGCCAGCAGGCGGTTTGCAGAGGGCAGCGCTTGCAGATCCGCCCGGCCGCCCGATCGAAGACGGATGCGGCGTCGTTGTCATTGGGGGCGGCGGGGTGGAAGGCCGACCGCATGGACTCGTACAGGCTCTTGAAGGCGGCTGCCGTGGCCTCCATCCGGGCGCGGACATAGGCGCGGGCCCGCTCCTGGGTGTCGTGCCGGGGCTCCCGGGCCACCAGCGCCCCCACCTGGCGCAGGGCGCGCTCGGGGAGGACCAGAAAGACCACCGAGGCGATAAAGACCTCGTAGAGCAGGGAGAGGTGAAGGCCCTCCGACCAGGTCCACAGCACCGCCAGGGCATTGGAGAGCACGTAGGCCAGGGCGGCGGCCAGACGGCCCTGCCGGTGGAACACCCCGCACATCACCCCGGAGAGGGCGAAGGCCATGGAGTAGAAGGGCATACCTCCCGCCGCCAGATCCATCCCAAGGCCGCAGGCCACCCCCACCGTGGCCCCCACGCCGATGCCGCCCTTGTAGGCGGTGGCCATCACCGCCGCCGCGGCGGCGCAGCGGCCCACCGACAGGTTGCCCAGCAGGGTGATCTTGGACAGGGTGAGCAGCAGGGTGCCCGCCAGAATGAGCAGGCTCACCGTCTGCCGGGGGGTGAGGCCCTCCTCCTCCCGCTTTTCCGTCCAGGGGGTGAAGGCGATGCGGTAGAAGTAGGCCGACGCCCCGCACAGGAGCAGCTCGGTGCCGAAGAAGATCAGGCCCTCTGGCGACCAGCCCCGGTCAGATAAGTACACAAAGCCCGTGATGCCGTCCATCCCCGCCGCCGCCAGGGGCATGAACCAGCTCTTGCGGTAAGCCTTCACGTCGAAGAAGGCAAAGGCCAGGGAGAAGGCCAGGATGCAGCCGGCCACGTACCGCAGCCCCTCGGCGAAGCCCTGGAAGGAGAGATAGCCGAAGCAGGCCCCCAGCAGGGCGCAGAAGCCGTCCAGCCCCGAGCCGGAGGCCGCCACCAGCCCCAGCCCGAAGGGGGCGTATCCGCCGAAAATCTCCGCCCCGGAGAGCATGGCCCCCAGCAGGAAGCGGATGACGCACTCGGCCGCCCGCACCAGGGCGGGGGCGCGCAGAATGACCTTGCCGGTCTCCCGGGCCTCCTCCCGGACACGGGCCGCCTTTGTCTTGAGTTTCTCTTTTGTCGCCATGGTTCCGTCTCCTTTTCCAAATCAGGCTTGTCCGCCCTCGTTGAGTGACAGTATAACCCAGTATTTGGAAAAATATGGTCGGAACGCGGCGCGCCGGGAAAAAGGAGGGGAAGGGATGAAACCGCAGGGGCGGTTTCTCAGCGTGTCAAAAAAGTGGCCTCGGCCACTTTTTTGAGAGGGATGCGCGCAAGATGGACCTCGATTCCTGAGGGAAAAGTCGGCCCATCTTGCGTGAGAGGTGTCACTTCCGAGGCGCATGTCCCCGGAAATGACGGATTTTCATTTGATTCCTGCGGCTGCGGCCGCAGGAACTCTGCGAGGCTTTCCTCCGGGAAAGGTTCTTTGACAGTCTGTGAAACCGCAGGGGCGGTTTCTGTGTTAAGATCAGTGAGAGCGCGCTCGAAACCGGAGCAGGGAGGTGGTATGGTTGGAGGAGCGGGAGCTGTTGCGCCGCCTGCGGCGGGGGGACCCCTCCGCCCTGGAGGAGCTGATGGACCGGGACATGGGCTTTGCCTGCGGCCTGGCGGGCTCTGTTCTGCGGGGCCGCCCCAGGGACGCGGAGGAGGTGGTGTCCGACGCCTTCCTGGCCCTGTGGGAGCACGCCGGGCAGGTGGAACCGGGCAAGCTCCGCCCCTGGCTGGGCCGGGTGGTGCGCAACAAGGCCCTCAACCGCCTGCGGGCGCTGGGCGGTGAGCTGCCTCTGGAGGAGGACTGGCTGGCGCTGGAGCCCGACCGGCGGCCCGGCCCGGCGGAGGCCGTGGAGCAGGCCGAGCGGGCGGAGCTGATCCGGGCGCTGCTGAACGGACTTCCGCCCCAGGATCGGGCCATCTTCCTGCGCCATTACTACTACGGCCAGACCGCCGCCGACATCGGCGCGGCCCTGGCCATGCCGCCGTCCACGGTGAAGGTGCGCCTGCACCGGGGGCGGAAGAAGCTGAAGGAGCTGCTGATGGAAAGGGGGTATTCCTGTGCCTGTGCGGATGACTGACCTGCTGGACGGCTGGGAAGACGGCTCGGTGGAGCTGCCGCCGCCCGCCGGGATGTCCCCGGAGCGGATCAAGGAGAGAACGATGGAAAAAATCAGACAAACCAAGCGGCCCCGCCGGCGCATGGGCGTCCGGCTGCTGGCCTGCGCCGCCCTGGCGGCGGTGTTCACCGTATCGGCCATGGCGGCCTATCACCTCTGGGGGCCGGGAGAGCTGTTCGACCCCTTCTTCACCCTGGAGAGCGCCCCGCTGAACGGCGGGCAGAAGGAGCTGCTGGATCAGATCGGCGCCACCGACCTGCCCCCCGTCACCAGCAACGGCGTCACCCTCACCCCCCTGGCCGCCGTCGCCGACGAGCACACCCTCTACCTCCGCCTGCGGCTGGAGGCCCCGGAGGGCACCGTCCTGCCCGACATGGGGGAGCAGGAGGATCACATCGCCCACGATGTGGAGCTGGTCGACGCGGACACCGGGGAGCGGCTCAACTGGGGCATGCAGAAGGCCCGCTTCCTCCCGGACGACACCCCGGGGGACAACTCCCTGGAGCTGGTGTTCATGCTTCTGGGCGGACCAAACGGGGCCAACTGGGTGGACGGCACCTCCAAGACCCTGACCATCACCGGCCTGATTCTCTGCCCCCGGGAGCCGGAGGATGCCGGGAAGACGTATCTGGAGGGGGAGTGGAGCTTCTCCCTGGACTCCTTCTACCAGGGAAAGGAGGTGGAGATCAACACCATAGGGGCCGTCCGATGGGATGAGGAGACGGAGCGGATGGTCACCCTGGAGGGACTGACGCTCTCCCCCCTGGCGGCCTCCTATACCATCTCCTACCCAGTGGAGGAAAGCTGGGAGTTTGTCGATCTCCAACTGGAACTGGTCTACAAGGACGGGTCCTCCGTGACGATTGACGGCGGCGGTGGGAAGGGCAGTCACGGCCCCGACGGACAGGGCGGAACCGACTATTTTACCGGCGTCCGCAATTTTGACGCGCCCCTGGATTTGCGTGAGCTGGATCACCTCCAGTACGGTGGCTGCCGTCTGGAGATTCCCGGCGAACCCAGAGCGGTGGTGGAAGCGGACACCGCTGAGGCGGTGTGGTACGATGAGACGCACCAGAACACACTGGTGCTGGAAAAGCTGTCCTTCTCCTCCCTCAGCCTCACCTACCGCATGCACTATGACACCCCGGAGAGCGCCACCCTGGCCGACACCGGGATCCGCCTGGTGCTGGCCGACGGGACGGAAATCCCTGTGGATGGCGGCAGCGGCACGGCGGGCGGGACCTTTATGGAGGGCACCACCTACTTTGACGCGCCCGTCCCCCTGGAACGGGTGGATCACGTTCTGTTTGGCGATATCCGGGTTGAGCTGGAATAAGTATGGAAAAAAGTGCCCCCCTGCACCGCAGAGGGGCACTTTTTTGCAAAAAATGGGCAGGAGGATGGACAAGGGTAAAGAAAAGTGATACGATGAGTTTGGAAAACGAAATAGACAGGAGGCTGTACCCATGAAACGGAGACTTGCCCTGTCCCTGGCGGCCCTTTTGCTGTTGGGCTGCCTTACCCCGGCGCTGGCGGCGGAGGGGGACGCCGAACTCAGCCTGTACCAGCAGTATGGCCCCTGGGGCGAGTGGCCCCAGGAGCAGAAGGACGCGGCGGAGGAGACCTGGACGGACGGCCAGTGGGACAACTACTGGACGGAGTACGACGCCCAGATGTGGGCGGCGCTGAACCGGTACAACGAGGACTACGATCGGTGGAGCTATGCCCGTTTCGGGGACCCCTGGGACGAGTACCTCCGGGTGGAGAAGGAGGAAATGGGAATGCCCTACCCCGACGGCATCAATGTGAGCCTGAACGGGGCGTATCTGGACTTCGGCGGCACGGCCCCCCTGGCCGCGTCGGGGTGCACCATGGTGCCCTTCCGGGCCTTTCTGGAGGGGCTGGGGGCGGAGGTTGCCTTTGACGGGAGCCGCATCGCGGCGGCGCTGGAGAACGGCGACAGCCTGGAGCTGGTCCTGGGGGCCACTGAGCTGACTGTCACCCAGGGCGGGCGGATCACCACCTTGGACATGGGGGCGGCCCCCTTTGTACGGGATGGGCACACCTACATCCCCGTCCGGGCCGCGGCGGAGGCACTGGGGCTGGACGTATACTGGGACGATACCTATGAGGCGGCCCATCTGACCGACTACGCCGCCCTGACGGCGGAGCTGGACAGCCGGTTTACCGCCGCCAACGGGATTTGGGCTGCGATACGGGATACCATTCCCCGCGAGGCGGGCAAGGGCTATGAGTCCACAGCATCCATGCGCCTCTCCGCCACCCTGTACGGGGAGGAGGAGCACGACACCGCCTCGCTGACGATGGAAGTGAAACAGCTCACCCGGGACGGCAGCTACCGCATGGAGCAGGAGCAGCAGGTGGATCTGGGCGGTCTGGGGGACACCCTCTTTGCGGGTCTCTCCCCGGAGGAGCTGGCCCAGCTCGAAAACCACAGCGTCACCCTCTACGACCGGGAGAGCGGCACCCTCTACCAAAAGGGCGTACAGCTCTATAGCCTGGAGGGAGAGCCGTTACCTGATGACGTTTGGGTGAGTACTCAGGTGGGGGAGCTGCCTGCCGTGAACACCCTGTCGCTCCCCGGGACGCTGGGCGAGCTGCTGGTGGAGGCGTACGGCCATAGCTGGTATTACTACCGCTCCAGCCCCTGGGAGACGGTGATGGACTCCGCCCTGCCCGTCCGCCTGCTCCTGGACGACGGCAACTTCACCCGCAGCGCCTCCGGTGGACGGACCACCTATCGCTGGGCGGTGGATCTGCCCGCCCTGCTGGAGCGGGCCCGTATGCTGGGTGTTATGGAGGACGCGCCCGCTGTGGAGGGGCTGCCTGCTCTGGACATGCATGGGGAGGCGGTCCTGCGGGGCGGTGCGCTGGAGAAGCTGGACGGCAGCGGACAGATGGAGCTGGATGTGCTGGGCATCCCAGCCGACGCCGGCTTTACCCTGGATGCCGCTCCGGGGCGTCTGGAGCTGGAGATGGAGTTCACTGGGGCTTACATCGGGAAGGTGGAGCTAAGCCTGAACGGGAGGGTCACGGAAACCGCTGCGCAGCCCGTCACCACGCCTCCGGCGGGGGAGACGGTAGAGCGCCTCGAGGTGCTCTCCGGCCAGGTGGAGCCGGGCGTGCCCGCCGATTTCGGCGCGGCCCGCTATGTCCAGTGCCTGCTGGATGCCCGACTGGGGCGTGGGTATGACCCGGAGTTTCTGACCGCCCTGGGGGAGACGGAGGAGAGCCTGTCCGCCCAAATTGCGGAGGAGAACGTACAGGCGCTCTGCAACCTGCTGATAATTGAATTCCCCACCGAGGAGATCCGCGGAGAGGCGGCCGGCCTGCTGAAGGAGCTGTACGCCAAGGCGGACTATACCGTGGGGGCCGCCGTCCCGACGGGAAACGGTTCCGAGGTGGAGATAACGGTGCGGCCCGTGGATGCGCTGGCGCGGGTAAACGATGCACTCTGGGAGCGGCTGGACGCGTTCAACGCGGGCTACACCGGGGATACGTCCACAGACGAGGGATATGCGGCCTATGACGCGGCCTGGGCGGAGGATGCGCTGGCCCTCTTCCGGGAGAAGCTGGCCGAGGCGGAGTATCTGTCCGAGACGGTCTGCACCGTGACCGTTCTGGACGGGCCGGGCGGCACCATTGAGGCCGGCCGCGACTCCCTGGATACAGTATACGGCGTGCTGTTCCCAATTTGGATGCTCCAGGAGACATGAACGGAACAAAAAGGGCGAAGTCTGGTATCGCGCGGATCAGCGCCTGGG
>ERZ791741.674-NODE-674-length-31062-cov-32.627245_pt1 | contig 31062 bp, 23 predicted proteins | sample MGYA00510040_ERZ791741 | MGnify/ENA primary metagenome ERZ791741 (study PRJEB30046, sample SAMN00791960) | human gut metagenome | study: EMG produced TPA metagenomics assembly of the A metagenome-wide association study of gut microbiota in type 2... | reverse complement strand
CATTAATTTTGTACGATTTTATAATCCTTTTCTCATCCAACAAAACTGCGGATGAACCCAAAAGACGGCCTTTCACGTTGCGAAAGGCAACATATCGCACGCTAAAAGGCCACCTTTTACAGCGTAAAAGATGGCCTTTTGCAAACCTGTTGATTGTCAGGCGGTTATGAATGGCTGCAAGATTGACTTGCAGCCATTGCTTTTTTGCTATATGTTTTACTTCACTGTGATGGGCAGTACGGCGTCAGGCAGGCCGTCGGCGCTTACCGTCAGTGTGGCCGTGCCGGGCTGTTTGCCTTCTACGATGACAACTAACTGGCCGTTGAACAACGGCATGCGGCGCGAGTTGAACGTGACGAGAGACGTTGCGTCGCCGTTGCATACCGCGCGGAACGTGCCTGCACCCTCGACGTTGAACGACAGTTCGTTGTCCGCCGTTAGGCATGGCGTGCCGTCCTTGTCAACCATCGTAACCGTGACGAACGACAGGTCGTGCCCCTGTGAGGATATTGTCTGCCTGTCGGCCTTCAGTTCCAGCCGTGCCGGTGCGCCTGCCGTCTTCACCGTAAGGGTGTCGGCTGCGCGCCCCTTGTCGTCATACGCCACTACGGTAAGCTCTCCCGGCTGGTACACTACGTCGTTCCAGCGCAGGCGGAAGCGGTCGAGGCGCGACTTCTTGTCGTATGTCCTGCGGCCCTGGCTCTTGCCGTTTACAAAGAGTTCGGCCTCCGGGTACGACGTGTAGCAGTACACGGGAGTAACCTCTCCCTCACGTCCCGGCCACGTCCAGTGGGGCACAAGGTGCAGCGTAGGCGCGTCTTTGCGCCAGTGGCTGCGGTAAAGCCAGTAGCGGTCCTTGGGCAGTCCGGCCAAATCGCATATCCCGAAGTAGCTCGAACGTGAAGGCCAGTACTCGTTATAGGGCGACGGTTCGCCTAAGTAATCATACCCAGTCCATACAAACTCGCCGATAGTCCACTTGCGGTCTTCCTGCATAGCCCAGTCATCGTCGGGCAAATTGCTCCACGGGCAGCTCTCCGTGTCGTAGCCGTTGCACTGCCCGTCGGCGTAGGTCGTGTCGTTCGACGCTATTACAGGGAACTTGTAAACGCCTCGCGAGCTTACCGTCGAGGCCGTTTCGCTGCCCAAGAGGAAGCCCTGCGGCAGCTGCTTGAACGAGCTGTCGTACTTGTGCAGGCGGTAGTTGAGGCCGGGCACGTCCATCACTTGCAGGAAACCTGACTTCAGCGCGTCGTCGGGCTTGTCGACACCCTGCGTCACCGGGCGCGTAGGGTCAAGTTTGTGGCACAGGTCTTGCAGGTGTCGGGCTATCTCGCGGCCCTCTTCGCTCCACTGTTCGGGTATCTCGTTGCCGATGCTCCACATTATGATAGAGGGGTGGTTGCGGTGGTTGAGCACGAGGTTGGTTATGTCGCGGTCGCTCCATTCCTTGAAGAAGCGCGCGTATCCGTTCTTGCATTTGGGGTAAATCCACATGTCAAAGCTCTCGGCCATCACCATTACGCCCATCGAGTCGCACACGTCCATCTGCATGGTCGAGGGCATGTTGTGGGCGGTACGTATGGCGTCGCAGCCCATTTCCTTCATTGTGCGTATGCGGTGGATGAACGCCGCCTTGTTCTCTGCCGCTCCGAGAGGGCCGAGGTCGTGGTGAAGGCACACGCCTTTTATCTTCCTGCTCTGGCCGTTAAGGCGGAAACCGTGCTTCGCCGACACGTCAACGGTGCGTATGCCCACGCGCTTCGTTACCGCGTCAACCTGCCTGCCGCCTGCCGATACGGCGGTTGTGAGGGTGTAGAGATAAGGCGACTCGGGCGACCACAGTTGTGGATTGTTAACCTCGCCGGTCACGGTCGCGCGTCCGTCAGAGGCGTTTACGGGCTGCGTGGCCTCGTAGACGGTGTTGCCAGACTTGTCTTTCAGGGTGAATGTTACGGCCAGCCCGTCGGCGTTGTCATATCCTGTGACCTGTGCCGAGATGCCCACCGTGGCTTTCTTTGCCGATATTTTGTCGGTGCGGAACCATCCTCCCCAGTCGTCGATGCGCGTCTTCGGGGTTATGATGAGCTTCACGGGGCGGTATATTCCGCCGCCGGGATACCATCGGCTGCTCTCCTCCACGTTGTTGAGGTCTACCTCGAGGATGTTGCGTCCGGGCTTTACGAAGGGCGTTGCATCCACCCGGAAGGCGTTGTAACCATACGCCCAGCGGCCTGCCTCCTTGCCGTTCACCTTAACAACGGGCTCGCTCATCGCGCCGTCGAAGCGCAGTTCAACGTGGCCGTAGCCTTCGGGAATGTCGATGTATGTCTTGTAGTAGCCTTCGCCTATCCACGGCAGCGCGCCCGAACGGCCCGACTTTTCGGTGGCTTCGGTCTCTCCGTCCTGCTCGATGGCTACGGTCTGGAGGTCCCATTTCTTGTCAAACGGCCCGTTGATGGCCCAGTCGTGGGGCACGCTCACCTGTTGCCAAGTGAGCTTGTCGCGCGTGAACAGCCAGTCTTCGGCCAGCACTCTCTCGCTCCTCTGTTGCGCGTTGCATGTGGCCGCGCCTGCGAGGAGCATGGTGAATAACAGTTTTCTCATGTTCGTGTATGTTTGTTGATAATGTATTCCGAATTTGTTGTGGCAAAGTTTCATTGTCGGCGCAACCGCGCTTTCTGCTCACAAAGTTACGCTTTTTTGCCGGAATAACTTTATTGAATTAAGAATTAAGAGTTAAGAATTAAGAAAATATGCTTTGTTCATGGGTAGGTATTCATAAAGGCAAGCATATTTTCTTAATTCTTAACTCTTAATTCTTAATTCAATATGCCACCTTTCGCATTGCAAAAGGCCGTCTTTTGCACGCTAAAAGGCCACCTTTTACAGCGTAAAAGGTGGCCTTTTGTAACCCCATTGATTATCAGGCAGTTACCATTCGGCTTTAACTCCTTTGCGAACGGAGTGAAGCCCCTCCTTAACCAAAGTGAAGCCCCTCCCTAACCCTCCCGAGGGAGGGAATACAGATAGGGACTAATAATAAAGGTAATGGCTTTAACTCCTTAGCGAACGGAGTGAGCGTTAACTTCTTTAACTCCTTTAACTCCTGATGAATGCTCGTTTTACGAGCATTCATCTTACTTCGTGATTTTGACCGTTCCCGACCCTGCGACTGACTGTTCGCACTCGCCGACGCGTCCGCTGATGGCGATGTCGCCCGAGCCTGCTATCGCGCAGTTCGCCTTACCGATGTCGGCGCGTGTCACGCTGATGTCGCCCGACCCGGCGATGCTGCCTGTGAAGTTGGCTGACTTGATGCCGTCAATGGCGACACCGCCCGACCCCGCGATGCTGAACTCCGTCTTTTGGGCTTCAACTCCGCTTGTTTGCGCGTCGCCCGAACCGGCAATGCTCACGCCTAATGCGTCTGTCTTGATGCCGTTCACCTTGATGTCGCCGCTCCCGGCGATGTTCAGTGCCAGCGTTTTCGAACTGATGCCGCGCTCTGCGGTGAAGTCGCCCGAGCCTTTAAGGTTCACTTCGGCAAGCGTCGGGGCGGTTATGTACACGTCGATGTCGTACTTGTCTTCGCCCTTGATACCCTTGTTGTTCGCCATATACAAGGTCAGCGTGGTACCGTCGCCTTGCACAATGGTGCGCCTTATGCTGGCCGTGTCGCCCTTGAGGGCAATCGCGAAGGTGTCGCCCGGCGTGTAGTAGACGTCCATGCTGCCGTTGGCGGTCACCTTGGTGAAGCCTTTTGCCGCCGCGCTGTTTGCCGCATTGATTGCCGCTTCGACGCTTTCCGCCGGTTCAAAACTGTTGTCTGTTCCGTTGATTCTGAACATGCACGACGACAGAAGCATGGCCGCCGCTGCAAAGATTGATAAGTTTCGTTTCATTGCTTTATTTGTTTTTTTAGTTGACAAGTGACGAGATACGAGTTGACAAGGTGAATTTTGTTTAGTTGACAAGATACAAGGGACGAGTTGACAAGGTGATTTGCCTCATCTGCTTGTGTCTTGTTGCTTGTCCACTTGTATCTTGTTACTCGTTCACTTGTATCTTGTTACTCGTTCACTTGTGTCTTGTTACTCGTCCCCTTGTCCCTCGTTCCTTGTCACTGAACTCAAAAATTGAGTTCGCGGCCACGGTAGAAGTCGATAAGACTTGTGTCATACATGTATTCATACTTGGCCCGTGCAAGGTCGCTCTCGGCCTTAAGCCAGTTGTTCTTGGCCTCGTTGAACTCCGTTATGTTCGCCTTGCCGTACTCGTATTTGGCCGCCGTCAGGTCGAAGGCCGCCTTGTTGCTGCGTGCCGCCTCGCTGCTGCTGGCGTATTGGGCGCGCGCCGCCACGGCGTTATAGTACGCCTGCTGTATTTCCTGGTACAGGTTCTTCTTTACGTTGTCCAGCTGCAGCTGCTGCGTTTCGCGGTTTAGGCGTGCCGTGCGGATGCTGTTGCGCGTCTCAAGTCGGTTGAATATTGGTATGCTAAGGCTCAGGCCGATGTATTGGCTGAAGTTGTTGCGCATCTGCCGGGCGAAGCTTTCGTTGTCAATTCCGCTCATGGTGTAATAGTTAGAGCCTATTCCGGCGTTGAAAGAGAGCGTCGGCCACAGTGCGCTTTGCGCGAGCTTGATGTTTGTCTCGGCACCTTTCAGGCGCAGGGTCTCGGCCTTTACCTCGGGTTTGAACGTCAGCGCTTCCTGGAAAATCTCGTCGGGCAGGGGCAGGGCGGTGGCGTTGCCTATGGCGATTGCCGCCGTGTCGGGGCGCACGATGGCAAAACCCTCGGGCGTGTCGAGTTCCAACAGCTGGGCGAGCGACAGCAAGGCAAGGCGGTAGTCGTTGTCGGCCTGCGTCAAGGTGAGGCGGCTTTGGGCGAGAGTGGCCTCCTGCTGCGCCACTTCCACGCCGCTGGCCTTGCCCGTTCGGTACATCTCGCGCAGGCGTTCCACCTGCATCGAGTCGATGTCAATCTGCCTTTGGGCCACGTCGCGCAGTTCAAGGTCGTAAAGAATCTGCACGTATGCCTGAGCCACCTGCACGCTGACGTCGTCGCGGGCCTTGTCAAGGTCGGCGGTGGCGGCCTCGAGGTTCAGCTTGTTCAGCTCTATTGTGCGCGGTATGCGGAAGCCGGTGAACAGCGGAACGGTTGTGCCCAGCGAGAGCGAAGTGCTGCTTGTGTTCTGGTTGGAGTATGTGTTTTCAGCCGTAAGGCCGCGTCCGAACGACCAGTTTTGCGACGCCGAGGCGTTCAAGTCGGGCAGGCGGCTGTTCCTGGCGGTGCTCAGTTCCACCTCGCTTTGCCGCCTCGTAACGTCCTGTTGCTTTACGGTTATGTTGTTTTCCAGCGCGTAGTCGATACACTGTCGCAACGTCCATTCCTTCGGCTGCTGTGCCGATGCGGCCAAAGAGCCGAGCAGGAACGATAAGGTAAATATGATGCGATACATTGTTTTGTTTGGTGTTTGTAAGTGGTTGATAGCCAAGGTGTTTTCAATATGCCACCTTTTGGCTTGCAATTGATGGCCTTTTGCGTTGCAATTGATGGCCTTTTGCATTGCAATTTGCCACCTTTTACATTTTCCCTCCCCACGGGGAGGGACGGGGAGGGGGCTTATTCGCTCACTTTCTGCGGTCCTCTTACCTTTTCGGTCTTCTTCAGTCCGCTCTTTATTTCTATGTTCACGCCGTCGCTGAGGCCCGTAGTCACCTTCCGCCGCTCGTAAGTCTTGTCCTCGCCGGTGCCCTTAACTATATAAATATATGTGTCCTCGCCGCTGAACTCGATGGCGCTCTCAGGCACGGTGAGCACGTTTTTAGCGCTCTCAAGCACTATTTCGGCGTTCGCGCTGTAGCCGGAGCGGATTTCATTGCCCGTAGGAACGGTAACCGCGGCTTTTATCTCAAACTGGTTCGCGCCGTTATTGTCGGTGGCTTTGGGCGATATGTATTCCAAGGAAGCGTTGAACTTGAGGTTCTGCAGCGCGCCGATGGTTATCTTCATGGCCATCCCAGGCACCAGTTGTCCTACCTCCGTCTCGTCTATGTTGCCCTTGAAGATAAGGTCGCTCATGTCCGCAACGGTGGCGATTGTCGTTCCGTCGTTGAACGTGTTGCTTAGGATTACCGAGTTGCCGACCTTCACCGGGACGTCCAATATGAGGCCGCTGATGGTAGAACGGATGAGCGTGCTGCTTGCGCTTGCATTGCTCCTGGACACTCCGTCGCGCACAACTTCAAGCGCGTCGATGGCCGCCGCCTTCTCCTCCTGTGCCTGTTCGAGGGCCTGGCGCACGTTGTCGTACTCTTCGGCGCTAACCAACTGCTTGTCGTACAGCTGCTTTTCGCGCCCGTGGTTCACCTCCGCCTGTTTCAGGTTGATTTCCGCCAGGCGCACGCGGGCTTCCGCAGAGCTGAGCTGTCCCATGTCAGGTATGACCTTGACCTTGGCAATCACCTCGCCGGCCTGCACCGTTTCGCCGGCTTCCTTGTAGATTTCGGTGATGATGCCGCTGATTTGCGGCTTCACTTCCACTTCGTCGCGAGGTTCTATCGAGCCTGTTATCACCGTGGTCTTGCTGATGTCCGACACCTTCGGTGTGAACTCGTCGTAAGTCACAGGCTGTGGCTTCGACTTCTGGTAGAGGAACACGAACGTGCCGATAAACACCAGGGCGATTAACGCCGCGACAATGATTTTCAAGTACTTTTTCATTTCTTATATAATTAAGAATTAAGAGTTAAGAATTAAGAAAATATGCTTTAAGGGGTGAAGAAATCAGAATTAAAGAGCAAGAAGCTGCTGTCAAGAGTATTTTTCTTAACTCTTAATTCTTCATTCTTAATTTATTCGTCTCTCATTGCATCGACAGGCTTTATGCTCATGGCCCTCAATGCCGGGGCGAGACCAGCCAGAACGCCGAGCACAGCGAGCAGGACTGTTGCGCCGACTGCCGTCCAGAACTGCACCTGGAAGTGCGCCGCGACTATCCCGTCGGTAGTATTTCCAAGCTCAAGCATCTCGAGTACCATCACGGCGAACAGTATTCCGCTCATTCCGGCGACCGCAGTGAGCATCACGCTTTCGGCTATTATCTGTCCGAGGATGTTCTTCGGCGTTGCGCCTATTGCCCGGCGGATGCCTATCTCGGTAGTCCTTTCGCGCACGGTCACCATCATTATGTTGCTCACTCCTATGGCTCCGGCCAGCAATGTGCCGATGCCGACGAGCAGGATGAGGAAGTTCACGCCAGTGAAAAGGTTGTCGAGCATGCCGAAAAGCACCTCGGTGTTGAACACGGTGACGGCCTTTTCGTCCGTCGGGTCAATGCTGTGGGCCTTCGCTATAACGCCGCGCATCTTCTGTGTGATGCTGCTCATGGTTACGCCGGGCTTCGCAGTGACGCATATCAGGTGGACGCTGTCGCCCAAGGCGTAGGCCTGCTGCATCATCGTCAGCGGCACCATGACCGACGTTTCGTTCCTTCCGTTGACGCTCATGTTGCCCGCGCTGTAGTCGACTCCCACCACATCGTAGTATATGTCGTCAACGCAGATGCGCTTGCCGCACGGGTCTCCGCCTCCCGGAAACAGCTCCTTGTACACCCGTTTGCCTATAACGCACACCTTGCGGTTCTGCTTTACGTCCATGTCGTTAATGTAACGGCCATAGAAAAGCTGCGGAGTCTCTACGTTCTGGTAGTCGGGCAGCAGTCCCTTCATCGTGCAGTTGGTCTTCCGGTCGTCGTAAGTGGCGCTTCCACCCCAGTGCGACAGCATGGGGGAGACGGTCTCCAGCTCGGGCACATAGTGCTTCAGGCGTTCCACGTCGTTGTAAACCATGCTCCACTGGCGTTCCTTCCGGAAGCCGGCATACGGCTTTGTGGTGGGCTGTGCGAAGATGATTGCCGAGTTGGTGGCAAAGCCTTCGAAGTTGTTTTGCAGCAGTTGCTTCAGTCCCTGGCCGCCGCCGAGCAGCGCGACGAGCATGAACACGCCCCAGAACACGCCGAAGCCGGTGAGGAAGCTGCGCGTCTTGTTCCTCGTCAAGGTGTCAAGTATCTCGCGAAATCTGTCAATGTCGAATTTCATATTTTTATTTTTAGGAGGGGAGGAGTAAGGAGTGAAGGAGTAAGTAGAAATGCTTTGTCGCATAACTGCTTATATTTTTCCCTTCAGACTGACTCCTCTCCTTATGTTTTTCTCCTTAAATTATTTAATCATACGTACTTACTCCTTTTCTACTCTACTCCTTACTACTTACCCAAATCTCCTTACTCCTTCTCTCCTCTACTCCTTACTCCTCAAAAAAATCATTCCGCCCTCAACGCCTCTATCGGCCTTATGCGTGCCGCCTTGCGTGCGGGTATCAGTCCGGCGAGCGTCCCTGCCGCCACCATCACTACCGTTGCGGCCACGCAAACGTCGATGCCGACGGTGGGGTTGTAGAACATCGTGGCCTCGAACAGGCCGCTGTTCACTTTCATCTGGCCTATCGTGGCGTCCATGTATTCGTTTGCCGCCACGCCGAGCACCATGCCGATGTAGCCGAAGAAGGTTGTTATCACCACGCTCTCGGTGATGATTAGCCGCAGGATTGACCGCGGACGGGCGCCTATGGCCTTGCGTATGCCGAACTCGCGGGTGCGTTCCTTGACGGTGATGAGCATGATGTTGCTCACGCCCACTATGCCACTGAGCAGCGTGAAGAGGCCGACTATCCACAGCGCGGTGCGTATGATGCCCATGCCGGTGTTCATCTGGAGGTTCTGCGTAAAGCGGTTCCATATCCATACGGAGCGTTCGTCGTCGGGGGCGGCGCGGTGATTGCCGTTGATGCGCGCCCGGTACTGCTGTTCGAAGGCGTCGTTGGCTTCCTGTGTGTCAAGTCCTTTGAACGAGAACAGTATCGTCCCGACCTTGTCGCCCTTGCCGTATATGGCTCGTATGGTGGTGAACGCCGTGTAGGCCGACGTGTTCATGCCGCTGCGGTCGGCCTTGTAGATGCCCACCACGCGGAAGGCTATGCTGTCAACGTTGACAAACTGGCCTACGAGACGCTCCGTTCCGCGCGGCATCAGCTCCTTGGCGTCGTCCTCGCCGAGCACCAGCACCTTGCGTTTCTGCTCTATGTCTATGTCGTTGATGAAGCGTCCGCACATCATCTCCTTCTTGTTTATCTCTATCTCGTTGGGATATACGCCCGTAAGCGAGCTGCTTACGTAGTTCGCCCCGTGGCTAAGCGTCAGTCCGCTCTGGTCGGTCATGCCGCCGGTCTCCTCCACATTGGCCGAGAAGTTGTTGCCCGTCACGGCCATGTCCTTGTCGTTCAGCTCGATTGAGCGTCCCTCCTTCAGGCCGTCGTAGGGCTTCGACGTGTATCCGCCGCCCACCATCATCGAGTTGTCCAGGAACCTTCCGCTTTGCAGCATCATGGCGTTGATGAGGCCGTTGCCAGCTCCCAAGAGGAAGATTAGCATGAAGATGCCCCACGCAACGGCAAAACCCGTGAGGGCGGTGCGCAGCTTGTTGCGGCGGACTGTACTCATTATTTCCACAAATACGTCTCTCATAAAGCCCCCTCCCGGCCTCCCCGTGGGGAGGTATTAAGTTTCCGTTGCCGGTTGTTTTTGGTTATATAGTCCTTAATTTCCATTGTTTCCGGTGCTGTTTTGTAAACTATTGATAGTCAATGGGTTATATGCCGCATTGCAAAAGGCCGTCTTTTAGCCTGCAAAAGGTGGCCTTTTAGCGTGTAAAAGGTGGTCTTTTAGAAGGTGATTTGGCATGTTTTGGAAAAGAAGACGGGAGAGCTGGGAGAACTGGGAGTAATGGGATGAATAGGAAAGGCTATCGAATTCTTCACTTTTCGTTCTTCACTCTTCACTTTACTTCATTACTCCTCCGCTTCCGAACGGCGATGCGTGGTGGTCGAAGTTCACCTCTATTTCGCCAATCAGGCCGTCTTTGATGTGTACAATCTTGTTCGTCTCGTTGGCAACTCCGCTCTCGTGGGTCACCACAACTATTGTCATGCCCTCCTGTTCGTTGAGCTGCTTCAGCAGTTTCATCACCTCCACGCTGGTCTTCGAGTCCAATGCGCCAGTCGGTTCGTCGGCGAGTATTATCTGGGGGTGCGTTATCAGTGCGCGCGCTATTGCCACACGCTGCTTCTGTCCGCCCGACATCTCGTTGGGATAGTGCCCCGCCCAGTCCTTCAGTCCCAAGCGTTCGAGGTATTCCATGGCCTTGCGGTGGCGCTCGCGGCGGCGCACTCCCTGATAGAACAGCGGCAGCTCGACGTTCTCTACGGCCGTTTTGAACGATATGAGGTTGAACGACTGGAAGATGAAACCTATCATCCTGTTGCGGTATTCGGCGGCTTTTGTCTCCGAAAGATCCTTGATGAGCGTACCGGCCAGCGTGTATTCGCCCGAGTCGTAGTTGTCGAGTATGCCCAATATGTTCAATAACGTGGACTTGCCCGAACCTGACGCGCCCATGATTGATACGAACTCGCCCTGCTCAATGTCCAGGTTGATGCCCTTGAGCACGTGCAGCGGCTGTCCGTTGTCGTATGTCTTGTTGATGTCGTGAAGGTGAATCATTTGTCAATTTTCTTTTTAGGAGTTAAGAAGTAATGGAGTAAAGGAGTTAAGACAAATGCCTTTACACCGTTAAAACATCCTTTTTCCTTATGTTGTTCTTATTTATTGTGTTAGACGTAAGTTGTCGTTGAAAAGTCGCAAAGACTTTTGTTGGAGGTGAAGATTTTGTAAGTTAGAATAAGACGGCTGCCCCTTATGCTTTCTATTCCTTGACTATTGGATTTCAGGAAAAAACATTATACAAGGCATTTGTCTTAACTCCTTTACTCCATTACTCCTTAACTCCTTGTTCATTCCACTCCTTTTCCACTTCCTCCATGCCTATTCCGAGCATCCGCATCTGGCGGAACATCTCGGGAAGTTTCTGCTCCATGAACTCCTTTCGGCGTTCTTCGAGTATCTTCTCCTTTGCTCCGGCGGTGACGAAGTAGCCCAGTCCGCGCTTGTTGTATATTATTCCCTGCTGCGCCAAGAGGTCGTATGACTTGACGGTGGTGTTCGTGTTCACCTCAAGCAGCACGGCATACTCGCGCACCGAGGGAATTCTCGCGTCGTCGGAGTATTTTCCCGTAAGTATCTCGTCGCACAGCCTGTCGGCTATCTGCACGTAAATCGCTTTCTCTGTCGTAAAGTTCATAAGTTAATCCATTTGTTGTTGATAACCTGCATACGCTTGAATATCCTGTAAGAGAACCACCAGTTGAGCACGGCGACGGCCATGAACACCGCGCCTGCGGCGTAAAGGGCGGCGTCGTTTCCTGTGTCGGCGAATATCCTGTCCACGTCTGTCGTCATCCACGCCACCACCGCAGCTAAGGCCAGGAACAGCAATATGTGCACCAATGTGGTGATGACAAACTGGTAACGGCGCAGCAGCGTGCCTCCAAGCACGTACAAAGACTGCGCCCATACCACCCACCCTACGAGGGCATAGGTTGTCCCCACTGCGTAAACAGACCATTCACTTACGCTTGTGCCATCGCTGCCAGAGAGGAGAACATAGTCTGTCCCTGTTTCGTAAACAGAGCTTTCTCTTAAGATTGCGTAGCCATCGTCATTGAGGAAAAACATCTTAAGGAAATCCGTTATGGTGCAACCGAAGCTGTCAAAACCAAGCGTCATGCACGTCACCATGCGCAACATGTCGGCCACGCAGTAAGCCAATATGCCAACAAACATCGTCCCTACTGTAACGCCGAGCCAGCGCACTAAATACTTCTCCAAGTCTGTGGCGGGCAGCATCTTCACCTTTATCCGCTCCTCCTTTGTCTTCATGCCGGCGAAAATCCATGTGCCAGCGATGATGATGACTATCATATAAACCATCGTACACAACCCTACGGTGTGCACCAAGCGGCCGGCATCAGTCTCTTTCGCCCCCTTCAACGCAGGATAAAGCCATCCGAACATCGGGAAAAGGTAGGCGAACGACAGGCCGGCGGCGAACGACAGCACGCCTTTGAAGTTCATTCTCCACGTCCACTGCGCCACCCTTGTGAAGCGTTTAATATTGAAGTTGCTCATTGTTCTTGTATTTTTATGTTTGGAAGTTATAGAAGTCAAGGGGAATTACCGCACGCATCCGCGTGCTAAGGGAGTTAAAGGACGATACCCTTGGCGGCATTTGGATTCTTCACTCTTCCCTCTTCGTTAGCTTAACGCTGACTTTCAGTTCTTCATTTAATTTCAAAGGTTCAGCCATTTGTTATTGATTACCTGCATACGGTGGAATATCTTGTAGGACAAAATCCAGTCGGCTATGCCCCATGCGGTGAACACTGCCGCGCCAGTCCATATCAAAGGGATTGCCAGTTCGCGTGTTATTTCATGGAAGGCACCTTCCGCTAAGTATCTGAGTATTGGTACAGTGGCTATTCCCAAGACAAAGAGTACAAGCGTGGTGAGCACAAACTGGCGGCGGCGCAGCAACGCTCCGCCAAGTATGTAGAGTGAATGTACCCAGAAAATATATGCCACTGGCGACGTCATCATTGCGTATGCTTCGGCTGGACTCATGCCGATAAAGATGTAGCTGTAGTAATCGCTCGGGCCGATAAGCATCGAGTAGAACTCTGGAATGAGGCATCTTATTACGTCGATGCCTGCTATCAGGCTTATAAGCATTCGGAAAACGTCGGCCAGGCAGAATGCAACGTAAGCCATAATCCACCACACCACGGTGACGTAAAGCGCACGGACGAGAAACTTCTCAAGGTCGGTAGCCGGCAGCATCTTGAACATTATGCGCTGCTCTTTTGTCTTCATGTTGTTGAAAAGCCAGCATCCGCCGGTTATGGCTATGATGAAATAGATGCCCATGTCCACCCTCATGGTAGTCATGAGGCTCGCTACGGTGTGTGCCCCGGTGCCGTTGTATCTTGAAAGCAGGTATATGATGAACGGCACTGTGAATGCGAAGAACATGACGGCGAAGTTCGTCAGCATTTCCTTTCGTGTCATCTTGGCCGACCAGAGCAGGGTCTTGCCGAAACGTTTTATGTCGAAGTTGCTCATTGTCCGTTGTATTTTATTTTTAGAAGTTAAAGGAGTTAAAGAAGTTTTTTCGTTTCACTCAAAGGAATTTCGCTCCCTTTCGGTCGCTCGGAAGTTAAAGCCGTTACCTTATATTATTAGTTCCTATCCGCATTCCCTCCCTCGGGAGGGTTAGGGAGGGGCTTCCCTTTGGTTAGGGAGGGGGCTTCCCTCTTTCGGTGTTCTGTATGTTACTGACTGTCAGTGTGTTACATTCGGCGTTGCAAAAGGTGGCCTTTTAGCCTGTAAAAGGCCACCTTTTAGCGTGTAAAACACGGCCTTTTGGAAGGCGAAAGACGGCCTTTTGCAAACCGGGCGGTTTCCGGTGACATTTTCATTCATGTCTTTTGCTTTTTACCTTTTTACTTTTTTACCCTTTTACTTTTTTACTTTTTCACCTTTTCACCCCTCAAAGGTTCAGCCATTTGTTGTTGATTACCTGCATGCGGCGGAATATCTTGTATGACAAAATCCAGTCGGCTATGCCCCATGCGGTGAAGAACGCCGCGCCCGTCCATGCCAAAGGAACCGCCAACTGGCGTGCCGTATCGGGGTCTACGCCGTCAACATAGCTTACGAGAATAGGTGTAAACACCATTCCGATGACGAAGTGTGCAAGCGTGGTGAGCACGAACTGGCGGCGGCGCAGCAACGCTCCGCCGAGTATGTAGAATGAATACATCCAGAAAACCCAGGCGTATGCCAGCGCGAGAACAGCGTATGTCTCGTCCGCACGCATGCTGTTGACGGTGAAGCTGGTGTGCTCGCTTGTGCCGATAAGTATCGAGGTGAACTCCGGGATGACGCTTCTCACCACGTCGACGCCTGCTATCAGGCTTACGAGCATGCGGAAAACGTCGGCCAAGCAGAATGCAACGTAAGCCATAATCCACCACACTACGGTGACGTAAAGCGCGCGGGTGATGAACTTTTCGAGGTCTGTCGCAGGCAGCATCTTGAACATTATGCGCTGCTCTTTTGTCTTCATGTTGCTGAAAAGCCAGCATCCGCCGATGACGGTGATGATGATATAGATGAAGATATTTAGCTGCATGGCTGTTGTGAGGTTTGATGCCGTGTGCATCTCGGAGCCTTTGTAGCTTGAAAGCAGATGTATGATGAACGGCACTGCGAATGCGAAGAACATGGCGGCGACGTTCGTCAGCATTTCCTTTTGTGTCATCTTGGCCGACCAGAGCAGGGTCTTGCCGAAGCGGTTTATGTTGAATTTTGACATGGCTGATTGTTGTTAAAGCCCCCTCCCTACCTCCCCGTGGGGAGGAGAAGTGGCGGTGTTGTTATTTGGTGGATAGGACTGATGGGGCGGATTAGCCGGATATTGGCGGCGCGTGATGCCGGGATGGGCTACAGTGCGCGCTTCGTCACGGCGTTGAACAGCAGTTCGAGGTTGAGCGTTGTGTCTCCGTCGCCCTCGCGTTTGCGTGTTATTACGGCGTTGCCCTGCACCGACGGCTCGGCGTAAAGCACGTCGTCACTCGGCTCTCCGAGTGAACGGAACTCGAAGTTGTACTTGTCGCAGATGTCGGCTACTGACGCATCGAGGAGGATTTGCGAGCGGTCGAGCATCACGATGTGGTCAAGCAGCGACTCGACGTCGTGCACCTGATGGGTGGAAATTACCATTGTGCGGTCGTCGGCCATGTTGTTTGCGATGACTTTGCGGAACTGGCTCTTCGACGGGATGTCCAGTCCGTTGGTCGGTTCGTCCATAAGCAGCAGCTTGGTGTTGGCCGCCAGCGCGAAGCTCATGTACACTTTCTTCTTCTGTCCCATGGAAAGCTCCTTCAGGTGGATGTCCGGCGTCAGCTCGAAGTCGCGCAGGCAGCTCTCCAGCACCTCGCGGCTGAAGCGCGGATAGAACGGCTTGTTCAGTTTGACGTATGCCTCGAGGGTCATCGGGGCGAGGTCGAACTCCTCGGGAACGAGGAATATCTCCTCAAGCGTTTCGGCCTGATGGCGGCCCGTGTCAACGCCGTCTACGGTGATGGTGCCGGCTGTCCGGCGCAGCAGTCCGCTGATAAGGTAAAGCAATGTCGACTTTCCCGTGCCGTTCTTTCCCAGCAGTCCGTAGATGTTATTGTCCTCAAGGTTGAGGTTGAAGTTTTCGAAGACGTACTGCTTCGCGCCCTGGTACTTGTATTTCAGGTTCTCGATGTGTATCATTTTATTGTTGTTTTTAGGTTTTTATTTAGAAGTTAAGGAGTTAAAGGAGTTATGGAGTTAAGACAAATGCTTTGCCGCTTTGTGTTTGTAGAGAGAGTATCGGATTGAAAAGACTTGCAGGCGAGGCATTTGTCTTAACTCCTTTACTCCATAACTCCTTTACTCCTCAGAATTAAAATCCTGCCATCAGCCCTTCGTCTTTCGTCATTATCACTAAGATGTTGTCGGTAACGGCGGTTGTCGAGCCGTCGTCGGCGATGTCGTAGGCTGTCACAGACATTACGCCCGATGCCTCTTTGCGGTATTCGGTGCGGCTGTCGGCGCGGTCGAATGCCTTTGTCGTGCCGTTCCATAGGCTGCGCTCAAGGGTGTAACCGTCAGCCGTATATGTGTAGGTAAGGCGGCTTTCGGGTGTCATGCGGCCTGTGCGTGCGTTGCGGCGGTAGGTTTCTTTCACCGTTACGCGGCCCTGGTTGTCATACTCGTAGCGGTATTCAAGTTTTCCGCTAAGGCTTTCTCCCACTTTGTCATAAACGTACATGGTCTTAACCTGACCGTTTTCCACGTCTGCGTTGTAGCAATACTGTGAGTTGATGTTGCCCGTTGAGTTGAGGTACATTGCCATGATTGTGGCGGCTGTGATGATAGTTCCCATAATTGTTAAAGTCGTTAAATTGTCAATATTTGTATTTCTGTTCTCTTGTTTCTTAGTGTACTAATGTTGTAGTACACTGCAAATGTACGGCAATAACACATTGCTTGCAAGTTTTTCGGCAAAAAAATGCAAGAAAAGGCGCGATTTTAACTTGTGTTTACAATAATCGATTGAATATCGGTTGTTTGTAAACAGATTTTAAGAATGCGGTTAGTTGTTTGTTGTGTGATAGGTCGGATAGGACTGATGTGGCTGATAAGGCCAATGGGGTGTCGGCACAATGGCAGACGGTGATTAAGCTCCCTCACTTCTTTTAATTGAGAGTTGAGAAATGAAAATGGATAATTATGATTTGCCTTAGTTAACAGATGACCTCAAAGGAAATCATAATTATCCATTCCCCATTATCCATCCTCAATTTAAAAGGCGGCAAATTGGAAGCTAAAAGGTCATCTTTTACCCTCTAAAAGGCCACCTTTTACAATGCAAAAGGTGGCCTTTTGGAAATGCGTTGATAATCAATGAGTTGCAAAAGGGTTGCAGGCGGTGCCGCAAACGGTCTTATTGCGGTGTAGAAAAGCGTGTGCAGGCCGCGCCTTAATGCGGTTGCCGAGTGCTTGATTTGTATTCAAATAAAAGCAGGTAATCAAGCTCCCTCCCTTCGGGAGGGCTGGGGTGGGTGTTAGGTTTGGCTGGGATGGGTCGTCCTTTTGCCTGTTGTGGGTCGTTCTTTTGTCTGTCTTAGGTCATATCAGAACGTCACACTGCATGTCAACCCGTAGCCGTTGCCGTCGGCGAATGGCGTTACCGCCATGCTGTCGGCACGCTTCTTGAAGAGCGTGCGGTTGATTGCCGGGTAAAGCCAGTAGGCCGCCTGCACGCTGAGTATGCCTATTCCGGCGCCGGCGAGCACGTCGGTCAGCCAGTGGCGGTTGTTGTACATGCGGAAGAAACCTGTGCCTGCGGCCACGGCGTAGCCTGCCACGCCAATCCAAGGCGACACCTCCCAGTATTCGCGCCGCAGCAGTTCGGCGCCCATGAAGGCCATTGCCGTGTGGCCGGAGGGGAACGAGTTGCGCGCGCTTCCGTTGGGGCGTTCCACCCGTGTGGCGTTTTTCAGCACGAGCACGGTTACGCCCATCAGCGCCGCCGACGTGCCTGCCAGCACCGTCATGCCGCCGTAGCCGTGGCGGCCGTGCACCCCGCACAGCCTTAGTGCATACATGGCGGCTGTCGGCGCGAGCTGTGTGAAGTCGTCGATGGTGATGCGCCGGTCTATGTTCTCTTGCAGCTCGTCGCGTATCTCGCGGTTCTGGTACTTCATCCAGTCGCTCACCAAGCCCGTTGTTCCTACGCCGATGAGCAACGCCGGGACGATTAGCTGCGTGGGCTTGAACTTGTATTGCCTGTCCGCCGGTATGCTTCCGGCCGGTATTACGTTGCAAGATGTGGTTATGACAGTAGTGTCTGCCATGGCTTGCAGTGCCGTTATGCTGTCAGTCGCGGCGTGTTCCGGGTCGTAAGTCTGGCCGAAGGCCGTTGAAAACGGTAACGCAATGAGCACTGCAATGGCGGCCCGTGCGGCGATGATGACGGCCGGAAAGGCCGCCGTGCGTGGCTTGTGTGATGCTGTAAGCATGGTTCGGATATTATATAAAAGGTGAAAATTCCAGCCGTGTCATGTCGGCATGTTGTTAATAAAGCGTATTATCTTGGGCAGGAACACGGCCAGCCCCACTGCAACTGCCGCGCATGCGGCAACGAGCGCGGCACCGGCGGCAACGTCTTTCACGGTCTTTACGGCGTCGTCGCGCCCGGGTATGAGTCGGTCGCACAGTGCTTCCAAGGCCGTGTTGAACGCCTCCGCCGATATAACCGCGCCTATTGCAAGGGCGATTGCGGCCCATTCGCAGGCCGAAAGGCCGAACCACAGCCCTGCGGCTACGGCAAGGCAGGCCGCCGCGCAGTGTATTCTTGCGTTTCGTTCGCGCAATACGAGCGCGCGGATGCCTGCCGCCGCGTATTTGAGAGAGTTTTTAAGGCTGTGCCTGCGGTTTGTCGCTGTATTCATGGTCATGTTTTTTCAGAATGTGTCGTCATACTGCATGTCGGCCGGGTGTTTCTTTTTCGTGTCCGCGCCGAACCTCCACACAGCACCCAGTGCGAATATCCTGGGGTTGCGCCGCTGCTCAACCTTCTGCTTGAGGTCGGGTGTGTCGAGCGTGTACGACCTGCGGTAAGTGTCCAGCAGGTCGGTCACCGATGCCGTAATGGCGAGGTTCCACCGCGGAATGTCATACTTCACGCCGAGGTTTATGCGGCTGTCGGCGTCGCGCCGGCCTTGAGGCACGAGCGTAGACGAGCGGAAACGCGCGTTGACCTGCACCATGCAGTGCTTGAAAGGAGTAACGTCGGCGTTGGCCATGACGCTCCATGAGAACGTGCCTTTACGCCGTCCGTAGCCCAAGGCGGTAGCGTCAATCTCGTTGTAGTAGCCGTTCAGGTTGCAGTTGAAGGCCAGCCAGCGCGCCGCCTGTCCGTTGGCAATCAGCTCCAGACCGGCATTCTGGCTGGAGTTGAGGTTCTCTTTCGTGGTAAGCAGCACCCCGTTGTCGATGTACCGCGACACTGCGGTTATCTCGTTGGTGAGGTAACGGTAGTAGAGTGTCGCCATTACGGATAGCGCATCGCCGCGCCATTGCCATCCGGCTTCCGCCGAATGTATCTTCTCCGGCCTTAAGTCGGGGTTCCCGGCCTGAAGACTCAGGGGGTTGATGCGCTCCGCAAAGGGATTCATGTCTTCCCCTTCGGGCCGGTTTACGCGCAGGCTGTAGCCAAGTGAAACCTCGTTGCGCTGTCCTATTTTGCGCGAGATGTGCAGCGTCGGGTACAGGTTGGCGTAGTGTCGGCTCGACGACGAACCTTCAGACAGCAGCCTGTTTTCCTGCGTTACGTATTCACCGCGCAGTCCGGCGAGCGCCGTCCACGCTCCGCGGGTCACCTCCGCCGTGGCGTAAAGCGAGTTGACAAGGCGCAGGTGGACGAAATCGCTGCTTGCGGCGTCGTCCTTCACATAGTCGGTTCCGTTCAGGTTGTAGACGTGGAAGCCCTGTTCGGCGCGCAGGTGTTCAAGCTCGTAGCCGGCCTGCAGCTTCAGGTTGCTGTTTATGCGGTGGGTGGCGTGCAGGGTGGCGGTGTGCAGGTAGTTGGCGTCCCACACGTGCTGGCGGTCACGGGTGTCGCCTGAAGTCTGCGAAGTGGCGTAGTCATTGTTCTCGTCTTCCGTCTCCGAAGAGTACTGGTAGCCTGCGCCGAACTCGCGTTCCTTGCCGTAAGTGTGGGTAAACTGCACGTCGGCGCCATACATGTGCTCCTTGGCCAGTGCGTCGCGCACGCGCCGGTATTGCGAAAGGGGCGTGCCGTCGGTCGAGTCGGTGGCTGATGTTATGCGCTCGTCGCGCCTGAAGCGCCGGTTGTTATAGCTGAAGGAGGACTCCAAGACGTCGCGTGGCGTTATGTCAAACGTGCCCCCGATGTGTGCCGTGTGCGACGTAGGCAGTCCCCGGCCGTAAGTCCTTTGGTCGGTGACGGCTGTAGGCGACGTGCGCAGGTCAACGGTGCTGCGGTCGTAACGGTCGCGCCTGTAGGTGTAGCCTCCGTACAGGTTGAGGCGGCCTATGCCGTAGCTCGCGTCAATTCCGGCGTTGTGCCGCCCGGCACTTCCTGCCCCGGCGGTCAGCGTTGCGTTGACACCGGGCTTCGAGTCCTGCTTCATCACGATGTTGATTATTCCCCCTGCGCCGTCAGGCTTGTATTCGGCCGACGGGTTGGTTATCACCTCGATGCGCTCAATCTGGCTTGCCGGCATGTAGTTAAGGGCGTCGCCGCGGGTGCGCGCGCCCATCATCGCCGACGGCTTACCGTTGACAAGGACGGTCACGTCAGAGCTTCCGCGCAGGCTTATGTTGCCGTCCATGTCGACCTCTACCGACGGGATGTTCTGCATCAGGTCGCCGGCCGAGCCTGTGGCGGCGGTCAGGTCTTCGCCGACGTTGTACACCTTGCGGTCGAGCGAGGCCGTGAACGTGGGGCGGCGCGTCTCTACAACCACCTCGTCGAGCGTCTTGTCGTCACTGCTGATGTACACCGTGCCGATGTCAACCGTGCCTTTCTTGCCAATGGAGAACGCAGCGGAGCGCGCCGCCTTGTAGCCAACGAAAGAACACTCAACGTAATACGTGCCTTCGGCCACGCCGCTGATGGTGACGCGTCCGTCGCCGCCGGTGGTGCCTCCGCCGGCCATCTTGCCCGTGGCGGCATCGTATATGGCCGCTGCGGCGAACTCAACCGCCGCGCCCGTGGCCTTGTCTTTCACCGTGCCCGTCACCGTTCCGCCATTCTGTGCAGTAGCTGCGGTGCAGGCAACCAGAACCAATATCAATGCGAGTTTTCTCATAACATGCTGTTTTTTGTTGATGGTTTCCGCGTGCAAAGCAAGCAGTTGAGTTTGTGGTAACTTTGTTTTTCACGCCCTTACGGCAGATTTTAACTGCAATTTAACATCCGGGCTGTTTGCAAGAGGTGGTTTATCCGCAGTTTGGTTGGATGGGAAAACGATTATGAAATCATACAAAATTAATGTCAAGTGAGGCACTCGGTAATCGTCATTCCGCGCTCCGACGCGGAATCCAGTGTATGCAGCCAACTTCATTTCACGCCTTTAATGTATTCTGGATGCCGCATCGGCGTGCGGCATGACGGTTACCGAGTGCCTCGATTGCGGTTAATGAGAAGTCGGTAATCAAGCTCCCTCCCTTCGGGAGGGTTGGGGTGGGTCGTCCTTTTGGCTGGGGTTGGTGGTTGGTTGGGCATGGTTGGGTTTTCAAGAGACGGCCTTTTGCATTCCAAAAGACCATCTTTTACCCTCTAAAAGGCCACCTTTTACAATGCAAAAGGTGGCCTTTTAGAAACGCTTTGATAATCAATGAGTTACAAATGGGGCAAAGGCTGCCCTGCAAACGGCCTTATTGTAGTGCGGAAAACGTGTGCAGGCACGGCTTTGGATGCCGTCGGAAAAAGGCCGGAATGTAAAAAACATTGCATGAAAAGCGTTTTTCGGGCGCGACCGTTAATATCTCGGAAAAAATTAGTAAGTTTGCACCTATTATATAATAATGCCACTTGCAAACAACAATAAAAACGACATAAAGGTATGATTCTTTTTTTCAAGACCCCCACGGAAAGTGTGATAGCAACCGAAGTTGACCATCAGCTTTCGCAAGAAGAAGTCAATGAACTGTGCTGGCTCTATGGCGACGCCACACTTGTAGAGGCCGACCACATGGACGGTTACTTCGTAGGCCCGCGCCGCGAGATGATAACCCCGTGGAGCACGAACGCCGTCGAGATTACCCAGAACATGAACCTGAAAGGCGTTTCGCGCATAGAGGAGTACTTCCCCGTAAGCTCGAAGGACGCAGAGCATGACCCGATGCTCCAGCGTATGTACGAAGGGCTTGACCAGCAGGTGTTCACAGTGAACCACAAGCCTGAGCCGATAAAGCACGTTGACAACCTTGAGGAGTACAACGAGCAGGAAGGCCTCGCCCTTTCGCCCGAGGAAATAGACTACCTTCACAACGTGGAGAAGCAGCTGGGACGGCCTTTGACCGACTCGGAGATATTCGGCTTCGCCCAGATTAACTCCGAGCACTGCCGCCACAAGATATTCGGCGGTGTGTTCATCATCGACGGAAAGGAGATGGAATCGTCGCTCTTCAGCATGATTAAGAAGACAACGAAGGAAAATCCGCACAAGATACTCAGCGCATACAAGGACAACGTGGCCTTCAGCGAAGGCCCTGTCGTTGAGCAGTTTGCGCCCGAAGACCAGTCAACCTCCGACTGGTTCCGCGTCAAGGACATAGAGAGCGTCATCTCGCTGAAGGCCGAAACGCACAACTTCCCTACCACCGTAGAGCCTTTCAACGGCGCTGCAACGGGTACGGGAGGCGAAATCCGCGACCGCATGGGCGGCGGAACAGGCTCTTGGCCGATAGCCGGCACGGCGGTGTATATGACGGCTTATCCGAGATTAAGTGAAGAACGAGGAGGGAAGAGTGAAGAATTGAATGGTCAAGAGGATATGAATTCTTCACTCTCCACTCTCCACTCTTCACTCAAAAGGGACTGGGAAAACATCCTTCCCGTGCGCAAATGGCTGTACCAGACGCCCGAACAGATATTGATAAAGGCGTCGAACGGCGCTTCTGATTTTGGCAACAAGTTCGGCCAACCGTTGATTTGCGGCTCGGTGTTGACCTTCGAACACAAGGAAGGCGACGAGAAGTACGCCTACGACAAGGTGATAATGCTTGCCGGAGGAGTGGGCTACGGCACGAAGCGCGACTGCCTGAAGAAGGAACCGAAGAAAGGAAACAAGATTGTGGTTGTCGGCGGTGACAACTACAGGATTGGCCTCGGAGGCGGCAGCGTGTCGTCGGTTGACACCGGAAGGTACTCTAACGGCATAGAACTGAACGCCGTACAGCGTGCAAATCCAGAGATGCAGAAGCGTGCCTACAACCTTGTGCGTGCCTTGTGTGAGGAAAATACGAACCCCGTTGTCAGCATTCACGACCACGGTTCGGCAGGACACGTCAACTGTCTGTCCGAACTTGTCGAGGAATGCGGCGGCCAGATAGACATGACAAAGCTGCCCATCGGCGACAAGACGCTGTCGAGCAAGGAAATCATCGCCAACGAGAGCCAGGAGCGAATGGGGCTGCTCATCGACGAGAAGCACATCGAACACGTGCGCAAGATTGCCGAACGTGAGCGTGCTCCGCTGTATGTTGTAGGCGAAACCACGGGCGACGCCCACTTCAGTTTTGTGCAGGGAGACGGCGTAAGACCGTTCGACCTCGATGTGGCACAGATGTTCGGCCATTCTCCCAAGACCTACATGAGGGACAAAACGGTGGAAAGGCACTATGAAAATGTGTCGTACACGACAATTAAGAATGGAAAAGTGAGAATTGAAAATTGTGATTTGCCCAAGCAGCAAGCCGCAAATAGCGAGGGTAATCATAATTCTCCGTTCTCAATTCTCCATTCTCAATTAGACGAATACGTAGGCCGCGTGCTTCAGCTTGAGGCCGTAGCCTGCAAGGATTGGCTCACTAACAAGGTTGACCGCAGCGTGACGGGCAAGATAGCACGCCAGCAATGCCAGGGCGAACTGCAGCTGCCGCTGTCTGACTGCGGCGTTGTAGCGCTCGATTACCGCGGCAAGAAGGGCATCGCAACAGCCCTCGGACACGCTCCGCAGGCAGGACTTGCATCGCCGGAGGCCGGCAGTGTGCTCTCCGTTGCAGAGTCGTTGACCAACATTGTGTGGGCACCGCTCGAGGAAGGGCTCGACAGTGTGAGCCTTTCGGCTAACTGGATGTGGCCCTGCCGTTCGCAGGAGGGCGAGGATGCGCGCCTTTACAGTGCGGTGAAAGCACTCTCCGACTTCTGCTGCGCGATAAAAGTCAATGTGCCGACGGGCAAGGACTCGCTCTCGATGAGTCAGCAATATCCCGACGGACAGAAGATAATCAGCCCGGGAACGGTCATCGTAAGCAGTGGCGGACAGGTGTCGGACATCCGCAAGGTGGTGTCTCCCGTGCTTGTGAATGACAAGAAGTCATGGCTTTACCACGTAGATTTCTCATACGATGAGCTGCGCCTCGGCGGCAGCGCTTTTGCCCAGTCGTTGGGCAAAGTGGGTGATGACGTGCCCACGGTGAAGAACCCCGACTACTTCCGCACGGCCTTCAACGCACTTCAGGAGCAGATAAAGAACGGCTGGATAATGGCCGGTCACGACATCAGCGCAGGCGGTATGGTGACCACTTTGCTTGAGATGTGCTTCGCAAACACCACCGGCGGACTGGACATCAGCCTCGACAAGTTCGACTGCGAGGACATGGTGAAGATGCTTCTGGCCGAGAACCCCGGCGTGATAGTACAGGTGTCGGAACGCCACAGGCTTGACTTCGAGGACTTGATGGACGACTACGGCGTTTGCTACGCTTGCATCGGACAGCCCGATACGTCGTCGCGCAAGCTCAAGATAACCAAAGGCAAGTTCACGCATGAGTTCGACATTGACGCGATGCGTGACGTTTGGTACAAGACTTCATACCTGCTCGACCGCGACCAGAGCATGAACGGATGCGCCGAAGCACGCCGCGACAACTACAAGAAGCAGCCGGTTGTGATGAAGTTCAACGACTCTTTCACCGGTAAACTGTCGCAGTTCGGCATCTCGGCTGACCGCCGCGAGCCGACAGGAGTCAAGGCTGCAATCATCCGCGAGAAAGGAACAAACGGCGAAAGGGAGATGGCTTACTCGTTGTATCTTGCCGGGTTCGATGTCAAGGACGTGATGATGACCGACCTGATTACGGGCCGCGAGACGCTGGAAGACATCAACATGATTGTCTTCTGCGGCGGTTTCTCCAACTCTGACGTGCTCGGAAGCGCGAAGGGATGGGCCGGAGCGTTCCTCTTCAACCCAAAGGCGAAGGAGGCGTTGGACAAGTTCTACGCTCGTGAAGACACCCTCTCGCTCGGCATTTGCAACGGTTGTCAGCTTATGGTTGAGCTTAACCTCATCAATCCGGAGCACGGAAAGCGCGCCAAGATGCAGCATAACAACTCGCATAAGTTCGAGAGTGCCTTCCTCGGTCTTGACATTCCGCAGAACAACAGCGTGATGTTCGGCTCGCTGTCGGGCAGCAGTCTCGGCATCTGGGTGGCTCACGGAGAAGGCAAGTTCTATCTGCCGGAGGGCGAGGACAAGTACAACGTCGTGGCGAAATACCACTACGCTGACTATCCCGGCAATCCTAACGGCTCCGACTATGCCGTTGCCGGCATCTGCTCGGCTGACGGACGGCACCTCGCAATGATGCCTCACTTGGAGCGTGCAATCTTCCCTTGGCAGAACGGATGTTATCCGTCAGACCGCCTCAAGGATGACATTACGCCGTGGATGGAGGCGTTTGTCAACGCGAGGAAGTGGATAGAAAGCAAGAAATAATAATGTTTTAGGAGGAAAGGAGTAAGGAGAGAAGGAGCAAGTGGAAATGACTTGAAAAGTGAAACGCCGTGTTTCGCATTGCAAAAGGCCACCTTTTACCGCCTAAAAGGCCGTCTTTTGGACGGTAAAAGGTGGCCTTTTGGAAAACCGCTGATTTCCAGGTACTTGGCGACAGGCCATTTGCGCTTGTCTCAACGCCCGTGAAACGGCAACAGGCAGATTGCTTCTTGGCTTTCGGCGGCTGGCGAACCCCCTTGCTCCTTTCCTCCTTTTCTCCTTTATTACTTATAAAATAAACCATGTCCAACTTCTACATAGACAGTTTCAAGACGTTTTTCAAAATCGGCTTGTTTACTTTCGGCGGCGGATATGCCATGATACCGCTTATCGAACAGGAAGTGGTTGACAGGCACAAGTGGATGGGCAAGGAAGAGTTCATCGACATGATAGCCGTAGCCCAGAGCTGTCCGGGCGTGATGGCAATCAACATCAGCGCATTCATCGGCTACCGTCTGCGCCGTCTGAAAGGGGCTTTGTGCATGGCTGTGGGTACGGCTCTGCCGTCGTTTCTTGTCATTTTGGCCATTGCAATGTTCTTCCATCAGTTCGAAGACAACAGGGTAGTGGCGGCCATCTTCCGCGGAATACGCCCTGCAGTGGTGGCACTGATAGCCGTGCCGACGTTCAACATGGCGAAGAGCGCCCGTATAACGCTCACCAACTGCTGGATTCCCATAGCCTGTGCGCTTGCCATCTGGATGCTCGGAGTCTCGCCAATCTACGTCATTCTGATTGCCGGCATCAGCGGATTTGTGTATGGGAAGTATATAAAACCGACAGAATGAAATGAATGTCAGCCCCCTCCCAACCTCTCCGAGGGGAGGAGAAAGAGTGTGGAGCTGTATAGAACTAAGATTTGTAAATTAATATAAGCCAATTAACTCCTCCCCTCGGGGAGGCTGGGAGGGGGCTTACGTCAAACTAATTCCTCCCCTCGGGGAGGTCAGGAGGGGGCTTATAAATATGATTTTCCTTGAGCTTTTCATAACGTTTTTCCAGATAGGGCTGTTCGGTTTCGGCGGAGGTTACGGCATGTTGTCGTTAATCCAGGGCGAGGTTGTGCACAACCACGGGTGGCTTACCACGTCGGAGTTCACCGACATTGTGGCAATCAGCCAGATGACTCCCGGCCCGATAGGCATCAATTCGGCCACTTACTGTGGCTATACCGCCGTTCACAATGCCGGGTTCGGATACGGAATGTCCGTCCTTGGCAGCCTTACGGCCACGGTCGCGCTTGTCCTTCCGTCGTTCATACTGATGGTTCTGATAGTGAAGATGCTAATGAAGTACATGCAGACGCAGACCGTCCAAAGCGTATTTATCGGTCTCCGGCCGGCGGTTGTCGGCCTCTTGGCCGCCGCCACGCTGCTATTGATGACGCCGGAGAATTTCTCCGCGCCCGGCGTTAACCCCTGGCAGTTCTGGATTAGCTGCTTCCTTTTCGTCGCGTCGTTCGTCGGTACAAAGTATTTCAAGATAAACCCCATCCGCATGATATGCTATGCAGGGGCGGCAGGACTGCTGTTGCTTTATTAGCAGACAAGCATACGAGTGACAAGCAGACAAGGAAATTAGCATAAAAAAGTGACAAGCATCAAGGCAAAATTCCTTGTCTGCTTGTCACTCGTCTGCTTGTCTCTATAAAATTACTGCCACGTTATAGGCACGTTCTTCAGCTGGATGAACGTCGAGAGGTCGTTGTCATACGAACGGCAGTCGTTGATGTCGACCATGTAGTCAACGTAAACAAGCACGAACGACTTTACCGTTGCGGGCACCTTGGCGATTTTTGCAAGCTCGAATTTCACCGGAACGCCTGCCGGCATGTTCTTATTGTCAGAGAAAGTGCTGCGTTCGTATTCGTTGCCGTCGGCGTCGTAAGCCTTAATGTTGTATTTGCCCATTGTCACACCAGTGTAGTTCAAGTCCTTCGACGTTGCCTTCAGGGTGATTGTCACCGTATTGCTGGCGGCGTTGCCGATGGCCTCGACGAACTCAACGTCGAAGTGCTTTGACGCCGGATTGCCAACGCTTACGCCCGACGCGCCCGTAATGAAGGTTGTCGCCGGGGAACTCGTGCTGGTCGTGCCGGTGCTTTCAGTTGTCTGTTCGCCGGTAAGGGCTTCCTTTACAACTCCTTTGGCGGCCTCTTTCAGCTTCTTGAAAAACTGTGCGTCGGCCTGCTGCGGTATTGCGAAGAGGGCTATCGCCACTACGCAAAGTGTTCTAATCATCTTTTTCATAATCTCAAAATGGTTTTAGTTATACAATAATGTGCGTTGTCACTTGTTGTTTTCTCTGCGCTCGTCTATCTTCTTGTCGGCATTGTCACGCGATATGGAATCCACATGCAGGTGTCCGTCTTTGTCACGGAACATCATCTTCGGCTGTTCCACCTGCTGCCCTTTCGACATCAGGCTGTAAGCGTATATCCCGGCTATTACTATCACCGAGGCCGTCAGTATTTGCAGGAACAGCTCAATGAGGGCTACTATGAACAGGAACACCGCCAGGCAGACGGCTACCACGCAGATGACGGAGAACGCCGTGAACGCCGCTCCCTGACGCCAGCCCGCCGTGCGCACGTTGCGCATGAGAGCCCAGCCTATGCCGCCGAGCACGAGCGCGAAGAACACGATGCTTACCACAACGTTCAGCGTTTCGTTGGAAACGCCGGCTACGCCCAGTATGATTGACAGGACGAGCGCCACGGGGAAGGTGAGGATGAGGCAGATGAACGTGGACTTGATGGCCAGCTCCTTGCCTATATGCTCTTCCACCGTGCCCTTGAAAAAGAACACTTGCAGTATCTGCATTGCGATGAACAGGGCGAAGGGTATGAGCCTTACGAGCTTGGCCCAGAAGCCGTACTCGTCTGATGTGCACCACCACATGCTGTTGCCGCCCAGCACTGCGTAGATGGCTATCTCCAGAACGGTGGCCGCGAGCATACATCCGGCAGACGCGAATAGCAGCGTGCGCGACTTGGTTTCGCCCTTCATATAGAGCAGTGTGGCGGCGAAAGCCGCGGCTACGATTATGAACACGAGCCAGAAAGGCAGGGTGGTGGACATCAGAAATTCTTTCATGGTATTATTCTCTATGATATTTTAAAAGTATGCGATGCTTCTGCTGCGGTGTAGTTCTGTGGCAAAAATAATGAAATCCGCAACCCTTGCAATAACGGAAAACCGTGAAATTCCGCACGGCCGGCCGCCATTTGCGCAACATTCTGATATTCAACGACTTGCAAAAGGCCGTCTTTCGCCTCGTAAAACATGGCCTTTTGCACGCTGAAAGGTGGCCTTTTGGACGGTAAAAGGCCACCTCTTGGTTTTCATTGCGGTATTCTTTACTGTGAAGAAAGCGAAAAACCTGTTTCCAAGAGTGTTTTTCGGGCAGGCCCGTTAATGTCTCGAAAATATTTTGTAAGTTTGCAATGTACAACAAAACCATTACGATAGATGAGCAAATTTACAGCTAAGCCATTCGTCAAGTGGGCTGGCGGCAAGGGCAATATTATACCTACGCTTGAAAAATTGTTGCCGGCTGATATTTCCCGTGTTGACGACCTGACCTATATAGAGCCGTTCATCGGGGGTGGGGCGATGCTGTTTTTCATGTTGCAAAAGTTCGGAAATATACGCAATGCCGTAATAAACGACCTGAATCCGGACTTGGTGAACGCATATAAAATGGTAAGGGATTGCCCTGACGAACTTGTCGGCAGTTTGTCGACCATACAGAAATCATACTTTGATATAGATGAAGAAGCTGGCCGGAAAGAGTTTTACCTTGTCATGCGTAGACGGTTTAACGCAGGCGGTTTGTCTGATGTCGACAGGGCGTCATGCCTGATATTCTTGAACAGAACGTGTTTTAACGGATTGTACCGGGTCAATTCAAAGGGCGAGTTTAACGTTCCATTCGGCAGATACAAGAACCCGAGAATATGCGATGCTGATACCATTTACGCCAACAGTAGGCTTTTGCAGGGTGTTGAAATAACCTGTGGGGATTTTGAGCAGGTAGCCGAATATGTTTCAGGCAACACGTTCGTTTACCTTGATCCGCCTTACAGGCCGGTGGATGCGACATCGAGTTTCACTTCATATACGAAAGAAGGCTTTGACGACAGCGAACAAATCAGGTTGAAAAAGTTTTTCGACAGGCTGACAGCTTCGGGCTGCCTTGCCATGCTAAGCAACTCGGACAGCAGTTGCAGAAACCCTGAAGACACGTTTTTTGACGATCTTTACAAGGATTATAGGATAAGGCGCGTCTACGCTTCACGCTCCGTAAGCGCGAAGGCGGATAAGCGTGGGAAGCTTGCCGAACTGCTTGTCTGCAATTATGCGGACAACGGTTTCAGTACGATAAGCCCAGACAAGAGCATTAAATTCAGCCTAAATATCAATGATTATGGACAAGGCACATACAAAAGAACAGTTTGACGTGTTCATGTCACAGCTTATAGAAACCAACGTTACGTTAGGTTTCTTCTCTGATTTTGCCAAAATCTCATCCAATGTAGATGCAGTTTCAATGAAGCTCAACCAGCTTAACTACCTCATTGGAAAGGACGACATGGATACAGCAATACGCCGCCTTTGGGATGAAAACGCCAAAGCTTTCAGTGTGCTTGACATATTGATAGCCGTCCGGAAGGGTGACAATAAAAAGGCGATTGACAGGAACGGACGGATACGTTTGATTGAAGATTTCTTCAAAACGCCTGAAGATGTTATTGAATATATTGAAGACACAGGGCTAAAGCAGGTGTTGCAAGACTGCCGGATTACAAATCTTGTCGATTATGTATTCGGCGTTGAGACGGGGCTTGACACCAATGCACGCAAGAACCGCAGTGGTGATATAATGGGAAACAAGGTTGCCGGGTTGTTCACTGACGGCGGTGTGGATTTTAGAAGGGAAGTAAACTCTACCGAATTTGAGGCGTTGGAATGCCTTGGCGAGGACAGAAAGCGGTTTGATTTCTTTGTTGAAACCGCAGTAACCAAGTATTTAATAGAAGTCAATTTTTACAGTGGCGGCGGTTCAAAGCTGAACGAAGTGGCACGTTCTTATTCCGAACTTGCGCCTAAGATAAACCGGATGCCCGGCTTTGAGTTTGTCTGGATAACCGACGGTGTTGGCTGGCGGTCAGCGCGGAACAAGCTTGAAGAGGCTTTTTACACAATACCTGAAGTTTATAATCTTACGACAATAGGCGATTTTATTGCCAAAGTAAAAAGTGAATGATGCTGCATCCTTATTTCAAGTCTTCTGATCGGGCCTTCACTTTGCTGCATGGCGACAGTTTGAAGTTGCTAAGCGAGTTTGAGTTTAAGTTCGATATGATTTTTGCCGACCCTCCTTATTTCCTGTCGAACGGCGGCATAAGCGTGCAAAGCGGAAAGGTTGTATGTGTGGATAAAGGCGAATGGGACAAAGGATGTTCACCTGAGCATGTCGACGAGTTCAACAAAACCTGGCTCGGATTGTGCCGCGACAAGCTGAAAGAGGACGGAACGATATGGATTTGCGGCACATACCATAACATTTTCTCAATCGCGAAGCATCTTGCCGGATTTGGATATAAGGTGCTGAATGTCATAACATGGGTGAAGACAAATCCTCCGCCGAATATCTCGTGCAGGTATTTTACGTTTTCGACGGAGTTTATAATATGGGCGAGAAAGTCCGCACGCGTGCCACATTATTATAATTATGAGCTGATGAAGCGGCTCAACGGCGGCAAGCAGATGACCGATGTGTGGCGTCTGCCGTCAATTGCGCGTTGGGAAAAGTCGTGCGGCAAACACCCAACGCAGAAGCCTTTGTCCGTGTTGTCAAGGGCAATACTTGCGTCAACGCGCAGGAATGCGTGGATTCTTGATCCGTTTACGGGCAGCA
>ERZ791741.671-NODE-671-length-31129-cov-34.138122_pt1 | contig 31129 bp, 25 predicted proteins | sample MGYA00510040_ERZ791741 | MGnify/ENA primary metagenome ERZ791741 (study PRJEB30046, sample SAMN00791960) | human gut metagenome | study: EMG produced TPA metagenomics assembly of the A metagenome-wide association study of gut microbiota in type 2... | reverse complement strand
TAAAGAGTTCTGCTGTCTGATACAAGAGGATAAATTGAATTGATAGAACTCACCTCAATCCATTCATGCCTGTCCAACGAGTATTCATGATATATGTTTGAGCCGGCTTTCTTTATGATGGCGTGTCCTGCCGTTTGCATTGCCGACAGGCCGATAGTGCACAGCGCCAACCACATGCGTCCGCTTTCTGTTAGTGCCAAAGGTGTAAGATGATGGTTGACAAGCCTTTGCCTTTTCTTCATCATCAGGTGGAAGTCGTATGTTATTGTGTGCATTGTCCGTTCTTTTATTGGCATATGGGCGAACATGGCTGAGGCGGCCATGTTTATTTCAATGAATTTGTGCTGTTCGTTTGCCGGTATGTGGTTGAAGTACATTTTATAGTCGAAAAAATCGACGTTGTTTGCCGGTTCGCCTAAAAGATATGCCATGTTGATTGACTCATAAAGGAAGTTCCGCTTGGCGTAATCGATTATGTACACAAATCTGTCGGTGGTTTGCGCCAGTGCTTTAGCCATGTTTACGAATGTTTCGGTTTTCAGGTATTCGTCGGGCGGAATTTCATCTGTAGTTCCAGGGATAAACAAGAAGTCGTTTTTACGTATTTCCATGCAGGGGCGTGTATTTCATTTGTAGATAAGATGTTCTTGCAAATATAGGCAAATAAGGCGAAAGTACAATCTCTATGGTACACAAAAGTGTAAAAGTTTGATACAATTGTCTTGTTTTTTACCTTTCCATTTAACATTTATATGTCTTTATTTTAAATTTGCTGAAACAAGAGTTTAATGTAATATCAGGTATGGAAAGAATTTTATGTAGTCATTGTTTCAGGCATTTGAAACTATTGGCAAAGGGTACGCTTGCCGTTGTTATATTTCAGATGGCTGTGTCGTGCAGCGTTGCAGGCCTTTTTAGGGAAGAATTTGTAAAGCTGAATGCTGCGGTCGTGATGAACGACAGCGTGAAGTATGAGGGCAAGGCGCTTTTGCCTGATTATAGTGGCGGCACGTTACGTTTCGTCACAAATGACGGGAAGCGCCTGCGGTTGCCTTCCGACAGTGTGTCAGTGTTGGCTCTTGAGCATGGCGGAGCAATGGCCGGGGCGTTTGTTTATGCACCGTATAAAGACCGTGGCGGACGTGACAAGGGTCCTGCATGGATGAAATGTCTCGGCATGGGGCGGCATTTGAGGCTGGCTGTGGTTGGCGGCAGCTGGCATTTCAACCGCAAGGGAGAGCTTGTTCCGGTGAGCTTTGCAGACGGCGACGCCTATATTATAGGACTTAAAGAGGACGGTGTGGGCGAATATCTTACGACATACGGACGTGCGAGAGCAGGCGTAATAAGGGTCTTGTGCAAGTTTTTGGCCGATGACCCGGTGCTGTGTGAGAAGATAGCATCGAAGGAAATTGACGCATACGACTTTGAAGAGATTTGCCGTTCGTATTCGCCGAAAAAACAGGACGGCAGTGGTGAAATGGATGTCCGTATGGCTTTAAATGGCAATTCTGCATATAGTGTGGAGAAAGGAGGCTTGATATGAAACGCCTTTTGATAGCAACGCTTGTCGTATTGGCAAGTGGAATGCCAGTGAAAGTATGTGCCCAGCAATTCGGTTGGTCGCAATATTCTGTGTCATATAATTATGAAAGTTTTGGCGGAACTTATGAAAAGCCGGGCGATATGCTTGCCGCTGATATTGATATACACTGGCGTAGTCCTGTGTTCGGTTCTTTACTGGTCGGCTATTCATGGTACGACGGCTACAAGCATGTCACCGTAGATTACGGTGACAGAGTGCAAAGTGACAATGTTTCGGACAAGAAAACACAGTTGATGTTCGCCGTTGGTCCCGGGCTTGACCTGCTAAGCAACAACATCGACCGCTTTTACATTGCGCTTTATGGCGGTTATGCCATTGTGAAATACGAATATGACTACTATGACGGTACAGAAAGGAATACGCAGAAAGACGACCTTGACGGCGTGATGTGCCTCGGGCGCATAGGCTATGAGCATCAGTTCGGGCGCTCAACTGCCGTAGGCGTTTTCGTCCAAGGCTCATACGTGGGCAAGGAATTCAACTGGGGAGTAGGCGTGCGCGTGGGTTTCCGCATATCAGACTTCAATGTGAAGAAGCCGATGCGTATGCGTTGAGTGATATTGTTGTATTAAATAAAAGTTTAAGCTATGAAAAAGAAAGTTGTCTTATCAGTTATACTGGGGTGTGTCGGTGCTGCGTTGCTCACCTCGTGCCAGCTGGTTACCACGGCGGTTGACATCTCACGTGAAGTCAAAAAGTACCCTGTAATAGTGACATTTGAGGACGGCAGCACGCTGGAGGGTAGGGCGAAGCTGCCAAACGGACCGACTAAGAAAGTGACGGTGACAGACTCTCTCGGCGAGAAGCATAAGATAAAATCGGAGGACATAGCGTCCCTGACGGCATGGAACGACAAGGCTCCAGACGTGAAACACATGCTTTTTTATCGTGAAAAGACATGGAGGACGCTTGAAGCAGTGGGCGAGCACCTGATTGTTCTGTCGCAGAGTGGCGATTATTACATCGCTAAAAACGGTGTGATGACAATCAAAGGCCAGTATATCAACTTCTACGGCTATCGTCCGGGCGAAGAAGAGGGCACATGGATTGGCGGGAAGGGTTATACAAAGGGTTCTGCGAGGAAGGCACTCTTGAAGTATCTTGCCGACGACCCGGAGCTTTGCGAGAGGATAGAGAGCAAGGAAATAGACCCTCTCGACTATGAGACAATCTGCTCTGACTACACCCCTGAAAAGCCAAACCAATAAGCTTCAAAGGGTGTGCGGTGCGAAACTGGCAATGATTTTGCACCGCTTCTGTTGTCGGTGAAAGTGTGTGAATATATACAAACTGTAACAATAATATTCTTTTTCCTGCCTGTATGTCAGTTTTATTTGTGTAACTTTGCCGCCGTAATCATTTCAAATAAAATCAGAAAGGCAAGAAATATGAAAATAATAGTATCTGAAGAAATCGAACAGGTGTGCCCCGGCTTCGTAGGTGCGGCGGTGGAGGCCGACGTGGTAAACAGCCAGTACAACGCCGGCCTGTGGGCTGAAATAGAGGAGTTGGGCGGAAAATACAGGGCGGAACACACAACGGAGACGATAAAGCATCTGCCCGGTATAGAGGCTACGCGCCGCGTCTACCGCCTGTGCGGCAAAGACCCGAGCCGCTACCGGCCTGCGGCCGAGGCTTTGATCAGGCGCATGTTGCAGGGCAAGCAGCTTTACCAAATCGACACTCTTGTAGATTTAATCAACCTTGCGAGCATCGCCTACGGCTACAGCATCGGCGGTTTCGATGCCGACAAGTTCTCCGGCGACACGCTTACACTCGGCATCGGACGTGAGGGCGAGCCTTACGAGGGCATCGGGCGAGGCACAATCAACATCGCAGGCCTGCCTGTTTACCGTGATGCCATCGGCGGAGTGGGCACACCAACGAGCGACAACGAGCGCACGAAGATTGACATCTCAACGCGCCGCGTTCTCGTTCTCATAAACGGTTACGACGGAAACGAGGCGCAGGTTACGGCCAACGCCGAATACCTTATCTGCCTTTTTGAGAAGTATGCGCAGGGAAATAACTGCCGGTATCATATCTATCGGTGAGCGAAGCGTATGGCAGTATTCCGCATACATGCAATGTCATAGCGTTCATTCTGTAATGTTTTTTGCAGAAACAGCGGCATAATGACATTTCTGCAATGTCGGGTGAATTTGCTAAAATAGGTTGGCATGGCGGCAAAAGGATGTTATACTTATGCCAAAATGGCACCTGACGGGTATAAAATGAAGGTTGGATAATACGTAAAACGCGGCATTTCACATTGCGAAATGCCGCGTTTTACGTTGTTGTAGACGGTCTTTGGCATTCTAAAAGGCCGTCTTTTGCAGCTGTTTTGGCCGTAATTATGCCGTAAAAAGATGTTTTAATGTTGCACGTTTGAATATAAAGCGTGTGTAAATTACTGATTTTCAAATTGTTGTCTTTGCACACTTCCCCTTGCGTTATTTCCGCCGAAGGATTTTGAATTTCAAAATATCGCATTCTGAAGGTGTCAGGCATAATCAAAAAGAAAGCTCAAAACAGGGTTTTGATTGCAGTCTGTTTTGTTGAAAAGAGTGACATGTTGGCAGAAAAAGTGAGCCGTAAATGCTGACATGTTGTCACTGAAAGTGCTGACAGTGGCGTTATGTCTTTTTAAGTAAGTAGTTAAAATAGACTGAAAAATACGGTTGGTCAGGCATGCGTTGGTAAAATTTTCATGATTGTGATATATTCATATAGGAAAGCAAGCGGATGGAATTGAAAAAACGGATAATGCCGAATGACGGTTTTATTCATATTTATTAAGAATTTATGTATTATGACATTGGCATCAGTCTGACAGGCAAAGAAGTCGGTGGAATGGCTTTTGATTGTCATAGTGACAAGCAATCGTGAATTCGGCAATACGCATTCATGATGTTCAGGATAACAGTACAGAGAGTTTTTTAAGGAAAGTAAGAACGTAATTTAATGTGTCAAACGAATGAAAATCCGTAATTTGACTTTATTGTTGTGCAGTTTGTCGCTTGCAGCTTGCATGCAGGACGATTTTGACTACGCACATGACAGACCGGAGTGGGGTGTCGTGTTCAAACTCTATGACGATGTTTATGAGGGCGAACGTACGCGCGCGTCGGGCTTGAGTGAGAGCCGTTACGACCGTGTGGAGTATTATATAGTCGACGGGAACGGCGGAATAGTGGATAACATCAAGTCGCATTATGACGTGGCTGCGTCAGAAATCATGGTTGAAGGTCTGCGTGAGGGGCATTACCGCCTGCTTGTGCTCGGTATAAAAGGCGACGAGCGGAAGGACAGGGCGTTGGTGAATGAGCTTCGGAGCGCTTCCGATATGTGGCTCGAGTTCCCGGCTGACCTGCACAAACCGCTGGAGGCGGAATACTATTATTCACAGACGCCGTTCTCGGTCACCGTGCAGCAGACAGCCGACGGCAAGCAGGAAACAGCTTCTCTGCAACAGTCGGTTAAGCAGAAGCGCATCGTAGGAAGGGCCGATTTCGGTTTTTCTTATAACAACATGTATGTGCGCAATGCCGTAACGTCGAAGACGCTTTTGCTCGACGAGGTGCGCTTTGCCACCACATTGTCGGGAGACGGCACGTTCGGCGGCGAGAGTGACGGGCAGATGGACGGCATAAGCCTTGACTCGGTGTCGTCATACTGCTTCATGCCGACGGTGGACGGCTCGGCGTTCAGTGGAAAAGTGGGCATGATTACGCGCAATTACAAGGGGCACGAGGTGAGCCAGGAATATGCGTTCAGCCAAGAGTCGTTGGATGCCAACCGGCGCAACACGGTGGAAACCGCCGTGAAGCATCCCGAGGACAAGTCGGGGATAATGTTTATGACGGCAAAAGCATACGAGGAAGGCAACTACAAGAAAATCTTACAGGATGACGAGCCGAAGTCCGTTTATACGGACCGCATGCAGCGCATGTTCGACACATCGCAGCCGCTACAGCTTTCAGCGACAGACGACGGACAGCTGCATGTGCGTTTTTATTCGCCAAGGGGGCTTGGCGGCGTGCTGCTGAAGGCACGCATACCGGCCGTCGGCAGCGAATACGTAGACCTGGCTTATTTCGACACTATACCGGGATTTGCCGACTTTTACCAGACAATTCCTCTGGTAGAACGTGATGCGGTTTACAATACGGAGTCAGGAAGGCAGTTGCTTGTGCCTAAGACCAGTGCCGCATCGCTTGCCGGCATAGAATTCAAAGTGGAGTCTGACGACGAATTTTGGAGCCGTTTGCAGAAAATAAAATATGGGATTGAGATATTTTGGGGACTTTATGGCGGCGACCCGGACCAGCCCGACGGTGCTCCGAGCGGCAACTGGATGGGCATTCGCCCGGTGCACTGCCGCGAGTCGGTGGCGTTCATGATGAATTACGCCAGTCTGCTTGACATGCCTGAACTTGAACAGCTCTTGCGTGACAACACAGACAAACTGTATGACGACAATAAAAATGCCGTTCCCGTGGATGAAGTTTTGCAAAGGATGCGCAAAAAGTATCGCCTGCAAATAGGCTTGGTGTATGAAGGCAATGGCTTGTCGGGACTGGCAAGCCCTACGGTGTGGGGCGTGGCGCAATGGATTTATTTGGGACATTATACCAGTACAGGGGCGTGTTCACTGGCAATGCACGAGCTTGGACATGTCATGGGTTACGGCCATTCAAGCGCGTTCACTTACGGGCCTTGGGCTGAACAGCTTATGAACAATTTTTATGTACAGCACCTTGACGAGTTGCCCATCGACTCTCCGAAATACCTTAACAGCGCAAGTAATCCATACTTATATAAGTAATAACGAAATTTTCAGGATGATGATTAAGTTAAAGAACAGTATATTGATGCCGTGCATGGCTTTGGCCGTAGCAGCTTTGTCCAGCTGCGATGTTCAAGACTATATGCCGGCAATGGGAGAAGGCGGTGCGGTAGCGGTGCGCCTTGTACCGCAAAGCATGATGGAAGGCACTGCATCGGATGCGGAGTCACGGGTGAATACTTTGAGCGGATACCGCTTCGAGAACGGAGTGCTGGACGAGGTGTTCAGTGGGCTTACTGTGGATGATGACGGCATTTGCCGATTTTATCCGTCACGGACTGACGGGCGAGTGTATTTCCTCGCCAATGTTTCAGGTGTGGACGGAATGGACAATGTCAGGCCGGATGTTACAACAGAAGATGATTTCTTGGGTATTACGGCGACATCGGAGTCCATGGTTGTAGACGGCATAGTGATGACAGGGCGTATGGAACTGGCTCCCGGCTCAACGCATCAGCCGGCGTCGGCAAGCCTCAAGCGCAGTGTGGCACGCATAGACTTGGATTCGCAGTACAAAGGCGTTGAGGTGCATAGCGTGACACTGAAAGACATTGCTGACCGCGGTTATGTGAATGTGCAGGATGATGTGCGTAAGCCCGGGACGGCAGAAACAGCTGACATGTTGAAGAGTTTTGACGGTCAGCCGTTCATACAGCGGAAGGCAACGCTGTTCTATCTCTGTGAACAAGGAGGCGGCACGCATGAAGTGGAAGTGGCTGCAACAATGAATGGGGCATGGCAAAAGTTGAAAACTACGCTCCCTCCAATCAGGAGGAACACTGTGTACACGCTGAAAGTTTATGGGGTTGGAGCCAGCCTAAAGGTTGAAGTGCTTTCTGACGAATGGGAAAGCGGCGTTTCATCAGGCTCCGCTCTTGAAAGCAAGGGGTGGATTGACCGCAGTGCTTCAACAATGTCGGAAGGTGTCAGGCTGAATGAAAGAGGCGACACGCTGTTCATTCCATATATGGAAAGCAGTGCGCAGCTGGCTCTTTTGGCCGAAAGCGGAATTGAAGTGCGGGTAAACGGGCTGGCTGACGGTGCAACCGTCACTACGCATAAGGTGACAAGGAACATGCAGAAGGTGGCGACTGTCGATGTGGCAAGTGCGTACAAATTGCCTGGCAGCGTACAGGAATATGTATATCTCGACTTGTTCAGGCGGAATGTTCAGGTTGGAAGGATTGTATTGTCCTTTGCTCCAAACCCCGTTAACATGGAAGGCATATTGAAGTTTGATGCCGACAGAGTGTGCGACCTCGGGCGGTATGCCGACGGACGGCTGGCTACGTTCACCGTAGGAGGCGGCAAGGTGATGAGGCTTGAGTTTGACAATGGAGAGCCGCAGTGGGCAAGGCTTGACGTCGGAGAGCAGGACAACGTGTTTTATCTGGAAGGAGGCTGGAGGCCGAACGACCCTGAAGCCGACGGACGCGTGCAGTCATTGAGGCTTGTTGTGTCTGACGCTGATGGCGGAAATGCTGAAACTTACACGGTAAAACGTCGTAACTGGGGACTTCCAGTGGTTAATGTAAACGGCGTGTGGTGGTGCAAGTATAATTTGAGAGGTGATGTAAAGGACTTCAACGACCAGATACTTGTCAAGTCAGACCCCGTTGGCAGCGGCAGCGTGGCCGACTATCTGAAGTCTTGCAGTGATGAAGAGTTCTTGAGCCTGTTGGGCGACCAGTATCAGGCTGGCAATACAAAAGGCTTGAAACTGACGTATGACGGTGCGGATTTCTATTACGCCGGATTTGACGGAAACATAAATACGGATTTCGGTTCGCTTAATTCCACAGCGATGGCACCCGACGGTTACGAAGTGCCAGGTTACAACCATTACCGCTTCTTTGCGTGGGGCAACGATTGTGGACTTGGCTACGGCAGCAACGCTTTCAACAATCAGTTGGGACAACGTTTGACATATACGATAACAGAGCGTGTCATTTCTGTTGACGGCGGAGAGTACGGGCCAATAAACTATTATGACTTCAATTACAACGGGGTGCATTGGGTTATGTTGGGATTGGGAAACCAGTCGGGCGGCGGAACCGGCTCGTTGTCGAAGATGGTAGTCCTGATGGCTACAAGCGGCACTGCCGGGAAAACGTGGATGCTTGAAGGGTATCCTGCAAGTTCGCCGACAGGCCGCGCCACCTGGATAAAGTATGCTGATGCAGGCAAGCGGAATACGCGGACTATACGCTGCGTGAAGACGCCTGTCAATTACATTTATTAATAATAACAAAAAGTAAAAAGATTGTAAGGATTATGAAAAAGTTGAATTTAATTGGTATTGTGAGCATTGGTTTGTTGTTGGCGTCATGTTCAGACACGGAAGGCGGACATACGGGAAACGACAACCGTGAACCTGTGATAACGACGCGTTTGGCGGATTTTGACGGAGGAGGGCAGACGATTGACGGAGAGAATGATGTGGAAGACATGCAGGCATGTCTGTTTGAAGATGGTGTAATGACCAAAGTGTACAAAAATCTTCCGGTTTCAAGCGACGGGTATAACCTGCAGTTGAAAAACCTTAAAGGTAACCTGTACATGCTGGCGAACACGGCAAACACCATTGACCTGGAGAAGTTGCAGGCCGAAGGAATAACTGAAACGGAATGGTTGAAAACCTCTTTCTCTCCTGTTGTCAGCGAGACTGGACACTTCTTTACCGGCGTGTTGGCTTTAGACGCGCGAGGACAGCGAGCTGTTACAAAGCCGATAACACTGAAGCGTGGTGTTGCCCGCTTTGATTTGGTGCTCAATGTTGCCGGTGATGTTGAGGTCAACAGCCTCACGTTGACAAATGTTGCACGGTCGGTTTACCTTTTTCCGCAAGGTGATGTAGTGAAATCGCCCGACAATACGGAACGCAAGGACACAACAGCAGCATTTCTTCCGGCTGTTGTTCATGACGCTCCGGGCGTACTGTATGTTTACGAACAAGAAAACAATGGTATGGAAATAAAGGTTGAGGCCGGTTTTGACGGCGGTGCCGTGAAGACCATGACCAAAACACTTGAAGGCGATTTGAAACGCAACCATGTCTATACGATAACGGTGAACAAGGATTATATCGACGTAACGGTGAAGCCGAACTTTGAAGATTGGGAGGAAGGCGGCAACACCGACATGTCCCCAGACGCTTTGCTGTAGATTAAAACACAAATCGGATGATGAATGTAAGGAAATATTTGCAGCCGGTCTGCATGTGTCTGATACTTCTGCTCGGTGTGTCATGCACCGAGCAGTTGGAAGACGCGATGACGACTGACGGCGGAGCTGTTGTGAAAGCCGTGCTTTCCGAATATCATACAGACAAGGGCGAGGCATCCGTAGACGGGGAAAACACTGTAAACGACATGCAAGCCTGTCTGTTTGAAAACGGCGTGCTGGCTAAGGTTTATCCTGATTTGCATGACGCAGGCAGCGGTTATGCCATAAAGCTCGACCGCATGTCGGGCACGCTGTACATGCTGGCGAATGCCGGCGGATGGCTCGACTTGAGACAGTTGCAGGCGTCAGGCATAACCGAAAAGGAGTGGCTGGCCACTACGGTGCCGGCGCAAGACGGGCGGGTGAGGCACTTTTTTACCGGGACACTGAAGCTTGACGGACAGCCGGGAGGACAAGTCTTGTCCTTAAACATGAAACGCGGCGTGGCACGTTTCGACCTGCATATAAGGGGGATGAACGTAGTTGTGAAAGGCGTGACGCTGAAAAACATTGCGCAGGAAGGCTTCCTGATGGAGCAGGCAGCGGTTTCGTCGCCGGTTGGAGCAGATAAAGATGATTGTGTCATAGGCTTTTCCCGTCCCGTTGAGAGCGACTCGCTGGGGATTGCCTACGTTTACGAACAGGCCGGAACTGACTTGAAGGTCAGTGTTGAGGCTTCCATCGGCGGCAGGGACTACACTTTGGAGGAGAACCTGCCCGGACAGTTGAAGCGGAACGCCGTCTATACGCTGACGGTCCGTAAGGATGCTGTTACACAAGACGTCAAGTTGGAAGTTGAGGCATGGGAAGATGGAGGAGATTCTCCGCTCCTTCCCGATTGGGAAGGACGCATAACCATAGACCGTGAGAAGTCAGACTTGCCCAAAGGGGCGCAGATTGCCGGCAACGGCGACGAGCTGATATTGCCGAGCGCGCCGGCCGACTTCATAATGGCGTTGGACTGTGACGATGAGCTTGAGCTTGTCTCGGTTTCCTCCTCGTCGGTATCTGTTGAGGCCGCAGGCCGTGACGGAGGCGGTTCAGGCTCAAACCTGTTCCGCGTAAGGAAGCAACTGCCGCCGCCGAATTATCCAGTGGAGAAAGTGGCCGTACAATTCCGCCATAAAAGCTTGCAGGGAGTTTATGAGGAAGACCGGTTGATACTGACATTGCAGGCTAACCCCATACGTTTGGAAGGCAGCTTGCAGTTCGGACGTGACGATTTCACTTGCGATTTTGGCAGGTATGTGGACAACGAGCTGGGACGTTTCATAATGCCCGAAGGATATGAGGTTGTTCCCCGTTTCGACGGTGAAGACGAATGGCTGAAGGTAGAGCTGGCTGAAGGGCAGGGGAACACTTACCGCATAGTGGGCGGCTGGAGGCCGAACGACCCGAAGGCTGACGGGCGCGTACAGGCGGCAAGGCTGGTGGTGCGCAAGACCGGCAGCGGCGAGGAAACTGAAGAGTATGTCGTTAAGCGGCGCAACTTCGGCATGCCCGTAACGCTGATGAACGGCGTATGGTGGTGCAAGTACAACGCGATGGGGAACTCAAAAGACTTTTCCGACCAAATCCTTGTACCAGACGACCCGGCTGCAAAGCGTGGGCAGACCGTGCTTGAATACCTGAACGGATGTACCACCGAAGAGTATATGAGGCTGTGGAATAATTCGTCATACATCGGCGACAGCGGCATCGCATTGGAAGGGGTTGACGACGGCGGAGTGCTGAAACTGAAAGGCTATAACCAAAATCCGCCGGTCAATATGGGACAGCTTGACCCGAAACTCCTGTCGCCAGACGGCTATGAGATGCCTCCTGTGGAGTACTACGACCGCATATTCAACGGTGACGGCTATATGCGTTTCGACACGTCTGGCGGCCCTTACGCCGTACAGTCGCCGTGGGAAGGCAACCGTGAGGTGTTTACCGCCACCGGGCGCCGTGAGGATTTGACCGTTGGAAGCGTGAAGCTGCCCACAATCTATCATGTTGAAGTGTACGACAAAATGCAGGGAGTGAAGCAGGAGTCGGTTACGTTCTACGGGCCGGGCGCCCAATGGAACAACAACGGCATAAACCACAACAAGGTGGTGATAGCCTGCTATTCGCCTTCCAACCTCGGATGGTTCCACTATTTTACAGGTTACGGCATGTACAGGCAGGTGAACGGCAAGAACAACACGCGCATTGTGCGTTTCATAAAGTCGCCGGTTGAGTATATGTATTGACAGCCGGGCTTACGGCCCGATAACGGGCACTTTTTAAAAGGCCGCCTTTTGCATTGCGAAAGGCGGCTTTTTGCGTCATAAAAGATGGCCTTTTATAAGCCAAAAGACCGTCTTTTGGAAAGTGCTTTGTTTACGGCGGTTTTGCGCTGTGTTGCGGCAAGGTTTTCAGGTTGTGCCGGTTTCGTTAGCCTTTGATGTCGCCGAAATGGCAGCCCGTAGTTCTTAATCAGGTTTGTGTGTTGCGCAAATTTTCCTTAATAATTCGTCAATGTCGGCGATTATTTGTATTTTTGCAACAAATATATTGCGCCCAAACTGAAAAGTACACTCTTTCCGCAGGCCGTGCGCGTGCCTGGCAGGGGACGTGTGTGCGGCGTAGTGCCATATATTCATAAAAGAACATAGTTTGATATATGAACGTTTTAGAACTGAGTGAACAGGAAATCGGCAGACGCCAAAGTCTCGAAGAACTGCGCGCTATGGGCATTGACCCGTATCCGGCGGCAGAGTATCCAACAAACGCATTTTCAACCGACATCAAGGCGGATTTCAATGACGACGAGCCGCGCCGCGAGGTGTGCATCGCCGGGCGTATGATGAGCCGCCGCGTAATGGGCAAGGCGGCCTTCGCCGAGCTTCAGGATTCGAAGGGAAGAATACAGGTTTACATCACACGTGACGACATTTGTCCCGGTGAGGACAAAGACTTATATAACAAGGTGTTCAAGAAACTCTTGGACATCGGCGACTTCATTGGCGTAAAGGGCTTTGTGTTCCGCACGCAGACGGGCGAAATCAGCGTTCACGCTCAGAGCCTGACGCTGCTCTCGAAGAGCCTCAAGCCGCTGCCGATAGTGAAATACAAGGACGGAGTGGCCTACGACAAGTTCGACGACCCGGAGCTGCGTTACCGCCAGAGGTACGTAGACCTTGTGGTGAACGACGGCGTGAAGGACACCTTCCTTCAGCGTGCCACGGTCATAAGGACAATAAGGAAGGTGCTCGACGAGGCCGGATACACCGAGGTTGAGACTCCTACGCTACAGACAATTGCCGGCGGAGCCAGCGCAAGGCCGTTTATAACGCATTTCAATGCGCTTGACACAGACATGTACATGCGCATCGCCACGGAGCTTTACTTGAAGCGTCTTATCGTAGGCGGATTTGAAGGCGTGTATGAGATTGGCAAGAACTTCCGCAACGAAGGCATGGACCGCAACCACAACCCGGAGTTCACCTGTATGGAACTGTACGTGCAATACAAGGACTACAACTGGATGATGTCGTTCACCGAGAAACTCTTGGAAACCGTCTGCATAGCCGTAAACGGCAAACCCGAGCGCGAGATTGACGGAAACATCGTAAGTTTCAAGGCTCCGTACCGCCGCCTTCCCATTCTTGACGCCATCAAGGAGAAGACCGGTTACGACCTTAACGGCATGGACGAGGCTCAAATCCGCGAGGTGTGCAGGAAACTCAACATGGAGATTGACGACACTATGGGCAAAGGAAAGCTCATAGATGAAATATTCGGGGAATTCTGCGAGGGCACGTTCATCCAGCCTACGTTTATCACCGACTATCCCGTTGAGATGTCGCCGCTGACGAAGATGCACCGCTCAAAGCCCGGACTGACCGAGCGTTTCGAACTTATGGTGAACGGAAAAGAGCTTGCCAACGCTTATTCGGAGCTTAATGACCCCATCGACCAGGAAGAACGCTTCAAGGAACAGATGCGTTTGGCTGACAAGGGAGACGACGAGGCAATGATTATCGACCAGGACTTCCTGCGCGCCTTGCAGTACGGTATGCCGCCGACGAGCGGTATCGGCATCGGCATCGACCGCCTTGTGATGCTCATGACGGGCAAGACATATATTCAGGAGGTGCTCTTCTTCCCACAGATGCGTCCGGAAAAGAAAGCACCGAAGAGCAGCGTTGAGGAGTGGAAAGCCTTGGGCGTGCCCGAAGAATGGGTGCCCGTGCTCAACAAGTGCGGCTATTACCTTGTGTCAGACATCAAGGACGTGAACCCACAGAAACTTCAGATGGACGCTTGCGGAGTGAACAAGAAATACAAGCTGGGCTACGAAAACCCGAAGGTTGACGAGTTCGCCAAGTGGATAGAGGCTGCAAACAAAATTGAAAATTCATAATTGGAAATGGAGAATTATGATTACCTTTGCTGACATGACGCAGCACAAGCGAAACGGACAAGGGTAATCATAATTCTCAATTCTCAATTTTTAATTGTCAATTTATTATAAAATGTACGATTGCGGTAGGATTGCGATTATCGGCGGAGGCAGCTGGGCTACGGCCATCGCCAAGATAGTGGTGGAGCATACGCGCCATATAGGGTGGTATATGCGCCGCGATGACCGCATAGAAGACTTCAAGAGGCTCGGCCATAATCCGGCTTATTTGACAAGCGTGCACTTCAATATTGGCGAAATTGAGTTTTTCAGTGACATAAACAAGATTGTGCAGGCATACGATACGCTTATCTTCGTAACGCCGTCGGCTTATATAAAAAACCATCTGAAGAGGCTGAAGACACGCATAAGAGACAAGTTCGTAGTGACTGCCATCAAAGGTATTGTGCCGGATGAGAACCTTGTTTGTTCGGAGTTCTTTCATCAGGTATATGATGTTCCGTATGAAAACCTTGCCTGCCTTGGCGGCCCGTCGCATGCCGAGGAGGTGGCACTTGAGCGGTTGTCATACCTTACTGTAGGTTGTAGTGACCATGAAAAGGCGCAGGCTTTTTCTGAAATCCTTGCATGTGACTATATAAAGACGAAGACGAGCAGCGATGTCATAGGCATTGAATACGCGTCAGTGCTGAAGAATGTTTATGCCATAGCCGCAGGAATATGCAACGGTTTGAAGTACGGCGACAACTTCATGTCGGTGCTTATGGCCAATGCCGTGCAGGAAATGTCACGCTTCCTGAAGTCTGTCTATCCGCTCGACAGGAACATAACAGACTCCGTTTACCTTGGCGACTTGCTTGTTACGGGCTATTCGAACTTCTCGCGCAACCGCACGTTTGGTACGATGATAGGCAAGGGGTACAGTATAAAGAGTGCGCAAATCGAGATGGAGATGATTGCCGAGGGATATTTCGGAACCAAGTGTATGAAGGAAATCAACCGGCATTGCCACGTCAACATGCCCATACTTGATGCCGTGTACAACATCCTTTACGAACGGATTTCACCGCAAATAGAGATAAAGTTATTAACTGATTCTTTCAGATAAAGGAGAATCATAATCTTATAAACAAATGAAAAATATCACATTAGACGTAACGAAGGCCGTTCAGTTTCTTGCTGAGGGCACGGTAAAGGCTTATGAGCCGAAAGTAAAGGCGGCGCAAGACGCTCTTGAGAACGGTACTTGTCCCGGTAATGATTTCCTCGGTTGGCTTCATCTTCCGTCGTCAATCACGCCTGATTTCTTGCAGGAAATCCAGGACTGCGCTGACGTTCTGCGTGAAAATTGCGAGGCTATAGTCGTTGCCGGCATCGGCGGCAGCTACCTTGGAGCGCGTGCTGTCATCGAGGCTATGGGCAATTCGTTTGCCTGGCTTGTTGGAGACAAAAAGAATCCGACCATCCTTTTTGCCGGAAACAACATCGGCGAGGACTATCTTTATGAGCTTACCGAATATCTAAAAGACAAGAAGTTCGGCGTAATAAACATATCAAAGTCAGGAACTACCACCGAAACGGCACTCACCTTCCGTCTGCTCAAGAAACAGTGTGAGGAGCAGCGCGGCAAGGACGAGGCCAAGAAGGTGATCGTTGCCGTTACCGACGCAAAGAAGGGAGCTGCCCGTGCGGCTGCAGATAAAGAGGGATACAAGACTTTTGTAATTCCTGACAACGTTGGCGGACGCTTCTCTGTCCTCACTCCGGTCGGCCTTCTGCCTATTGCATGCGCCGGATTTGACATCCGTCAGCTTGTAGCCGGTGCCGCCGAGATGGAGAAAGCGTGTGGAAAGGATGTCGCATACGATGAAAATCCTGCGGCGATATACGCTGCAGTGCGCAACGGACTGTATGAGCAGGCTGGCAAGAAGATAGAAATAATGGTTAACTATCAGCCTAAGCTGCACTTCATGAGTGAGTGGTGGAAGCAGCTTTACGGCGAGAGCGAAGGCAAGGACGGCAAGGGCATATTCCCGGCTTCATGTGATTTCACTACCGACCTTCATTCAATGGGGCAGTGGATACAGCAGGGCGAGCGTTCAATCTTTGAAACGGTGATAAGCATAGAGCAGCCCAACAAGGAGCTGTTGTTCCCGTATGACGAGGAGAACCTTGACGGACTGAACTTCCTTGTAGGCAAGCGTGTGGACGAAGTGAACAAGATGGCTGAACTCGGAACGCGCCTCGCACATGTTGACGGCGGTGTGCCCAACATCCGTCTGAGCGTTCCCGAACTGAACGAATACTACATCGGGCAGCTGATTTACTTCTTCGAGATAGCTTGCGGCATAAGCGGCAACGTTCTCGGTGTTAATCCTTTCAACCAGCCGGGAGTAGAAGCTTACAAGAAGAATATGTTTGCATTGCTCGACAAACCCGATTACGAGGCTGAGAGCAAGGCCATCAAGGAGAGGCTGGCAAACGGGAAATAAACATAAGGTGTTCGGTTGTGCGGTTATGGTTACGGCCTTATCTACTTATAATCCCACAACCGTATAACCGTAAAACAGTATAACCTTGAACATCAATGTTTGATAACGAAATCGGCAAATATCTTGAAAAGCACGGTCTGAAGGCTTTTGCGCCTAAGGCCGTGCTTTTTGATATGGACGGCGTTCTGTATGACAGCATGCCTAATCACGCCCGGAGTTGGCACGCGTCAATGGCTAAATTCGGCCTTGACATCGCTCCTGAAGAGGCTTATAAGTATGAAGGGATGCGCGGCGTAGAGACAATCAAGCTGCTGGCCCGGCGCCAATGGGGCAGGGAACTGGCTGACGATGAGGCAGCCAGAATGTATGAAGAGAAGGCCGCGGCTTTCAGTGCGTGCCCTAAGGCGCTGAAGATGGAAGGCGTGGAGGAGCTTATGCGTAAGATAAAAGCCCAGGGCTTGAAAATCGTAGTGGTGACGGGCAGTGGGCAGAGAAGCCTGCTTGACAGGCTTGAAGCTGAATTTCACGGGCTTGTAAGCCGTGAACTCATCGTTACGAGTTTCGATGTAGAGCATGGCAAACCTAATCCCGAGCCTTATCTTAAAGGACTTCTGAAGGCCGGCATCAGACCCGAAGAGGGCATTGTCGTTGAGAATGCACCCCTTGGGGTGCGTGCGGCTGTTGCGGCAGGAATATTCACCATTGCCGTAAATACCGGCCCTTTGCCTGACAAGGCTTTGGCTGATGAAGGTGCAGACATAATATTTCCAACTATGTCTGCGCTTAGGGATGCATGGAAATAATTAAGAGTTAATAATTAAGAGTTAAGAAAAATACCTTTGAAAGTTGACAAGCAAAGCATATTTTCTTAACTCTTAATTCTTAACTCTTAATTTATAAAACGGTCTTATCCGTAGATAATCTTTCCGTTTTCGTCCTCATACGGAGTGAGGTCTTTTGCGTACTGGTTCATTGCGCGCAGGCTCATGCCCATCGACGAGAAGCCTCCGTCATGGTAAAGTGTCTGCATGGTAACCTTGCGTGTAAAGTCGGAGAACATCATCACGCAGTAGTCGGCACAGTCGTCAGCTGTTGCGTTGCCAAGGGGAGACATCTTGTTGGCGAAGTCCATCAGGTTGTCCATGTCCTTGATGCCCTTGCCTGCGGTTGTCGGAGTGGGCGACTGTGATATAGTGTTGATGCGCACGTTCTTTTCACGGCCGTAGATGTAGCCGAAACTGCGTGCTATGCTTTCGAGCATGCTCTTTGCGTCGGCCATGTCGTTGTAGCCGAAGAAAGTACGCTGTGCAGCCACGTAGGTAAGCGCAACGACAGAACCGTACTCGGCGATGGCGTCCTGCTTCTTTGCCACTTGCAGCATCTTGTGGAACGAGATGGCTGATATGTCGAGCGTCTTTTGCAGGTAGCTGTAGTCAAGGTCGTCGTAAGTGCGGTGCTTGCGCACGTTGGGACTCATGCCTATGGAGTGGAGCACGAAGTCGATTTTCCCTCCCAACAGGCGTACAGACTCTGAAAACACTTTCTCAAGGTCTTCAACGCTTGTGGCGTCGGCGGCTATGACGGGTGCGTTGAGCTTCTCGCTAAGTTCGTTGAGCGTGCCCATGCGCAGGGCCATGGCTGTGTTGCTGAGCGTTATCTGTGCGCCTTCCTCCACGGCTTTCACGGCCACCTTCCATGCGATTGAGTCTTCATTGAGCGCGCCGAAGATGATGCCGCGCTTGCCTTTCAATAAATTGTGAGTCATCTTTTACTATTCTTTGATTTGTAATATGCCTGCAAAATTACATCATTTCGGCGAAACAGGCAAGCATTTTACTGAAAAATGGCATTGAGGCCGGCTCCCAGTCAAGTTCTGCATTGTCACAGGTGTCTAACTGCCTGGTTCACAGCATGTTTGCAAAAGGCCGTCTTTTGGCTTGCAAAAGCTGGCCTTTTACAACGCAATTCATGGCTTTTTACAACGCGAAAGGTGGCGAATGGGCGACCCGCCCCAGCCCTCCCGGTGGGAGGGAGCATGGTTGCCGTTTTTTGATTTGGCTAAAATCGAGGCGGTTGATAATAAGGTGATTGCATTATCATGTTACTGAAACAATCTGACACAACAGTTGATGAACCGGCATTGCGTTAAATTAGGTTAAGCAGACTTGCGCGCCTTGATGCGTGTTGCGCTTTTGTTGTACCTTTGTTTGAAAATTTAGTAAAATCGTTTTTGTGATTATGAATAAGCGTAAGTTGGTCGCCTTGTTTATCGTCGAGCAGGGCTTGGTGATAGGATTGGTGCTTGGCGTGGCGATAGGATATAAGGTGGGCGACGTTAAGATGGGTGTTGTCTTCGGCCTGCTTGGCGGTGCCGTCTTGGGCGTTATAATGTCTTTGCTTACCATGAGCCTGCGTAAACGGAAATGAGCGGCGTATTGGCTCTGTTCTTTTTGCCGTATTCGGAGAATTTTTTTATTTGCGTTTTTCCCTGTTTGATTTTGTTTATTGACAAAATAGTCTTATCTTTGCTGCAACCTTCGTGGTGAAGTGTCGCGGCGTTGGTTATTTTAGTAATGGAAGTATTTACGTGATAGAGTTTAATGGCATCAGGAGGCCGACTAAGGGAGTCGCCAAATACGATCAGACTCGAAGAACTCTATCTTGTGTAAGTCATGCAATCCCGACGTGGCCGACGGAGAACAGCCTCGGGACATGATTGTTTCAGTTTGGGAAGTGATAAACATATTGATAAATAAAGGATGGTATTATAATATGGAGGCATTTTTAATAATTGTATCTTTGGTATGGTCCATATTGTGCATCATACTGTTTTTCAAAATTTGGGGAATGTGCAATAATGTATCAGAAATAAAGGACATCCTCAAAAAAACACATTCAGATATTGTATCAAAGAATGAAAGGGACTTAAATGGCATTTGTCCTGCTTCTGATAATAAAAAAGAAAATTATAAATTAAAAGCTAATGTTGCGTCAGAAGGCCAAAACGACCCTTATTCATCATCAGAGTCTGATAAATATAAAAATTTTGCCATATACAAGCCTGAAAATATGAAAGTTGAAATCTTAGGCAAAGATGATGGCAACGTGTATAAGTGTAGGTCTGTAAAAGACGGGCAAATATATTACTTTATCGAAGACGTACTTGAATTTGGTGTGTAGAATTCTTACAATAGTAATACTACCGCAATACCAAACGAAATTATGCCTTCCTGAAAAATATTGTAGAAATAGGACTTTTGGGAAATAGGCAGTATTCCCTACGGAAATACTATACTGTTCTTATTGTGACTGTGAAAACCTCTCTATTTTGTTTATGCACTTCAGTAATGTAATGAGGATATAACTGTAACAAACGATAGTTCCGGCGATAATCTAAACGCATGAATTTAACCATTAATTTTTGTCTGTTCATACATTTTTTGTAATTTTGCATTTAAATTCAGCAATTTTAGTTTATGTATAGGACTAATACATGTGGCGAGTTGCGCCTTACGGATGCCGGCAAGCAAGTGACACTTGCAGGCTGGGTGCAGCGTAGCCGTAAGATGGGAGGTATGACTTTTGTCGACCTTCGTGACCGTTATGGTATTACGCAGTTGGTATTCAATGAGAATGGCGATGCCGGCTTGTGCGCCGAAGCAAACAAGTTGGGACGTGAGTTTTGCGTTCAGGTGGAAGGCAAGGTGAGCGAGCGTCAAAGCAAGAACGAGAACCTGCCAACCGGCGACATTGAGATTATAGTATCGAAGCTCAATGTTTTGAGCGAGAGTGCTACGCCTCCGTTCACTATTGAAGATAATACCGACGGCGGCGACGACATCCGCATGAAGTACCGCTATTTGGACTTGCGCCGTCCTTGTGTGCGCAAGAACATGGAGCTGCGCCACCGTATGACTATCCTTATACGTAACTTCCTTGATTCAAAGGACTTCATCGAGGTTGAGACACCTATATTAATAGGTAGTACACCGGAGGGGGCGCGCGACTTTGTTGTGCCGTCACGCATGAACCCGGGGCAGTTTTATGCTCTGCCGCAAAGTCCACAGACTCTGAAGCAGTTGCTTATGGTAAGCGGTTTCGACCGTTATTTCCAGATAGCCAAGTGCTTCCGCGACGAGGATTTGCGTGCCGACCGCCAGCCGGAATTCACTCAGATAGACTGCGAGATGTCGTTCGTCGACCAGGACGATGTGATAAACCTGTTTGAGGATATGTGCCGCCACTTATTTAAAGAGGTGCGCGGCGTTGAACTTCCTGCGAAGCTTCAGCAGATGACTTGGGCTGAGGCGATGCGCCGTTTCGGCAGCGACAAGCCTGATTTGCGCTTCGGCATGGAGTTTGTCGAGCTGATGGACGTGCTGAAAGGCACGGGCACGTTCGGTGTGTTTAACGAGGCTGAATATATCGGAGGAATATGTGTGCCTGGGTGTGCCGGATATACACGCAAGCAGCTTGACCAGCTGACGGACTTTGTAAAGCGTCCGCAGGTTGGGGCGAAGGGTCTTGTATGGGTCAAGTTCAACGAGGACGGGACAATCAAGAGCAGCATAGATAAGTTCTATTCGCCGGAGGTGATGCAGAAACTTAAAGCTGTCGCGGGTGCTAATGACGGCGACCTGCTGCTTATATTGAGTGGAGACAGGGCAAACAAGACGCGCACGCAGCTTTGCACGCTGCGTCTTGAGATGGGCGACAGGCTCGGACTTCGTGACAAGGACAAGTTCGAGTGCTTGTGGATTGTCGATTTCCCACTGTTTGAATGGAGCGATGAAGAGCAGCGGCTAATGTCTACACACCATCCTTTCACAATGCCAAATCCAGACGACATACCGTTGCTGGAGGAACATCCGGAACGTGTACGTGCCAAGGCTTACGACTTTGTTTGCAACGGAATAGAAGTGGGTGGAGGCAGTCTGCGTATACATGACGGCAAACTTCAGGAAAAGATGTTCAAGATACTTGGCTTTACGCCGGAGCGTGCTATGGCGCAGTTCGGCTTCCTCATCAATGCGTTCAAGTATGGTGCGCCTCCTCATGCCGGACTGGCGTTCGGCCTAGACCGTTTTGTGTCAATTATGGCCGGCCTTGACAGCATCCGTGACTGCATTGCGTTCCCGAAGAATAACAGCGGACGTGATGTGATGCTTGATGCTCCTTCTCCTCTCGACCCTAAACAACTTGAAGAATTACAGATAAAGGTTGATTTAAGTCAAGAAAAGTAGTTTTTGCCGATAAAAATCTTTTAGAATGTGATTTTATTTGGGAAAACTTGTCGTTCTTTTTGGGAAATACATTATATTTGCATCGACAAAGACTAATTATTGTCCACTATGTGGAGTCTTTAATGTGATTTATTATGACAGAAAAGAAAGAGACAGTAAGAAAGACCACGGCCACAAAGGCTGCAGGCGAGAAGAAGGCAACACCGAGGAAAAGTGCTGCAAAGAAGGTTGTTTTTGACATCAATGCGGAGTCGGTAGGCTTCAAGGCAGGTGATGTTTATCAGGCTCTTGCAACTGCGGAGAAAGCACTGAGCGTTGCAGAGATTGCAAAGGCTGCGAAAATAACTGAAGAGGAAACACTGCTCGGTATGGGTTGGCTTTTCAAGGAAGGCAAAATCAAGGCAGAGGAAAACAAGATTACATTGGCTTAATCTGTTGAAATGATATCAAAGAAGGGTCGGCATAAAATGTTTCCGGTCCTTCTTTCTTCTAATTCTATGAATTACGACAGCGAAATCCTTTATGTTCTCAAAGAAGCTGGTGAAAAGGGATTAAGCATAAGGAAGATAGCGCGTCATGTATTTAATAACAGGAACAGTTTGTTTGACATTGTTTCCTTGGATGATGTGCATCGTTATGTAGCATGGTATTTAATCCGAAACAGCAAGTCTGCCAACTCTTTTATTGAACGGACGGATGTTCGTGGCGTATATCGCCTAAACCGGTCTAATGCTTCTCGTCAGCTGCAGTTTGATTTTAAGGACGAGGAAAATGAAAGCATGGATGAAGAAATATCTTGCGAAGACAAGTCTTTGTCCTTGTTTTGACAATTTAGAAAGAAAAACCACGGAAGAGGTAGGGAAATCCTTTCATCCGTACTATGAATAAAAACGATTATTATGTCAGGAAGATATTTGTTAGGTTTTGATGTCGGCAGTTCTTCTGTAAAGGCATCGTTGGTTGACGCAGATACAGGTGTCTGCGCTGCATCCGCTTTTTATCCGGAAAAAGAGGCTCCGATTATTGCTGTAAAAGCAGGTTGGGCGGAGCAAGAGCCACAGATGTGGTGGGACAATGCCAAGCTTAGTTTGAGGACGGTAATGAGCGACGCCGGTGTTAAAGGTGAAGACATTAAGGCAATCGGCATTTCTTACCAGATGCACGGGCTGGTCTGTGTTGATAAGGACATGAACGTATTGCGTCCTTCCATAATATGGTGCGACTCAAGGGCTGTTCCTTATGGAGAGAAAGCTTTTGGGGAAATTGGCGCCGAGAAGTGCCTTTCTCATCTTCTTAATTCCCCGGGCAACTTTACGGCGGCGAAGTTGGCTTGGGTCAAGGAAAATGAACCTGACGTATTCGACAAGATATACAAGATAATGCTTCCCGGCGATTATATCGCAATGAAATTGAGCGGCACGATAAATACGACAATCAGCGGACTTAGCGAAGGCATGTTCTGGGACTTCAAGAATAAGGATACGGCAGCTTTCCTGCTTGATTATTTCGGCTTCGACAAGAGCTTGATTGCAGACATTGTGCCAACTTTCAGCGTTCAAGGGGAAGTCAGTGCTTCCGCAGCGGCAGAATTGGGACTTAAAGAAGGCACGCCCATCAGTTATCGGGCCGGCGACCAACCGAACAATGCACTTAGCTTGAACGTATTTAATCCTGGTGAAATAGCTTCAACGGCAGGGACATCTGGAGTTGTTTATGGTGTTCTTGGCGAGGTCAATTATGACAAGCGTAGCCGCGTCAATACATTCGCGCATGTCAATTATACGAAGGATCTTGACCGTCTGGGTGTATTGTTGTGTATCAATGGCACTGGAATATTGAATGCGTGGGTACGTAGGAACGTTGCTCCTGAAGGTATTTCGTATTCTGAAATGAACGAAATGACGGCTTCTGTGCCTATTGGCAGTGACGGTGTTACTATCATCCCGTTTGGAAATGGGGCGGAACGTGTGCTTGAGAATAAGGAAATAGGATGTTCCATACATGGTCTTAACTTCAACAAGCACGGCAAGGCGCACATCATGCGTGCTGCACAGGAAGGCATTGTGTTCAGTTTCTGTTATGGAATGGAGGTGATGCAGCAGATGGGTATGGATATACGCAAGATACATGCAGGAAAGGCAAACATGTTCTTAAGTGACATATTCAGGAATACTTTGGCAGGAGTAAGCGGTGCGACAATAGAGCTGTATGAAACTGACGGTAGCGTCGGAGCTGCCAAAGGAGCAGGCATGGGCTGTGGAATATACAAGGACAACAATGAGGCTTTTGCTTCATTGAAAAAGCTTTCAATCATAGAACCTGATGAAAGTCACCGCAATGAGTATCTTGAAGCATATACTTTGTGGAAAGAGAAGTTGCAAAGATTGATAAACAATTGATTGGGAGGTAAAACCTTTTACTTACTATATTATTAATAACCTGTAAACATCAACGATTATGGCAAAAGAGTATTTTCCGCAGATTGGAAAAATCAAATTTGAAGGTGCTGACAGCACCAACCCGTTAGCTTTTCATTATTATGATGCAGAAAAAGTAATAATGGGTAAGAAGATGAAAGACTGGTTGAAGTTCGCTATGGCTTGGTGGCATACACTCGGTGCTGCAAGCGGAGACCAGTTCGGTGGTGGCACACGTGTTTATCCTTGGGATGAGAAGGAAGACGCTGTTGAGCGTGCCAAGGACAAGATGGATGCCGGCTTCGAAATCATGGAAAAGCTTGGAATCGAGTATTTCTGCTTCCATGATGTAGACCTCGTTGACGAGGGCGCGACAATCGAAGAGTATGAAGCTCGCATGAATGCCATCACAGACTATGCTCTTGAGAAAATGAAGGGCACAAACATCAAGAATCTTTGGGGTACAGCAAATGTGTTCGGCAACAAGCGTTACATGAACGGAGCTGCTACAAATCCGGATTTTGATGTTGTTGCACGTGCAGCTGTTCAGATAAAGAATGCTATTGACGCAACAATCAAACTCGGAGGTTCAAACTATGTATTCTGGGGTGGACGTGAAGGCTATATGAGCTTGTTGAACACTCAGATGCAGCGTGAGAAGGAGCATTTGGCTACAATGTTGAAGGCTGCACGTGACTATGCTCGTGCTAAGGGCTTCACAGGAACTTTCCTTATAGAGCCTAAACCTATGGAGCCGACAAAGCATCAGTATGATGTTGATACAGAGACGGTAATCGGCTTCCTCCGTGCTCACGGATTGGATAAGGACTTCAAGGTAAACATTGAAGTTAACCATGCAACACTTGCCGGTCATACATTTGAGCATGAACTTGCTGTTGCTGTTGACAACGGAATGTTGGGAAGCATTGACGCTAACCGTGGCGACTACCAGAATGGTTGGGATACAGACCAGTTCCCGATTGACAACTGGGAGCTGACACAGGCAATGATACATGTTATCCGCAATGGCGGCCTTGGCAACGGCGGTTCAAACTTCGATGCTAAGATACGCCGCAACTCAACAGACCTTGAGGATCTATTCATTGCACACATCAGCGGTATGGACGCTATGGCCCGTGCTTTGGAGAATGCTGCAAACCTGATTGAGAAATCTCCTTATTGCGAAATGCTTAAGAACCGTTACGCATCGTTCGATTCGGGCAAAGGCAAGGAGTTTGAGGAAGGCAAGCTGTCTCTCGAGGATGTAGTGGCTTATGCCAAGACTGTAGGTGAGCCGAAGCAGATTTCCGGCAAGCAGGAGCTTTATGAGACAATTGTAAGCTGGTATTGCAAGTGATGATGTAAGTTTTATATGAAAAAGGCGGAATTAAAAAATTCCGCCTTTTTTTATATTTTGTTTTTTTATATGTATTTTTTTACTACCTTTGCCTTCATAACGTATTATAAGTTCCTATTTTATGGACCATTCAAGAAATCATTTAGTCATAATGGCCGGTGGGGTGGGGAGCCGCTTCTGGCCTATGAGCACAACAGAAAAACCTAAACAATTCATAGACGTATTGGGTACGGGACGTTCTTTGTTGCAACTCACCTTTGACAGGTTTGAGGGTGTGTGCAGTCCTGAAAATGTCTGGATAGTCACAAGTATCAAGTATAGGGATTTGGTCCGTGAGCAACTGCCGGAAATTCCTGAAGGCAATATCCTTTGTGAACCATGCCGAAGGAATACCGCGCCATGTATTGCTTATGTCAGTTGGAAAATCAAGTCTAAAGACAAGAATGCCAATATAGTTGTTTCACCGAGCGACCATATTGTTGTGAATGTTACGGAGTTCCGCCGTGTTGTTTCCCAATGTTTGAAATTTTCGAGTGAGACGGATGCCATAATAACATTGGGAATGAAACCGACACGTCCCGAAACAGGATATGGATATATTCAGGCCGATTTGTCATCAAGTTCTCCGCGTAATAAGGAAATATACAGGGTGGATTCTTTTCGGGAGAAGCCCGATTTGGAAACAGCCAATAAATATATAAAAAACAAGAGCTATTTTTGGAATGCCGGCATTTTCATTTGGAATGTCAATACCATAGTAAACGCCTTCAGGGTTTATCAACCGACGATAAGCCGTATATTCGAAAGCTTGTTGCCTGTCTACGGTACGCCTGATGAGCAGAACGAGATAAACCGCAGGTTTCCGGAGTGTGAGTCAATATCTGTTGACTATGCAATAATGGAGAAGGCTGAGGAGATATTTGTGTGCCCGGCAGATTTCGGATGGAGTGATTTGGGTACATGGGGCTCGTTGCTGGCCCAGACTAAGCACGACCTTTACGGCAATGGGGTCATAGGTGACAACGTATCTTTGTTTGATACTTATAACTGCATTGTCAATGTTTGTGGGAAGAAGCGTGTCGTAATCCAAGGGCTTGACGGTTTCATAATTGCAGAAATGGACGACAGACTGCTAATCTGCAAATTGACGGAGGAACAGCGGATATCAAAATTTTCAGAGCAAAGTAAATGACAAAAACACAATAAGACTTAATAGAAAATAAAATGAAAAAAAATGTTGCATTAATTACAGGTATTACCGGTCAAGACGGTTCGTATTTGGCGGAACTCTTGATTGAAAAAGGTTATGAGGTACATGGGTTGTTACGGCGTTCATCGTCGTTCAATACAGGCAGGATTGAACACTTGTATTTGGATGAGTGGGTGCGTGACATGAAGAAGTCACGTCTTGTCAATCTTCATTGGGCCGACATGACCGATTCTTCCTCTTTAATCCGTATTATCGGAGAGACCAAGCCTACCGAAATTTACAACTTGGCCGCGCAGAGCCATGTCAAGGTGTCTTTTGATGTTCCTGAATATACGGCGGATACCGATGCAGTTGGCGTATTGCGTTTGTTGGAGGCAGTGCGTATCTGCGGTTTGGAAAAGACCTGCCGCATTTATCAGGCTTCAACGTCGGAACTTTATGGCAAGGTGCAGGAGGTTCCGCAAAGCGAGACAACCCCGTTTTATCCAAGGTCGCCTTATTCGGTTGCCAAGCTTTATGGCTTTTGGATAATGAAAAACTATCGTGAAAGCTATGGAATGTATTGTTGCAATGGAATATTGTTCAACCATGAGAGTGAGCGCCGCGGCGAGAATTTTGTGACACGAAAGATAACCCTTGCCGCATGCCGCATTGTTCAGGGATACCAAGACAAGCTTTATCTCGGCAATCTTGATGCGCGCCGCGACTGGGGGTACGCCAAGGACTATGTGGAGTGCATGTGGATGATATTGCAACAGCCTGAGCCTGAAGATTTTGTCATTGCAACCGGCGAGATGCACACCGTCCGCGAATTTTGTACATTGGCGTTCAGGGAGGCCGGAGTTGAATTGCGCTGGGAAGGTGAAGGTGTCAATGAGAAAGGCATTGATGTCGCCACGGGCAAGGTTCTCGTAGAGGTAGACCCAAAATATTTCCGTCCTTGCGAAGTAGACCAGCTGCTCGGCAATCCGGCAAAGGCGAAAAAGGTATTGGGCTGGAATCCTACCAAAACCTCGTTTGAAGAATTGGTAAGAATTATGGTCCGGCATGACATGGCGTTTGTAAGGAAACTTTATATCAAGGCTCAAATGGCGGAATAATCATGTTGGACAAAAGTGCGAAAATTTTTGTTGCCGGCCATCATGGTTTAGTTGGTTCGGCAATATGGAATAATCTTAAGTCACGCGGATACGAAAATCTGGTTGGCCGCAGCCATAGCGAACTTGACTTGCTTGACCCTGTTGCGGTAAAGGACTTCTTTGACCGGGAACGCCCTGATGCCGTAGTGCTTGCCGCTGCCCATGTTGGCGGCATTATGGCAAACCTCAATTACAGGGCTGATTTCATTTATCAGAACCTGCAAATACAGCAGAATGTCATAGGTGAGAGTTTTCGCCATGATGTGAAAAAACTGCTTTTCCTGGGCAGTACTTGCATTTATCCGCGTATGGCTCCGCAGCCGATGAAGGAAGAAGCCTTGCTTACTTCCGAACTTGAGTATACCAATGAGCCGTATGCAATCGCCAAGATTGCCGGTTTGAAGATGTGTGAAAGCTTCAGCATACAGTATGGCTGCAATTATGTAGCCGTAATGCCGACCAACCTTTATGGCCCTAATGACAATTTCCATTTGGAAAACAGCCATGTGCTGCCTGCCATGATACGCAAGGTGTATCTGGCAAAGTGCCTGAATGAAGGGATGTGGGACGACTTGCGTAAGGACATAAGCCTGCGCCCTGTCGAGGGTGTTGACGGAAACAGCGGCGAGGATGAGATTTTGTCAAAGTTGGCAAAATATGGAATTACACCACAGGCGGTCACGTTATGGGGAACGGGTAGCCCGATGCGTGAGTTCCTTTGGAGTGAAGAGATGGCTGACGCCAGCGTGCATGTCCTGTTAAATGTCGATTTTAAGGATACTTATAATCCTGGAGACAAGGAGATAAGGAACTGCCATATAAACGTGGGAACAGGCAAGGAAATCAGCATACGCGGACTTGCGGAAATCGTAATCAATGAAGTAGGATTCAAGGGTGAGCTTCGCTGGGATGCGTCGAAGCCTGACGGTACACCGCGCAAGCTGACAGATGTTTCCAAACTTCACGCCTTGGGATGGCATCATAAGATTGAAATTGACGAGGGCGTTCACCGCCTTTACGAATGGTATAAGCTCGGTATCTGCATCAACCATTTTTCTTGAAAGGTGATTGATGCGGCTTGACTTCTTAGTGCCAACGGTTTTGTGTGACTGGATTTCATTGCAAACCGTTGGCACTTATCGTAATGTTATTAGGCGAAATTATGTCAAAATGCCAGATGGAAAACTCACTTCGTTTCCTATAAAACAGAAGTCGCAATCCTGAAGAATGTTGTTTTTCAACTTGGAAAATGGCGAAAGACAAGCCAAAAGACGTGTGTCACATCCTAAAATGCCGTTAGTCATAGTGTAAAAGGTTGTCTTTTGTGTTGTAAAAGACGCTTGTTCGCAGTTCTTTCGACGGCGCTTCCGATGCCTTTTGACCGTTGAGGCATGTTGCTTTAGCCGTGTTTCCTAACGGAAGGCTATAGCTTTTATTGCACATTTCTGCCATGTCTTGCGTATCTTGTTGATATTGTGCCGTTTGTCTTTGCACACAAAAAACAGCCTTGTTTTTGTACTACTGGCAAGTTTTTATGAGCAAGGCTGTTGTGGAGCGTTGACGAAAATCAGAGTGTAAGAATATTTCTTGAATTTGTGACAGTCTGCTTTGCTCTCCTTATGGAGCTTGCGTTGCGTCATACCTTTGCGCAAAGCCTGTTATTGCCCGTTCCTCATTTTTGCGCGGAAGCCGATGCGCCGTATCTTGCCTTTGGCGTTTATCGTGTAGACGGCATAATATCCCGGGCTTATCCGGCTTGCGTCGGCGTGTCCGTTCCTGCAAGGCAGTATGGCGACAGTGCGTCCGGCCATGTCTTTCAGCAGGATGAAGCCGGTGTCTTCCGCGTCGTTGGGCAGCGGTATCAGCCCGTTGGAAGGAATTGTGTTTTTCGGCTTTGCCGGCTCGCCTGTACGCGCTGCGGCGCTTTCACGCCCGTATCTGTCGTTTGCAGTAACTGCAAAGTGCATTTGTTGTTCGGCCAAAGTCAGGGGGAAACTATTGCTTTTGAGGTTTACGGCTATTAAGTTCCGTGCGTCGGCGGTATCTACTGGGTAGCTTTTTGATGCGTAAATGTTGAATGTCGTTTGGCCAGCCGTGTCCCATCGTAATATTGCTTGGCCGTACTGTGTTTTCTTTATGGCGAGGTTATGTGGCGCTTCCGGACGGCCGGACGAGGTTTGTCCTCTTTGCGGTATAAGTGACAGGGTGGGGGAGAATGAGTCTTTCATAAAGCCGTACAGCCCTTTTGTGTCGTCAAGAAGAAAGCGTGCGCGGAATAAAGCCACTCCGACGCCTAAAGAGCGTGCCACGTTCATCTGCCGTTCCACTTCAATAAGCGGCCAGTCGCCCTCGCCGCGCGCAAGGCGGTAGGCGGCTATGCCTGCAACTACCGCCCCGGGGTAAGGCGCGCTCTCTCCCCAGTCTGCCATGAAAGGGTAGAAGTCGTCACCGCTGAAATATATCATCGGGTAAATCTGGTCGACAAGTCCTGTGCGCAGCCACGCTTGCGCTTCCTGGTTGCCTTTGTACAGGGCGTCCCATCCTTTGCTGTCGCGTCTTGGCAGAGGGGCGTGTTTGCCTATTGCCGCGCAACTTAGCTTTACCCATGATTTTATTCTTCTCACACTGTCGTTTACGGCGGCGACTATGGCTGTTATGCTGCGTTGCCGCACGGTCCGGTCGTTTGCGTTCCGTGGCGAGGGCCATGTTTCGGGGTAGCGTATGTAGTCAAGATGGATGCCGTCGATGTCGTAACGGCGTGTAATCTCGCTGCAAACGGCTGCTATGTGTTTTGCCGTTGCAGGGTTGGCCGGGTCCATATAGCCGTTTGTGCCTATTTTCCGCACCAAGCCCGGATGTAGACGGCGTATCGCCTGGCATCCGGGCGAGTTCCACTTGCCTATTGGAATGGCTACCACCCAAGCCTGGATTTCCATTCCGCGCTTGTGGCATTCGGCAATGGCGAATGCCAGCGGGTCGTATCCAGGGGTTCGTCCGTATGTTCCTGTCAGGCAGGCGTCCCATTGTTCTATGGTTGAGGGGTATATTACAGTTGCGCGTAAGCGTGTTTGCAGGAGAACTGTGTTTATCCCGGCGGCCTTGAGCCTGTCGAGCATTGTGCATAATTCCTGTTTCTGCCTTTCTGCCGTGTTTGGGCTTTGTGCTTTTGTGAGCGGCCAGTCAAGGCCTTCAAGAGTAGTC
>ERZ791741.662-NODE-662-length-31332-cov-33.007290_pt1 | contig 31332 bp, 22 predicted proteins | sample MGYA00510040_ERZ791741 | MGnify/ENA primary metagenome ERZ791741 (study PRJEB30046, sample SAMN00791960) | human gut metagenome | study: EMG produced TPA metagenomics assembly of the A metagenome-wide association study of gut microbiota in type 2... | reverse complement strand
GGGAGCAAGGAGTTCCGCACAGATACGGTACACGGCGGCACGGTGAGGCTGACGCCTTACGTATATGCAATACCCGAGGTGACGGCCAAATACGAGCGGCCTGACTATCTGGTGATGACCGTTTACGAGCGCAGCTACATAATTACGGACTCCGTTCCGTCGTCGTTCAGCGACGCAGTGTTCGACTATTACATACCGCTGCGCCATGGACGCATAAAGCGCAAGGCCCTCTCGACAAGGAACTTGCACAAAATCAGACAGAAAGAAAACGGCCGGTCGGAATATTACACCAGTCCTACGCTGATTAAATTGAAGAAGCGAAGCCTGCTCGACAAGCTCCGCGACAAGGGCTATTTAGACGGTTCGGCTGCCAGCGGAACAGTGAAGCGCAGCCGCAACGGCACCATACAGGCCATAAGGAACGACACCGTGGCCAAGACGTTGACAGTATATACCGACAGCGTTTGTGGCGGAAGCGAGGGCAAATCATATAACTTCTTCGGAATAAAGTTTCACTTTTATTGCTATAAAGAGGGCGAAACGTATGACACACGGCAGGGAACGCCCACATTGAGAAACCTTGTCAGCATGTATGAATACCTTGACATGTCGTTGAAAATGCCCGGAAAAAAGTTCAAGAAGGTTAGAGCCAAGACCTTCGGTGAGCTTTACGTAACTGGCGTCAGGCATTGTACTAAAAAAGAAATGAAGGCCGCCATGAAGGCGGAAGAGCAGCGGACGGTAACTGTTCCGCAAGGCATTCCCCCATTAAGCGCACCCCTTGCCGAGGCTGTAAGCCACATGAAATGAGGCGGTTACGCAGCTTTAAGGCAACGCCTTACGGCCACTTTAACACTAACTCACAAACAGGCGTTTTGCAAAAGACGGTCTTTTGGCTTCCAAAAGGCCGTCTTTCGCATTGTAAAAGGTGGCCTTTTGCAAGCTAAAAGACCACCTTTTACAATGCCGCTGATTATCAGGCAGATAGGCAACGGTCGTTTGCCTTCTACTGTCCGCCGCCCTGCTGCCCTCCTTCTTTCACGTCGTCGTTGCTTATAGTGCGCTCCGCTTTCTTTACGGATGCCTTCAGTTCGCCTATGCGGAAGCTCACGCTAACGCCGAAATGCTGCTGATTGAACTTGCTCCAAGAGCGTTGCGTGAAGCCGGTGCTTGTCGTCGTGTTCTCATAACGCATGTATTTCTTGAAGAAATTGCCGGCAAAAGCCGATATGGAAAGCCTGTTTTTAAGCATCTGCTTGGTTACGCTTAACGTGTAGCCAAACTGCCCGTCGCCCTTTCCTTGCAGCGAAATCCACGGTGTCTGGCCGTACATGTTAAGACTGATACGCCAGTCTTTGGGCAGCGTTTGCTGCACTCCGCCGTATGCAAACATGTTCCATCCGTGGTTGCTAAGGTCTCCCCCGTCTGAAAGATACTTCCATCCGCCGTACATGTTGACGTAGATGCGCGTCGTGGTGAAGGGGTTATAGTTGACGTATGCACTCAAGTTGGCCGAGCGTGTCTTGCCTATGTTGCGGTAAGTGGTGTACAGCACGCTCTTGCCTGTCGGGTTCTGAAGACCTGCAATGTCGTTGTCGTTGACGAGGGAGGACACGCTTTCGATGCTGTTGTTCGTGAAACTGTAGCGCAATGACAGGTTAACGCTCAGCTTGGTGGTGAAGCTGTTGTAGCCGAGAGAGAACGAATGGCTCTTCTCGCTGACAAGGTTCGGGTTGCCCTGGCTTATCGACGTAGGGTTGGAATCGTCGAGATAAGGGTTCAAGTACCATATTCCGGGGCGGTAAATACGCATGTTGTAGCCCAAGCGCAGGTTCTGCGTGTCGGTCAGGCGGTAGCCGATTGAGGCCGACGGGACGAAGTCGTCGAAGTCTTTTCGGAAGTCGTCGCCGCGCCCGAGCAGGTATTTCACGTCCTGTATGGTGTGCTCATAACGCAGTCCGAACCGTCCGGAGAGCTTCTTCCACTTGAGTCCGTAACCCAAGTAGGCGGCAATGATGTCGTTGTTATGCCTGTAGTGCGAGCTGTGGTCTTCGTCAAACTCATAGTCGCCGGTGGCCGTCGCAGCCATGGTATAGCGGTCGTTTTCCGACGAGTTGTTGCGCAATATGTACTTTGCGCCGGCCTCCAAGGTGTGAAGTTTGCCTATCGGAGTGGTGTAATCGAGCTGAAATGTATGCTCGGTGGTGCGCTGCGAGCCGTCGTTATGCTGGTTTTCAAGACGTTGCAGATAGTCTTGCCAGTCGGCAACGGCGTCCATGTCGTCGTAGTCGGTGTACGAATCGGAAGTCTCCGGGTCGGTGCTTATGCGGTAAGAGAAGGTCAGCATGCGATCCTTCACCTTGAAAAGACGCTGGTAATCGACGCTTCCCTCTATCGAGAACCACGAGTTCCGGCTGTGCGAAGGCATGGAGTAACTGTACAGTCCGCCGCCGTCGAGCGGACTTGTGCCCACCGTCGACGACGTGCCGCGGCTGCTGTAATTGTTGCCCCACAGGCCGAACGATGCGGTGACGAGGTTCAACGTGTCTATTTCATAGCTCGCTTCGAGGCTTCCCGACTGGAAGTTGCTGCGGCTTTTGCTGCTCCCCTCGCTTTCGATGTTTGCCGAAGCGGACGACGGGTTCTCATCGGTCACGGTGAGCGTGCTGCCCGAATAGCTGCGCGGCTGGCTGTTATGGTTGTAGTTATAGCGTGCACTGACGGTGAATTTGCCCGCCTTCACCGTACCGAACAAACCTCCGCCTGCGCCGGTATTGCTGCCGTTGGCACTCACGGTGACGGTATATCCCTCGAAGCCGGAGCCTACAGTGACGATGTTGAGAATGCCGCCCACACCCTCGGCGTCATACTTCGGGCCGGGGTTTGTTATGACTTCTATCTTCTTTATGGTGTTGGCCGGCATGCTTTTGAGCACCTCCTTGGGGTTGTTTGACATCATGTTGTTTGGCCGCCCGTTGACGTACACCTTGAAAGACGAGCTGCCGTTCACCTGGATATTGTCCTCTCCGTCAACCGTCACCATAGGAACCTTGCGCAGCATCTCCATTACCGTGTTGGTCTTAGAGTCGGGGTCACTCTCCACGTCGTAGCCAATCTTGTCGATGTCGGCCGTCACAAGGGGCTTCTGCGCCGTCACTTCAACGCCTGCAAGAACGTTAGCGGCGTCATGTATAGGCATCTTGCCGAGGTCGACAGCTGGCTTGCCGGCCTCTAATGTGAAGTCTTTTACAATGTCGGCGCGCCCCATCGAGCTTACCGTCAGGCGGTACTTGCCCTTGTCTGCGAGGCTGAAGGTGAAGCTTCCGTCGCTCTTCGTGACGAGCATTTTCACCGCCTCGCCCGGCACGCCGGCTTTTTCAACACGCACGGTGGCGTAAGGTTCGCCCTCGCCGGTTATCGAGTCTACCACCAATCCCTTGACGGTAAAGCCGTCACCGCCTGCAGCCGACACCGCAACGTGAGCCTGCGTGAGCATCAATAACAACAGAATAAGATATTTGTACATGGATGTTTATGTTTCGTCCCGGAATTACCTGCAAACCAGGACATGGTTGCACGTGTTTCAATATATACGTTCCGCCACGCCGGAATGTGACAAGAGCGCATATCTTTTAACGTTTTTTATGTCTTGTCAAGATGCTTCCGGCACACTTCTGACGGTCGTTTGATGCAGATGCAAAGGTAATAAAAAAGACATTCAACTAAAAGTTTTCGGCATGTTTTTTGCTTTTCGCAAACCGTTGAGTGTCAAGCGGTAACACACGCGGCGGCAAACCGGTTTGCAAAAGGTGGCCTTTTGGCCTTTAAAATGCCGTCTTTCACACGCTAAAAGGCCACCTTTTACAACGCGAAATGCGGCCTTTTAGAAAACCACATGCCGCAAGGCGTTTTACCTTTTTACCCTTTCACCTCTTTACTTTTACCATTTTACCTTTTCACCTTTTACAAATAATGGCTAACTTTGCGCCCTGACAGCAATGGACAAGCGTAATAAGGAAATACTGAAGATAGCCCTGCCCTCCATCGTAAGCAACATTACGGTGCCGCTCTTGGGACTGGTCGACGTGACGATAGTGGGCCATCTCGGCGCGGCGGCATACATAGGAGCCATCGCCGTGGGCGGAATGATGTTCAATGTGACCTACTGGATATTCGGCTTTCTTCGCATGGGAACAAGCGGAATGACATCGCAGGCGCTCGGGCGGCGCGACTTCCGCGAGGTGACACGCCTCCTGGCGCGTTCCCTCGGCATAGCCTTCGCCGTGGCGGCGGCCCTCATACTTCTGCAAAAACCGCTGCTCGCGGCGGCCTTGGCCATAATGCAGCCAACGGAAGAGGTGGCACGCCTGACGGCAATCTACTTCAACACGCTAATCTACGGGGCACCGGCCATGCTCGGACTGTTCAGCCTTTCGGGGTGGTTCATAGGCATGCAGAACTCCCGGTCGCCAATGGCCGTAGCCATAGTGCAGAACATCGTCAACATCTGCGCAAGCACTTTCCTTGTGTTCGGATGCGGAATGAAGGTCGAGGGAGTGGCCTTGGGCACGCTCACCGCACAGTATGCCGGCTTTATAATGGCCGCAGCCCTGTACTGGAAGCACTACCGCCGCCTGCGCACATACTTCTCATGGCAGGGCGTATGGCGGCGGGATGACATGCGGCGGTTCTTCTCCGTCAACCGCGACATATTCCTCCGGACGCTCTGCATGGTGTCGGTCATGCTGTTTTTCACGTCCGCCGGTTCATGGCAGGGTGAGGTTGTGCTGGCCGTAAACACGCTCCTGATGCAGTTTTACCTGCTCTTCTCATACGTCATGGACGGCTTCGCCTACGCCGGCGAGGCGCTGTCGGGCCGCTATTTCGGCGCGCGCAACGCGGCAGCCTTGCGCGACACGGTGCGCCACCTCTTCCGTTGGGGCTTCGCGATGGCCGCCGCCTTCACCTTGGTTTACGGCCTCGGGGGCGATGCTTTCCTGTCGCTGCTCACCGACGAGTCGTCGGTCGTTGCGGCATCACACACCTATTATTATTGGGCACTTGCCATTCCGCTGGCCGGAACGGCGTCGTTCGTATGGGACGGGGTGTTCATCGGCTGCACAATGACACGCGGAATGCTCGTCTCAATGGCAGCTGCCGCCGCCACGTTCTTCACAATCTACGCCGCCACACACGGCCATTTTGCCAACCACGGGCTGTGGGCGGCGTTCATAGCGTTCGTCTCGATGCGTGGAATAGTGCAGTTCTTTATTTATAGCAGACAAGTGACGAGTTGACAAGTGGACAAGAGGATTTGTTCAGTTGACAAGTAACGAGTGAACAAGTGGACAAGAGGATTGCTTTACAAAACAACATTTTAATATGTGTAATCTCCTTGTCTGCTTGTCAACTCGTCACTCGTCTACTAAACAAATCTCCTTGTCTGCTTGTCAACTTGTCACTTGTCTACTTATCATTCAGGATAGTTCATGTTTCCTTCGGTCATCACTTCAAGCACTTCAGTCAGGAACTTGCGTGCTTCGAGGCGTGCCATGGGCAGGTCGTGGAGCAGGTAATTGCCGCAGTCGCGCGGCTGCGCTCCGGGCACTTCGCCCTCGAACGAGGCGATGAAGGCGAACGTGCGCCGCATCAGCGGCAGGATGTCACGCGGCGAAAGGTCGCCGCGCATCAGCAGGTAATTGCCCGTAAGGCAGCCCATAGGCCCCCAGTAGACTATACGGTCGGCCCATTCCGGGTCGTTGCGGAGGTATGTTGCGGCGAGATGTTCTATCGTATGGAGCGCGCCCGGATGAAGAGCCGGCTCGCGGTTAGGCTCTTTCATGCGTATGTCAAACGTGGTAACGGTGTCTGTCCCTACGCTGTCCTTGCGCGAAACGTATATGCCACGCAACAGTTTTTCGTGGTTGATGGTGAAGCTGGGAATGGTCTTCATACAATTAAGAATTAAGAGTTAAGAATTAAGAAAATATGACCTTGAGAGTTAAGAATTAAGAGTTAAGAATTAGGAATATATGTTTTGCTGCAGCAAAGGTGATTTTCTTAATTCTTAACTCTTAATTCTTAATTATAAAGACGCGATAAACCGCTTTGTCAGCGTGAACGAGTTGTCGGCCAGACGCGCCCAGAAGTCGAAGTACTGCGACGCCTTCGTGTCCTTCAGCGGCAGGTCGCTGATTACGCGGAAGCTGATGAACGGCACTCCGTAGATGTGGCACGTATGGGCGATAGAGCTGCTCTCCATGTCTACGGCGATAGCCTTGGGGAAACGGGCGAGGATGGCACGCATCTTGTTCTGCGTGTTGACAAACCACTCGCCGCTGACAATCAGGCCCGTGAAGACGGCCTTGTCGCCGCAGGCGGCCACTGCCTTGTCTACCAAATCCTGACATGCACGGAACACGGCGGGCATCCCCATGATTTGCCCGAAGGCGCAATCGTCGCCGCAATAGGCGTCATGATAGCAGTATTCCGTGCCCACAACAATGTCGGTTACTTCCATCCTGCTGTCCGCCCCGCCTGCAACGCCTGTCGAGACGATGACGTCAGGCTGGTAGCAGTCTATCATCTCGACAGCCCCTATGGCAGAGTTCACCTTGCCTATGCCGCACTTCTGCAATACAATTTCTTTGCCGCCGATTGTTCCGAGGATAAAATCCTTGTTGTGACGGCGCTCCACAGTGGCGTCGTCAAGCAGCGACTTTAGCTGGACAAGCTCCTTGTCCATTGCTACGATTATACCTATTTTCATGTATGGATGTGTCTGTATGGAGTGCAAAAATACATATTTTTAATGAATAACGAATAATGAACAATGAAAAATTTGGATGCGCACGGACCATGGCAGAAAGCATCAAAAAGGAGCAAAAAATACTGTTTGCGGTTGCATTTTGACTTCGCAAGAAAACCGTTTGGCGCTTCAGGAACAGCCACGGCACACCCGGTGCAGGCCCGTTAACGGCAAGTTGCCGTATTTGGCACATTTTCCGACAATCCGCATAACAGTCTGGCATCCAGCCGTTTACATCCGTCAAAGTGCCGAGCCGGCATCAACTGCAGTGCAAAAGGCGGCCTTCAGCAGTGCAAAACACGGCCTTTTACAACCACAAAGACCACCTTTTGCAAGGCCGAAAACCGCCTTTCAAGGCATGAAAAGCGGCGTTTCAATCTGCGAATAACAGTCACGCAACAATCAAGAAAGCCATTCGCGCGATACGGGCAATGAAACAAGGCAGGGGAAGAGACTGTTTTGCGATTTCCGACTGTAAAGATTTCAGAAAACGGCAAATGACGTTTTGACACGCATTTCCCTCTATTTAGTTGACAAGTGGACGAGTTTTTAGTTGACAAGTGGACGAGGAACAAGCAGACAAGGTAGTTTGTTTAGTTGACAAGTGGACGAGGAACAAGCAGACGAGGCTGTTTGCTTATTGATAAAACTGGAACTGCTGACAAGCAAAACAAATCACCTCGTCTGCTTGTCCCTCGTCCACTTGTCAACTAAAACTCGTCCACTTGTCAACTAAACAAACCACCTCGTCTGCTTGTCCCTCGTCCACTTGTCAACTGAAAAAAGGCATTTTTCACAACCAAACGACGGCTTTTTACATTATATATATTACTTTTGCACATCAAAATAATGATTAGGAAAAACATCGACAGACAATGGAAACATTAAAGAAATGCCTTCCCGACGTGCTGGCCGTGGTGCTGTTCGCACTTATTTCGGTTGCTTACTTCTTCCCGGCAGACATCGAGGGGAAAATACTTTACCGCCACGACGCGTCAGCCGGGAAAGGCCTCGGCCCCGAAATGGACGAATACCGTGCTGAAACCGGCAAGGTTTCACGATGGATGAACTCCATCTTCTGCGGCATGCCGACATACCAGACCGCTCCCGAATACGCCAGCACGAAGGGCGTAAACACGGCTGTGAACATCTACCACCTGTACCTGCCAGAAAACGTATGGTACCTGTTCGTCTACCTCCTGGGCTTCTACATCATGCTGCGCGCGTTCGACTTCCGCCGCCATCTTGCCGTATTAGGCTCTATAATATGGGCGTTCTCAAGCTATTTCCTCATCATCATAGCCGCCGGACACATATGGAAGGTGATGGCTTTGGCCTACCTGCCGCCCATGATAGCCGGCATCGTGCTGGCGTACAGGGGCAAATACCTGTGGGGACTGGCAGTAACCTCCATCTTCGCGGCGTTTGAAATCAACGCCAACCACGTGCAGATGACATACTACTTCCTGTTCGTCATCCTGTTCATGGTTATCGCCTTCCTTGTGGAAGCAATAAAACAGAAGCGCATGGCGCACTTCTGGAAAGCCACGGCGGTATGCGCCGCCGGAGCGGTGATAGGCATCTGCCTAAACCTTAGCAACCTTTACCACACGTGGGAATACAGCAAGGAGTCGATGCGCGGCAAGAGCGAGCTTGTAAAGGAGCAGTCGGCCAACCAGAGCGCAAGCGGACTTGACCGCGACTACATAACCCAATGGAGCTACGGAATAGGCGAAACATGGACGCTGCTTGTGCCCAACACCAAGGGCGGAGCAAGCATGCCGCTTGTCGACAGCAAAACAGCCATGGAGAAGGCGAACCCCGAATTCAACATGATATACCAGCAGATGGGGCAATACTGGGGCGAACAGCCCGGCACGCAGGGGCCTGTCTACGTCGGAGCTTTCGTGCTGATGCTGTTCATACTGGGGCTGTTCATCGTCAAAGGGCCTATGAAGTGGGCCTTGCTTGCGGCCACGGTGCTCAGCATATTGCTGTCATGGGGCAAGAACTTCATGCCCCTGACCGACCTGTTCATCGACTACATGCCGATGTACTCCAAGTTCCGCACGGTGGCATCGATACTCGTCATTGCCGAGTTTACAATCCCGTTGCTCGCCATGCTGGCGCTGAAAAAGATTGTCGAAGACCCATCGCTGCTGACAAAACGCATCAAGGCAGTGTACATCAGCTTCGGACTGACGGGCGGCATAGCCATACTCTTCGCCCTCTTCCCCACCCTTTTCTTCAGCGACTTCATATCTTCAGCCGAGATGCGCGCCCTCTCCACGCTGCCGCAAGAGTATATCATGCCTGTAACGGAGAACCTGCGCGAGATGCGGCAGGCCGTGTTCACGGCCGACTGCTGGCGCTCGGCGTTCATTATCATAATAGGTACGCTCTGCCTGTTGCTGTACAAGGCCGGGAAGCTTAAAACCACTTACATGGTAGGCGCGATAACAGTGCTGTGCCTTGTGGACATGTGGCAGATAGACAAACGCTACCTGAACAACGACATGTTCGTGCCGAAGAGCGAGCGCACAGCGCCCATCCAGATGACGGAAACCGACCGGCTGATACTTGAAGACAAGTCGGACTTGGGCAATTACCGCGTGCTCAACCTCGCGTCAAACACGTTCAACGAGAACGAAACGTCGTATTACCACAACAGCATAGGCGGCTACCACGCGGCCAAGCTGCGCCGTTATCAGGACATCATCGACTATTACATATCACCGGAGATGCAGAAGCTCATGCCGGCAATAGCCGAAGCAGGCGGCGACATTACGAAAGTAAACGGCGACAGCCTGTTCCCCGTGCTCAACGCGCTTAACGCACGCTACTTCATCCTGCCGCTGCAAAGCGGACAGACAGTGCCGGTGAAGAACCCATACGTACACGGCCCGGCATGGTTTGTCGACCGCATAACCTACGCCGACAACGCCAACGGCGAGATAGACGCCGTAGGCCGCATCGACCTGCGCCGCGAAGCGGTGGCCGACAAGCGGTTCAAGGACGTGCTGAAAACGTCGACCGTGCAGGACAGCACCGCCTCGGTAAAGCTCACCAAGTACATGGCAGACCAGCTTGAATACGACGTTTACTCGAAAACCGGCGGCGTGATAGTGTTCTCCGAAGTGTATTACCCGAGCTGGACGGCCACCGTCGACGGCCAGCCTGCCGAGCTTGGACGCGCCGACTACCTGCTGCGCGCCCTCAACGTAGCTCCCGGCAAGCACAAGGTAGTGCTGACGTTCCGACCCAAGTCGGTAACCATGACCGAAACGACTGCCTACATAGCCTACGCGGCAATAGTCATCGTAATCATCATTGCGGCATTCATCGGATACCGCAAAAAGAAGGAACAGAAGGCGTAATGCCGCCATGCGCATAACGCCCTGGCATCCAACATGTTGCAAAAGGCCGTCTTTTACAAGCTAAAAGACGGCCTTTTGCATTGCAATTTGCGGCCTTTTACAATGCAAAAGGCCGCAAATTGGAAAACGGGCGGACATATTATGTATGAAGACCGGTGTCTTTTCAATGAAAAGATGTATATTTGCAGCGTCACAAACATAAGCAAATCGAACACGGAATGCAGTTCAGGACAAAAGTAAACATAGCCAAGCCCGACTTTGAAATAGGGCCGTGCGAGGAGATGCTGTTCGTGGGTTCGTGCTTCGCCGACAACATAGGGCGGCGGTTCAAGGAAGAGAAGTTCCGCGCAACGGTCAACCCATACGGCGTGATGTACAATCCGGCGAGCATCCTGCACACGGTAAAGAGGTGTGGAAACGCGCCGCGCGTGGCACTGTTCACCCTCGGCACAAACCATGTCTACATACTTAATGAAACGGGCGAGATTGTAGACAACTGCGCCAAGAGGCCGCAGCGGCTGTTTACAGAGAGGGTACTGGACATTGACGAGTGCGCCGCCTACCTCGAAGAAGCTGTTGACACGCTTGCGGAAAGGCGGCCCGACGTGAAGGCGGTAGTGACCGTAAGCCCCATACGCTACGCCAAATACGGTTTCCACGGCAGCCAGCTGTCGAAGGCGGTGCTGCTCCTCGCCGCCGACAGGCTTGTGAAGTCGCGCCCCGGGACGGTAAGTTATTTCCCGGCATACGAGATAGTAAACGACGAGCTTCGCGACTACCGCTTCTATGCAAAGGACATGCTCCACCCCTCGGAACAGGCCGTTGAGTATATATGGGAAGTGTTTTCAGAGGCTTATTTCTCGCCAGAGGCAAAACGCTTCATTGAGGAATGGCGTCCCCTGAAAGAGGCTTTGGGGCACAAGCCGTTCAATCCGGAGTCGGCGGAATACAAGGATTTCATGAATAAAACTATGTTAAAAATAGGCGAACTGTCAAAAAAATATCCGAACTTTGTATTGTAATAGCAGACAAGTCACAAGCAGACGAGTTGACAAGGACATTCAACTTGTTGAAAGACAGTCATTAGCGGTATAAGAAGTGTTGTCCCATACACCAGTTACTGACAATAAAAACAAAATTCCTTGTTTGCTTGTCACTCGTCAACTTGTCAACTAAAATAAAACAAAATGCTCTATTCAATTGAAAAAATAACGACCTTGATAGGTGCGCGCCGCTACGGCTCGGCTGACGGCAACATACGTTGGATACTGACGGACAGCCGGAGCGTGTGCTTTCCAGAGGAGACCTTGTTCTTCGCAATACGGTCGGAACGCAACGACGGACACAAGTATATAGCCGACCTTTACCGCCGGGGAGTGAGGAATTTCGTTGTGGACGAACTGCCGGAAGGCTACAGCGAGGCTTACGCCGACGCCAACTTCCTTAAAGTTCCGCACCCGGTAGAGGCCCTGCAACGCCTCGCCGAACGCCACCGCGACGAGTTCGACATCCCCATTGTGGGCATAACCGGCAGCAACGGCAAGACCGTTGTGAAGGAATGGCTGTACCAACTGCTCTCCCCCTGGATGGTTGTCACACGCAGCCCGCGCAGCTACAACTCGCAGATAGGCGTGCCGCTGTCGGTCTGGCTGCTCGATGAAAGAAGCCAGATAGGCGTGTTCGAGGCCGGCATAAGCCAGAAAGGAGAGATGCAAGCCTTGCGTGACATCATACAGCCGACAATCGGAGTACTGACAAACCTCGGCACGGCACATCAGGAAAACTTCTCGTCGATGGAGGAAAAATGCCTCGAAAAGCTGAAGCTCTTTCACGACACAAAGGCCATTGTATATCCCTTTGACGACGAAACGGTGAGAAGCTGCATAGCAAAATACGACTACAAGGGCGAGAAAATTGCATGGTCGATGAAAGAACCGGCGGCAAAGATGTTCGTAAAAGCCATCGAAAAGAGCGGCACGTCAATGACCGTCAGCTATGTGTTTGACGGCATGGAGGGCCGCTACACGCTGCCGTTCATCGACGAAGCGTCGGTCGCAAACTCCGTAACCTGCGCCGCAATAGCACTCCACATGGGGCTTACAACGGAGCAGATTGCAAGCCGGATGCCCGACATCGAGCCTGTTGCCATGCGTCTGGAGGTAAAGGAAGGCCAGCACGGATGCACTCTGATAAACGACTCCTATAACTCTGACATCAACTCGCTCGACATCGCCCTCGACTTCATGAGCCGCCGTCCGGACCACGCCGGACGAAAACGCACGCTCATATTGAGCGACATCTACCAGAGCGGAAAGTCCGGCGAAACATTATATAAAGAGGTGTCAGACCTCGCAAGGACACGGGGCGTGCAGAAGTTCATCGGCATTGGCCCCGAAATCAGCGCCAACGCAGATGCCATAGACATTCCGGAAAAGCATTTCTTCGCCGACTGCCACGAGTTCATTGCTAGTCAGGAATTCGGTACTTTGCACGACGAGGTGATACTGCTGAAAGGCGCACGCCGCTTCAGTTTCGACCTGCTGACCGAGCTTCTGGAACAGAAGGTACACGAAACAATACTCGAAGTCAACCTCGGCGCACTGGTTAACAACCTCAACCACTTCCGTTCGTACATGAAACCGACCACAAAACTCGTGTGCATGGTTAAGGCCGACGCCTATGGTGCAGGCGCTGTGGAGGTGGCGAAGACGCTGCAAGACCACCGCGTTGACTATCTCGCAGTGGCCGTTGCCGATGAAGGCGTAACGCTAAGGAGGAACGGCATCACGGCGAACATCATGATAATGAACCCCGAAATGACGGCGTTCAAGACGATGTTCGACTACAAACTTGAGCCGGAAGTTTACAGTTTCCGACTGCTCGACGCCCTTGTGAAAGCTGCACAGAAAGAAGGCATAACGGGATATCCCGTCCACATAAAGCTCGACACGGGCATGCACCGCCTCGGCTTCAACCCACAGACCGACATGGACGAGCTTATCAGCCGGCTGAAACGGCAGAACGCAGTGATACCGCGCTCGGTATTCTCGCACTTTGTAGGCTCCGACAGCGACGACTTCGACAACTTCTCCGCCCACCAGTTCGCACTTTTCAAGGAGGGAAGCGACAAGTTGCAGGCGGCGTTCAGCCACAAGATACTGCGCCACATGGACAATTCGGCAGGCATAGAGCACTTTCCCGAGCGCCAGCTCGACATGTGCCGACTCGGCCTCGGACTGTACGGCATCGACAGCCGGGACAACTCCCTTATCAACAACGTATGCACGCTGAAGACCACGATACTGCAAATACACCCCGTGCCGAAGGAAGAAACCGTAGGCTACAGCCGCAAGGGAATACTCACAAGGGACAGCCTTATCGGCGCTATACCCATAGGCTACGCCGACGGACTCAACCGCCTGCTCGGCTGCGGACGCTGCTACTGCCTCGTGAACGGCAAGAAAGCCCCCTACGTAGGCAACATCTGCATGGACGTGGCGATGATAGACGTGACCGACATCGACTGCAAGGAAGGAGACAGCGTGGAGATTTTCGGCGACAACCTGCCAGTACCCGTACTCTCTGACGTGATGGGAACCATACCCTACGAAGTGCTTACAAGCATCAGCGGACGGGTAAAGAGAGTGTATTTCCAAGACTGACGCACGGCAGACGTAACGTCTTGGCTTACAGGCACATAACTACAAGCATTGTAAAACGTGGCCTTTCAGCCTGCAAAAGATGGCATATTGCAGGCTGAAAGGCCACGTTTTGTATGGCAAAAGGCCACGTTTTGCATCGCAACGGAGCCATTAAGCTATTTTAACGAGGCACCATCCGTTTTTTAATGAAAAAACAGTAACTTTGCGGAAACTTACTTAAACGCATACTATTTAATCAAATTAATAACTGATGAATTCAATTCAAACTACAAAGATGACCAACTTCCGTTGGGTCATTTGTGCTTTGTTATTCTGCGCTACGACTGTAAACTACCTCGACAGGCAGGTACTCTCGCTCACGTGGAAAGACTTTATAGCACCTGAGTTCCACTGGGATGATGCCCACTACGGCATGATTACCGGTTTCTTCTCCGTCTTTTATGCTGTCGCCTGTCTGTTTGCCGGCAAGTTCGTAGACTGGATGGGCATAAAGAAAGGCTACCTTTGGGCCATCTTCATCTGGTCGCTCGGAGCGTGTCTGCACGCCGGTTGCGGCTGGCTGACAATGGAAATCGAAGGACTTGATTCCATTGCGGCTCTCCGTGCGGTTGAAGCCGGCAGCGATATGGCTATCGCCATTGCCACATTAAGCACCTGGCTGTTCCTCGTTTGCCGCGCAATCCTCGCATTAGGCGAGGCCGGCAACTTCCCGGCTGCAATCAAGGTTACGGCAGAGTACTTCCCGAAGAAAGACCGTGCATTCGCCACGTCAATCTTCAACTCCGGCGCGTCGGTAGGCGCACTGGCAGCTCCGCTCACCATACCAATCCTTGCGAAGCATCTCGGTTGGGAGATGGCGTTCATCATCATCGGTGCAATAGGCTTCATTTGGATGTTCTTCTGGGCTCACCTTTATGAGAAGCCGGAGAACACAAAGCGTGTAAACAAGGCCGAACTCATCTACATCAACCAGGATGACGAGAAAGAAAACAAGCCAGCCGAAGGAGCAAAAGAGGAGAAGACAATCCCCTTCTTGCAGTGCTTCAAGTACAAGCAGACATGGTCGTTCGTGGTGGGCAAGTTCTTCACCGACGGCGTATGGTGGTTCTATCTGTTCTGGGCTCCGGCGTATTTCTCCGACCAGTTCCACTATCCCTCATCGTCACCCATGGGCATGGCGCTCATCTTCGTGCTCTATCTTATCGTGACAATACTGTCAATCTACGGAGGTTACCTGCCTAAACTGTTCGTCGAGAAGAAGGGCATGGGTCCCTATTCTGGCCGTATGCTTGCAATGCTCATATTCGCGTTCTTCCCCCTGTTCGCGCTGTTCGCGCAGCCGTTAGGCGGCTATTCGGTATGGTTCCCGGCGGTAATCATCGGTCTTGCAGGCGCAGGTCACCAGGCATGGTCGGCCAACCTGTTCTCAACCATCGGCGACATGTTCCCGAAATCAACAATCGCCACCATCACCGGAATAGGCGCAATGGCAGGAGGCATCGGCTCGCTGCTCATCAACCTCGGCGCAGGCGAACTGTTCACATACTCTGAAACCATGGGCGAGGCGTTCACATTCCTCGGCTTCGAAGGCAAGCCCGCCGGCTACATGATAATCTTCTGCATCTGTGCCGTAGCCTACCTGCTGGCTTGGATAATAATGAAGAGCCTCGTTCCGAAGTACAAGCCCATCGTAGTAGAATAAAAATCAACCGTATCTTATATCAAGAATGGAGGCGCAACAGCTGCGCTTCCATTCTTTTTTTGTACCTTTGCCGTGCTTAACTTACAAGAAAGGAGCAACGACAATGAGCACCGTAATTTATCCATCGCCCATATTCGGGCCTATACACAGCCGCCGCCTCGGCATATCGCTCGGCATAAACCTGATGCCTGCAGACGGCAAGGTGTGTACTTTTGACTGCATATACTGCGAATGCGGCTTCAACGCCGACCACCGTCCACGGCTGAAAAGGCCAACGCGCGAAGAGGTGGCGGCGGCCCTTGAACAGAAGCTGAAGGAGATGCAGGCCGACGGCCAGCTGCCCGACGTGCTGACATTTGCAGGCAACGGCGAACCTACGGCGCATCCGCAGTTCACTGGAATAATAGACGACACAATCCGACTGCGCGACAGTTATTGCCCCGAAGCAAAAGTTTCGGTGCTTAGCAACGCGACAATGGCGATGCGTCCCGACGTGCATGCCGCCCTCGAACGCGTGGACAACAACATCCTGAAGCTTGACACCGTAAGCCAAGAGTATATCAACAAAGTGAACCGGCCTACCTACCCGACATACGACGTGCATGAAATAATCGAGGCAATACACTCGTTCAACGGCCACGCCATAGTGCAGACAATGTTCATGCGCGGCACCATGGACGGCCAAAGCGTTGACAACACCGGCGAAGAATATGTCAACCCGTGGCTCGAAGCCATAAGGCACATCGCCCCACGGCAGGTCATGATATACACCATCGACCGCGAAACGCCCGACCACGAACTGCGCAAAGCATCGCCTGACGTGCTTGACGGCATCCGCGACCGCGTCACGGCAATGGGCATTCCGTGCTCTGTGGCATACTGACTGCGCCACAACCAACTACTGATATGCCAAAAGCGTGCAACTTTGACGGCTGCACGCTTTTGGCATATCGTGTTCAGGCTTATTGCATTATCTCAATTCTCATCTTGCAATCTTGTGCGCCCTGCAAAATTGAATGGCAGAGCGTGACGCAGAACTTACGGTCCTTAAACAGGCTTTGCAATGAATAAATGACACTCTGACGGGAACATTCGCACAGCAAGGGCGTGGAAACATAACCTTGTTTGCACAGGCCGCAGGTGCATTCCAGAAAGAAAAGGTGGTACACCCAGCCCTTTTCCACCACCTCGCACCTCACTCCCGGCAGTCCGTCCGCCTTCATAAAGAAGGTGTCAAGGTCGCCGCCAGACTCTTCATAGAGCCGCCTGTAAATGTCAAGAGTGCCGCCATTGACGCAGTTTTTGCCGCATTCCGAAAAGAAAGCCGACCGTTGTTCCTGCGTAAGTCGGGCTATTCCGTTCTCAAAACCTTTGAACCAATCAGACAAATCCATACTTTACTGTCTTTGTTTCATTTGCCGCATCACTTCAACATACCCCAACTTGTTGAACCGATAAAAGTTTTCTATCCGCTCGGGAGTATCATTTTCCAAAAGCAGCAGCATTTCCTTTGCAAATTCCAGACAGCCCGTGCCGTTTGCTGTTACGATGCGCCGGTCTGCCACAGCCTGTTCGTCAACATATCCGGCGGCATTGGTATAGTTGTCACCGCCCCACAACTGCAGCTGCTCCAAGCCGTTGCCAGTGTGCCTTACGGCATTAAGGAAACCGTGACGGGCGAGGAATGACGCGGCATTGCAGATGGCTCCGACAATCAGCCCCTTGTCTATGGCACGGCGGACGATTGGCACCACCTTACTGGGCACCTCTTCGTCAAGCCAGCCGAAGCCGCCAATAAAAACCAATGCCGCATAATCTTCGGGCATTGTATTGAATGAATAATCGGGCAACATGCGGAAACCGCTGCATGAGCGGACGGCATCCAGCGTCGGGGCAACTATCTTGTTAACGTATTTCGGGCTTGTCTTGATGCTACGCTCGTCACATGCAATGGCCGAAGAAAGGAACACCGCCTCATGGTCGGCATAGTTGTCAAGCAACAGATACAATACTTCGTTTTTCATATTTATTTTCTTTCTATGGTTTGACAGTCATGTTCAGCCATAAATTCACCGTTTATCCAGAACGTTGCTTCCTTGCCGACAAAGTGCAGGAGGACATAATCAGGGTCGTCAGGGCCGCCGGGAAAATGGTGTACAAACCAGTCCTGCCACATCGCCTTGCGCACGGCGTCGTCAGTAACGACATCCACCGTACCGCGCAGGGCTACTCCGTCACCGTAATGCTCATAACAAAGCCCGGCCTTGTTGTTCTGCTTGAAGTCGCTTACTTTTACCGAACCGGCGCTCGTCGTCATCCAAACCTCACTGAAGCCTTTTGCTCCTATCTTCGACATCTGCACCGGGCGTGGATAGCCGTCAGCGTCAACCGAGGCCACGGTCACGTTCTCGCACTGTGCAAGCAGCGCCGCAGCCTTTTCCGCCAACGTCCGTCCGTCTTTCTCCTTCCACCGTTTCAGCTGCGGAAAGCGTTTCCACATCTGTTCCTTTGCCTGCACGGGAGTAAGGTGCCAGCCTGCCTGCGCATCCATCTGGTCTAAAAATTGCAGGCAGAACTCAATCATCTGGCTCATCGTGAAGTCCTGCGTGAACTTTCCGTCCTTGTAACAATAAGCGCAGAAATCCTCACTGCGGCTGCCGTCGGCCTCAGTCCCCATGCACTCATCGGTCAGGGGCATGCCGCAACTTTGACAAAACCGTTGTTCCATATAAAATTAAATCACTATGCCTACCAGTTCCCTAAATAGGCTGTTATTAAATGGGAAGCGTGGAACTGCGATGCTACCATGCCTAAGTTGGAGGTCGTAGGAAAAACCTTTAGTACAGATATGGTTATAGCAGCCCACGCCATAGCGCGAGAACCACTATGCCCTCTCTCGTACTAAGTTCGAAATTTCCTACGTTTCCAACTTACAAGACGAGCATAACGCTTCTTCTTTTTGTCACATGTATCACGGAAAGGCATCGAGCCAATCCTGATTACAAAGATAGTCAAATTCCGCAATAAAACACCTGTCAACCGACAAATTTTAACCGGAAAAAGAAAAAAACGCCTGACATAGAAACAACTGACGGCTACAAAAGGAAGTTTACCGTAGACTAAAAGTGCAAAATTTAATAGTTAATCCGATATTTACGTGATGGTTTTTAGTTCTAATTTTAGTAGACAATCACTTCCAAGTGAAGTTCCAGGTAATCGTCATTCCGCGCCCCGACGCGGAATCCAGAAAACACAGAGAATACACAAAAAGGTGCTAATTACACGCACTGGATTCCGCGTCGGGGCGCGGAATGACGATTACCAAGAGCCTCACTTGAATGTAAATGAAAAGTAGGTTATAATCAAATATCATCACGCAATATATCGGATGAACCAATTTAATTTCCCGATATGGCTTTCCGTTATAGCCATGCAACACCAGATGCAGAGCCATTGAACAATCACCTCAAAAGCCACTTATTGCCAAACAAACACAGGCAATCAAGCATCCTCCCTTCGGAAAGACAGGGGTGGGTTTTCAATCGACGGTCTTTTGCCTTCCAAAAGGCCATGTTTTACACGCTAAAAGGCCGCCTTTCGCAGTGCGAAAGGCGGCCTTTTGGAAACCCGTTGATTTTCAGTGGGTTATCAACCGGTTATTTGCCGTAGCCTAATCTATCATCTACCCCATGCTCACTTGGCGCCCAACTGCGTATAAACCTCCGCCACTTGGTCGGCAATCTTCTCCCAGTCATACTTGCGCATGTCGTAATCAACATGCTGCAACGGCCGCTCCATAACGTCTTTCAGCTTCGCGGCAAGGGCATCGACATCGCCTACGGGGAAATAATCGTCCTTGTCAAGCCCCACCTCGAGATTGGCCGGAATGTCGCTCACCACAACCTTCACGCCGTAGCTCATGGCTTCGAGCAGCGCTATGGGCAGTCCCTCATGGCTCGACGGCAGGCAGTAGCAGCGGCAGTTTGCCAACAGCGAGTGCAGCTTGCGCCCCTTGATGAAGCCCGTAAGCACAACGCCGTTCTTGCGCGCCGTTTCTTTCAGGCTGCGCGAATAGTCGTCCTCAAAGTCAGTGTCACCGGCAAGAACAAGCCTTATTCCGCTATCTTTCTTAGCTCTTAATTCTTCACTCTTAACTTGAGCGTAAGCGGAAATGAGATGGTGCAGGTTCTTCTCCGGCACGAAGCGGCACATTCCGAGGATGTACCTGCCCTTCTCGATGCCGAGTTCGTCAAAATATTCGGGATAATCGCACACCTCCGGCTGCGACACTCCGTTGTAAATCAGGTGCACGTTCCGCGTGCGGTTGTACTTCCGTTTTATCAGATTGCGAATTACGTCGGAAATAACTATCACGTCGTCGGCGAACATACAGCCCATGCGCTCGCCCAACTTGAGCACCGCCTTGGCCGCCCGGCCCCACTTGTCGCGGTCGTAGTCGGGACCGTGATGGGTGAACACGACCTTCATCCCCAGCATCTTTGCATACGGAACAAGCATCGCCGGGCCAATGGCGTGTATGTGCACGATGTCCGCCCCGAGCCGCTTCGCCTCGTTTATCGCGCGGAAAGTATGGATGATAGCCTCAAACGACTTTTTCTTCGGGCTTTCAACATCTACAAGCTTCACGCCCTTCCACTCCGTCAGTCCGTCGCTGACGTAGCTCGCCCGGCGTATCACCGTAACGTCAAATCCGCGCTTCACCATCCTCGGAAACAGCTCCTCGCAATGCGTCTCAACGCCGCCCATGACATTAGGGATGCCCCGGGTGCCCGTAACAACTATCTTCATAAAATATCGAGATAAAAAAATAATTGACTATTTTTGCAGCAAATTCAGTCAAGTATCCGACAATGAAAGCGCCAGTCCACTTGAAAGAAACATTGCAATACGTAGGGGTTATCGCCTTATCATGCCTCTCCGCGCTGTGGTTGCTGATGAAAAACGGCAATAAAAAATCATAAACCGAACAACAACTTTGTCACGCGGTATCTCTTGAAAACCTTGTATAACAAAACCGGCATTACGACACCACACCCTACAACAATCAAAGCTTCGGGAACAAAAACAAACCACAAGTCTGAATCGAGCGGCATTTTCCTTAAAACAGCCTTTGCAAAACCCTCAAATGTCGTATGGAACAAGTATATAATATATGAAGAGGCCGCAACAACCATCATCCAGCTTGACTGCACTTTACCATAAAAACGACACACAAGTTTGGACATTTCAATAACGAAAAATATCCCGACATAAGGCAACACCGCATCAATTAGTGTATTTTTACCCCCCCCATTTGCCATTTCGGCATATTGAACCGCAACAAACAAGAGAGAAGCCGCAGCGACCTTACGCATACTAAAACCGTTGACAAACTCATGCAAGAACTTTTGTTCGTATGCAACTACGCCAAACATGAAGAAAACTATCATCTGTTTACACTGGGAGAGACAAAACACATCCGGTAAAGACATTGGAATGAAATGCAATACCAAGCATACAAAAAAGAACAACAGCCGACTTTGTTTTGTCTTCATCAGTGGAACAATGACAAACATCCACCACAACGCCCAGATGAACCAAAGGAAATATCCGGCTTCAGGCAGGTAAAACATTCGCAGGAACGATGCTGAAGTTACAGGATTGTCTACGCTCAAACTTCCCTGCGTCAACAGTTTCAACGTTATGACGACGACGGAAGTTGCAAGATAAGGAACCATAAGGCGCCTTATCTTCTTCACCAAGAAATCTTTATAACCGACATCCCTCTTCGTCGCAATGTACACATAGCCGCTTGCGAACATGAACAACGGCATGTGGAACGTATAAATAATATCGTGCAATGCCACATACCATCCCGGAGAATTGTCTGGCACATAGTGGCCCACAACCACAAGGATGATGCAAACAGCTTTTGCTATGTCTATAAAAACAATTCTTTCCTTCATTGAATTTATGCTTATCTTTCCATCCGCCTCACAACCGGCTTCAGCACATAATACTTCATTACATGCGCAAAACAGATTACTCCCATTATCGTAAGCAGTGACGTAACGGCGTAAAAAAGGTCATGCTGCGTGATAGTGTTTTCAAAGTGCAGCCTTTCAACCACACGGAATATGAGCATGTGCGACAGGTATATCTCCATACTTATACCGCTAAGGTATCTTACCACGCGGTTGTTAAGCACCACATCGGCAGAACCCACGGCATAAACAAGCCACAAGGTGAACAGTGCCAGTTCGGCAGTATAAGTCATTACACCACCGGGAATTTGTTTCCTAAAAGCAAAGTAAGCGACTGTTATGACGACCGTTGAAACAACGGACAAAACAGGATGCCGTTTGCCGAACTCCGCTATGCGCTCCCGATAAAGGTAGGCTATACCACCGGCAACGAACAGCGGCGCACAGAACACCATGCACCTGCGCCCCGGGTCGGAGTAGTAAACTATCGTCAGCCATGCGAACACCAACGCCACAGCAAACGAGAACCACGCCCTACGCCTGTTGTCAAGCATAAACACGAAAAACGGGAACAACATGTAAAACAAGAAAACAATACCAAGAAACCAGCCCACACCGATTACATGAACCTCTGTTGACGGCGGCAACAGCCCGAAACAGAGCGTAATGTTTGCAAACACCTCGTACAAAGAACCCAGACTCGGCGACACGGCCAAATCAATAAGGCACAATGTAGCGAAAAACGGCAATATTCTTGCGTAACGCCTCTTGTAGAAATTCGCCGGAGTTATCGTCCCATCCTTTATGCGCCGGTAATAACCGCAGCACAGGGAAAAGCCGCTCACTATCATGAACAACAGGGTAAAATCAGTGAAAAACGGTATGAGTTCACCTGTCAGGTAATTCGCCGACGGCTTCACCGATATGTTGCTTAACACGTGCATCAAGACAATTCCCAATGCCGCATACGCCCTTAACCCGTCCAAAGAGGCATACCGTTCCGCATTAACTTTATTTTTGCTTTCGGGGGGGGCAGTTAACGTTTTATCACACATGGATTTGGAATGAATTATGGGATAATGAATAATGATAAAATAAATAATTCTTAATTCTTCGTTTTTCACTCTTCGCCCTTCACTCTCAAGTCCCCTTGGCACGGGTCTTGCCCTACGTCGCACCACTTCGGGTCTATGCAGGCCGGTTTACCCTGCATGGAGCGCAGCTTGTTCTTCAAAGCCCACGCGGCAGGATACTTTATGTACTTGTGCATAACGGGGCTGGCCGTACCCACCATCCAGCAGTTCTTCGGGCATTTTCTTACCATAGCACGTACTTTCTGCGCCTGTTCGCTCTCCCATATTTCCATGAACGGCTTGTCGTGGATGTTGCCCATGCTCTCCTTCCAGTACTTCTCTTCCAGTCCGTTGCATGGCATAACCTCACCCCACGGGTCGATGAAGAAGTTTACCATGCCTGCCTCGCACGGCAACATGCGCCGTCCGCCCTCGATATAGTTTATAAGTCCCATGTTGAACCACGCACGGAACCAGCTCTTGGGGTGCTTTTCCTTCAATTGCCACTCTATCAGCTGGCGGAAGTTGTTTGTAACCTCGTCCTTGTTAGTTATCACATTGTCGCCCTTGTGGAAGTAATACGAGTTGTGGAAAGCCGCCGTGGCGAACTCCATGCCAAGCGAAAGCGACAGCTGGTAGAGCGAGAGCATATCCTTCGAGTTGTGATTTGACACGGTGCAGCCGAAGCCTATGTCTTTCAGCCCCATGTGCTTCAGGGTGAGCAGCGTGCGCAGCCCCTTGTCGAAACCGCCTGCATGGCCGCGCAGCTCGTCGTTCTTTTGGCTAAGCCCCTCTATTGAAATGCGTATGCCAATGTTGGGAAATTTCTTTGCAAGAGCCACAACCCTGTCCTCAAACCATCCCGAAGTGGAGATTACTATGCGCGGCGTATGGCGGTAACATTCCTCCACAATCTCTTCCAAATCTTCGCGTATGAACGGCTCGCCGCCCGTAAGGTTTATGAACTTCAGCTGCGGCAGCGTCTTAAGGTCTGCCGCCTTGATTTCCTCCTGCCTGTTGGTAGGGTTCTTCCAGATGTTGCACATCTGGCAACGCATCGGACAACGGTACGTCAGAATGATGCTTGCGTCAGTAGGACGCGGAATTTTCAAGTCTGCCATTATTGTTTGTTTATTTATCAATATTTCGTGGTTATTTTCGTCTACGAAGCATATTTTCTTGAAATATGCTCTCCATACAGAGCATATTTTGCCGCTTTATGCTCTCTATGTGGTTATCTATATATTTCTTTTCAATTTCAACCGTCACACTGTCACATCGCATGTAACTCACTGCCTGTCAACCATTTGCTGTGTGACAGTCATTTGGCGAAACCGTCACATCTGTCACAATACTACATGCGTTGCTGTGTATCAGAATTAAAAATGTGACAAATGCGTGACGGATAAGCCAGCCTTCTGTCACAGCATAAGTTCTTATAAATCAGAAACTTATGCCATGTTGTAATAATGTGACGGTTAAAAACGAAAACTGTTTTTCATTTGCATGATACAAACTGCATCCGGAACGCTGCAAGCATGTTTTCAATCCGTCCGTTTGCCTTGCTTCCGCTGTAATACGATTTGCCGTATATTGCAGTATGAAACGTGCTCTTTTACACGGTAAAACAAGGTCTTTTGCACAGCAAAACGTGGTCTTTTGCTGTTATACGCCGGTTCGGTGTAATAATATAACGTGAGTTCGGCAAGAGAATATTCATAGTATTCCAACTTCAAGCGGTCGGTTGGTAACTGTCATTCCGCGCTCCGACGCGGAATCCAGGACAAAAAACATGAGAAAAATCTGGTTGTTATCACTGGATTCCGCGTCGGAGCGCGGAATGACAGTTACCAACTGACTATTTGAAATACAAAACTATATAAGTTATTTCATTTCAAAGGAGGATTATTCTTATGCCGAAACCACGTTAATATAGGGTTGTGATGCAAGTGTTATGTGAAAATGAAAAAGAAAAACGCAAACGTCTGTCATCTGTCAGATTTCGGTGTAACATATTGGCAATCAGCGTACTACACACTGACAGATGCAAGAACTAATCTGTCATAAATCCATTGGCTGCTGGTTTGCCTGACAGATGTACGGCTTATCTGTCAGCTTCTAACGCATTGTACTTCAATGTGTTACACCGAAAGCTGACAGATGACAGATGTTTTAAGGTTTTACGGTTATGAGGTTATGAGGTTTTACGGTTATGGGGTTGTGCGGTTATGCGGTTTTACGGTTATAGGGTTATACAGTTATGAGGTTATACGGTTGTGAGGTTTTACGGTTATAGGGTTATACGGTTTTGCGGTAGTGTAGTTTTATGGTTATACGGATACCGTTTACTGTAAAATGCTGTAACAATAAGCCATCAATCATCCCCTTATAACCGCATAACCGTAAAACCTCATAACCGTAAAACCTTATAACCCTATAACCGCACAACCTTATAACCTCACAACCCCATAACCGCATAACCTAACAACTGTAAAACCTCATAACCGCCTCATAATAATTCTCGGCATTGTAACGTTCCATCGCATTTCCGGCAATTGCCTTATAGTCGAACCCGGCTGCGAACATCGCCTTTATTTTCTCCGCCAGGTCGTCGGCGTTGCCGCTCTCGAATGTCATTCCGCTCACGCCCTCGTCAATCAGTTCCGGTATTCCGCCGATGCGCGCGCCGAGCACCGGTGTACCCAAACATTCGGCTTCGATAACCGACAAGGGATTGTTCTCGTACCATTCAGAAGGAACAACCGTAAACCTTGCCTTCCCAACAATCGACTTTATGTCATCCCACCGGCGGAAGCCAAGAAACTCGACATCGCCCTTTAATTGTTCATTTTTAATTTTTAATTGCTCCAGCAATGGTCCTCCGCCGATTACTTTCAGCTTATAAGGCAACCGGGCAGCAGCCTCGATGAGCGTACCTACACCCTTCTCATGGCTTAAACGGCCCACGTAGCAATAATAATCGCCTTTTGTATAGTCGTCTTTGCGGCATTTTTCTACGTCGATGAAGTTACAAAGCACTTTCAGCTTCTCCTTGCTGAAACCGCCCTGCGCCATCTTCTCCGCCATGAAGCGGCTCGGACAAATGAACAAGTCTGTGCAAGCCTCAAGCCTCGCCCTATTCCACATCACAGCCTCTTTATAACCTACAAATGATGCCAACCGCGAACCTTTCATGCAGCGATACGTCTTACAATATGTCTTGTCGCCGCCGAAACACAGCTCGCAGATGTCCTTGCCGTCCTTCAGGCAGTCGTACCTTGGGCAGAGCAGTTTGTAGTCGTGCAACGTCCACACGACCCTGATGCCCCTCGCGTGCGCCAGCTCGGCCATTATAGGCGAAAGCTGCGTATGTATGTTGTTGAGGTGCACCACGTCAGGCCTGAAGTCATCCAGCAGCCTGTTGAACTTCGCCCTGACCTCGCGCGAGCCGAACGGCCTCGTCAGCGCCATCAGTTTACCCATCGCCTGCGGAAAATATCCCTTCCACGGCGTGTCAAGGTTTTCCGCATAATCCATCGCGAACACCGCCACCTCATGCCCATGCGCCTTCAGCAGCTGCTCAAGGTTAAGCATATATATGCAGTCTCCGCCGCGGCGGTAATAGAATTTGTTGGAAAGTAATATGCGCATAAATCAAAAACTACAGATTATAAATTAGCAAAAGCTTTATCAAGATAAATATTTGTCCGAGATTTCAAAATTGAGAGCTTTTCATCAACACACTTATAATTTATCTCTGCAATCAGTTGCGAATACAATTTATCCGTGGATGCAAACCTTCTATCTTCCAAACCGAGATTAGAACACAAGGTGTCTATACGCGAATTTTTTGAATGCTTGCTATTCTCATCATATCGATTGAATGTAACAAACGGTTTATGGTGAATAATAGAAAATACCGAACCATGAAAAGAGTCCGTACAAACATATTTCGCACCCCTTAACAAATTCAAAAACTTTGCAGGGTCAACATCATAAGGTGCATAATCACCAAAACATTCATCCATTTCAACGTATTGGTCAAGATGACGCAACGTTACAATTTTACATCCCAACTTCTTCGCCACAGCCTTTACAGCCTCACGATGGTTGGGAGTAGCACCAAGAAAATACGCAAAGATGTACGGTTCATTGTATTCTTCATTTATTGGTATCAATTCAGCCCATTCTTTTTCATCAAAAATAAACACTGGGTCCAAAATCGTCGGGACTTCCCTACCTGTCAATTCTTTAACTATTTCACTGCCACGATTTTCCCTCATACTAATAAACTCAATACGGTTGAGAAAATTCCGAGTTCGGGAAACTTGATACCAAGGTATATTTTTTACACCAAACGATGACGCAATTGAAATCTTACGAATAGAATCGGGTACAAACATCAAATTATAAAAATTTGTAGGAAGTCCCGCAGGCGACCATAATTGATCACTACCTGTTATTACTGCCGAATATCTATTTGCACCTTTGCAAAGGTTATCATATCCGATGAAAACAGGTGATAAATTAGTAAACTTTTCTTTTCTGAACCTATCAAATGCCTTCATCCTTATCAAATCATTGCTACGAAATTCAGGATGCTTTCTCTTTCCCAGCTTTTTCAAAAAAGCCTCTTTTTTATCATTCAACAATATCCCATTAAACAATCTCGGTATTTGTTTTAATTTACCTATTAAGGAATAATGTTTCTCATAACGTATCAACTCGTAACTTAGCCCTCTGTTTTCCAACATTGTTACGGTTGCATACGCTTGAAGCATACCCCCGTAATTTTCATGGAAATATTTTATACAGACTCCAATCATTTTATTTACTATTTTTGTTCAAGCTTCTATTGTAAAAGAAATCTATTATGCCCCACAATGCTTTGCGCCGTCCCACAAACCGTTGACACTGACATATTATTTCTGACACATAATCTTTCAGATGCGGTTTCTCAAGTTGTTTGTCATATACCGCACTATGCAAACCAATAAATCTGTCCATATTCATAATTGCATGAGCGCGCCGCTGTTTGGGATAAAGCATCGTCTTTTGAGATTCGTTCAACGTATTGGCATCTACATCAGCCATTTTTATGTATCCGTCGGCTTCAGCCTGTCTGAACAAATCTTCAAAATACGGATTTCTTACAATCCAAGAACTTATACCGACCTTGTCATCAGAATAAGGCTTAATGTGAATGTCCCCGAAACATACATCCGCCAATTCGCCATAGTGGTCAATGCAAGTAAGGCATCTTCGGGGTTTGAAAAAACTTCTTAAAGCACCATAGTAACGAATGAATGGGATTACACTTTCTTTATCCACAGAATCTACAACCATGCTACCTAAACATCCCTTATCACGAAACGCGAAACAAGAGATGTCATGTTTATCAACACCACACTTTTTCAACATAAAATCACGAGCATGAAATGTTCGGTTTGACGAACAATATATCGCAAAGAAGCCTATCACGCGTTCACGAAACTTTCGGTCTATTACAGCCCTCTTGCGAAATCCTTGTATATGGCAAGGCAATCCAACTATTACGTATTTACCTTCTGAATTATTTATTTCATTACCAACCTTGTTCAAAGCCACCGGGCAATATTTTGAACTTCTCGCCTTTAATACTTCATCTTTTGTTTTGGCGATATATGATACTGGCGTTATGTTGTCTTTATCTGAAAATCCCGTAACGACAGTACCGTCAATAATCTTCTTGTCAAGCAGATAAATCAAAAACTGGCTCACCATACCTCCTGACGCAGAATGGTAACGGATTTCGTCGTCCATGCTGAAACCAGTGTGCAGGCTTAAATATCGGCCTATATATCTGTCTGTTTTCGTCCCTTCATTCGAAAAATATTTGCTTGACAATTCACTTATTTTACACCCCATCCCAGGACACACCTTCAAACATCTGCCACATTTGTCGCCCAAACAAGTCTTACTTTCAAGAACTGGCCTATTCTCCCCTTTCCTGCACACCATTTGTATGGAATGTGTAGGACACACATCTTCACAAATGCCACAACCGGTACATAAACGGTTACGCACAGTGTAATTTACATTATTCATTTCAGTTTTTTCAATAAAGCCTCAACAATAAACTTATCTTTCGATGAAAATTTACGTGCAAAGAAGCATTCATTATCTCCTAACAACTGAGCGTAATCAGACATTTTCCATATGTATGGTTTCCCACGCGTCCAATCTATTAACCGTTTGCACGAACTGTATTCGTTATTAATATCATATATATTTTTGCGGAACGGTGAATTCCACAAAATTGTCTGAAGGAAGATTTCGTCAGGACAAAATGTATGGCTGAACATTCGTAGCACTTCATCTTTTTTACCCAATAAATATTGACAAAAATCTCCAGTTATACTTACCCAATTACAACCTTTCTTCAATGGCATCGGATATTTTCGCTTTACTCCAAATATTTTCTGTAAATAAATAAAAACAATCTGAATTGGCCTACACATTAGTTTTTCGAATACAGTAACACACCTAAAATGATTTTGCAAAATATAATAATATCTTGTTTTCCTATATATTTCCTCACGCGTTGCCAATGTGTCCTTGACAAATCCAACAAACTCTTTTCCTTGCAGCTTATCGCAAATAGAATGTATCTCATTTTGCGATTTTATCGGCAAATCTTGCCCCGATAATAAATGATAATATGAATATCCACCCCGTATCGCTGTTTCAAAAAGTAAATATTCAGTTTCTATCTGCTTCACACTACCCCACCTATTATTACATTGTGGCGTAAACGTCAATTTACTTTTTTCCGACTTTATTGCATTGAAAATGCTAATATCTGTACGTGAATCTACAGTAATAAAAATATCATTGCGCTCGTCATCTATAAGATCTACCAAAGTTTGCAACAAAAAAGGCTCATTATGAGCTATAATAAGATAAGCATGTCTGTTCATAAATACAGTATAAATATGATGTGATTATTCCTCATTTATGGTGCACTATATACTTCACAAACTTCATCATATAAGACCAAATTCGACTTAAAAAGAAACTGTTGCAAAACAAGAAAAACACATATGCTTTTTTCTTACCAAAATTATACTCTGGCAGTTCTGTCTTTTTAAAATAAGCTTTCAACACTTTATATTCTTGCTTGTCACCTTTTAAACAAGAACAATACAATTTATATAAGTTCAAACCAAATCTACGCTCCTCAATATATTGAGCAACATCAAATTTCCCTTTTAAAAAAACATCTATAAGATCCAATACCCTCAGCTCCGTGTCAGCCTTCTGCTCGGAATAAGAATGCACTATTGATTGCTCATTTGAAGCGTTGTAATAATATAAAATATCTTCAACCATTGATATGGCTTTTGAATAATAGGCCACTTTTAACATAACAAGAAAATCCTCACCTAAATTAAGTCCCTCAATAAACAATATATCATTATCCAAGAAAAGACTTCGCCTCATCAACCGTCCCCATACAGATGTGGTGGTTCTATTTGACAGCAAATCAACAATGAAACTTTCTGGAGTTTCCTCTTTAGTTCTCCTTGCAAGTTTGACAATACCATTATCATAAAAGTACGCCGCTCCAAAGCAGACTATATCTGCATTAGATTCAACTGCACTGGCAATCAATATTTCAGTCGCCCGTTTGTCTATAAAGTCATCAGCATCTACCCATAACACGTAATCGCCAGTGGCATTAGCTAACAGAGTGTTCCGCGCAGCAGCTACCCCCTTATTCTTTTCATGATGCACAATTTTGACTTGCCCTTGTCGTTCCGGATAAGAATTCAATGTTGATTTTATAAGCTCAACACTCCCATCAGGTGAACAATCATCAACAAAGATGATTTCCAAATTACAGTATATTTGCTCGAAAAGACTTTTAGCGCAACGAACAATAAACTTTTCGGCCTTATAGACCGGAACTAAAATTGAAACTTTCAAATTCTCATTCATGTCTTTTCAGGTATTCAACATTGACATTTTTTCAACTGAAACATCCTTATTACACATAAATAGACACTTACCCATATCGCCATATCCAAAATGCCCGTTGCCACTTCCATCACTAGCACTGATGCCAAATAGAAAAAGCACAACTTAAAAGGCATAAAAATCTTTCCATATTTAAACAAAGACAAATATGTAACAATATAAGCAACAAGTCCTAAAAGTCCCCTTTCTGGCAATATTTGAAAAATTGACGACTCTGCTCCTAATATCAGGTAATTATCTCCTATGCCTTTTAACGCTAAAATAGACCCCATACCATTGCCGACCAATGGATTCATAGCAAACATATCCAATACAATTTTAAGCTGTGTTTGCCTCATTGAGACACTACTACCTCCAGCCTCTTCTGCCAAATCCGAATTGAATAATGACATAAAATTCATAACCACGCTGGGGAAATACACCATAATTATCACAAATACAAAAATTAGTGGTAGCACAACTTTGGGCTGAAATATCTGTCGTAAACCGAAGAATACAAACAAAAGAACAATTATTCCAACAATTGGTGTTTTAGAATTACATGCTATTACACCAGAAAGCAACAACAAAACAACTGCATTTAAATATAATTTTTTATAGTTTCCAAAATTATATTTTTTTATTGTCATAAACAAATACAATAAAAATACACAAGCCGTACCAAATTGAATGTGTATACCAAATGTCGAATAAGCCCTTATCATGCC
>ERZ791741.646-NODE-646-length-31682-cov-9.750466_pt1 | contig 31682 bp, 25 predicted proteins | sample MGYA00510040_ERZ791741 | MGnify/ENA primary metagenome ERZ791741 (study PRJEB30046, sample SAMN00791960) | human gut metagenome | study: EMG produced TPA metagenomics assembly of the A metagenome-wide association study of gut microbiota in type 2... | reverse complement strand
CTCTGCACCTGATTGATGTCACTGGTCATGCGGGTGATGAGGGTGCTGGTGCCCATGGTGTCCATCTCGGTAAAGCCAAGCCTCTGGATGTGCTCAAACAGGGCATGGCGCAGGGAGGTGGAATAGCCCACCGCCGCCTTGGCCGAGAAATACTGGGCCGTCAGGCTGCAGGCAAGGCCCACAACGGCCAGCAGCAGCAGGATGCCGCACCGCACAAGGATATAGTGGAAATCATGTGCTGCAATGCCCACGTTGACGATGTCTGCCATGACCAGCGGCACAAACAGGTCAAACGTGGCTTCCAGCATCTTGAACAGCGGTGCAAGCACAGCCTCGCGCTTGTAGCCGTTCAGGTGGGTAAGCATTTTATTCAAGGGGTGATTCTCCTTTCCCAGTGATAGCGGGTGTAAACTTCACAGTTCTTTATTATAGTACAGGAAATGCAAAAAAGCCAGTTCAAATCACGCCATTGCGCACCGTGCCCTGCCAGAACAAGGAAAGGGACTGCCGCACAGGGGGAGATCCCAGTGCAGCAGTCCCTTTTCATAGGAGGGTATGATTCGGAGAACAATGAGCGGCATCGGGCTTCCGGGCCTTTTTGTAGCGGTACATCTCCCGGTCGGCCCGGTTCTTCACAGCCAGCACGTCCTCCCCCAAAAAGGGAGCCGAACCAAAGGACACCGTGGGCAGAAAGTCCACGGCTTTTCGCCGCTGTTCCAGCTGGCGTACAAACTCCTGCGCGCACTGGGCCTCCCGGTCTGCATTTTCCATCAGAACACAGAACTCGTCGCCGCCGGTGCGGTAACAGTAGCCGCTGCGGGCATAGGCTTTTTTGATGCAGCGGCCGATCTCGGCCAGACAGAGATCTCCCTGCAGGTGGCCATAGCGGTCGTTGATCTGCTTGAAATCGTCCACATCGAACACCACCAGCACCCCGCCGTGGCGGCGCATCTCAGCAGTGCGGTTCAGATAGCTGTTCTGATTCAGCAGCCCGGTAAGGGCATCCAGCTGGTTCCACATCTCGCTGCAGTAAATAAAGTACAGCACCGACAACAGGGTAACGCACAGCCATGTAACGTGAAGCTCCGGCAGTGTCACCTGAATGATGGTCTCAATGAGCAGAAAGAACATCAGAGGGTAGATCAGCGCCCGGCTGCGGTTCTGGAATTCCCGCGCCGTGACGAAGGTGGACACCGAAAGATACACGATGGCCGCAAAATACAGGATGATATAAATATAGAAGTATTGCCCGCGGGAATAAACGTTGTCGGCGCTGACGGAGAACACCAGCCCGGCGGGGATGGACAGAGCAAGGAACAGCAGGTAGCACGCCTCGCAGCACACCGCCGCCCTGAACCAGCGGTTCATCCTCTTTTTCCGGTCCATGACATACACAAGACAGAGACACACTCCCGGGGACAGGCCGAATCCCAGATAGTTGGACAGGATGTTCAGCCAGCGGTAGCCCGCCGGGGTGCCATCCACCGCCAGTGTCACCACCTCCAGCACCGAGATCACCGCGATCAGCGCAAAAGCAAGGAAAAATCCCTGCTTCTGCTTTTTGTTCAGAGATTCGCTGAGCTTTGTGAGGATGCACATGAAGCTCAGCACAAAAAGGTCAATGGCCGTTAATACATAAAAATATCCGTTCATTGTGGCTTGTTTCACCCTTTGGACTTCTGTGATCTGGTCAGCGCGCCGACCACCTCACAATGGGCGGTCTGGGGGAAGAGATCAACAGGGGTAAAACCCTCGGCACGGTAGCCCTTGGCGGTCAGGAGGGCAAGATCGCGGGCCATGGTCACAGGATTGCAGCTGACATAGACCACCCGTTTGGGGGCCATGCGGGCCACGCTCTCGATAAACTGGGGGGTGGAGCCTTCGCGGGGCGGGTCCATGAAAATAACATCTGCCCTCTGCCCGGCAGCCGCTGCTTCTGTGATCCACTGGGTGGCATCGGCGGCAAAGAAGCGGGTGTTTTTCACGTTGTTGTGCTTTGCGTTGCCGATGGCATCCCGGACAGCGTCCCGGTTCAGCTCCACGCCCACCACCTGCTTTGCCCTGCTGCTGGCGGTCAGACCGATGGTGCCAATGCCGCAGTAGGCATCCAGCACCACCTCTTTGCCGGTCAGGCGGGCGGCTTCCACAGCCAGACCATACAGCACCTCGGTCTGGTCATGGTTGATCTGGTAGAAGCTCCGGGGGCTCAGGGCATAGGTCTTGCCGCAGAGGGTATCCAGAATGAAGCCCTTGCCGTAGAGCACCTTTTCCTCTTCGCCCAGCACCACGCTGGTGCGGCGGGGGTTGTAGTTCTGCACCACGGTGGTCACGGGGACATGGCGCTTTTCGGCTTCGGCCAGCAGAGCGCGGACAAAGTTTTTCGCCCCGGGCAGAACCGGCTGGGCGGTCACCAATACCACCATCACCTGCCCGGACACCACGCCGCGCCGCAGCAGGCAGTGGCGGAGCAGGCCGGTGCCCTTGTCCTCATTGTAAGGCTGGTAGCGGCAGGTGCTGGCCGCCGCCCGCACCGCCTGCATCACGGTGTCCAGCACTTCGTCCTGCAGCAGGCAGCTTTCCACAGGCAGCACTTTATGCGTGCCTGCCGCATAGATGCCGGACACCAGTTTCCCGCCGGGGCCCGCTGCAAAGGTAGAGATCACCTTATTGCGGTAATGGCAGGGGTTTTCCGCGCCCCGGATGGGAGCCACCGGGCCGTATTTTCCCACCAGCTTACGGACAGCGGCCTCTTTTTGTTTGAGCTGCTCGGCATAATCCAGCCCCAGCATCGGACAGCCGCCGCACTTTTTTGCTTTCAATCTGCACTCCATCGTATATCCTTCCGCCTCTTGACAAAACAAGAAAAAATCACTATACTACAAATAGAAAAGGCACTGCGACAAGCGGTTAGCCCTGAAGGGTTTTAGCTATCTATTTGCATAGAAAACCGTCACCGGCCAGGGTGGCGGTTTTCGCTTTTCACCTTGATGGTAAATACCAGTCCAAAAATATGGAACGTCAAAGTAATCGGCATTGCTCTCACCTCCTTCCGGAAGTGTGGGCTCCCCGCCTGCCGTTATGTGCAGTACCTTTTCGCATTTGATTTTAACACATCTTTCGACCGAATGCAACGAAAAAGCTCCCGTGATGGGAGCTTTTTCGTTTTCCGTTACCCATAGGGATCGTACAGGTCGTATTCTTCTGCCTCCTGATGCTGCTCCTCCAGCACCCGGATGGCCTGTTCCAGCTGGCTTTGGGAAGCGCCGCTCTCGCTGGCAAGGGCGCGGACCGCTTCGGGCAGGCTGCCGCCGAACAGGGTGTCCATCCGCTGGCGCATGGCCGCAACGCAGTAGGCCCGGCGAGTGACTGTGGGCAGATAGGTGTTCTGGCTCCCCGCCTTGCCGCCCTTGACCCAGCCCTTTTCCTCCAGACGGTACAAAAAGTTGAGCACCGTGGCCGGGGCCCAGCCGGTGGCGGTCAGCTTTTCGCTGATATCCCGCCGGGTGGCCGGGGCGGGGCAGTCCCAGAGCGCCAGCAGCACCTGCTCCTCGGCGGCAGAGAGTGGTTTCAGTCTGTCTGAAAGTCCGTACACCGGTTTCACCTCCGATTTTTTGCTTTTACATTTGTCTTATTTCAACATGATTATACCATACCCGGCACAAACAGGCAAGCAGTAAAAGTGAGGAGCCATGCGGTAAAACCAGCATATTTTTACACTTGTCTTAAAAAGTGTTCTTTCTTCACGGACAGTTGTGTGTTTTGTGCGTTCAGGGCAGGCAGAACAGGCCCATCTTTGTGCAAAGATGCTCTTGTTTTTGCACCCCCGGAACCGGTATACTACGGACAAATCAAGCACACACCTGCCGCAGATGAGAGCGGCGGTATGGATAGGAAAGGGAGAGTTCCATATGGCACGAGTATACAACTTCAGCGCAGGCCCCAGCATGTTACCGGAAAAGGTGCTCCGTCAGGCACAGGCAGAGCTGCTGGAATACGGCGATTCCGGCCAGAGCGTGATGGAAATGAGCCATCGCAGCAAGTGGTTCGATGCCATCATCACTGAGACCGAAGCCACCCTGCGCCGGGTGATGAACATCCCTGACAACTACAAGGTCGGTTTCTTCCAGGGCGGTGCCACCCAGCAGTTTGCCATGGTGCCCCTGAACTTTATGACCACCGGCAAGGCCGATTATCTGGTCACCGGCAATTTCTCGAACCTGGCCGCCAAGGAGGCCGCCAAGTTCGGCGAGGTGAAGATCGTTGCTTCCAGCAAGGACAAGAACTTCACCTACATCCCAGATGTCAACGCCATCGACTACGACAAGGACGCAAGCTACATCCACATCTGCCAGAACAACACCATCTTCGGCACCCAGTACGTTGAGGTACCTCAGGTGGAGGGTGTGCCGCTGGTGGCAGACATGAGCTCGATGATCCTCTCCAAACCTGTGGATGTAAACAAGTACGGCTGCATCTACTTTGGCGTGCAGAAGAACGTAGCCCCCGCCGGCATGGCCATTGCCATTGTCCGGGACGACCTGCTGGGCCACGCCGCCGACACCGTGCCCACCATGATGAACTACACCACCCTGCTGGCCAAGGACAGCATGTACAACACGCCCCCCTGCTGGTGCATCTACATGACCGGTCTGGTGCTCAAGTATCTGGAAAACGACATCGGCGGCCTGGAAAACATGCAGAAGATCAACGAAGCCAAGGCCAGGATCCTGTATGATTATCTGGACGGTCAGGAGTTCTTCCACAACCCTGTGGAGCACCGTTACCGCAGCACGATGAATGTCACCTTTACCAGCCCCGACCCTGACATGGACAAGAAGTTCTGCGCCGAAGCCGCCGAAGCCGGTTTTGTCAACCTGAAGGGCCACCGTCTGGTGGGCGGTATGCGCGCTTCCATTTATAATGCAATGCCCACCGAAGGCGTGGAGAAGCTGGTGGACTTCATGGAGAAATTCCGTAAGGCAAATGCCTGATTTGTGTATAGGAGATAGGAAAGTATGTTTACGATCAAGACCCTGAACGCCATCAGCCCGGTGGGCCTGGCAAAGCTGAACAAGAACCTGTTTGATGTTTCGGTGGACACCGATGCCCCCGATGGCATTCTGGTGCGCAGCGCCGACCTGCTGAACACCACCTTCAACGACAACCTGCTGGCCATTGCTCGTGCCGGTGCCGGTGTGAACAATATCCCGCTGGATCGCTGCTCGGAGCAGGGCATCGTGGTGTTCAATACCCCTGGTGCCAACGCCAACGCCGTGGCTGAGCTGGTCATTGGGATGCTGATCGCAGGCAGCCGCAATGTGGCCGCCGCCGCCCAGTGGTGCCAGGGCCTGACCGGCGACCCCGCCATGGCCAAGACCGTGGAAAAGGGCAAGAAAAAGTTTGTGGGCAACGAGATCAAGGGCAAGACGCTGGGTGTCATCGGTCTGGGTGCCATCGGTTCCCGGGTGGCCAACTGCGCCATTGAGCTGGGCATGGAGGTCTACGGCTACGACCCCTACATCTCCATTGATGCCGCCTGGAACCTTTCCAGCCAGGTCCACCACTGCGTGAACCTGAACGACATGCTCCCCCTGTGCGACTACATCACCATCCATGTTCCCTACCTGCCCACCACCAAGGATACCATCAACGCCCAGACCCTGGCCCTGTGCAAGGACGGCGTGAAGATCCTGAACTATGCCCGCGGTGAGCTGGTGAACACCGCAGCCCTGCTGGAGGCCATGGAGACGGGCAAGGTCTCCGGCTACATGACCGACTTCCCCACTGAGGCCATTTTGGGCAAGCCCGGCATCGTCTGCACCCCGCATCTGGGTGCTTCTACGCCGGAGGCCGAGGACAACTGTGCCGCAATGGCCGTGCAGGAGATCAGCGATTACCTCAAGAACGGCAACATCACCCACTCGGTGAACATGCCCGAGGTGCATCAGCCCCGTGCAGGCGGCAAGCGCATCTGCATCATCCACAAGAACGAGCCCGGCATGATCAGCCAGATCACCGCCCTGACCACCGAAGCGGGCCTGAACATTGAAAACATGGTGAACAAGAGCAAAAAGAACATGGCTTACACCATGCTGGACGCAACCGGTGCCGTGGACGGCAGGCTGGCTGAGAAGCTGGCCGCCATCCCTGCCGTTATCCGGGTGCGCATCCTGTAACACTGCCAACCCTTAGCTTTCCCCTCGCCCCATCTGTTCATGGGCGGGGGGATTTTTTGGTACAGCGTACTGTCGGGCCAGCGGGGTATTCCCCCGCAAGTGATACGGGGCATTCCATCCCCCGCCCAACTGCCTACGGCAGTCGGGTCCCACCCTCCGGACACTTGCTTGGGGAACACCCCGCCGTCCCTCCAGGCAGGTCTGCTGATATAAAAATCCCCCCTGCCGTTATACAGCAGAGGGGAGAAAGAAGATCAGAGTGTTTACAGCTTCTTGCCGGTCAGGAGCTCATAAGCTTCCTCATACTTGGCAATGGTCTTGTCGATGACATCCTGAGGCAGATCGTAGTTGCTGTCGGGATTGGCCTTGAGCCAGTTGCGGACAAACTGCTTATCGAAAGAGGGCTGACCGTGGCCGGCCTCATAGCCCTCCAGCGGCCAGAAGCGGCTGGAATCGGGGGTGAGCATCTCATCGCCCAGCACCACGTTGCCGTTCTCATCCAGACCAAACTCGAACTTGGTATCGGCAATGATGATGCCGCGGCTCAGGGCATACGCGGCGCACTTCTTGTACAGGGCAATGGTGTAGTCCCTCAGCTTGGTGGCGTAGTCCTCGCCATGGCCGGGGAACCGCTTTTCCAGCACCTCAATGCTCTTTTCGTAGCTGATGTTCTCATCGTGGTCGCCGATCTCCGCCTTGGTGGAAGGAGTGTAGATGGGCTCGGGCAGCTGCTGGGATTCCTGCAGGCCCTCGGGCAGGCGGATGCCGCAGACGGTGCCGTTCTGCTGGTAGCTGGCCCAGCCGCTGCCGGTGATGTAGCCGCGCACGATGCACTCGATGGGCAGCATGGTCAGCTTGCGGCACTTCATGCTCCGGCCCTCAAAGGCAGGCGTGCGGAAGAACTCGGGCATATCGGCGGTATCCACGCTCAGCATGTGGTTGGGCAGAACATCCTTGGTGTAGTCGAACCAGAATCTGCTCATCTGGGTCAGCACCTTGCCCTTGTTGGTCACTTTATTTTTCAGGATCACATCAAATGCAGAGATACGATCGGTGGCAACCATAATGAGGCTGTCGCCATTGTCATAGATCTCGCGGACTTTGCCTTCCTTGATGGGCTTGAATTCAGTCATAGCAAACACTCCATTTTTCCTGATAGCTCTTTCATCAACGTCCTCGCCCGCTCCGGCATTGCAAAGCAATGAGGGACAGGGTGAGCCGTTTTCCGTTTACCTATTCAGTCTATCACACTTACTGTCCGTTTGGAAGAAACAGATTCCAAGGAAAATCACCCGCAATTTTCGATTTCTTCGTGAAAAGTGTCAAAAATCAGCAACATTTTTCGTCGAATTGACGGCTAAAGTCGTACTTTCCCGGTTGACAGCGGCTCAGAACATGGTATCATTGAATCATCAGAATTCAACTGCATCAGGAGGTAAGACCTATGGGCAAATTCCCGAAAGACTTTTTGTGGGGCGGTGCCACTGCCGCCAACCAGTGCGAGGGCGCTTACAACGAGGGCGGGCGCGGCCTGTCCAGCGTGGACGTGGTGCCCTTTGGCCCCGACCGCTTTCCCGTGGCGCTGGGCCAGCTGAAGATGCTGGACTGCGATGCCGAGCACTTCTACCCCTCCCACGAAGCCATTGACATGTACCACCACTTCAAGGAGGACATCAAGCTCTTTGCTGAGATGGGCTTCCGCTGCTACCGCCTGTCCATTGCCTGGACCCGCATCCTGCCCAACGGCGATGACGCGCAGCCCAACGAAGAGGGCCTGCGCTTCTATGAGGAGCTCTTTGATGAGTGCCACAAGTACGGCATTGAACCGTTAGTGACCCTGTGCCACTTTGATACCCCCATTGCCCTGATCAAAAAGTACGGCGGCTGGAAAGACCGCCGGATGGTGGATGCCTACGCTCACTACTGTGAGGTGCTGTTCCAGCGCTTCCGGGGCAAGGTCAAGTACTGGCTGACCTTCAACGAGATCAACATGCTGCTCCACATGCCCTTTATGGGAGCCGGTCTGCTCTTTGCACCCGGCGAGAACGTGCAGCAGGTCAAGTATCAGGCCGCTCACCACGAGCTGGTGGCCAGCGCGAAGGCCGTCAAGCTGGCCCATGCCATCATGCCCGATGCCATGGTGGGCTGTATGCTGGCCGCCGGTCAGTTCTACCCCCGCACCTGCGCCCCTGCCGATGTGCAGGCTGCTGCCGAGGCTGACCGCGACAACTACTTCTTCATTGATGTCCAGTCCCGCGGCGAATACCCTGTCTGGGCCAAAAAGCGGATGGAACGTGCAGGCATCGCCCTGCAGATGGAACCGGGCGACGAGCAGCTGCTGAAAGAGGGCACTGTGGACTTCATCTCCTTCAGCTACTATTCCAGCCGCTGCACCACTGTGGACCCCGAACTGATGAACAAGGCCAGCGGCAATGCCATCATGGATGCCGTCAGGAACCCCTACCTCAAGGCCAGCGATTGGGGCTGGGCCATCGACCCGGTGGGGCTGCGCATCACCATGAACAGCCTGTATGACCGCTACCAGAAACCACTCTTCATCGTGGAAAACGGTCTGGGTGCGGTGGACAAAGTGGAAGCAGATGGTTCCATCCACGACACCTACCGCATCGACTACCTGCGGGCCCACATCGAGCAGATGGAAAAGGCCATCAACGAGGACGGCCTGCCCCTGCTGGGCTACACCACCTGGGGCCCCATCGACCTGGTCAGTGCTTCCACCGGCGAGATGAAGAAGCGGTACGGCTTCATCTATGTGGATAAGGACAACGAGGGCAAGGGCACGCTGGCCCGCAGCCGGAAGGATAGCTTCTACTGGTATAAAAAGGTCATCGCCTCCGACGGCGAAGATCTGGCCTGAGCCAACTGTGAGGAAAGGAATCATAGCACAAGATGACGACACCCCAAATCATTGCGCACCGCGGTGCATCCTATCTGGCCCCTGAGAACACGCTGGTCGCCTTCCGCAAGGCGATGGAGATCGGCGCAGACGGCGTGGAAATGGATGTACAGAAGACCTACGACAACGAGCTGGTCATCCACCACGACTATATGGTGGACATGCACACCGACATCTCCGGCCAGATCTACGACCTGACCATGGGCGAGCTGAAGACCCTGGATTTTGGCAGCTGGAAAGATGCCATCTACGCCAACGAGAGGATCGCCACGCTGCAGGAAGCGCTGGAGCTCTGCGCCGGCATGGAGGGCACGCAGGTGCAGCTGGAACTGAAAAGCCCACTGGAGGACGACCCCGACTTTGTGCCCCGGGTGCTGGATGCGGTCCGCGCCGCCGGGCTCACTGACCGGCTCACCCTCATCTCCTTCCACCACTCCCAGCTGCGGCAGGCAAAGCAGCTGATGCCTGAGCTGAAGGTAGGCGCGCTGACCTACGGCGCTTTCCTCAGCATGGTGCTTCCCCCGCCGGTGATATGGAAGGATCTGGGCCTTGTGAACAGCATGGATGAGCCCTTCAGCGAGGAAAACTGCATCGACCTGCGGAACAATCTCATCTACCGCACTGTGGCCGACAAGGTGGATATGCTCCGCGCCAACTTCCCCGGCGAGACCGTGGAGCAGGTCATCGGCCATCTGGAGGAGCAGGCGGATGTGGCTGCCTACATCAAAACGCTGGATTTCCCTGTGGACATTGTCAGCTGCGAGTACCACACCGCCTACTCCAACCCCGAGCTTGTGAACCAGCTCCACGCCATGGGCATCCAGGCCGCGTTCTGGACCGTGGACACCCAGGACGCAGTCCGTTCCCTGCTGCCCCTTGGCCCTGACTGCATCGTCACCAACCGGCCTGACCGCGTGCGGGAATGGGTGAATGCGGAAATGAGGAAATAAAAAGATCACAAAACGTCCCCGTGCAGGATATCAAAACTGCACGGGGACGTTTTCTATGTCAGCACTGCATTATCTGATGTCTGGCATCGTTATGACGGCGCTCTCCTTGCGAGCACGCTCTGCGCAGAAGACCCCCAGATGCCCATTGATCGAATCTTTGATCGTCGTGCAGGAGATGGAAGGCTCCTCACCCTGAAGCACATGAACAAAGTCCTCCACCAGCCGCAGGTCGCCGCCGCCATGAGAGCCTGTCATGCCGCTCTTATCTCCACCGATCTTCAGGTCTACCACTTCCTCGTTCCAGCCCTTCTCGCTGGCGGTATCTATGGTGCGCACAGTGAAAACAGAATCGTCAAACACACCCTTGATCTCACCCTTCGTACCAATGATGTGGATGTTGCGCTCCGGCTTCGCTGTGCCGCCGATCATGTTCAGGGTCGCAGTTGCACCATCCGCAAAATTCATCAGCACCGATTGATGATCCACCACCGTATGTTCACAATCCCACACACAGCGTCCATGGATATTGTCTGTCATCAGCGACTTGCGCTTGTCCTCCAGCGTCGGCTCCTCAATATTCTCCAGGCAGTCCCATACATAGAACGCCCACCGATCCGGGTGATCCAGATAATGCTTTTTGGCAGAGTACAGACAAGTCTCCTCGCACTGGCAATCCACCAGGCAGCGCTTGCCTGCCCCTGCGGGCTTTTTGGCAGGATCAAACTGGAAGTCACTTCCAAAGCTTGCGATCTGTTTGGGCGAAACGCCGCTCTTCAGCCACATAATGAGATCCATGTCATGGCAGCACTTTGCCAGCAGCATCGGAGCCCCACATTTTTCCTCGTTGCCCCATTTGCCGCGCACAAAGGAGACGGCCAGATGATGGTAGCTGACATGTTCTGTGGCCTGAATGTTGATAATGTCACCGATCTCCCCGCTCAGCAGTCTCTGCTTGATTGCGACATAGAAGGGCGCATACCGCAGAACGTGGCAGATCATCACCTTCCGCCCGGTCTCTTTTACCACCTTATATAAATAGTTTACTTCCTCCTCGCTGATCGCGAAGGGCTTTTCCAGCAGCATATCATATCCTGCACGCAGGAGCGGAACCGCAGTGGGCACATGCTGGCGGTCCATGGTTCCATTGATCACCGCATCTGCCAGCTTAGGCCTTTCTGCCAGCTCCTCAGCACTCCTGAAGCACATTTCCTCCCCGAAGCCATGCATCTCCGCAACCTTTTTCCGCCGGATCGGATCCGGATCTGCTACGCCCACGATCTTCAGCTCGTCCGGGTGTTCCAGCGCATACAGGCTGTACAGGATCGCCCGATGGCCCGCGCCCACGATGATGGCTGTGATCTGCTTACTCATAGTTTCTCTCTTCCTTTCTTTTGAATGGATCTCCGATTCCAATTTTGTTTCCAGCATATCTTTTTGTGCCGGAATCGTCAAGGTGAAGGAGCATGACATTTCATCCCGCACCATGACAAAAGGAAGAAAAAACGCATCTTTGTGGATATTGTGCAACAATCACGCTCAAAAATGAGAAAATCTTTTGTGCGTTTTGTATCAAAAAATGTTGCAATTCCAAAAAGAACATGATATGCTTCTGAGTAAGGAAAAACCACTGGGCGGCAGCGTACGAGCTGAACGGAGGTTATGGAAGCACGGGGATCTCCCCCGTCCCATTCCATACATCAAGGAGGAAAAGATCTTATGAAAGAAAGAAAAATCAGCAGACGCGCCGTATGCAGCGCTATGGTCGCTTCTCTGGCATTGGGTGTTCTGGAGGGCTGTGGCAGCTCTTCCTCTACTACTTCTTCTGCTGCCGGTTCCGGAGCAGCTGCTTCCAACGAGCGCATCACCGTGCGCATCCTGAAATCCAAGGCCGCAAACGAGGTTGCTGCCGAGCAGATGGATATCTGGAAGGTCCTGGGCGAAAAATTCAATATGGATTTTGAATTTGATAATCCCCCGCAGGACAACTACAACGAGCGCCTGAACCTTGTGATGATGGATGCTCAGCTGCCGGATATCATTATGGATATGCCCACCACCGAGGTGCTGAAATACGGCGAGTCCGGCGTGATCCTGTCCCTGAACGACTACATCGAGAACAACATGCCCAACCTGAAGAAGGAGATCGACAAGCGGGACGGTGTCGAAAAAGCACTGACTTACAGCGACGGCAATATTTATTATATGCCCATGCTGGATGAGAAGGTCTCCGGCAATATGCCCTACATCGTCCGCACCGACTGGCTGGAAAAGCTGGGCATTGAGAGCCCCGTGACCCTGGAGGACTGGGAGAACTACTGGCATCTGGTCAAGACCACCGACCTGAACGGCAACGGCACCAACGATGAGATCCCCTTCAGCTCCTACGATATGACCGGCCTGCGGAACTTCTGCACCGCCTTCGGCTGCCTGGATGACTTCTACACCGACCCGGACGATGGCGGCAAGGTCCACTACGGCCCCATCGACCCCAAGTACAAAAAGGCCGTGACCTGGATGCATGACATGTATGAGAAGGGCTATATTGATCCCGAGATCATCACCATGGACTACGCTTCCTTCGTGCCGAAGCTGGCCCAGAACGCGGTGGCTTCCTTCTACGGCCCGCTGGGCGGTATGCTGGCTGCACAGAACGCCACCATGCCTGCCTCCTTCCCCGGCTTCCATGTTGAGGCCACCGTACCCCCCAAGGGCGATGCACAGATCCACTCCTATATTGATCAGGAGCCGCGTGCCATTGCAGCCGCCGCCATCACCGCAAGCTGCAAGAACGTTGACCGCGTGGTCGCTCTGCTGGACTACATGTACAGCGAAGAGGGCACCCTGCTGATCAATATGGGCATTGAGGGCACTCACTACACCATGCAGAACGGCAAGCCGATCTTCACCGATTATGTAATGAAGAACCCTGACGGCCTGTCTCCCAAGAATGCGATCGGCACCTTCACCTTTGCACAGAGCTCCGGCCCGTTCATTCTGAGCCAGGATGAGGTCACACAGCTGGATGATGAGTCTGTCAACCGCGCAAAGCAGGACTGCATCATTCCCTTCCTGGAAGAATCCAAGAAGTATGTGATCCCCGGCTCCACCTCCTTCTCCTCTGAGGACGATGCCGTCCGCCGTGCTGTGATGGCTGATGTGGACACTTACGTTGACGAGATGATCATCAAGTTTGTTTCCGGCCGTGAACCGCTGTCCAACTGGGACACCTACGTTGAAAAGGTCAATGGCATGGGCATTGCAGAAGTCGTCGATATCTACCAGAAGACGCTGAATGGCTGATGCCCCAGCAGGCACCTATTTTTTGATCCAGTAAAATAACGGCCGGGGCAGGAATACCCTGTTCCCGGCCTATTTTTTCCTGGGTTCTTCAGAACGAAAACAGGAGAATACCACCATGAAAACAGCCACCGCAGCAAAACCGATCACACTGCCAACAGCGAACCGCCTTGATCATGCCTACAAAAAGTTCTGGCGCAGCCGTTATCTGCTTTTGATGCTGCTGCCCGCCCTGATCTGGTATATCGTGTTCATGTACGCGCCCATGTACGGCGCGCAGATCGCCTTCCGTGATTTCTCTCCCGTACTGGGCATCACGGGCAGCAAGTGGGTCGGCTTCAAATATTTCATCCAGTTCTTTAAATCCGAGTATTTTGGCCGTCTGATCAAAAACACGCTTGGCATCAGCCTGTATTCCATTATTGTGGGCTTTCCCATTCCCATCATTCTGGCTCTGCTCATCAACGAAGTCCGCGGTAAATTCTTCAAGCGCAGCGTACAGACCGTAGTGTACCTGCCCCACTTCATCTCCGCCGTGGTCGTTGTCAGTATTCTGAGCGCCCTGCTTTCTCCTTCCAGCGGCCTGATCAACCAGCTGATCACCGCCTTTGGCGGTACGCCGATCCACTTTATGGCCGAACCCAAGTACTTCAAGACGATCTATGTTCTTTCTGACATCTGGCAAAGCGCCGGCTACGGTTCCATTGTGTACATGGCGGCACTGACCGGCATTGACCCCTCTCTCTACGAGGCCGCCACCGTTGACGGTGCTTCCAAATGGGACAAGCTGATCCATATCACGCTGCCCGGCCTGCTGCCCACGATCATCATCATGCTGATCCTCCGCATGGGCTCTATTTTCTCAGTCGGCTATGAAAAGATCATGCTGATGTACAACCCTGCAACCTATGAGACTGCCGATGTGATCTCCACTTACGTTTACCGCCGTGCCTTTGAAAGCGGCGATTACAGCTTCTCTGCGGCTGTGGGCCTGTTCAATTCCGTGATCAATTTTACCATTATCGTGCTGTTCAACAAGTTCAGCAAAAAGATCAGTGAGGTGAGCCTGTGGTGATGAAAAAAAATATTGATGCGATGAATCACCCCACGAAAGTGAAGGAAAGCATCGGGGAACGGATCTATACCATTGTTGTGTATCTGCTGCTGATCCTGATCAGCGCAACCATTATTCTGCCGCTTCTGCACATCGTCAGCGGTTCATTCAGTGATCCCATGCAGCTGCTGACAGGCAATGTTTCCTTCTGGCCCAAAGGCTTTACGACCTCCATGTATGAGAAGGTTCTGAAGGATGCCAGCATCTGGACGGGTTATCTGAACACGATCCTGTATACCGTGCTGGGCACCCTGATCAGCGTGACCCTTACCGCCTGCGCCGCCTACCCCCTGTCCCGCAAGGATCTGTTCGGGCGCAATGTCTTTATCAGCCTTTTCATCTTTACCATGTTCTTCAACGGCGGCATGATCCCCACTTATCTGATCATTCAGAAGCTGGGCATGCTGAATAAGATCTGGGCGCTGGTGCTGCCTTCCGCCATCAGTACCTATAACATGATCATCATGCGCACGTTCTTTGAAAACACCATCCCGAATGAGCTGATCGAGGCCGCAGCCCTGGACGGCTGCAACGATATCACGACCTTCTTCCGCATTGTTCTTCCGCTCTCCGGTGCAGTGTTCGCCGTTATGGCGCTGTTCTACGGCGTTGCGCAGTGGAACAGCTGGTTCCCGGCATTGCTGTACATTCGGGATCGTTCTCTGTACCCTTTGCAGATGATCCTGCGTGAGGTCCTGATCCAGAGCGACATCGGCAACATGGCCGGTTCCACCGGTGATGTCGAGGTCATCGGCGACGGTCTGAAATATGCCACCATGGTGGTTTCCACCCTGCCGATCATGTGCCTGTATCCGTTCCTGCAGAAGTACTTTGTTGCCGGTGTCACCATTGGCGCAGTCAAGGGCTGATGGGAGGATATCACGCCATGCAATCACATGACCTTTCCTTGCCTGCGTGGGGCCCCTACACCAAACGATACAGCGGTATTTCCCATGTTCCTGCGGCCAACGACGGCGTTCGGTTTGACCTGTCCGTTTTTCCGGGAATGTATCGCCGCCGGGTCGATGTGCCCAATGTACGGTTTGAAAGCGGCTTTCACCCCTGGGCTGCGGCTCCGGATCTGAGCTGCTACACGTTCCGCCACGAGCTCCTGTGGAAGGATCAGCTGTATGCAGACATCTCTTTTGCTCCCTTGGGGGAGGATGCCCGGTTGATCCGTGCCGAGCTCCACAACAATACCGATGCTCCGCAGAATCTGGTGCTTCATTATATGGCATCCGCCTGGGATCCCGTTCCTTCCTACCGCGGCTTCTCCCTGCCGGGCTGTGAGGTATCCCTGCCGGAAAACGCTGCCTTTGTCTGGGCAAAGGATTATGACACCCTGGATTTTTCCATCCACCGTCCCAATGAATGTCTGACCTGGGATGGTCTGCGCCGGGGCGAAGAAGCCGTTCCCGGCTTTGGTCAGGGATACGGCATTGGCATGGGGTTCGGCTGTTCCGAAGGCAAAGGACCTTTTGGGCAGGTCATGCCCAGCGGAAAAGGGGACACCGTTACCTTTACGCTTTCCCTTACCGCGCCCCTGCGTGCCCCCTGTCTCTGTGTACGGTATTGGAATCCGGCAGATGAGAGTTCCGAGTATGATGTCAATGGTCAGGACACGCTGCGGCTGCCGCCCTGTCAGAAGCCTTCTATTGCCATCCTGCCGCTGAATGCTTCCATTCCCGCCGGGAAATTCACTCTGACCCTGACTGCTGCCGGTGTTGGAGGGGCGAAGCTGGATTGTCTCGCTCTGTGCGAGCAGGCGGACGCAGGCAGCTTTACCGTTACACTGCGTGGAGATGGCTCCCGGCCTCAGGCCGAACCCGCCGCAGATGAGAACTATCTGACCCTGCAGTATCCCCACATTCAGGAGTGCTACGGGATCCTGTGGGATGATATCACCACCCATATTCGCACGATCGAAAATGATGAACTGGATATCTTTCTGCGTGACACCGTACACGACCATGTAAACGCCACGCTGCGCGGCAACGGAAAAGGGCATTACGTCAATCTCTTTATGGGGCCGATCCCCTTGGAGGCAGGACAGACAAAAGTGATCTATGGAGCGGTCTGTGCTGCTCCGGATCCTTCTGCCGCCGCGCTGCGCTGCCATGAGCTGCTGACGCAGCGCAGTGATTGGGAGCATTTATGGCAACAGGCTTCTGCCTCCCTTGCAGCACCGCCCGCTCTACCGGCTGCCGAATCGCTTGCCCTGGGCCAACAGTTGATGAATGCAGTTCTCTGCACCAACGTTGTGTATCCGGTGTACACGCGGGGACAGTATATCCGTCACTACACTCCCGGACGCTGGTGGGACTGTGTCTACACATGGGATTCCGGATTCATTGGAATGGGTCTGGCTCAGACCAGTCTGCGCAATGCCTTTGACTGCCTGAACACCTACCTGATGCCCCCGGATTCTGTGGATGCTGCTTTCTTACACCATGGCTCCATGGTGCCAACGCAGTTTTATCTGTACGCCGAGCTGTTGAATCGCACCAGCAGCAGAGAGCTTGCCGCCTACTGCTATCCGCGCCTAAAGCTGTACTACCGCTTCTTCACCGGGCAGGAAGGCGGCTCCACCACCGCCAACCTGCACAGCGGCTTGCTGCGCCCCTGGGATTATTTCTATAATTCCGGTGGATGGGACGATTATCCCCCACAGCAGGAGGTCCATCGCCGCCGTTTGCAGGCCATCTGCGCGCCCGTGGTCACAACTGCCCATGCGATACGCTGCGCAAAGATCCTGGCTTACACCGCCCGCCTGCTGGGCGAGATAACCGACGCAGATGCATTTGATGCCGATGCGCTTCGCTTGGGGCGCTCCCTGCAGACTGCATGGGACGAGGAAAGCGGTTACTTCGGGTACCTCCTGCACGATCCTTCTGGTGATGCTGCAGATATTCTGCGCACCGAGCAGGGTCTGAACTACGACATGGGCCTGGATGGCGCTTCGCCGCTGTTTGCAGGTACCTGTACAGAACCGCAGAAGGAGCTTCTGTGGCAGAAGCTGCAGAGCCCGGAACACCTGTGGTGTGCCTGCGGCCTTTCTACCGTGGATCAGAGTGCGCCGTACTATCGGCGTGACGGCTACTGGAACGGCGCTGTATGGATGCCTTATCAGTGGATGTTCTTCAAATCTGCACTGGATGCGGGCCTTGCCGATTTTGCTTACCGCATTGCCGACACCGCTCTTACCCTGTGGCAGAACGAGTGTGCCGAAAGCTACTGTTGTTTTGAACACTTTATGATCGAAAGCCGCCGTGGTGCCGGCTGGCATCAGTTCAGCGGGCTTTCTTCTCCCATTGTACAGTGGTTTTCCGCTTACTACCGCCCCGGCACCCTCACGACCGGTTTTGATGCCTTTGTCCGGCATACGGATTGGGCACCGGACAACAGCGCCTTAAATGCCACGCTGGATTTTACCGCAGCGGGCCGCAGCACGGTTCTGGCTGTTCTGCAGCCGGGTCCCAAAGCTGTTACAGCCTCTGTGCCCTGCACCGTGACCACACGCCACGATGGGCTGCTTGAGTTGACCTTTGCATTGGATGCTCCCTGCACTGTGACCATAAGCATCCATCCCTGAATCCACCTGTAAAAAGAAACGAACGATGTCTGTCCGAATGGGCTGACATCGTTCGTTTTTTCTGCGCTGAAATCAGTTATCTCCTTTGCGAACTGCAGAAGGCGAGAGCTGATACTTCCGCCGGAATGCCTTATAGAATGTATTCGCCGTGGAGAAGCCGCACTGTTCTGCAATATCCGTAATATTCAGATCTGTCGTTCTCAGCAGCTGCATCGCATGATCCAGACGCAATTCTTCCACATACTCTGTATAGCTCTTTCCGGTTTGCTCCTTCAGGAATTGCGAAAGATACTTTTTCGAGATCTTGAACTGCTCCGCCGTCATCGCCGCATTGATCTCCGGATTCTGGAAATTCTGTGCCAGCCAGTCCAGAATATTCTTTTGAAGCGCATCATTGTGGCTATGCTTCAAGAATTGCACATGATTGCAGATCTCCACACAGCAGTCCTGCAACCGGCTCAGCATCTGGCGGGCAGTCAGTTTAGAGTCATAACTGCACAGATAGGCGATATCCGGACAGCATACCCTTTCCGCCGTGTTCAGCAGAATGCCGCCTGCCGTGTAAAAATCCTGCTTGAAGTTTTCCGGGTCCAGATTATCCACCGAGAACAACTCACTCAGAAGCGAAACCGCCTCTTCCGTGCATCCGGAAAGCAGATATTCCCGAAGCCGCGCTGCATTGGTTGCATTGACCGTGGTACCGCGCTGCGCACTGCTGTTCCCCAAATAGCAGATCTTCTGTGTCGGATCCGCATAGGCCGCCACATTGCGGGCCTTCCAATAAATATCTGACAGCTGCTCCATTTTCTCAAAAGAATCGCTCAATATCAGGGGAGTTGTCAGATGCAGCGCATCATACAGCTGCTCTGTACGGAAACACATCTCCCGCAGTTCCTCTGCTTCATCCGTTTCCTGCGTCAGGATCACCAGGATCAGGTCATCTGCCGTTGCCTGTACATAAAATCTCTGCCCGTAAATTTGACGTATCTGCTCTGACACCACCACAGTACGCAGCTCTTCTTTCAGTGAGCACTCGGCGTTTTCCTGAAGAGATGGGATCAGCAGCAGGAAGTTATAGGCTTTCAGCTGCACCGCATCCGTCAGCTGCTGAAGGGATTCCTGACTTACAGACCCTGTACGCAGCAAAATTTCCATTTTGCCATGTTCCAGCTCGCTGCGTGAATGCTCCAGTTCCCGCGCCAGTTCATGCTGGCTGTTTACATTACGGAGAAAGATTTCATTCAGCACTTTCCGTGATGCCAGATCCGATTCGTCCAGCGTATCCAGCATCGGACGCAGGCTGTTCATATCCTCCAGTGTCATGCAGACGCTGATCAATACACAGCCCAGAACGCCCACGATCAAATACAGACAAATTGCACGCTGTACTGCCAACAGACCCGCTTCATAGAGCGACGGCGGCATTCCAATGACCGCCGTTGCATTCAGAGATGCCACATATCGCGTTGCCATCAGATAGCGCTTTCCCTGATAGGTCTCCCAACCCGTATCATCACTCGTCAGGGAAAGTGTCGTTCCGTCATAGTTGTTTCCCGCCAGGATCGTTCCGTCATCGGAGATCAGGCAAAAAAGGCCTTCCTTGCGCCATTGCTGCGAAAGAAACATCGAAACGACATCTTTTTCCTTGATCAGCACCGTCATTGCGCCGCAAAGGCGGCCCGCCGTGTTCACATAGGGCTGATATACTGTGACATACGAATTGCCATAGCTGGAATGCATCAGTTTGACAACATGGGCGGGCTTTATCGTCGTTACATCGATCTGATTCTGCGCATCCCATTCCTCCTGAGACACATCCTCATACTCAAGTGCTCCCGGGTAAAAATTGCTATGGCTTTCATACGCGCTCCGGTCATCCAATATGATGCCATTCCGCTCAAATGTAATATAGCTGTATGTGATCACAGAGGAATCGTAGGTCTTATCCTGTAACGATTTGCTGGCTCTCGTCAGTGTCTGATAATCTCCCAGAATACTGTTGTCATAACTGCTGGCAAGCAGAGTATACTCCGTTTCGCTGAACAATTTGTTCGTCGTGCTGCGGATATTGCTCAGGCAGCGTTCAAACTGGGTGGTGCCGATTGCCAGCATTTCCATCGCGCTGGAGGACTGCGCCTGGATCGTCTGGCGGATCATCAGGCTATATAGAGGAACCACGATCAGGAAGAACCCAACCGGAATACAAAGATACCTTAAAAGCCTTCGGATCCAGTTTCTAACAAACAGTCTCTTACGCATCTGCAAAAGCTCACTCCAAGCAATGATGATTTCTATGGAACTGTTGGCTGCACCTGTAAGGCGTTTATGGAGCTGGTGCATGTTGCACAGCTCCTCCCTCCGCAATTTCGCAGCATCTTTCTAATTATTTTACCACAGAAGGATTTTTTCCTCAACATTTTTATTGATTTGTAACAAAAATCCACTTTATCACCATGATTTTCAATGCTTGAAAATCTCTGTCAGATGGTCTATCACTTTGCTCCGCAAACCGTGTTGTCGTTCAAAGCCACCACCCGGGGCCTGATTGTCTGAGGGGACTCGATTCCCTGGCCCTCTGATTAAAAGAGAGTAATTCTCAGGATAACTTCGTCTTTATATTCATCAAGTTTACCGATAACGCGTTGTTTTCGTTCCATTCAGTTACAGACTACTCTGCATTGTTTCTGTGCATTGTCGCATTTTTGTCGCGCATTTTTACAATACTATAAATAGGGCTTCATTTATTTCCCAGCTTACAGTTCCTTAGCAGATTTTTCTCGTAGGATATATAATAATTTTCAATTTCGATTGTGCTGTAATTGGACAGATCTCATATGGAAAGATTTCCATTGTCGCGCAAAAAGTTACTGGCTCAGATGCTAAATTTCTCCGGACGTGATTTTGAGCCATGGTGTGGGAAATGTAGCCGTTTGTGTTCGATATGGAGCAATTTCACTTCCTTCGAACCACGATAATTGTCAAAGTAGTTGTCAGTAAAAATATATTTTACTTGCAGGTCATCAGATATCGTTCTGTACCTGACGTGAGGGTTCCTTCCTTTACAACATTTACTGCGTAAGAAATCTGCCAAGAGCAGAACGCTCTTGGCAGCAAAAATTTTTATTTTACTTCATTTGTAAGTTACAATCTTGACTTTCTTCTTGTTTTTAAAAGCCTCTGCAGCAGCTCACGCTCTGCCGGATCAGTTGCAAACAAAAACATTACTGCGCCGTACACTATGGTATAGAGGAGAATGCCGAGGCCCAATTGTATTATAGATACCGGATCATGCCAAATCATTCCCTTGATGAAACATGCAGCCCCGGTGAGAAGCACTGCCAAACTTATGATGCCAATTGTAGTTTTCCAGAACTTTATCATGTTCAGGCCGACTCTTTTCTGAAAAAACCAGTTCATTATCAATCCACTGGTCAGGAACATCGAAATTCCTGTGGAAAGTGCCGCACCGGTGATTCCGATCCTGCGTGCGAATAACACTGTCGTTATAATGTTCAGTAGTGCACTCAGCAGGTAAATCTTCGCACGAAAACCATACTGTCCTTTGACCTGTAGAATGCATAATCCGAGGTTTTGTGCCAGATCAACAGAGAACGGCAGCATTACAATGATTGCAACCCAATAGGCTGCCTCATAGCCTTCGCCGACCCATACAAGCAGAAATTCACGACCAAAAATGATGAAGCCGGACAAAACCAGCAGTATCACAAAAAATGTAGCCCGTCCAACCCGAATAAACAGATCCGAAACCTTCTGCAATCCATTTTCTTCCTGATACAACACACTGACTCGAGGGTAAAAAACACCTGCGATCTGTGTCCCAAACTGCATATAGATCATGTAGATTTGCGCACCAACAGAGTATACCGCAACAACTGCGGTGCTGAACATTTTGCCCAAAATGACCTGATCTGTTTTCCAGAAAATCTGATCTGCGATACATCCGATCAGGATGGCCGAAGACAAGGTCAAAATTTCTTTTGCCACTTTTGAATTCGGTTTCAGCGTCGGAATCCGGATTTCTAACCTGCACTGAACATACCACCAGCGAAACAGGATGTTGACCAAATTCAAACCTGCAATGACTGCTGTCACAGACATTGCATAAGGGAGCCTCATCACGCAGAGGATCACAAGCAGTGGCTGAACTGTCTGAAGTAAGATCCCGGAAATTTTCAAAAACACAAAGCGTTCCTGCCCTGTGATCACTGTCAGATAGACTGAGCTCAACAGAGTTGCAACCATATTGCAGAACAGCATCCCAAGGATGATGGTGCTCTCCTGGAGTTCCGCCCCCGTAAAGGAACTGGCATAAAAAGCCCGGAAGCCTAAAATTACAACAACTCCAAGCCCTGCCATTCCGGCTGCCATCAGCCGATAGATGCTGCGTGCTGTGGAAAGCGTCTCATCTGCCAGCTGTTTATCCTGTTTTCCAAGTGCATTACAGTAATTGCGCAGGACTCCCGCAGACATACAGGATTCAAATACCGTGACATACGAGAAAAAGGAGCCGACGATCTGATAAAGACCGTATTCACTTTGGCCAAGATACCGCAGGAGGACCGGCACATAGATAACGCTAACTGCAACGCTTAAAACCACTTGAATATATGATAATATTGCGCCTTTTTTTCGTTCGTTCATGATTTCGATACCATGTCTAACGTTCTCTTTATTTTCCGCCCTACTCCGAACAGAAGCCACGATAGAAAATACATCCTATGAGCCAGCAGAAAAATCAATATCTTGGACTTTCGATTCAGATACTGTGCACCTGGACATTTTTTTTTCAAATATCTTTGATAGCAATCCTTCTGCAGAAAGTTCGTCAATTCCAAGCGGAAATCCCGATATTCCGCTAGACGGAAAAAGCTGAAATATGCCCCAAAACTGACAGCTATTCCGTTCAATGCCGAATAAGACGCACCGATTTGTTCCAAATGCCTATATCTATATTGATTTGCAAATGCCTGAAGTTTTTTTTGAAACACTGCATCCCTTTCTTTTATTGCAGGATTCCGCCGCCGGGTAGCAGACTGTGGGTTATTCCGATAATTGTAATAATCATATGGAGAGAATGCGATGGAATAGGCCTCGCTGAATGCATGGCAGTTGAACAGCAAATCCTCCCCCCGGACAAGTTCCCGATCAATTTTCAAGTTTGTCCGACGAAGGAACTCACCACGGTACAGTTTCCAACACATACTGGCGAAGTTTGTCTCCGGAAGGCCATTCTCCGGACGCCTTACGCCACAGGCTGATAAAGCCAGCTCTTCCGTTATAGCACTTTCTAGTTTATGCAACTCCGTCATATTTTCCGGCAAATTCATGTGACAGCCAAAGCATACGATTTCTGCATCCTCAAATTTCGGCTCTAGCACCCGAAGCTTTTTCATCGTATCAGGCTCAATGGTGTCATCCGCATCCACGAACATTATCCATTTCCCACGGGCCAGCTCTATGCCGTGATTTCTGGCTGAACTGCACCCCTGATTTTCCTGCTGGATATACCGGACTCGCACATCTTTGGCCGCCCACTTCCGGGCAGTGTTTCCACTTCCATCTGTTGAGCCGTCATCGATTAAAATAATTTCAATATCCAGTTGTGTATTTCCGCATACAGTTTGAAGACATTCTTCAAAATATTGTCCCGCATTATAAACCGGGATAATGATGCTAATCCATGGGCTTTCATTCATTTCAATAACTCCTCGTTTTATCTCAAAAATGTCAGGAAGTTAATATGCACATTTTCAACAATAGCATTGCCCGATACGGCATTCTTTAAGAACAAGACTTTTTATTTCACCGCATATGTTCCTGAATGAACTTTTCAAACTTTGGAATAAAATAGTGCTGATACAATATTCTTTTGCTCAGGCTTTCACGATACCGATAAATATTGCGGAATGCAGGACTCACTTCTTCTGGACTTGTGGCGCTTTCTTTCATTTCTTCCCGATGTTTTTCTACCCATTGAATGGATTCTTTTGTTAGATTTATTATAAAAACTTTTTTCTGAAAAAAACCTCTCAAGTTGTTCATGCTTAAGCTGGCAAGCATCCACCACCGGAAATTTACAAATGCATTCCGGATTGAATCATTTTCTGCAAGACCAGTTTCTTTAACGGCATTCACAAGTTCTGTATACTGGAGTTCGCTTTGTTCATACATCGATTTCTGATATTTCGTTGTTGCGGCATTTTCGTTCAGATGGTTATAATTGTATCCCCTTTGAGAAATCAAATTAACTCCCGAAACATATCGGAGATACTTTACAAGAAACACAGCATCTTCACCAATAAACAGCTTTTCCGGAAATGCCAGACTGTTTTCTTCAATAATTGCCCGTTCATAGATTTTGCCACATCCTGCGCGAAAATAATTGCCGAGGTCATAGTGGGCAGTTGAGCGTGTAAAAATCGCATTTGCGATTAGCTCCTCCTGACACAGACCTTCCGCTCTCAGCTCCTCTGTCTTCAGAACATTCCGAGGCCAGTAGCATACAAAGCCCCAGATATTGATGCAGTTCTTCTGGTATTTTTTTAATGCCAGTTCAACAATGTCCTCATCCAGCCAGTCATCAGAATCCAAAAACACAACGTATTCTCCGATAGCACTCGAAAGACCCATATTCCTTGCCGCAGAGACTCCGCTATTCTTTTTATGAATTACCCGGACACGAGTATCTTTTGATGCGTATTCTTCGCAGATTTTCCCAGTTTCGTCCGTGGAGCCATCATCTACAAGGATAAGTTCCAGGTTCGGATAAGACTGGTTCAATACACTCCGAATGCATTTGTCTATGAATTTTTCAGCATTGTATGCAGGCACAATAATGCTGACTAGTGATTTTTTCTTTTCCATCTTATTATTTTTTAGCTGACATTTCAACGGATGTCCTTATATTTTGTTTGTGTACAGTTTGAGCAACGCTTTGATATGGATGATATTATTCTGCCCTATCAGCCTTGCAATCCTTCTCTTGAATTTGTTTCCGGATCTTGTCCACGACGCAGCATAATGGTGAATGGAGTATGTATCCTCACACAACAGATTTTCACCACCGTACGGATCAAAATACCGAGGAGGATAAACTGTCACCTCATCCAACTCCGTAATTTCACTGTTGCTCACTTTACCATAAGAGCGGATCACGGCATCGTTCAATGCTGGGCAAGCCAGTTCGCGCACACGCAAAGGAGAAAATGTTAAATTGTCATACGATTTTAACATTTTCAGTAACACCGGATTAGATTTTGTTGCACCAAAACCTAATCCGGTGTTACATAGAAATTCATTTTGCTGAATTCCTATGTAACACCCATGCTCCCGAAGGGAGTCGAGATTTTTTCGAAGCTCCACATCCGTATCCAGATAAATGCCGCCATTATCATACACGACCTTCAGCCGAGCGTAATCCGAAACAAACGCCCAAGCCTTTGCTTTATAGGCTTCCCTTACAAAAGGATGTTGTCCCACATCAAAATTACTTTCATCCCAACGTATGATTTCATAGTCCGGGCACATTTTTCTCCATGAGGCAATGCACTTTTTAACCTCAATCGGGAGTTCCTTCCCGCCAAACCAGCAATAATGAATAATTTTAGGTATCATTGCCTTTTCTCCTATTCTAACTAAAATCAAAAGTACCACTCAAACGGATATGTTGTCTGCCATTCTGGAGTCCGATAGATTGTGATAATGACTCCATACAGCGCAAATAGAATCAATGCCGCAACTGTTACGATCTTTCTATTTTTTTCACGTTTCAGTTTTGAAGCTTGTTCCGAAAATTCCGCAACAGCATAAACAGAAAATATCCCTGAAAATCGCGTTAAAATTGTTGCCTGATTCGCCGCAATCAAAATTACAATATTTACAAGTGCCATGCGATATAGCGACAACTCAACTACGCTCTGCCCTGCTTCCCATTTTTGATTTTTGATCCATCGTGGAACCATCAACATCAGTGCGTAGACAATAATTTTCAGAACAATTGCCAGCCGTGCCTGTCCGTCCATATACGCACCTGCCACGTAATATTGGTATTTAGGAAATATCCTCAATAGAAAGTTTATCATCGGCCACATCAGCAGAACAATTCCAACAGCACAAACTGCCATCAGTCTTTCAAACTTCCACTTCTTTTTCAACGAGTTCACTCGATGCTCTTCAAACCACCAAAGCATCGGCCATGTCAACAAAAAAACATATGCTACAGCATGGAATTGCGCTGCCAGAATCACAAGAACAACAAAGCGAAGCAATTTCTTTTCAATCAGCACATCATATGCAAAGAACAATATTGCCATCGCAAGTGCCTGCCGCTGTATGCTCATCCAGCCATCAATTTCCAGCATCTCAACGATTAGACAGACAAATAATCCCGGTGCTTTACACCACTTATTTAGCCACCGAGCGAGAGACAGATATACAATAGCTCCTTCTGCAATTAGAACACATTGTCGACTTGAAAACAACCTTGTCAGGACATATGTAAATAGCATATATCCCTTCTCGAAGCGGCCATTCGACAGAGCTTGCTTCAATGTCATATTACATACAGCATCAAATAACTCTGTATATGCCTGCGTATCATTACCAATGCTTTCGCTATGAAACATTGTCATTAACGCCAACGGAAGCAACGCCCAAAAGAGGTAAATTATCTTCTTTTTCTGATTCATTGGCCAAAATGCTTTCATAGCATAAGCTATCAAAACTTCATAGCCCACTAAGCCGAGAAATTCTACTGTTGCAAGCACACTTTCCTCCATAATTAACCATTTATCCACCAACAATAGACTTGTTCTAACCGATTTCCGCACCCTATATTAGAGAAGTTGCTTAATTTTAGGCGATCGGCATATTGCTCCCTCTTTACATTTTTTCGTAACGCTATTTCAAGCCGACTTGCCCAAGCCTCCGGCGTATCGTTCAAACTCACATAATCAACAAGATCTGTATATACCATCTCACGCGTAACTGTATCAGATACTACCATCGACAATCCCATCGCCTGTGCTTCAACGCCTGTTACTGGAAGTCCTTCAAAAAAGCTGGGTAGAAAAAATGCATCTATGCCCTGATACAATTCCACCGTATCGTTCCGGCTTCCCAGAAGCTTTATATATTTTGTAAGCTTTTTCTCTTCTATATAAGTTTTCACCCGTTCCTCAAGTGGCCCATTTCCAACCCACCAGTATTCTACACTCGGAACATTTTTTAATAAGCATTTAAAAACGTCAATTGCAAAAAATGGATTTTTTTGCTCTGCCAATCGTCCTACCGTTCCTACTACAAACTTGTCTGTAGCATTCATCTTTTGCCGCACAGATTTACGCATCGTTGGATCAAAGCGGTATTTTTCTGTTTGAATCACATTCGGAATCACCGTAAACCCTTGATCTTCGAACATTGCACGGCCTGCCAGCTGTGAACATGCCGCATAATTTGTCGCCAGCGAACGCAGCACTGGAAGAAAAAAACGATTTCGGAACGCTTTAGCAGGTGTCTCTCCCATTTTTGAATTATGGCTGTGCAAAATCCGTACCGGAACACCTGCCTTTTTTGCGCACCACATCATTGGAATAGAAATATGCAAGGTATTATCATGGACAATATCATACTGACCCTCTGACAAAATTTTATTACAGACTTTAACATGCTCAGGAAGGTTTTTGATACCCGGAAGAAAAAACATTTTTCCACCTGCAACCTCTACCTCAGCATAATAAACAGAGTCGCCCTCTTTGTAAGATGCAATATCCACCTGCACCTCATCATGATTGAGATTACGCAGATAATTCATCACAAAGCTTGCCACACCGTTTGCAACAAAAAGATTAGGAACAAGCATTAACACTTTTATTTTTTTCATACAATTCTCTTATATCTGTAAGAACGAGTCATCCACATTCATGTCAACTTTTCTCATAACTAGATATTTACTTTCCTTTGCTTTCGGCAGGTCGCATGCCTTTAGAATATCAGGACTATTGGCTCCCTCCGGGAAATGCAGATATGTCAAATAATCCGTATTTTCATCTGCATAAGGTGACATCATCACTAATGTTTGAAAGAAAGATTCATCTGGGCACACACTATTCCGATAAAATTCATAATACTCTTTGTGTTCATGCAAATACTCTACAATCCAATCTACCGTTTTCCTGTTCAATGCCCACCATGAACTACCGAAATAAAAATCCACTTCTGGTTGTCTCCGCATAAAAGGTTTCAATGTCCGATTATATCCGCCTGTTAGCTCTACCCAACCTCTTTTTATGGCCTTCTGCCACAGCCTTCTCCCAATCATCCACAGAGGGAAATAGATTTGATTGCGTTTATCCAGATTATTCTGCAAGTGATTCCCGTAATTTTTGCTGTCCCAGTACTGAATAAAGTTTTCACCATCATGGTTCTTGAAGAAATTTACAATTTCATCTGCTGAGTACAGCGGCCAATCCTGCCCGCTGATCAACCAATAGTAATCGTATTTTCCGTGCTGATGTGCTTCTTCCATCATGTTAATCGTTGCAGTTACCTGTGAAATCTGTGCCCATTCAACTGACACACGTTTTTCATCCGGAAGCAAAACGATATTGCTTCTTTTCGTAATTTTATTCGCAAAGTCCGCTTTTTTATCAATGTGGATATAGCAATCAATGTCTTGATGGTTCAGTTTGTCCAACAGCAGATTTATCTGCTTCGGATTCTTATGGCACAAAATCAAAATTGCTATTTTCATGTTTTCCTTACTTTCTCAGTACTTTCTCAAACATAAGCTTTCTCAACCAGTTCGGTGCCAACGCAGACCCGCTCCGAATCACACAGCTCTTTATGTACTGCCATTCTCCAATAAAGTCTTGTTCTTTCATGAATTTAAACAGCCTTGCCTGCGTCTTGGCATACTTCCAACCAGCACGCCGTTTATACATATCCGAACCAGCTCTCATGTGGAGTAGCGGCTCCTGAATGTTGTACCCCTGATATCCGGCCATTAGCATCCGGAGCCAAAGGTAATAGTCCTCCAGCAAATAGAAGTCCTGATAGGAACCAACTGCCTCGACTGCGGATTTCTTATATATCACGCAGGGATGATTAAACGGATTGCGCTTCTTTGCAAATTCTACAATTTCCGCATTCGTCTCCGGTGGCACACGCTTCGCATCGATGGTATTCGGATCAGTAGTAAATTCTTCCACGATGCCGGAGCAAATACTCACTTCTGGATGCTCGTTAAACACAGCAAGCTGTTTCTCACAGCGATCCGGATACGCAATATCATCACTGTCCATTCTGGCAACCAGTTCATTTTTGCAATGTTTGATGCCTTCATTCAGTGCATTGCCAAGTCCACCGTTCTTAGCAAGGCGAACGACATTTAAAGTTATCCCCATCTCTCGCTGCTTTTTGGCAATCACCTTGTCCAGCGCATCATTCAGTGGTCCGTCACATACCAGTATGAAATCATCAGTTGGGAACGTCTGTGATTGAACACTTTCAATTGCTTGCTCGAGGTATTCTGGCTTTTCCTTATAATAAACGGACATCAAGACACTGTAATTCTGCATCATTCTTCTGTCTCCTGTCCCATCGCCGTAGTTGCACCTTCTGCCACACCTTCCGTGCTCTCCGGCATGAACAAAATCTTCACCGTTGCCAGCATGATCTTCAAATCTTCCACAATGCTGGGGTGCGCAATGTACATCAGATCCATCTGCAGCTTATCATACGGTGTCGTGTTATATTTTCCGTACACCTGTGCATAGCCGGTTAGACCTGCCTTGGCCTGCAGCCGCAGAGCAAACTCCGGCATTTCTTCGCAGTACTGGGCTGCGATTTCAGGCCGCTCCGGACGAGGGCCTACAATAGACAGATCACCTTTTAGAATATTCAGTAACTGAGGCAACTCATCCAAACGGCAGGCACGGATAATATGGCCCACCTTGGTAATACGGTCATCTTTATCACCGGTGGAAAGACGCGCCACACCATCTTTTTCGGCATCCACACGCATCGAGCGGAACTTCAGAATCTCAAACTGCTTACCATCTTTGGTCAGACGAACCTGCTTATAGAACGCGGGGCCACCATCGGATTTCACCGCAATGGCTGTCGCCTCTTTCCTCCGGTGCATTTGCAAGAATATTCTCTCTGTCATCACCGTTTACAACAACGTCTTCTCTAAATACATTGTTTACAGGGAATATGTGGCTCATCGGCTCCACATTACTTGTATCTAACTGATTTAACATATCAATATAATCAAGCATTCTGCCCATATCACTTTTTGCTTTTTCTTTCTCATCATCTGAAAGTTCAAGCTTTGCTAAAATTCCGACATATTCAATCGTTGCATCATCAATATGATTTGCCATAAGTCTTCCTCCTGTTAAATTGCCTATAGAGTTAATGTTACCATAATTTTTATCTTTTTAAAATATAAAAATGAACAAAAGTCTGCCGTTTTTTCTTAAAAATGACAGACTTTTGCTTACTTTTTTTAAAAATTTAATCCATTCAGGATCTGATTTATAAAATCTTCTATGTGAGTGAATGCCTCTGGTACAAGATCTGCTAAAAATGACAACAGATAAAGAATAAAGACAATCACCGCCCACTTTCCTTTTTTTGATCTCTTCTTTTCTTTTTTATTTTTATAGGTTGATGTTTTCCTCTGTGTCTTCATTGACTGCGTCTTTGTATTCTTGATATTTTTAAAATCTGGATGTCGTTTTTCATCATGAATATATTTTGGCTGAGAAGTCTTTTTGTCAGTCGTTAATATATCCCAATGGCCATCTTTTAATATTCTTGACCGGCCTAAGCGATTAAAATCATAACCACACATTGGACAGACACCATTTCTTAACTTTTCTTCACAGATTGGACATTTCTCGTATTTCATAGGCCCTGCTTTCTTACTGATTCGTTTTTATCTTATGGAAATGGTATCATATAATCTTAGTGTTTTCAAGAATTGCTCGACTTTATCTGTTATATATCAACAAAAAAATATGGCAGATTTCTCCACCATATCTTTTCTAAATTAAATTAATTTCCACATTTTCTGGAAATGCACGAAGGGTCATTGTATCTTTTCCATCATTTAGATAAATTTCAATAAATGTATTATCATAATATATCTCAATGTTTTTGAGTTCTTCTGACATTGAAACTTCTCTTTGAATTCCGTATTCTGTACTAAACTGATGCTTAAGTGTACTTCGGTCTGCAACTATATGTCCTGCTGCCCAGTCAATCTTAATACTTAGATGATCTTCTTGATCTCCGATCTGAATTTCTGAGATCTGTTTATCTGTCAGATTGATATACCATGTATCTTCTTCTGGTTTAATTCTTTTACTGTCTATATCAAGATGTGCATATTCATTCTTAATATTTTCTGGCACTTCCTGGCATAACTTTCCTTCTTTGATCGTTAAGAACCTTGGCATTGTCAGACTATGGATCCACATATCTTCTTTTGCATATGGGAGTTCCTGTGCCCCACACCCAAGCCACGCAAACATCATTGGTTGTCTGTCTTTTCCATAGAATCGCGAAGCGCATTTTCTTACGATTGCCGACATGTCCTTCAACATCAGGT
>ERZ791741.630-NODE-630-length-32186-cov-9.526999_pt1 | contig 32186 bp, 29 predicted proteins | sample MGYA00510040_ERZ791741 | MGnify/ENA primary metagenome ERZ791741 (study PRJEB30046, sample SAMN00791960) | human gut metagenome | study: EMG produced TPA metagenomics assembly of the A metagenome-wide association study of gut microbiota in type 2... | reverse complement strand
GCAGCTGCCGGAGCGGTGCTTAAGCCGCAAGGCGGGAATTGTGCGGTGTTGCCTTTACATATCCGGCATAACCATCACAGCGCCGTAATTGCGCACGCTCAGCACATGGCAGCTGCCCGCGCCAAACACAGCGTCAATGGCGTTCTTGTAGGTTTCCAGCAGTGCCAGCGGAACAAATGCCTGGATGGTACCGGCAAAGCCGCCGCCCTGCAAACGCCATGCGCCGCGGCCGTTCAGCACCTTCTGGCTGATGGCCAATGCCAAAGGCACGCCCTGCTCCTGCGGGTTCTTGATGCTGTAGGCGTTCTGGTTGAACTCAAAGCTGGAATGGCCGCCCTCAATGATCAGCTGCAGGAAGCGGTCAAAGTCATCTGCCTTGATGGCTTCATAGATTTCCCCGGCGCGGCGGCTGTCATTATAAAAATGGATGGCACGCACCACGGCGCGGTCGCCGGTCACTTTGCGCACTTCGGGGATGGCTTTCAGGAAGGTTTCCTCGTCCACATCGCGCAGAACCTTTTTGCCAAAGAATTCGGCAACGCTCTCCATCTCGCGGCGCACAGCGGCATAATCATCGGTCAGGTCAGCGTGGCTGCCCTTGGTATCGCTGATGCAGAGTGCAAAGCCCTTGGCTGCCAGATCAAACGGAACTTCGCGCACGACCGGATGGCCCACTTCCTTAAAGTCGATGGTGATGACCTTTCCCACGGCGCAGGCGGTCTGGTCCATCAGGCCGCAGGGCTTGCCAAAGAAAACATTCTCAGCATACTGGCTGATCATGGCGTTTTTGACCTGGTCGAAACGCTTCATGTCATTATCGTTGTACTCGCCGCGGAAGATAGCACCCATGCACACCTCAAAGGCAGCCGAGCTGGACAAACCGGAACCGCCCAGAACGTCAGAGGTGGTGTAGCAGTCAAAGCCGCCCACCTTGCCGCCGTCTTTCACAATGCCGGCAGCCACGCCGCGGATCAGGCTGGCGCTGTGCTCTGCTTCAACGGGCTGCGGGGTCAGGTCGCGCAGATTCACATCGTCGATCTTACCAAAGCCGTGGGAAATCACGCGTACAACGTTCTCGTCATTCTTGGCAACCACAGCAATGATATCCAGGTTTACGGCAGCTGCAATCACCACGCCGTTGTTATGGTCGGTATGGTTACCGCCGATCTCGGTGCGGCCGGGTGCCGAGTACAAACACACTGTGCGGCCCGTGCCAAAGTTTTCTTCAAAATGGTCGATCATATCCACATAACGGACACGCTGGGCTGCCACAGTAGCAGTGTCTGCCCCATACAGTTTGGCAAAAGCCTGGTCGTAACCGCCGTTCAAGATATTTTGTTTCAGTTCCGCACTCGTTGCCATCGTTCATACACCTTTCTTCGTTTGGCTGTCCCTTGTAAAATATGCACAAAAACCGCGCGTTCTTTTTAGCTATGCAGCGCATTTTAGGCCAGTATCACGGCTTCTTGTACTCAGTATAACAAATTTTAGCAGGATGTAAACATCTTTTTTCAACGCGATTATGGACTTTTGATGAATCTTCTGATATAATGGTAAAAAATATGCTCCATCCTGTTCCGGCCTGCTGCGGTGGGCCCTGTTTTGGGAGCAGAATGGCGAACCACAACCAGATTTTGCAAGAGTGAGGGATTTGGTATGCCGACCATCGCAAAGCAATCTTATAAGCAGAGCTATACCGATAATGTAGAGCTTTCCATTTTTAATTGTGGCCACGAATACTGCCAGCCGGGCCACACCTGGGGCCCCGGTGTGCGTGACCATTACCTGATCCATCTTGTTGTTGCGGGCAAAGGTGTGTATCAGGTCAACGGCGCTGCCTATAATTTGCAGGAGGGTGATCTCTTCCTCGCCAAACCCAACCAGCTCATCACCTATGCGGCAGATGAAACCGACCCGTGGGAATATTACTGGGTCGGCTTTAACGGTGCCTGCGCCAACAAGCTGGTGCAGCAGACCCCGTTCAGCGATGTGCAGCCCGTGCACCACTGCAAAGACCCCCAAAGCACCCGTGAAACCATTTATAATATCTACCTGGCCCGCGGCCCGGAACCGCAGTGCGAAGCCCTGATGACCGGCTACCTGTACCTGTTCATGGCCCAGCTGATGAAGGAAGCGCGCGAAGCCATGCCCAACACGCCGTCTTCCAGCAGCCAGTATGTGCTGGCCGCTATCAAGTATATTCAGTTCAATTATTCCCATGATATTTCGGTAGATGACATCGCCAAGGCGGTTGGGGTCAGCCGCAGCCATCTGTACCGCGTGTTCATGTCCAATGTAGGCCAAAGCCCGATTGACTATTTAACGGGCTACCGCATCAGCGAAGCGTGTTCCCTGCTGAAAAACACCGGGCTTTCCATCGCCGAAATCGCGGTCTCCGTGGGCTTTTTTGACCAGTTCTATTTTTCCCGCGTGTTCAAAAAAGTCAAAGGCGTTCCCCCCAGCAAGTACCTTGCCGCGCTGGAAAAAGACCCGCAGCTGGGGCTGGTATAAGCCATTTTCACACAATGTCCCACCATACGGCAGCACCTTGCTTTTTGGTGCTGCCGCTCAGTTTTTACCGGCAGACTGATATATTTGCCATAACATTAGAGCAAACGGAGTAAACCATGTCTTTGAAGAAAAATCAGATTTTTGAAACCACGGTCGAAAGCCTTTCCAGCGATGGCAGCGGCATTGCCCATGTGGAAGGGCAGGCCGTTTTTGTGCCCGGCGCGGCACCGGGGGATGTGATCCGCTGCCGCATTGTAAAGGCATTGAAAAGCTATGCTTTCGGCCGCATTGACGCGATTTTAGCCCCCGGCCCCGGCCGCGTTGCGCCGGATTGTGCCGTGTGCACTCCCTGCGGCGGCTGTGGCCTGCGCCATTTGAGCTATGCTACGGAATGCGAGGCGAAAACCGGCTTTGTGCGGGATGCTTTTGCCCGCCTTGGCGGCTTTGATGTAAGCAGCTTTGAGTTTTCGCCCGTTCTCGCCCTGACGGACCACACCGCACACTACCGCAATAAGGTCCAGCTGCCCGTTGGGCTGGATGCCGATGGCCATGTCGTGACCGGTTTTTACGCCGGGCGCACCCACCGTATCGTCCCCTGCCCCGATTGCAAATTGCAGCCAGAGTGGATGAACGCCCTGGCCCGCCGGGCTTGTGCGTTACTGGAAGCCAACGGCATTGCCCCCTATGACGAGGAAACCGGCAAGGGCCGCGTGCGCCATTTGTATATGCGCCAGGGCTGGCACAGCGGTCAGCGCCTGCTGTGCTTTGTGGTAAACGGCAACGGCCTGCCCAACGAAGCCGAGATCTGCCGCACCTTGCAGCAGGAGTTCCAGCTGACCACCGTGCTGATCAACCGCAATACCGCCCGCACCAACGTGATTTTAGGGCGGGATACCCGCACCGTGCTTGGCCCCGGCGTGATTGAGGATACTTTGGCCGGAGTGCCCATCCAGATGGGTGTGCACGAGTTTTATCAGGTCAACACCCCCGCTGCCGAGCTGCTGTACGCCAAGGCGAAAGAGTTTGCCCGGCTGCAGCCGGATGACTTTTTGCTGGACCTTTACTGCGGTATGGGCACCATTGGCCTTTCGATGAAGCCGCACTGCCGCCGCCTGGTCGGCGTTGAGGTTGTGCCGCAGGCAGTGGAAGGTGCCAAAACCGTTGCTGCGCATCTTGGCCTGCCCCCGGAGGAAGCCGATTTTTACTGCATGGACGCCGGCGAAGCCGCGACCCGCCTTGCCAGCGAGGGTGCCCACCCCGATGTGATCGTGGTGGACCCGCCGCGCAAAGGCTGCGATAACGCCACCCTGACTGCCATTGTCCAGATGGCCCCACGCACCCTCGTCATGGTCAGCTGCAACCCCTCCACCGCCGCCCGCGATGCTAAGTTCCTGTGTGAACAAGGGTATACGCTGGAAAAGGTTCAGCCCGTGGATTTGTTCCCAAGGACAAAGCATGTGGAGACGGTATGCTTATTGTCCAAACTTCAAAGTAAGGAACATATCGAGATCGAAGTGAAGATGGACGAGTTGGATTTGACTGCTGCGGAGAAAAAGGCAACCTATGAGGAAATCAAGACATATGTTCTGGAGCATACCGGATTGAAGGTCAGCAGTCTGTATATCGCACAGGTAAAGCAGAAATGCGGTATTATTGAACGTGAGAATTATAATAAACCGAAGTCGGAGAATGCCAAACAGCTCCAATGCCCACCGGAGAAGGAAAAGGCGATCAAGGAGGCATTGCATCACTTTGGTATGATTTTGTAGATGCTTTTTGAAAGAAGTTGCAGATGGCGGTCGGCACCAAATGATCCCTCGCTATCAAGCTGTCTAAAGGTGAAACTGTCAGTATGAGAATGCTAATGAACGTGCGTAAAACACTGAACTGCGATATTGGGAATATCCGAAAGCTGATTTCTTTCCAAGAAGGCATCGTTGAATAAGAGGTGGATGGTATGTCGGCAAAAAAGAAAAACATAATTAGCAAGGCTAGCCCTCACACAATAAAAAAATTTGAGCTGATAGAGGAGTACATCAAATCGTGGGCACAGAAGTTGCTGCTGACTGAGTCTTGCAATGGGCTGATCTTTATAGACTGTATGTGCAACAGTGGTGTATACACCGACGATGCCGGGCGATTGGTGAAAGGTACAGCAGTACGCGTCTCAGAAGCACTTAGGGAAGCATCAAGGACCTATACGGAGAAAAATATACACATTTACTTGAATGACAAGGATAAAGCGCGCGTAGATGAGCTAAAAAAGCATCTTCCACAGGATGAGCGCAATTTTAAGATTGTCACCTCTTGTGGTGATGCGCACGAGCTACTCCGAACTATCGGACCACAGTTATATGGAACTGGGCACCTGCATTATTTCCTGCTCTACGATCCGTATGATGCGACTATTGACTGGGAAGCGCTTCTGCCGTTTTTTCGTAACTGGGGTGAAGTTATGATTAATCACATGGTTTCAGATCCGGTGCGGGCGATCACAAGCGCCAAGAAGAAGACGACAAAGGCAAAGTATGAGAACACTTATCTGGAAGACTTTGAGAAACTGGTGCCTTACGGAAGTGACAAGAAGGCCTATGAGGCTAGAGTGGAAGAAATCATAAATTCACTGAAAGGAGCTCGCAGGTACTACGTATCGGCATTTCCGTTCTATAACACGCAGAACTCGCTCGTCTACAATTTGATTCATTGCACGAGCAACAAGGAGGGCTTTAAGCTCTATAAGAAGAGTGCTTGGAAGGTATTTGGCGCGCAGTCCTCTACCAAGCACTCGGTTGAGAACAGGCAGTTGTCATTTAACCTTTTCGGTGAGATTGCTGAAGAGGAAGATGAAAGCTGCTTGCATGTTATCGATATAGCGAAATACCTGCAGCGCAGCTTTAGAGGCCGAAAGCAGGTGCCGCTGGATGAGATGTGGGAACTTTTGGATAACCACCCGATTTTCCCGTCAGAGGGATTTCGTAATAAGGTAAAGAGCGATCTTACCGATTTCTTTGGCGCGAAGATTGAGCAGATTGTGAATCCTGATACAGGAAAGAAGGAAATGGTGATCTCTTTCTCTTCTTGAGATTGAGTTTCAAATAGATGAGGTGATTGGAATTTATGGCAACGTCGCAGAAATTTGGTGGCAATTGGACTGAGGAGAAGTTGAATATCTTCACCAGCTACCTGGACGCATACCTGATTGCACTGCAAAATCAGAGGTTTAAGAAGATTTATATAGATGCCTTTGCTGGAACCGGTGAGATCGAGACCAGTGACGGCGGGCAGTTTCTTGTGGGCTCTGCTAAGCGTGCACTGGAGTCTGAAAAGAAGTTCGATCATTACTATTTCATAGAAGCGGACTCTCAGAAGGCAGGAGAACTTCAGAATATGGTAAACTCCGTGTTTCCGCAGATGAGGGGAATTGTTACAATTTACTGCGGCGATGCGAATGATAAGCTCGCGGAGATTATTAGCAACGTAGACTGGAGATATAACAGAGGATTGCTGTTCTTAGATCCATATGCGACGCAGGTAAATTGGGCTACGCTTGAAAATGTAGCACAGACGAAATCGATAGACGTATGGTACCTGTTTCCGTTCTCTGCACTTGAACGTATGCTGCCGAAAAACGGAAAGTACGATAAATGGGAGGATTGCATAGATCGATTGCTTGGAGATGCCGGATGGAGGAAGGAATTCTATAAGAAAGATCCCCAGATGACGCTTTTTGACTTGTTCCCGGAGCCCGGACAGAGCGATGGCGAACGGATGGTTAAGGACGCAAATCCAGATCACATAAAGGAGTATATCCTCTCTCGGCTTGGGACAATCTTTCCATGTGTGTCAAAGCATGCACGGATTTTCAGGAACAGCAGGAACTCGCCGATGTTCCTATTCTGCTTTGCCATTGCGAGTGAGAGTCCGAAAGCGCAGGGACTTGCACTGCGGATGGCAGACTACATATTAAAGAACAAGTAGGCGGAGGATGAAAGCACCTTGAAGACGATAAAACGAAAATCCATGCTTTATCAAACAGGGGTAGAGTATGGTGACTACACAATGAATCACGTGCAGGGGTGTGCACATGGGTGCAAATATCCATGTTATGCATTCCTGATGAAGAAGCGATTCGGGCAAATTAAGGATTACGAGAGCTGGCTTGAGCCAGTGCTTGTATCAAACACGCTTGAATTGCTGGATAAAGAGATACCGAGGCTCAGAGATAAGATTCAGTCTGTGCAGCTTTGCTTTACCACAGATCCGTTCATGGAAGGATATCCAGAGGTGTCCCAGATGAGCATTGCGGCTATCCGAAAACTGAACGAGGCCGGTATCAAATGCACTACATTGACGAAGGGATTGCTTCCCATAGAATTGGCGGAACTTTCTCCGGAAAATGAATATGGGATCACGTTGATAACGCTGGATGAAGCATACCGGGAACAGATGGAACCGGGAGCTGTTCCCTGTGCAGACCGACTGGCAGCGTTGAGAGCACTTCACGATGCTGGTTGCAAGACGTGGGTAAGCATGGAGCCGTATCCAACACCGAACATGGTTGAGCAGGATCTGCACGAACTACTTGAGGTGGTATCTTTTACAGATCGGATCATTTTCGGGAGAACGAACTATAGTAAGGTAGCAAATGCCTACGAAGGGCATAAGCATTTTTACAATGAGTGTGCGGCAGAGGTAGTTTCCTTCTGTCAGGAGCACGGCATTGACTATCACATAAAGGAAAAGACGATCACAGAAGAATGAGGTGGAAACAGTGGCGTTATTACAAGACTTGATCCGGCAGATCAACGATCCAACACTCAGGGATAGGATTTTGCAGGAAACAGATAAACTAATGAAACAAAAAAAGTTCGGGCTTGTGTTTGAAGAGCATCTGCCGGAATGCACGCCGCTTTATGATGTTCCAATCCGTGTCGGTTCAAAAGTGGCGTTAAAGACAGGCTATGTCAGCGATATTTATATGGTCATAAAGCTCGATGGGAACGAAGCTCTCTGCGACCGAAGAGAGACGCATGAGAAAGTAACTTTCCAGCTGGATGAGATTGTCGCTATTGCAGAATTTGGCGAGCCGATCTATCCCACACTAAAACCGCTGGATGCCGTTCAGAACGCTCCAGATAGCGACCTTTGGCATACGCTGATTGAGGCGGACAACTACCACGCGCTCCAGCTGCTGGAATACCTGTACGCAGAGAAGGTGGACTGCATCTACATCGATCCACCATACAACACAGGCGCAAAAGACTGGAAGTACAATAACGATTATGTTGACAGCTCCGATGCATACCGTCACAGTAAGTGGCTCTCTATGATGGAGAAGCGTCTTAAGATTGCTAAGAAACTGCTGAATCCCAAAGACTCTGTTATGATCGTAACCATAGATGAAAAAGAATATCTTCATCTTGGCTGTCTTCTTGAGGAGATTTTTTCTGGAGAAACGATGCAAATGGTTAGTATAACCATTAATCCCTCTGGAGCAAAGCGAGATAATCTATTTTCACGCTCTGATGAATATGCGTATATTATTCTCTTTGGTAACGCACAAGTGATACACCCGAAGGGAAATGGCAATGAACGAGAAGTAAGATGGTGGTATTTACGCAGAACGGATTATGCCTCTAGAAGAGGGACTGTTAAAGGAGGTGTGGCACAATTTTATCCAATATATGTTGATGATAAGACAATGAAGATCGTTGCTATAGGAGAGTCGTTGAAACCAGAGCAATCAAGATTTGATGTCCCAGCTATTGAAGGTGCTACTCCTGTATTCCCCGTTAGAGACGATGGCGTTGAAATGAACTGGGGAATGACAAGGGACTCTTTACAGAAACTTTGCAAGGAAGGAGTTGTAAGAATTTCTCCAGGAAGCAAAAACCAACCATATGTGTTTAGATATTTAAGTGCTAATTATGTTGATAAAATTAAAAGCGGTCGATGGGCCGTACGAGGTCTACGCGAGGATGGAACAAAAATAGTTGTCGAAACAGAAGGTAAGGTTACAAGAACGACAACCGTATGGCAAAACAAAAGTTATGATGCGGGACAATACGGAACATCTGTACTTGGCGATATAATAGGAAGCGGTAAATTCACTTTCCCAAAATCGGTGTATGCTGTAATGGATACACTCAAGTATTTTATTGCAAATAAGAAAAATGCTCTTGTTGTTGATTTTTTCGCAGGATCTGGTACAACCATGCATGCTGTCAATCTGTTAAATTCGATAGACAATGGTCATCGTCGGTGTATTATGGTAACCAACAATGAAGTTTCAGCGGATGAAGCAAAAGCGTTAGATGAAAAAGGATATAGGCCGGGAGATAAGGAGTGGGATAGACGCGGTATTGCTAGGTATGTCACATGGCCTCGAACGGTTTGTTCCATTAAGGGATGCAATATTGATGGCAAACCTCTCGATGGGAACTATGGATGTAACGTAGAACAATATACCGAAATTGACGGGGAAACCATTAATCCCGAAACTGGAAAAAAGATTCGAGGAAAAGTATATAAAAAAGAAAAAGAACCTGCTTATCCTGAATTAGCGGATTTGAAGATGTCTGATGGATTCAAAACCAATGCTGTGTTCTTCAAACTGAGCTTCCTCGACAAAACCTCCGTTGCTCTCGGCAGGCAGTTCCGTGAACTGCTTCCGGTGCTCTGGATGAAGGGCGGAGCCATTGGTAAGTGCCCAGCTCTTGAAAATGATGATCTCCCGAATATGCTGATCTTGCCGCAAAACAAAATGGCTGTTCTGGTAGATGAAATATATTATTCAGAGTTCGATGCCGAATTGAGCCAGCATCCAGAAATCCAGGCAATCTTCATTATAACGGATTCAGAGACAGCATACCGGTCGATGATCCGTACCTATGATGGCAAAGACTGCTATCAGCTTTACAGAGACTATCTGGATAATTTCAGAATCAATACGGGGAGGTAACCATGAGAGTAGAATTATTCCCTTTTCAGAAAAGAGCGCTTGCTGATATCCGTATGAAGACTGCGGAGGCAATGGGTAGCTACCACAGAACACATGCGCCGCAGGTGGTTTCCTTTACTGCTCCAACCGGAGCCGGAAAGACCATCATTATGTCCGCGCTGATTGAGGCTATTCTTTTCGGTGATGAACAGTATATGGAGCAGCAGGATGCAATCATCGTCTGGCTTTCGGATTCGCCTCAGCTGAACGAGCAGTCAAAGCAAAAGATCGACTCCAAGGCTGATAAGATCAAGTTGTCGCAGTGCGTTACAGTTTCCGAGGAATCCTTTGATAAAGAGGTATTTGAGGACGGTCATGTTTATTTTCTGAATACGCAGAAGCTGTCGGTCACCTCCAAGCTAACGAAAAATGGCGATGGAAGGACTTATACAATTTGGCAGACGCTTGCAAATACTGTTCGGGAAAAGAGCGACAGGCTGTACTTTATCATAGATGAAGCACACCGCGGCATGCAGGGACGTGAGGCCAGCAAGGCCACGACAATCATGCAGAAATTTATCAAGGGTAGCGATGAGGATCATATTCCGCCGATGCCAGTGGTGATTGGTATGTCTGCGACGACTCAACGGTTCAATGCTCTGGTCGAGGGCACATCCTCAACCATACATAAGTCCATTGTCACAGCGGATGAAGTGCGGACGTCCGGACTTTTGAAAGACCGCATTGTCATCACTTACCCAGAGGCCGGTGCGGTCAACAACGATATGGCTATCCTGCAGGCGGCAGCAGACGACTGGAAGGAAAAGTGGGAACATTGGACGCAGTATTGTTTTGAGCAGCATTACGCCTATGTGAATCCAATTCTGATCATCCAGGTGCTAAATGGAACCGGGGGCAAGCTGACCGATACCAATCTGGATGATTGCATCGCAAAGATCGAGGAGCGGACAGGATTCAAGCTGGAAAACGGTCAGGTAGTCCACACCTTCGGAGGAACAACTGCCTCCCTTACGGTAAACGGGTTTGAAGTACGTTATGAGGAACCTTCTCGTATCGCAGATGACCGAAATATCCGTGTTGTGTTCTTTAAAGAAAATCTGTCTACAGGATGGGATTGCCCAAGGGCAGAGACCATGATGTCCTTCAAACACGCGAATGACGCTACCTATATTGCCCAACTCCTTGGACGCATGGTCAGAACTCCGATGCAGATGCATATTCAGGTCGATGATGTCCTGAATGATGTGCATCTGTTTTTACCGTATTTTAACGAGGAAACGGTCAAAGATGTCGTGGAGGCATTGCAGAGCACTGAGGGTGGAGATATTCCGACAGACATATATGGCGAGTCACTATCTGGAAAACGCTTCGAGACACTAACTGTTAAACCGAAGAAGAAAATGCAAATGTCAATTCCGGGACAGATGACTTTGGAGGTGTTTGCAAATCAAGGTACCGAGGCGCCAGCTTTGGTATCCATAACGGATACACAGGGTGCACCTACTCCGGTACAGCAGCAGACACAGATCCCGGATGTAGCAGAAGTGACACCCGCACAGCCTACAAATGCCTTCCAGCAAATGAGCGCCGATAGCACACAGACCGTTCAGACGGATGTTAAACCGACAGCAGATGCTCAGCCGAGCGCAGTTACTGCACCCGAAACTATGGCTCCAGATAGCCAGCAGGAAGAAGTAGAGGATTTATTTGACCGTGAAGCGGTTATGAAATTTATCAATGATGCCGGCCTGCTTTCTTATAATGTCAGAGCGCTCCGGATTAACGATTACCTCAAATCGCTATATCGGATGGCACACCTGCTTAGTATGTCCAAGCTGCACCGTGAGGCAATCAGAGAGGTGCAGGATGAGATTGTCCAGATGATTCGTGATTATGTGGAAAATCTGAAAGCTAAGGGCAAGTACGATGACCTCGTGCAGCAGGTGAAACAATTCAAGCTTGCCACGCAGATTTTTGATGTGTTCGGCGAGACTGTGGACAACTATTCTGTTCATGATATGTTTACGACGACCGATACAGACATTGAACGCCAGTTCCAGATTGCCGATGTGAAGTTGGGACGCGAAGGCATCGGTATGGCATACGGCAAAAAGTATGGCAACTTCAGCGACCTCACGGCTTTTAAAGTAGACGTCATCCTTTTTGTTGCTGACGAGGACTGCATGAACAGACTTCATGCCTATGCGGAAAATCGGTTCCACGAACTAAATGATAATTATCGCAGATATATTGCCACTATCGACTCAGAGAAAATCCGCAGAGATTACGACAGCATCGTCTCTGACGGTGATGTGGTCAGCAAGCATAACTTCCGTCTTCCGGAGACAATACAGGTTCCGCATGAGGCCGGTGGCAAAGAATACCGTGATCACTTGTTCGTTAGTGATGCCACAGGAACAGCAAAACTGAAGCTAAACGGCTGGGAGGCTGATCTTATTGCAGAGGAAGAAAAGCGACAGGATTTTGTCTGCTGGATTCGCAATCCTTCCAGAGCGTCATGGGCACTGTGCATTCCATATGAAATCAACGGAGAGATTAAACCGACTTATCCCGATTTTATCATAGTGCGCGAAGATGAGCATCTTGGCTATGTGATTGATATCCTTGAGCCACACAGCGCAGACTTTAAGGACAATCTTGGAAAAGCTAAAGGTTTTGCAGAATACGCAAGGCAGAATCCGGGTGTCGGTAGAATCCAGCTCATCCGTATGGGTAAGGATGCAGCGGGAAGAACTCAGTTCAGACGAATGGATATGTATAAAACCGCAATCCGTGAAAAGGTTTCTCGTGCGATAAACACAGATGAGCTAGACCATATCTTCGATACAGATGGTGTCATTGAGTAAGAATCAAAATATCTAGGCGTCTTCACAACTTCTGCAACTTTGATACTTTTGTGGTGAAGCTAGGTAATAACCAAACGAAACCTTCCGCAGATTTCATCCAATGTGAAGATGAATGCTGCGGAAGGTTATGTTTTAGGAGGCTATGAATGTGCAAGTTGTGATAGTTGTATCTTCATAGGTGACTAAAACGAGGGGTGTCCAGAGGGGCGCAGCTCCTTGGCGCTGGGTTTCCAATAGGGGCGAGAAGCATCCCTGTTGGCACACGATTTTCCGCAGGAAAGTCTAGTGTGTTATACCTTTGCTTCCGGCTGACGCAGGAAAGGGGCTGGCTTCGCCATCTGCTGTACGGGCAGATAGCGGTTGGCGGACACTTTTCTGCGTCAGTAGGACAGGAGGATTTTGTGACACCAAGGTGACACAAATGCAGGATTTTTGAAAAGCAAAATCCGACTGGACGGAGAAGGAAGCAGAGGTATATACAGCCCTCGTCCCGCCGCAGCGACACACTAAAACCACCACGGAAGCTCCAGCCAAAGGTTGTCCATCGCAGTATCTTTCAATGTCTTTGCGCGACTCTTCCGCAGATTGAAATGAATTGCGCTGCCAATCATCGTATGCTCCACATCGTCCGTAAAGCCATAGCGGTACAGCAGATAGGCTTGCTCACGCTCGGAAAGTCTGCCCAGACCCTCGTACAGCTCTCGCATGGTTTCTTTGTCCACATAAATCTGTTCCGGAGATTTGACGGTCGGATCAGCAATGGCTTCGATGCGCAGCAGCCGTTCTTCGCCGGGAAGAATCTCATCCAACCGGATTTTCTGCAAGGCAAGTCCATCTGTGTTGCTGGTCATTTTTTGCTCATATTGAGAGAAAACATCCCGTATCAGGTCGGTCATGGCGTTGCGGATGAACGGTGCGGCATAGGCCAGAAACTTAATACCCTTGCTGCTGTCAAAGAGAGGGATGGCGGTCAGCAGACCGAGGCAGCCTTCCTGTTCCAGATCGCTGGTTTCTGTACTGAGATTGCTCTCTGCCAGATTGGATTTCAAATAAATCTCATTGGCGGTTTTGCGGATGAAACCCAGATTGTTTTTCAGAAGAAGGTCACGAGCCTCTGTGTCCCCTTTCTGCGCCAGCGCACAAAGCTGCTCATTATCCTGTTTCTTCATCATCCTTCTCCTGTGATGGGGCTTGCTCTAAGGTGGTCTGGAAAAAGCCTGTCAACGCCTGTCCAAGCGTATTAAGTGCATCCCGATTGACACCATCCAAGCCAGCCACACTGCCGATAATCAGATCAGATACCTGCTCCGGTGTAATGGTTGGATTTGTCATATCCTGTCCCTTTGCAACCTCTGTAAACATTTTTTTGGTTTGCTCTGCGGTCATCGACTGAATGGCAGCAAAGTCATTGCCGATTTCCTTTTTCACTTCCTTGACCGCCAGCATAAACTGATTTTCAATGGTGACAAGGTCAGCTTGATAAACCGATGTTCTCAGATGTGCGATGTCCCGTGCGGCTTGTTCGCCAGCTTCTGTTTTTACCGTTTTCCGTGTCAGGCTGCTGATGGTTGTATATAACTGATTCTGCACGGCATACCCGGCGGCAACCGTATCGTTGAAATACTGCTCTAATATGTAGGTCAGATCAAGAAAGCGGGGACTTTCCAGCAGATAATTGACCACCTGAGCGTTTGCTTTTCCGGCATAGAGGTTTCTTGCCGCCTGTGCAGATAAGCCAAGCTCGTCAATGGCATAATTCTTTTTATCAGGGACATTGGTTATGCCTAAAAGAAAGTCAGTGGAGACATTAAAAGCTCTGGCAATACGGATGATATTCTCGTCTCCGAGCTTGTCCGTCTTTCCGGTCAGAAACCGGCTGAGCAAACTGTCACCGCAGCCAATTTTCAGCGCAAGGTCTGTCTGAGATACCTTGTGGTATTTCATCAGATCGGCAATCCGCTCCCGGACAGTGCCGGGTAAAAAGGTGTTCGCCATCGCTTATGTCCTCCTTTCCTCTGTCGGCTTTTTGATATACTTCCCGCTTCGGATTCTGGCGTCGGCAGGCTTTTCCGCATTCTCCGGGATAATCCAGCGGCTTCCGGCCCGCTGTGCGCCGGTGATGCGCCCCTCATTACAGAGAATGCTCACACGCCTGTGTGATATACCCCATTTCTCTGCTGCTTCAAAGGTTGACAGGTATTTCATGCGAGTTCGACCTTCCTCCCCAAAACTAACTTTATTATATTCAATAAGTGGAATAATATCAAGGCATATCCTGTGAACAATCGCCGTCCTGCGATTTTTGCATTTTTGCAAAAATTCAGGGCGGCTTTTTCTTTTTTTGCGGAAATGCCGGATTTTCCGGCTCATCCCGTTTTTCTCCGTATATTCAGGTGACAAGAGGAAATTGTCAAAAAAATTACGGAGGTATTTTGTATGAATCTGTTTGAAAGCGTCAAGGCAGCGGCCACGGTGAGACAAGCTGCCGAACACTACGGCTTGAAAATCGGGCAAGGCAACATGGTCTGCTGCCCCTTCCACGCCGACCGCACGCCCAGCATGAAGCTGAATGAGGATTATTTCTACTGCTTCGGCTGCGGGACAAGCGGCAATGTGATCGACCTTGTGGCAAAGCTGTTCAACCTGAGCAGCTATGACGCAGCGAAAAAGCTGGCGTATGACTTTGGGATCGACCCGGACAAGCCCCCGGCAGCGGCAGCGCTGCGGAAGCCGAAATATCCGCTGGCAAAGGCGTTCCAGAGAGAGGAACTGCATTGTCAGCGGGTATTGTGCGATTATCTGCATCTTTTGGAGCGCTGGAAGGTGCAGTGCGCACCCAAAACGCCGGAGGATACCATTGATGACTGCTTTGTGGAAGCCTGCCAGATGCTCGATTATATCGAGGATCTGGCAGATATTTTAACCTTTGCGGAGCTGGAGGTTCGTGTGAAAACCGTGGATATGCTTCAAAAGGACGGCATGATCGACCGGCTGGAAGAACGCCTGAAACGAGCGGCAAAGGAGGTGGACGCCCGTGACGAAACGGAAATCGGCTAATTTAGACGCGCCTATCTGGTTTGACGGCACGAATATTAACGAGGCACTGTTCTGTGATGAATTTCTGAACAGCCGGAAAATCATCTTTGCCAACGGTGCTTTCTTTACGCCGGACGGCAGGGTGACCGACGATCTGCCGCTCCGGGGCGAAATCTATGAGGAACTGAAATGCTGCGCCGTGAACAACATCCCCCGCAAAATCACCAACATTCTGGAAGTGATGAAGCTGGCAGCTCATGTGGAGGACTTTACACCGGAAGCAGATAGAATCCATCTGGTAAACGGTACTTTGGCGCTGGACGGCAGCTTTACCGAGGGCAGACCGAACATTGTGCGGAGCAGACTGCCGGTGGCATATCGCCCCGACGCACCGACTCCCGTTCGGTGGCTTTCCTTTCTGGACGGGCTTCTTTACGCGGAGGACATTCCCACCTTGCAGGAGTTCATCGGTTATTGCCTGATTCCCAGCAATAAAGGACAGCGAATGATGGTGATTAAGGGAAACGGCGGCGAGGGCAAGTCGCAGATTGGCGCAGTGCTGGGCGCACTGCTCGGCAGCAACATGAAAGACGGCAGTATCGGGAAGATTTCCGAAAATCGGTTTGCCCGTGCCGATTTGGAACACATTCTGCTATGCGTGGATGACGATATGCGGATGGAGGCTCTGCGGCAGACCAATTATGTGAAGTCCATCGTGACCGCTCAAGGCAAAATGGATTTGGAGCGCAAGGGCAAGCAGAGCTATCAGGGTTGGATGTTTGCCCGCCTGCTGGCGTTCTCCAATGGCGATCTGCAAGCGCTATATGACCGAAGTGACGGATTTTACCGCCGCCAGCTTGTGCTGACCACCAAGGAAAAGCCTGCGGGGCGGGTAGATGATCCTGACCTTGCCGAAAAAATGAAAGCGGAGGTCGAGGGTATCTTCCTGTGGGCGTTTGAGGGCTTACAGCGGCTTGTTGCCAACAACTTCAAGTTCACGGAGAGCCAGCGCACACGGGATAATCGGGAGGCAGTCAAGCGGGATAATCGGGAGGCAGTCAAGCGGGATAACAACAACGTCTTTGATTTTCTGGAATCGGAGGGCTATATCCGGCTGAAAGCAGACTGCACCATCAGTTCCAAGGAATTGTACGAGATTTACCGGATGTGGTGTGAGGAAAACAATCTGACGCCGCTAAAGCGCCGCAGCTTCAGTGACAGCGTGATTGCTAGTCAGAGCAAGTACAATCTGGAATACTGCAACAAGATCACCAACGCTGCCGGACGGCGCGTATGGGGCTTTTTCGGTATTGAGGCGATTGCAAAACCCAATATAAACGGGTTTTCTGATGTCTCAGAGCGTACGTACGTTCCGGAGGACTGGCGATGAATTTTCCCGCCACCGCTCCATGTACGTATGTACGCTTTGTTTTTTCCAAAACGCCGCTATATGGAAAAACTGCCGAGTTTACCGCTGTATTTTGGAGCGAGAAATCAAGCCAAGTGAAATTCGCAAACTATTTGACTGTTGGCAGAAATGGTTTCACGGAATCGCGCTTCTCGGAACAGGAACGCAGATGTGCTAAAACGTGTGGAATCACACGGTTTAGCGCAAAGCCACACGGAGCAGAAAAGTCGATAGGTGTCACCTGTGAACAGGACATCATAACGGCGATTCTGAGCGGATTTGACGACAATAGAATTTTTCACGATATAGCGAAGCGGATGCGTTGGAGAGCGTACCTGCTTCGCTGCTTCATGATCTGAATTTTGGAGGAATTTTGAATATGAATGTACGCAACGAAATCAAGGCGCAGATCGTCCGCGCCGGTTTTACCATGCAGGAGGTTGTCGATCTTCTTCATGATGAATATGGCTGGTCAGACAGCGTTTCCAACCTGTCTGCCAAACTGCAAAGGGAGAGCATCCGCTACAAAGAGGTCGTGGAGTTGGCCGACGCGCTGGGTTATGACCTCGTATGGCAGAAACGGAGGGCGAACTAAATGAGTAAGCCACAGTTTGCCATCCTTCGCTTTGCCAAGTACAAAGGGCCGGAGATTTCCAATATTGAGTCGCACAATGAGCGCACAAAAGAGAATTACGCCAGCAATCCAGACATCGACAAGAGCCGCAGTCACTTGAATTTTCACCTGATTACGCCACAGCACAAGTATCGTGCCGAGGCTGAAAAGCAGATTGTAGAAGCAGGCTGCCGCGTCCGCTCGGACAGTGTGCGTGTGGTGGAGGCGCTGGTAACAGCCAGTCCGGAGTTTTTCAGAGGCAAGAAGTTCAGCGAGATCAAAGCCTATTTTCAGGAGGCGTTGGTCTTCATCAAGCAAAACCAGAATCCAGAAACCATCCTATCCGCTGTGGTGCATATGGACGAGAAAACGCCCCATATGCACCTTTCTTTTGTCCCACTGACAGAGGATGGGCGGCTCTCCGCCAAGGAGATCGTGGGCAACAAAAAAAAGCTGACGCAGTGGCAGGACAGGTTCTGGGAGCATATGGTCAAAAAATACCCCGATCTGGAGCGCGGCGAGAGCGCCAGCGAAACCGGACGAGACCACATCCCGCCACGGGTGTTCAAGGAAATGACTCGCCTGACCAAGCAGAAGGCCAAGCTGGAAGAATTGCTTTCAGGTGTCAATGCGTTCAATGCCAAGGGGAAAGCAGCAGAAATCGGCGCTTTTTTGGACAAGTATATCCCGGCTGTGGAGCAGATGCACACGACACTGAAAAAGTACAATACGGCGTTCACGGTCACGATTGCCGAAAATAAAAAGTTGAAAAAGAAAACGGAGCAGTTGGAGCAGTCGCTGGACAAAGCCACGCAGGAAAGCACCTTGAAAAAGCTGGCTGACGCCAAGCTGCGTCGGGATTATGAGGATGCCGTCGCCGTGCTGGATCGTATTCCGAAGGAAGTGCTGGCGGCATATACGCACAAAGCGGAGAAAGAGAGGAAAACTGCCTATGGTAGATGAATGGAGCGGTTTCGCCGCTTTGCTGGCAAATTTGATTGAAAAGTATGCCGTGGTTATGAATCTTGACGCGCTGCCCGATCTCGTCATAGAGGAAGCCGTGCCTGAAAAAGACGGGGCAGATGAGATGATTCACGAAAACAATATTGAATCAGCGAAAGCGGCATGATATAATTATCATGAAATAAGTGTCCAAACCGCCATTGCAGGAGCTTTTGCTCCTGCAATGGCAGAAAACGAGGTGAAGTGACCATGGAACGCTGGGAGAATGAGCAGAACAATTCTGAAATGATGATTTATACCACAGAGGATGGCTTGACAAAGATCGAAACGACCTTCGACGGCGATACGGTTTGGCTGTCCATTGACCAGATGGCAGAGCTATTTCAGAGAGACAAGTCTACCATTTCCAGACATATCAAGAACATTTTCACTGAGGGCGAATTGAAGCGAGAAGCAGTTGTTGCAAATTTTGCAACAACTGCCGCTGACGGTAAGACTTATCAGGTGGATTACTATAATCTTGATGTCATCATTTCTGTCGGCTACCGTGTGAAATCTCAGCGCGGCGTGCAGTTTCGTATTTGGGCAACGGGGATTTTGAAGGAGTATATGCGAAAGGGCTTTGCTCTGGATGATGAGCGCCTGAAAAATCTGGGCGGCGGTGGCTATTTCAAGGAACTGTTGGAGCGCATCCGCGACATCCGCGCTTCCGAGAAGGTGTTTTATCGACAGGTGCTTGAAATCTACGCGACCAGTATTGACTATGACCCCAAGGCGGAAATCTCTATTCAGTTTTTCAAGAAAGTCCAAAATAAAATTCATTATGCCATTCATGGGCAAACCGCGGCGGAGGTCATTTACACACGCGCCGATGCGGAGAAAGAATTTATGGGCTTGACTACTTTTTCGGGCAGCCAGCCCACGCTGAAAGAGGCGGTTGTCGCCAAGAACTATCTGAACGAGAAAGAGCTTCGTGCGATGGGGCAGCTTGTATCCGGCTATCTGGATTTTGCGGAACGTCAGGCAGAACGGGAACAGGCAATGACCATGCAGGACTGGGCAGAGCATCTGGATCGGATTCTGACCATGAGCGGAGAGCAGCTGCTGATTGGCAATGGAAGCGTCAGCCATAAGCAGGCTATCGACAAGGCAACCAGCGAGTACAGAAAATACAAAGCCCGTACCCTCAGCGAAGTTGAGCGCGATTATCTGGATTCCATCAAACTGTTGGAGCAGAAAACAGATAAAAAGTAAGCCGGGGTGGAGAAGACGTGATGAAAAAAGAAAAGATAAAAGTCTATATCTATACGCGCGTGTCCACTGCCATGCAGATTGACGGATACTCTCTGGATGCACAGAAATCCAGAATGAAGGCCTATGCCGAGTTCAATGACTATGAGATTGTGGGCGAATACGAGGATGCCGGTAAATCCGGCAAGTCCATTGAAGGACGCGTGGAGTTTAACCGCATGATGGAGGATATCAAGTCCGGCAAAGACGGCGTGTCCTATGTACTGGTGTTCAAGCTGTCCCGTTTCGGCAGAAATGCAGCAGATGTGCTGTCCACCTTGCAGGTGATGCAGGACTTTGGCGTCAATCTGATTTGCGTGGAGGACGGGATCGATTCCTCCAAGGATGCGGGAAAGCTGATGATTTCCGTTCTTTCGGCTGTGGCTGAAATTGAGCGTGAAAATATCCGTGTGCAGACGATGGAGGGCAGAATCCAGAAAGCCCGTGAAGGGAAATGGAACGGCGGCTTTGCGCCATATGGCTACAGGCTGGAAAAGGGACAGCTTTTCATCAATGAGGAAGAAGCAGCGGCGATCCGCGTGATTTTTGACCAGTATGTGCATACGGATACCGGTGCAAACGGTCTTGCAAAATACCTTGCGACCCACGGAATTCACAAAATCCAAAGGCAAAACGGGAAAAATCCCCTGTTTGATTCTGCGTTGATCCGCAGGATTCTGAAAAATCCGGTTTACTGCGGGAAAATCGCCTATGGCAGACGCAGAACAGAAAAGGTGCATGGTACCCGAAATGATTACCGACTGGTGGAACAGGACGATTATCTGCTGGTAGATGGTCTGCATGAGGGAATCGTTTCCGAAGAACTATGGCACGAGGCGCAAGTCAAGCTGCTGGCACAAGCGGAAAAGTATGAACACGTCAACAGGGGCAAGAACACCAAAATTCATCTGCTGTCAGGTATCGTAAAATGTCCGGTCTGCGGCGTGGGAATGTACGGAAACAAAAGCATCAAGCATAAGGCGGACGGCTCAAAATACAAGGATTTTTATTACTATGGCTGTAAGCATCGTACAATGACGCGCGGGCATAAGTGCAACTTCAAGAAGCAGATCAATGAAGAACTGCTGGACAGCGCCGTTGCTGAGGTTATCGTAAAGCTGGTAAGCAATCCGAAGTTCGCCGCCATGATGCAGGAAAAGATCAGCATGAAGGTGGACACCTCTGCCATTGAGCAGGAGATCGCGGCGCATGAAAAGCAGCTTCGCCAGAGCTATTCCGTAAAGGTACGGCTGATGGATGAAATTGATTCCCTCGACCCGGACGATAAGCACTACATCAAACGCAAAGCAGACCTTGATGACCGGCTCTACAAGATGTATGATAAGATCGAGGATACAGAAAACCAGCTCGTTGCTGCCAGAGCCAAGAAGATGGCGATTGAGGCGGAAAAGCTGACGAGCGACAACATCTACAAGGTGCTGATTTACTTTGATAAGCTCTATTCCGTCATGGACGATCAGGAAAAGCGGCAGCTTATGGAATCGCTGCTTTCCGAAATCCAGATCTATGAGGAACGCCAGCCCAACGGACAGTGGCTCAAGTCCATCAAGTTCAAGCTCCCAATCATTGCGGAAGATATGAGCTTGAGTTTGGACAATGATACGCATATTTAGACGGTTGTCTTGCTTTCCAAGGGTGAGGTCGACTCGAAAAAGATTCGGGTTGAGTTCTCTTTGGAAGATATGGATATGTCCGAATTTCAGGATGGGGCAACCTACACCCAGATCAAAGACTATGTGCTGGAGCATAGCGGGTTAAAGGTATCCAACCTGTATATCTCACAAATTAAGCGAAAATGTGGGATTGGGGTTGGTAAGAACTATAATTTGCCGAAGTCCGAGGATTCCAGACAGCCGCAGTGCCCACCGGAAAAAGAGAAAGCAATCCGAGAAGCATTCAAATATTTTGGGATAATCTAACATCCCGCAGAATGGAAGTTTCTTATGGATAGATTGGTTTCTTGTGAGTTCAACATGGATACTGCCTGTGTAGAGCTGAAATTCTTTGATGGCAGCATCATTGCTATTGACACCATCGCCGTGGAAAAGGAGGTTGCCGACAATATGTATCAGCGGTCAGAACTGGATTATCTGATTTACAATGACCCGGTTGGATATGCTGATTTGATACTGAACGGCGATCCCGAAACCTATTTGAAAATTGTCACAGAGTATAAATCTTTGGATAGCTGATAATTTAAAGTGGCAAGGAGCTTGGTTTCTTCTTGCCGCTGAACCTTTTTACAAGAATCTCTAAGAATAAAGCAAATACCCATATAATCGTGCGAAAGGAGTGTGTGCGATGAAATTATCCTACAACAAGGTGTTCGATAGATATACAATGTCTTTTTCAGATAAACTGGCTGAATCTTCGTATTCTCTGTACAGAACACTGAGATTGCAGTTGGCAAAGATATTCCCACTTTCAGAACATGAGAAATATCGGTTTGATGATGATCTATTTTCAAAAGAAGAAGCTGCAGATATGCCGCAAGGTTTTGATTACATAGAAAAGAAGGATGTCGATAGTTTTGTAAAGTTAGACTACATAGATTTGTACGATTATCTTCCAAAAGAAGACCTGCCAAAGTTTATTAAGGAACTGAAAAAATGTGTTTGCCGAAATAAGATAGCCCCTTTTGGTGCATTTCGTTCCCGTGAGGATATTGATAAGATCGACAATTTTGGTCGGTATTATGATGGTCAGGCTTTTACACATATTTTATCAGTTCAGTTTCGTAAAAACGAAAAGCTCCAACAATCTTGTTCTGATCTTTCCGTATCTCTTCGTAATCTGTCAGCCACTTTTCTTTTAGTACAGTATCGTGTATATATTACAAAAGAATTTAATACTAAGATCGCAGAAGTATGTAAGAAAAAGTATTCTGGATATACAATGGTTTATAGACAATTCAATACACCTTGGTATGCTGTAAAAAAATTTGGTAGATCATCTCATACTGGTAATAATGTTCGTCAAGAAAAAATCTATAAGATGATTTCTCAACTGAAGTGGCAAATATTGATGGAAATTCGCAAGACATATTCCGTTCGCTTTTGGGACGACGGAATATTTACACCGACATTTGAAACATATTCAACCAATATCCGTCCCAGTAATGAGCGTCGCAATTTAGAGTTTTGGGATAGTATCTCGTTTGACAGAGTTGCCGACTATGCACCAACGTATAACGCCTGCGTATGCTGGGATTATAAGCATGGAGAAAATGAGGGGATACGTTTATCTGCTTTCTGCGGCGGAAATTACTCCAGAGACGATCATTTGCCGGAGATAGCCCACCATGATATCTCGGATATATATGGGGTTTATTTAACTGCGGCTACATTGGAATATGTTGCAGATAGAGACATTGCGATCTGCAATAAAAAAATCAGCAAAGTGATTAGAAAAACTAAAACATCCTCTGTTCTAAAAGTCAGAGTTGCAGTTGAACGAAAGCTATATTATTGTTATCGCTTTATTTCAGAATTCTCAGGTAAGTCTATAGATCACGATGACGTCAAAGCCTTTAGACATCAGTTTTATAAAAAAGGTTCTGTATCGTCAAGGAGTCTTGAAGGTATATCTAAAAGAATCAAAGAAACAAAAGTGCAAATTGATAATATCCTAAAGCTATTGAATGATGCGGCTGAATACAGAAGCAGTGAATCAAACATAAAACTGCAGTGGATCATGATGATCGTAACTATTCTGTCTTTGTTCGTTGCATTGTACAGTATTAAGAATGGTGATGTTATAATTGAGATCAAAAATTTAATTGAGTGGATAAAAACACATAGTGGGTTAAATGTATCTAACCTGTAGATCTCACAAATTAAGCGAAAATGTGGGGGGGGTGGTAAGAACTATAATTTGCCGAAGTCCGAGGATTCCAGACAGCCACAGTGCCCGCTGGAAAAAGAGAAAGCAATCCGAGAAGCATTCAAATATTTTGGGATGATCTAACATCCCGCAGAATGGAGGAATATAAACCCTTAGATTAAATTTCAGCCCTCTGCCTTTTCATTGGCAGAGGGCCGTTTTTTGCTTAACAGTTATTGAGCATCCCTTAATTGCTCTACAACACTGCATTTCGCTGCATTGTCATACATCATGCAAGGAATCAGCCACCCCAGCAGAAGAAATACCGGAATTGTCAGCAGGACAGGCATAATGGTGAATCGATACTCAAAGAACCAGAACATACTGCCCAGCATTTTTCCTGCAAGAGGTCCCACCGCCAGCGACAGAATAAAGGCCGCCGATACGGAGGACATTGCGTAAAACAATCCCTCGTAGATCAGCATGGTTTTGAGCTGCCGGTTCGTCATTCCTACAGCCTGAAGCACAGCAAATTCACGGCGGCGGGAAAGAATACCGGTCATCATGGCGTTGAAGAAATTTAAGAGTCCCACCAGCCCAATGATAGCACAGAGGATACCACCTATCAGAAGGAACATCTGCCGGAACTGAGCAAATTCAGAGCGAGCCGTGGCCTTGCTTTCATACATCAAGGGCGAAAACTCACCGGCAGTGAGCTTCGATAGATATTGCTCTGCTTCGGCCTCGTCCGCTTCGTCCGCTGTGTCGAACAGGTAGAGCAGCGGAATGGCCGCACCACCGCTGTCCCGCTGTGCGGTATCCACAGATAAAACTGTCTCATATCCAATACCACCATAACGATAACTCATGGAATACGGAAGCTCTACCAAGGCGCAGACCGTGTACGCTACATCTCTGGCTCCATACAGTTTTTCCTGAAGGTACTCCTCCGGTGTATCTTCGGTGCAGAGTTCCCCGGTGCGGCTGTCGATATATTTCACATCGTCCGCATAGGTAGCGGTGATCGTGTCTCCCACCTTGGGGTAGTATTCAAGATTGGGCAGATTACCGTAGTCATCTAAGGAAACCGCAATGGCAATGGCGTTATTGTCCGGCTCCAACATGGGAGAAATATCTCCGTCGAACACTTGCAGCTTGTCAAACAGACTGTTATCCAGAGCCTCAATTCTGGTCTTTCCCATCACCATATTGCCCCGGTGCTCCAGACGGCTCATATGGCTGTCCAACTGCTCGGCGCTTTCGTACCTTGCATAGTCCTGCCGCAGAGCATCCTCCGTCATCCACAGATATGCGGGTTTTCGCACAGCATATCCCGTGCCGGAAAGACTGGCCTTTGTGTTTGCTGCGATCTCTCCGATCTGTTCTGGCGTGATGAATTCATCTGCTGAGTTGTAACGGAAATAGTCGGGCGTGCTGACGATAAAATCGGCGCAGGTCTTGGCGGATACATACTTCTCCATGCTGAAGCCGCCCACAAAGGTACACAGCGCATTGAACAGTGTCACCGACAGTGCCAGAGACACCACCACCAGTACCGTCTTTTTCTTGTTTCGTCCCAAATTGGCAAAGGCCATCTGATGGAGCTTCGCTCCCCGGGTGCTGCGCTGTTTTTTCTTGGTCTGCATTGCATCCGTATATTTGGTAGCCTCCACCGGAGAGACCTTAGCTGCCATTTTTCCGGGCTTGGAACAGGACAAGAGCACTGTCAGCAAGGCGAATAGCATAGAACCAAGGAAGATCACAGGCGATGTGCTGATGGTGGTGATGCCTGCATCCAACTGGGTGGAGCGCAAGACAATAGGCACCAGAACAGCGCCGATGCCGTAGCCCAGCAGCAGCCCTGCCGGAATGCCGATCAGACAAAGCAGAAGTGCCTGCTGGCGAATGATACGTTTGAGCTGCCGGGGCGTTGTGCCAATGGTTTTCAGAAGTCCGTAAAACCGGATATCCCCTACAACAGAGATCTGGAAAATGTTATAGATGATAAGATACCCCGTGAAAATCACCAGCAGCAAAAAAGCCGCTATGGCGATCACAAGTTCCGGATCAAGCTGCGACTCCAGCTGGGATGAGGTATATCCCCAGTTGACGCCGATCCGGACGCTGTTGGGATCGGTATAGCTGTCCCATGTGTAGCCAAGATCGGTATCCACCTGCTCCATCTGCCCTTGAATGTTTGTGCCGGAGGCCAGCATGACATTCAAATCGGTGCGGAAAGGCTGTAAACCTGTTTTCAATGCCTGCGCTTCGATGTCATCTGCGTAATCACGGCTGATGTTGATGTAATGAACAGGCATTAGTTCATCATAGTCCCAATAGCCCACCAGCGTAAAGGTATCTGTTACAGTAAAGGCGGTTTGATCCTTGTCCGTAATGGAATAGGAAACCGTGACCTCGGCGCCCAGCTCCGGCGTTACGCCAAGCAGCTGCAACGCTGCCGTATCCATGGCTACCTCTTTGCCGCTTTCGGGCATCCGTCCGGTAGTAGGGGTTGCATAGCTCCATTTAGTGCAGTTGGCATCCATGTAGCTGATCTCTGCCGGTACTTTGGCAAAGACCCACTCCGCAGTGATACCGATTACCTTCCGTGCCCCCGCAGCCTTCACCTTTGGGTGGGCAGCGATGCGTTCCGCCTGCTCGGGGGAAACATCTTTAAAGGTACCGTGTGCATAGCCGCCTACCTGCCGAAACTGGTAGGTTTCATAACTGGCGTTCAACGACAAGACAATGGTGAACATGGACGTAAATAGCAGCGTTGTCAGCGCAATGGCAAAAATAGCGATCAGATTGCGGCGACGGTTCGCATAAAGAGATTTTAAGCTGAGCTTTCGAATACATTTTCTGTTTTTGACATTCATCGTAGCCACCTCCCGTTAGTTCTGGGAGACGATCCGACCATCTTCGATACGGATAATGCGGTCTGCCATCTGCGCAATTTCTTCGTTGTGAGTGATCATTACGATTGTCTGGGCGAACTTTTGACTGGTGACTTTCAAAAGGCTCAATACATCCTGGCTGGTTTTGGAATCCAGATTGCCGGTGGGTTCATCTGCCAGAATGATAGCGGGTGCTGCCGCCAGCGCACGGGCAATGGCTACCCGCTGCTGTTGACCGCCTGAGAGCTGATTGGGCAGCGCATCCAGACGCTCATCCAGCCCAAGGGTCTGCACGATCTGCTGTACGAAATCCTTGTTGACCTTGCCACCGTCCAGCTCAATGGGTAGAACGATATTTTCATACACATTCAGCACCGGAACAAGATTATATGCTTGGAACACAAAGCCGATTTTCCTGCGGCGGAAGATGGTCAGGGCTTCATCCTTCAAGGAGAAAATATCCTGTCCGTCCACCATGACTGTGCCGCTTGTAGGGCGATCCAGCCCACCCAGCATGTGCAGCAGGGTAGACTTGCCGGAGCCGGATGTGCCGACGATTGCAACAAATTCGCCCTTCTTTACACTTAAATCAACTCCATCCAACGCATGAACTGCGTTATTGCCGGAGCCATAAATCTTTTTCAGGTTTTTTGCCTGTAAAACTTCCATAAATGAGTACCTCCATGAAAAAATCTGTATGTATGAAAGGAAATGATCCTTTGATACATACAGATTATCGTATAGGAATCTTTCCACATTCTTTCCGGCGGAAAATGAAATCTAACAGTTTTGATAGAATTGTTGTTATTTCGGCAGAAATATGGAAAACGTACTTCCTTTTCCCGGAACGGAAGCAACCTTGATATAACCGCCCTCGCCGGATATGATCTGTCGGGCAAGGTATAAGCCGATGCCGACCCCTTCTTGTTTCTGCACACTATTTGAGCGGTAAAAGCGAGCAAATATCTTCGCTTGCTCACTTTCCGGGATGCCTGAACCGGTATCCGATATATCGATCCTTGCAAACATTTCATAGCTTACGGCAGAAATAGTAATGGTGCCATGCTCTGTATATTTGATGGCGTTGTCTACGATATTCGCCAGCGCTTCCGCTGTCCATTTGAAGTCGAATACAGCAAAAGCATCGGTATCTTGCAGTCGCAAAGACAATCCTTTTTCAGAAGCCTTGGCAGTATATTGTTCTACCACACTTTCAAGCAGCGGCTGCAGCGCTGATTGCTGAGGGGAGAGTGAAATGATCCCGTTTTCCAGTCTGGAAAGCTTTACGAGAGAATCGATCAAAAATCGCAGCTTTTCCGATTGTTTGTACAGCGCCTCCACATTTGCCTTCGCCGATGCAGGCAGAGTTTCCTCCATCAAAAGCTCGCTGTATAACAGCAGATTTGCAATCGGCGTTTTCGTCTGGTGGGAAATGTCCGCAATCAAGGCTTTGATTTTGTCTTTTTCCTGCGCTATGTTTTGAGAAGATGCTTCTGCTGCGGAAAGATAGTGCGCAAACTTCGTTTCCAATGCAGACAGCTGGCTTTCATCAAAATTGGTTTCAGAAAAGGAGCCGGTCATGGCAGCGTCCAGCATCCTTTCGATTTCTTCCATCGTTTTTCTGATCTTTCTCCGCTCCCATAATACAACAGCTATCGCCGCCAGAAAACACAGCAGTATGATCACAATGCCGGTTTTATTCATCTTTTGTCACCCAGCTATAACCGATTCCATAGACGGTTTTAATATATTTCTGTGCGCCAAGCTTATCCCTCAGACGCTTGATCGTAACAGACAAAGCATTTTCATCCACATATTCTGCGCCATCTGTCCAGATCCGGTCGACAAGGTCTCCACGGGTCATGGTTCGACCACGATTTTCAACAAGCAGACGCAGTAATTTTTGTTCTGTTTTACTCAATTCCACTTTTGAATCTCCCACATAAAAGGTCATAGCCTCAAAGTCAAAGTGAAATAGATCCATATGGAACGGCGCATTTTTATGGTTTGACGCTTGCTTTCGCAGTTGGGTATTCACCCTTGCCCGCAAAACCGAAAGAGAAAAGGGTTTGGTAATGTAATCATCAGCGCCCCGCTCCAGTCCGTCTACGATATCCAGATCGGTGTCATTGGCAGTCAGCAGAATAACAGGAACTCCGGGCAGGTTTTCCTTGACCTCCCGAAGCAGCTCAAGCCCACTGCCATCCGGCAGATTGATATCCAGCAGGATCAGGGATACACTCCCGCAAAGCAATTGTTCTCTTGCCGCTTTTAGATCATGGCAGGATATAATCTGACGGTCATCTGCTTTCAGCGCTTTGCATAAGCCTTGATTCAAACCGATATCATCTTCAACAATCAGTAATTGCTCCATATATCTCACTCCCTCGTTATTCAAATGCCACCATCGTTTCCTTGGGCAATTTTTCGTTCTCACAGTTCAGAAGATAGGCTACGGCCTTGTTCGCAAAGCGGTTGGTTTTTATCGTATCCCAATCGGCAAGGCGAATGATCTCTGCCGTACCATTCTCAAAATCAAATGAAATCTCGCCCCATTCGCCGTCGCAGTCTGCTTGGTATTCGTAGATTGCGGCGGCGATTTTCTTTTTGCGCTTGGTTTTGGATTTCTGTTTCAGCCGGACAGCATGGAGCGCACCTTCGGCAACCAGCAGTTCTGTCAGTTTGTCCACCGCTTTCCGGTAGGCTCGCTCTGCACCGCTGGCTGTGCTGCCCTCAAACATAATCGCCAATTCTTCAAAAGTGGGGCGGTTCTTCCATGAGCCAACTCGCCCGCAGGTCATACAGATTGCTAACCGTTTTTCGAGCAAGGTCTGTTCCCGGTAATTCAGCTTCTCAAATGCCCGCTGTACCTTTTCTGCTTGTATGCCGTTCCAGAGGATGTCGGTATAGTTCCAGCTATCGTCAAGGGCTATATCCTCGCCTGTTTCCTCGCCGTCCTCGTCCGTTATATAGAACGGCTGCTGGTTGCGGATTCCACGGACAACTTTCAGATATTCTTCCGCAAGAGCAAGGTCGCAGTTATACTTCTTGGAAAACTGGTTGACCGCATCTTTGGTGTTATGGTACAGCCACGCCATTGATCGCACCATTTTGTAATTGGTCAGAGAGGATACCGACCATTTTTCTTCGCCCATGCGGAAACGGAGCATAGAATCCCAGATGAACGGATAGATGTATGTAGCATACTCCGCACCCTTGGCAGGATCATAGTCCATCAGCTTTTGGAGCATTTGCTCCCGGCAGGAGATCTTTATATCGATAAATCGGTCTGTGTCGTACAGATTGCCGCCGTCCACACTGAGAAAGCCTTTGATGCGCTTGTTGAGCTGCGTTTCGTAGTGGTGCAGAAAGAACGAAAAATATAGCAAATTCTTTTCCCGCAAAGCAGACAGGATATATTCATTCAGACTGTCCACCGCTGGCGGTTCCGGTTCCAGTTGGAAGATGCGCTCTGCCACATAGGGGATGATGCCGTTAACAGACTGATTGACAGGGTGTTTCAGTATGTATCCGGTCATATTCCATGTAAAATCATTCAGCATAGCGCACCTCCCTTCTAACAAATGCTTTCTGAATAGTAGCCTGATTTTAATTCTCAGATTGTGTTTCTTTTGCTTCTACTTTTACAATCATACATAGGCTTTGAACTGCATTAAAGAGACGGATACAATCCATCTCGTCAATTTCAAAATCCGATCTTCCATGTAATAGCCAATGCCTATTTATCGTTTCAGGTTCATCGGCAGAGAAATCGCTTTTTTGATACAGATTTCGGATGAAGTTGTTATAAGAAATCCATACATGTTTTTGAATTGTACTTCCTGTTGACGGGAAGGTATCGACCTTCTTTTGACAAACTTTCATCATCCTTACATCTTGTTTGTCATCGCTAAATTCTGACAGAATACCCTCGATAACCGAGAGAAGCGATGTTGCACAAACAGCATACAATTTATTTTGAAATGCTTGCCAGCACTGGTCTGTGAGATTTTTCAGTCCTTCTTTAATGGGAGATGCTTTGATTCCGTTCACCATATCTTTGGTTTTCTGAAAATCTTCTGTTGTAAAAAACCATTTCAAAAATGCATTGATATCATCCAATTTGTTCGTGTTTGCTATTGTTTTGACTGCGTAAATATTTAATTCTGCGGGTAAAGTCCACCCTTCTGTTGATAGCTTGCTCACAACAACATCTAATTCTTTATCAAATTCCTGTACACTTTCTTCAGCCTTCTTTGAAATAGCTTTTTGAATAGCCTCCATTTGTTCTTTCGTTAATTCTAACATTCGTATAACCCTCCGAGTTTAAGTGTTCCTATAATTTAGACTCTCATTTAGCAAAGCAGCTTGTCCCATTTCCTTTTCGTAATCGCCCTTGGCATAGGCTACATTGCTCAATGCCCGGAGCATCTTATCTTTTGCCAGCTTCTTCATAACCTCCGCAAGATCAGCGTCCAGAGTACCACGCTTCACATAGCGGTTTATGGTATTCAGCCGTTTCTCATAAATCTGCTTCAGCGGATGATCGTCCGCAAGTTCTCGCTGTTCTCTACCTTTCAGATTACCGATCTGACGGCAAGTGCGGTGCAGCTTGTCCCCCGGTGCATAGCCACCGCAGTATTTGGTGTGCCTTGCGTTGGTGGTGAGGAACCACTTGCCGCAGATTTTGCATTTTTTCGGGGCATGACCAACACATAAGCCCTCAAAAAGATCAGACCGGAACATCCCTACAAAGGATACATAGTGCATCCGCTTGACCAGCTTCGCAACTTTTTCGCCGGGACGGATGACCGATATATACTGAACGGAATTATTCAAAGTAGACATCCAGGCATTGCCCTCCGTGATAGAGAACTCCGGCGGAAAATAGTCGCCGAACATTTTTGCAAAACCCTCTGCGGTGCGTTCTGCTTCATTGCCGTCTGATTTTTCTGCAAAATCAAGCATGGCCGTTTGGTATTCCCCAAGGGAGTATGCCAGATGCCCGAAAACTGCGGTATAGCGTTGGAGCATCATCGCATCGGCAAAGTTCTGGATTTCTTCAAATTGCAAAGAATTGGTTGCGGCTTTTATGGCAAACTCCACATATTTCAGCGCATTGTCCACAGTAAAGACTTTTTCAATCCGTTCTCTGTGCTTTGAGATATTCATATAGGAGAACGGCGGTGTTTGACTGAGAATATCAAGCATCGTCAGAGCAGCTTCCGTTGCAATAGGACAGAGTGCAGAAGCATCCTGTCCGGCGTTTAATATTCCAAGCAGCAGATTGATTTTCTCGCATTGCTCGTTTATTTTTGCAATGGTATTCACAGGAACATTCAGTGCATCACAGGCAAGCGTACCGACAGGAAATGTTTTGCTCTCATATATGACCGTATCCTGCCAGAAATCCAATGTCATCAATTCTTGATTCATGCTTGCCCTCCTGTCCTGTTTTTTCATTTTTCTAATTATATCATGTAAATGTGAAGAAATCTACGTCCTCAGATAAGTTGTCCTGTTTTTTGAAACAGGATTGTCCTGTCATTAGCCTGTTTTTTGAAAAATCCGTCATAACCATAATAGAAGGAGCGAAGCACCTGCCAATCACGGCGGGTGCTTCGTGCTTTCCAGAATATTATGAACGGAGGGTTTTCTATGACAATCTATGAAACCATCAAGGCGGCAATCAGCGTCAAGCAAGCCGCCGAACACTACGGGCTGAAAGTGAGCCACAACGGCATGGCTTGCTGCCCGTTCCACAACGACAGGCATCCGAGCTTGAAGCTGAACGAGG
>ERZ791741.624-NODE-624-length-32302-cov-8.672807_pt1 | contig 32302 bp, 37 predicted proteins | sample MGYA00510040_ERZ791741 | MGnify/ENA primary metagenome ERZ791741 (study PRJEB30046, sample SAMN00791960) | human gut metagenome | study: EMG produced TPA metagenomics assembly of the A metagenome-wide association study of gut microbiota in type 2... | reverse complement strand
GACTTGAACCCGGGACCAAGCGGTTATGAGCCGCCAGCTCTGACCAACTGAGCTACTAGCCCCCATTGCCCGGTTTGCCGGGCGCACAAGTAAGTATAACAAAAAACGCGCGAAATGAAAAGCGTTTCGGGCAAAATTATTTTGTGCGGTGGGCTTCCAGCTTCTGCTGCATGAACTTGTCCAGCATTTCCTGCGGAAAAAGCGGCTCCTTGTAGCCAAAGGCCTCCCGGATGAAGATCAGGGTGGCAATGGTCTGCCGCCCGGGGTCAAGCCGGAGGGTATACAGGGTGTCCAGCGGCTGCTGGGTGGGCTGGTGCAGGGTCAGATGGAGCAGGAAACCGCCATCGTTCTCACGGCGGCACTCGTAGGCAAACTCATCGTCCGGGCTATGCTGGTCCAGCCGGTCGAAGCAGTCGTCCAGCGGCAGGTCAGTGCGGAATTCGGAAAGGCCGCTGGGGCCATACTGGCTGCGGCGGGCGTTTTCCCGCCGGGTGAGCAGAAAAACGATGCAGCCCAGGGCGGCCGCCAGCAGGATGAGTGAGAATACAACGTTCATGGGTCCCTCCGCAGATTTTGAATCATGTTTTCCTTATTGTAACACAACCTGCGGAAAATTGTGTTATAATATTTGAAACAATCCAAATTTTTGCTGGAGGACTTCCCCTATGAAGCTCAAATTCACCCATAAGACCTGGTATTTCTTCCTGCTGTGCGCGGCAGCGGCATCCATGCTCAACGGCTTTGCCGTGCTGGGCGGCATGGATTTTTCTTTTCTGGAGATGGTCGCGTTCTGCATCACCGGCATCACCATCCTGTTTCTGGCCGCTGAAAAGGGCTCTGACCCCAAGGACAAGCGCAGCTATTTCCTGATCTTTGTCCTGCTCATGCTCAGCTATGTGCTGAGCGGCTGGGCAGCCTACTTATTCTCCGCACTGGTCTGGCCCGCCCTGCTGGCACTGGAATACCAGAAGGGCAGGCCCATCCAGCGCCAGCTGCAGTTGGTGGGTGCCGCCGAGGCGTTCCACCTGCTCTTTGTCCTGCTCACGGTCTACGGCGGCATGGCAGGCCTGCGCTTCTGGGCCAACCTGCTCTGGGTGCTGCTGGCCTGCGCCCGGGGCTGGGCGGCACTGAGTCTGTACAAGATGCAGGAGGAAGACGCATGACCCAGCGGCGGCGGAACCGGCACCGCAAGCGCCAGGTTGGCCGCCGCGCCTTCCTGATCGGACTGGGCGGGTCTGTATCTGCCGCCCTGACGTATTATCTGCTGCGTTCTATCCCGGCAGGAAATAACGCGGAGCCTGTGCCATCGCCACAGACTGCCCCCAACCCCGCCCTGCCCAGCGGCGAGTGGCGGGCGGTGTGGGTGAGCTATCTCGAATTTGCAGAGATGGACTTTTCCTCAGAAGCCGCGTTCCGGGCCGATGCCGCCGCGCTGATGGACAACTGCCTGTCCCTTGGGCTGAACACCGTCATTGCGCAGGTGCGGCCCTTCGGGGATGCGCTTTACCGGAGCAGCCTCTTCCCGTGGAGCCACCTGTGCACCGGCGTGCAGGGGCAGGACCCGGGCTTCGACCCACTGGACGTGCTGCTGACCGAGGCCCACGCCCGGGGGCTTTCGCTGGAGGCCTGGGTCAATCCCTACCGGCTCAGGAGTTCGGTCTCTATGCCCCCCGTCCTTGCAGAGAACAGCCTGCTGAACGCCCACCCGGAGTGGGTCTGCACCGTGAACGAGGGGGCCTACCTGAACCCCGCCATTCCGGAGGCTGCCGACTATGTGGTGCAGGGCGTGGCAGAGCTGGTGCAGAATTACGCCGTGGACGGCATCCACTTTGACGACTACTTCTACCCTACCACCGATCCTTCCATTGACGCGGCGCAGTTTGCGGCCAGCGGAGAAGCCGACCTGACCGCATGGCGGCGGGCCAACGTGACCCGGCTGGTCAAGGCTGCCCACGATGCCGTCAAGGCCGCCGACCCGACCCTGCGGTTCGGGGTCAGCCCCCAGGGCAACCCGGACAACGACCGGAACGAGCAGTACACCGATCTCTCCGTCTGGCTGACGGCCTCCGGTGCGGATGCCATTGTGGATTACCTCTGCCCCCAGATCTACTGGGGCTATGGCTATACCCTCTCCTCCGGCAGCACCCGCTTTGCCTTTGAGAACATCACCGCCGAGTGGCTGGCCCTGCCCCGGGCAGAGAGCACGGCCCTCTATTTCGGGCTGGGCGCTTATCGAATTGGTGTGGGAGACGGCGGAGCCAACGCCGACAGCGTCAGCCAGTGGTGCACCGGCAGCGCGCTGGCCCGGCAGGTGACCGACCTGCGCAGCGTCGGTGCCGGGGGCTGGGCGCTCTACCGCTATGGCTCCCTGTTCCGCTCCGACGAAAGCGGCTTTGCTGCCGCCGAACGTGCCGCTCTGACGGCATTGGACGGCTAAGACACAGAAAATCCCTTGTAAGCAGGAAAAAAATGCGGTATACTATGGTATCATGCAAAAATATCGCATTTTTCACCTGCTGTTTTTGAGGATAGAAAAACATGAGTAAAACAAAACGAATCCTTGCCTTTGCGCTGGCAGCTGTGCTGGCCGTTGTCGTCCTGAGCGGCTGCAAGAGCATTGCCCAAAAGGTGTTCGGATCTTCCAACGAGGTGCAGGAGGACGACACCACCCAGTGGGCCGTGCTCAGCTCTGACCCGCTGATGATCGATGGCATTGCCGATACCACGGCCAAATACGTCACAGCCCGGGCCAACGGGGCGCTGAACATCGTGTTCAACGGCATCTGGAGCCGCCAGACCGAATACTTCACCGTGCCCAGCGGCCTGCTGAGCATTTACGGCTGCGGCACCACCGACGGCGGTGCCCAGAAGTTCAAGGTCTCCCTCTGGAAAAAGGTGGACGGCGGCGCGCAGTATGTGGACAACACCACCTTCTATTTCACCGCCGACGGCCAGAACTACCACTGCGACATCGACAACCTTGATCCCAACGCAAGCTACCGCGTTACCATTTCCTACGATTCCAGCCGTTACTACCTCTACGGTCTGATGAAAGTGGAGGGCATCGGCTGAAATGAACACACAAACGAAGCACTCTCTCATGCTGATGCTCTGCGCCTTTATCTGGGGCACGGCGTTCGTGGCCCAGAGCGCAGGCTCCGGCATGGGGGCTTATTCTTTTCTGGCCGGGCGCAGCTGGCTGGCGGTGCTGGTGCTGCTGCCCACCGTCCGCGCCTTTGATGCCCTCCACCGCAGGCACGGCGCAGCCTGTGGCTGGCCCAAAGCCCCTGCCGACCGCAAGCTTCTGCTGATGGCGGGGCTTTGCTGCGGCACTTTGCTGTTTGCGGCCTCCGCTGCCCAGCAGATCGGCATCACGCTCAACCCTTCCACGGCCAAGGCTGGTTTCCTGACCGCCATGTATGTGGTGCTGGTGCCGGTGTTCGGGCTGTTTCTGGGGCGGCGGGGCAGTGCCCGGCTCTGGCTGAGCATGGTCATCGCCGTGGGCGGGCTCTATCTGCTCTGCATGAAAAACGGCTTTGGCGGCATTGAGGCCAGCGATTGGATCCTGCTTTCCTGCGCCGTGCTGTTCAGCTTTCAGATCATGACGGTGGACCACTTTTCCCCGCAGGTGGACGGTGTCCGCCTGAGCCTGCTGCAGTTCTTTGTGGTGGCTGTGGAGAGCACCATTGCCGCCCTCCTGTTCGAGAATCCCACCCTGGCCGAGTTCGGGGCCAACTGGCTTCCGCTGGCCTACTGCGGCGTAATGTCCAGCGGCGTGGCCTACACCCTGCAGATCCTGGGCCAGCGGGACGTGAACCCCGCCATTGCAAGCCTCATCATGTGTCTGGAGAGCGTGTTCAGTGCGCTGGGCGGCTGGCTGCTGCTCCACCAGAGCCTTTCCATGCGGGAGGTCTTTGGCTGCACCCTCATCTTTGCAGCGGTGGTCCTTGCCCAGCTGCCCGTGGAGGACTGGTTAAAATGCCGCAGCGCAAGCCGGAAGTGACCCGGCGCACCGCCGCTGGCATCCCCTATGAGCTGACCCGCAAAAAGGTCAAGCGGCTCAACCTGCACATCCGGCGGGACGGCACCGTGGCCGTGAGCATCCCGTGGTCCTACACGGTGGGCTTTGCCGATGCCTTTGTGACAGAGCAGGCCCAGTGGATCCGGGAGGCGGTCTCCCGCCAGCTGCGGCGGAACGCCCGGAATGACCAGCCTCTGCCCTCCCAGGCGGAGGCGCTGGCCTGTTTTACCGCCATGAGCGACAAGGTCTACCCAGCCTTTGCCGGGGTTCTGGGCGGGCAGAAGCCCACCATAAAGGTGCGGGACATGACCAGCAGGTGGGGCGTGTGCTACATGAAACGGCGGCAGATCACCTTTGCATTGCAACTCTACAATATGCCGCCCGCCGCACAGATCTATGTGGTGGTGCACGAGTACTGCCACTTCCTGCAGCCCAACCACAGCCCGGCCTTCTGGGCCGAGGTGGAAAAGCTGCTGCCGGACTGGAAAGAACGGCGGGCTTTATTGAAATAAACCTTGTGATAAAAATCAACAGGAGGGGTTCGACCCTTGGAAAGTGAAAAAAAGACCTCCGGCGGCGATAAATATTCAAAGCTGGCCGGAAACACCATTATCTTTGCCATTTCGAGCTTTTCGTCGAAGCTGCTGACCCTTTTGGTGCAGCCGTTCCTGACCTACGCCATGGCCGAGATCGCTGATCTGGGGCTGGCGAAGATCCTGAGCCAGTACGCAAACCTGCTCATCCCCTTTGTCTCGATGGGCATGTCCAACGCCATCATTCGCTTTGGCCTGGACAAGGGCAACAGCGAAAAGCAGGTGTTCACCAACGGCCTGCTGACCATTCTGGGGGGCTTCGGCATCCTGATCCTCTGCTGGCCTGTGGCGCAGTTCCTGCCCGATATGGCGCAGTACGGTCTTCTCATCTACATCTACGTCCTGATGAGCTGCCTGCGCACCCTCTGCACCCAGTTCGTGCGCAGCCGCCAGTGGAACAAGCTGGTGGCCGTGGACGGCATCCTGTGCACCTTTGCCACCCTGATGTTCTATGTGCTCTACCTTGTGGGCTTCCACTGGGGTGCCAACGGCTATCTGCTGGCCATCATCAGCGGAGACCTGGTCAGCGTGCTCTTCCTCAGCATCACCGGCAGGCTGTGGAACTATGTGGAGCTCAAGGGCCTGAACCGGGATCTCTGGCAGCAGATGCTACGCTTTTCCCTGCCCATGATCCCGGCCCAGATCAGCTTCTGGGTCATCAACGCATCGGACCTGTTCTTCGTGCGCGAAATGTGCGGCGGGCTGGACGGCCACAGCGGCGACGCTTGGAGCGGCCTGCTTTCCACCGGCTACTTCCTGCCCACCATCCTGACCACGCTGGGCCTGATCTTCTACGATGCCTGGCAGCTCTCTGCCGTGACCGAGGAGGAGGGCCGCGCCCGGTTCTTTACCAAGATCTTCCGCACCTATTCCTCGGTGCTGTTCTGCTGTGCGGCAGGCATCATCTGGCTCTGCCGTCCGGTCATGCACGTGATGAAGGCCAACTACTACTACGCCTGGCACTTTGTGCCCTTCCTGACGCTGGCTTCCACCTGCAGCTGCTTCAACCAGTTCCTCAACAGCGCATACGTTGTCAACAAAAAGTCCACCCACAGCCTGTGGACCATGCTGGCCGGTGCCGTGAGCAACTGCATTATGAACTACTTCTTCATCAAGTGGTGGGGGCCCATCGGCGCAACGGTGGCTTCCTTCTTCGGTCTGGGCATTGTGTTCGTGCTGCGCGCGCTGGATGCCCACAACATGATCGACATGTCCATCCACCCGGGCCGGGTGGCGGTGAACTTCGGCGTGCTGGCGGGCGAGGCCCTGCTCCTGCTGGCCGAGCCCCCGCTCTACGGTCTGTGGACAGGCCTCCTGACCGCCGCCATCATCCTGTTCAACTTTGCAGGTGTCTGGGCCATGGCCCGGATGCTCCTGCCTAAGCTCCTGGGCCGCCGGGGCAGGGCTCTGGTGAGCGCAGTGGACAACTGGATCAAAAAGTAAGCAAAAAACGACCCTCTCCGGGAATTGCAAAGCAATGCGGAGAGAGTCGTTTTTTCTTAATATCCCAACTTATACGCCAAAGAACTCCTTGGCAATATCGGCACTCTGCTTGGCATCCTTGGCGTACCAGTCGGCACCGATCTTTTTTGCATATTCGGGGGTCAGCACAGCGCCGCCCACCATGATCTTACAGTCCAGTTTGGCATCGTGCAGGGCCCGGATGGTCTCCTCCATGCTCTTGAGGGTGGTGGTCATCAGGGCGGAAAGCCCCACCAGATGCACATCCTTCTCCCGGACGGTATTCACGACCGTTTCCACCGGCACGTCACGGCCCAGGTCGATGACCTCAAAGCCATAATTCTCCAGGATGACCCGGACGATGTTCTTGCCGATGTCGTGGACATCGCCCTTGACGGTGGCAATGACGATGCGTCCCTTGCTGGCGCTGCCCTCGCCCTTTTGGGCAATGGCGGTCTTGATCTCCTCAAAGGCCCCCTGCGCGGCGGTGGCCGCCTGCAGCAGCTGCGGCAGGAAGAGGGTGCCCTTTTCATACTTTGCACCCACGATATCCAGCGCCGGAATGAGGGCTTCGTCCACCAGCTCCAGCGGCTCCTTTTCCTCCAGCAGCGCCCGGGTGCGGGCAGCTGCCTCGCCCTTCAAGCCCTTTTCCACCGCCTTCATCAGGGGGGCATAGGGGCCGGCGGCCTCCGGTGTTTCGCCTGCTGCCGGGGCGGTCCGGGCATTCTGCACGGCCTGCGCCAGCGCAGCGGAGGCGGGCACCCGGTTGGCATACCGCTCAATGTACTTTGTGCTCTGCCGGTCCCGGTTGGTCAGAACGTTGTAAGCGTAGACCGCCGCCATCATCTCCTCGCTGGAGGGGTTCATAATGGCAAGGTCAAGCCCGGCATACATGGCCATGGTGAGGAAGGTGGTGTTCAGGTAGGAGCGGCAGGGCAGACCAAAGCTGATGTTGGACACGCCCAGAATGGTGCGCACCCCCAGCTCCTCCTTGCAGGCGTGAAGGGCCTGCACCGTGGCAAGCACATCCTCCTGCTGGGCGCTGGCCGTCAGGGTCAGGCAGTCGATATAGATATCCTCCTGCGGGATGCCTGCCGCCAGTGCCGTGTCCCGGATGCGGCGGGCAATGGCCACGCGGTCCTCGGCTTTGGGCAGGATGCCCCGCTCGTCAATGGCAAGGCCGACCACCGCCGCGCCGTACTTTTTGCACAGGGGCAGAATGGTGTTCAGCTTTTCTTCCTCGCCGTTCACCGAGTTGACGATGGGCTTGCCGTTGTAGACCCGCAGGCCCCGTTCCAGCGCCTCTGCATGGGAGGAATCCAGCTGCAACGGCAGGCTGACCACGCTCTGCAGGGCCTTGACCACCTGTTCCATCAGGGCAGGCTCATCCACGCCGGGCGCACCCACGTTCACATCCAGGATCTGGGCCCCGGCCTCGGTCTGGCTCACGGCCTGTTCCAGCACATAGTTCATATCCCCTTCCCGCAGGGCCTGCTGGAACCGCTTTTTGCCAGTGGGATTGATGCGCTCCCCCACCACTGTGATGCCGTCCACATTCACGCAGTCCATGGGGCTGCACACCACCGACTTCATGGGGTGGTCGGGGCGGCCCGGCCTGCAATCGGCAAACACGCCGTTCAGCAGCTGGATGAACTCCGGGGTGGTGCCGCAGCAGCCGCCTGCAGCAAACAAGCCCAGCTCCCGGTAGGGCTTCATCTGCATGGCGTAGAGCTGCGGGGTGATATCGTAGCCCGAGCCATCGGCACGGGGCAGGCCCGCGTTGGGCTTGACGAACACCGGGAAGCTGCCGGGCAGTGCCTCGGCCAGCCGCTTTGCCATGGGGAAGATCTCCTTGGGGCCAAGAGAGCAGTTGATGCCCACGGCATCGGCCCCCAGGCCCCGGGCGGTGGCGGCAAAGCTCTCGACCGTGCAGCCGGTAAAGGTGCGGCCGCCTGCTTCAAAGCTCATGCTGGCCAGCACGGGCAGGCTGCTGTTCTCCTTGACGGCCAGCAGGGCGGCCTTCAGCTCATACAGATCGGTAAAGGTCTCCAGGAACACGAGGTCAGCCCCGGCGGCCACGCCCGCCCGGACGATGCGGCCATACTCTGCCACGGCATCCTCAAACGCAAGGGTGCCGTTGGGTTCCAGCAGCTCCCCCAGCGGGCCCACATCCAGCGCGGCCAGTGCGCCGTAAGGGGCGCAGGCCCGCTTGCAGTTGGCAATACCCGCCGCAATGATCTCCTCCAGCGTGTACTCGCTGCCCGCCAGCTTGTGGGCGGAAGCGCCAAAGGTATTGGCATTGATGATGCGGCTGCCTGCGGCAGCGTACCGGGCATGGATGCTCTCGATGAGCGCCGGGTCGGTGATATTCAGCTCCTCGGGACGGGCCCCCAGTTTCAGGCCCGCAGCCTGCAGCATAGTGCCCATGCCGCCATCCAGCAGGATGGTATTGGGCCGGTCAAACAGTTCATTCGCTTGCACAGGTGATCCCCCTCTTTCTATATTCGCACCGGGTGCGGAGCACGCAGTGCCCGCACCCCGCCAGATGACCCCGGACCGGGTGATCGCTGACCCCCAGAATGGCCGTGATGCTCTTGCGGGGGATCATCAGGTTGTTTTCCGTGACACAGAGCCCGGCGCGGCGGGTGGTGTCCAGCGCTGCCGCCAACAGCGGCTGCACGGCAAGGGGCCAGTCCCCGTAGCCCGGGGAATAGCGCCCCGTCAGATACTTTCCCTGCCGGGCAGCCCACTGGCGCAGCTCAGCCTCAGCGGCCTCGGCAGCCTGTTCGGCCAGTGCGGAGCCCAGCGCATCCGATGCCACACCGGCGGCGATATCGCCCACACCGGCCCGGCGGATCTGGGCATCCACACCGGGGCCAAGCGTCACGGCCAGCAGCAGGGCGGCGGTGCAGCCTTCCAGATGCTTTGCCACATCTTCCCCCGCCAGAATGCCCGCCGCTGTCAGGCTGTCGGGGTCGGCCTCCAGCCAGACTGCCCGGGGCGTGGCTGCCGCCAGCAGCGGCACGGCGCATCTTTCCAGCAGCGCCTGGGTGGCCGCGTCCGCGCCGCCCCGGGCCCCGAAATACCGCGCCGCCTGTGCAAGGTCGATGCCCTCCGGCTTTTCCAGCCGCAGCGGCATACTTGGCCCAATGCTCATCTGCCCGCCCTCCTTTACAAGAATAAAGAATAGACTTAGTATACAGCATCCCCGTTTTCCCGTCAACGCAAAACGCCGCATTTATTTTTGCTTGCAGCTGATTGCATTCGCAAGCAATCTGCGTTATACTGTAAAAAAGGAGTGTGATCGTTATGGCTAACACCGCCGCTGTCTATGCCCGCATTGATACCAACCTGAAAGAAAGCGCCGAGGATATCCTTGCTCAACTGGGCATTACCCCATCCAGCGCCATCCAGATGCTTTACCGCCAGATCGTCCTGACCCGTGGGCTCCCGCTCGATCTGCATCTTCCCCCTGCCACCCCCACTGCTGTGGGTGGCATGAGCCATACCGAGTTGGATACCGAGCTGCAAAAGGGAGTCGCCTCTCTGCAAAACGGCAAGAGCTTTTCTGCCGATGAAGTCGATGCCGCATTGTATCAGGAGTTTGGAATATGAGCAGCGTTTATACGGTCCGCTACGCACCGCAGGCGTTGGACGACCTGCGGGATCTCTACTCCTATGTCGCATTTTCACTCAAAGAGCCAGCTACCGCCCAAAAACTGGTCAACCGCATCCGCAAGGCTGCTCGCTCACTGGATGCCCTGCCCGGGCGGTACCCTGTTGTGGACTGGGAACCGTGGCAGAGCATGGGGATGCACAGGTTTACCGTGGAGGATTTTCTGCTGTTCTACCTGATCGATCAAAGCACCCGTACCGTAACTCTCGTTCGTATTGTTTATGGCGGGCGGGATCTGCAAAACCTCGCAAAATAGACCCCTGCGGAAAATTTCCAACTTTTTCGCAATAAACCTATTGACAATCTGGGTAAATAGGGATATAATCCAGACAACAAATCCACCAACCTAGTGGGAAATTGAGATCAAGTTTCCCGGGGTCGTAGAGGATTGGGAAAATCGTTGAAAGGAGGGCACAAAAATGACGCTGATCTGGAAAAATCTGCTCCACGCGAACTTCCGTTGTGGGCGAATGTACACCACCCGGGCAGAATATGGGACCGAGCGCTGTGCATTGCCCTCTGCAGACCGAATGTGTGTGCGAATGTGATGGCAAAGCTGCCAAAGCGCTAAACCCGAATTTTGCCCGGTGCACTGAAATGGTGTCAGTGACCGGGATTTTTTATGCGTCAGAATTATACTTTAAGTACAGATAGAGAGGTTAATTACTATGTCTAACTATAAATTTGAGACCCTGCAGCTTCACGTTGGCCAGGAGCAGGCCGATCCCGCAACCGATTCCCGCGCCGTGCCCATCTACCAGACCACTTCCTATGTGTTCCGCAACAGCCAGCACGCCGCTGACCGTTTCGGTCTGGCCGATGCGGGCAACATCTACGGCCGCCTGACCAACTCCACGCAGGATGTGTTCGAGAAGCGCATCGCTGCTTTGGAGGGCGGCGTGGCTGCTCTGGCCACCGCTTCCGGCGCTGCCGCCATCACCTACACCATCGAGGCGCTGGCACAGGCCGGTGACCACATCGTGGCACAAAAGACCATCTACGGCGGCAGCTACAACCTGCTGGAGCACACCCTGACCCAGTTCGGCGTGACTACCACCTTTGTCAACGCTCACGATCTGGCCGAAGTGGAGAACGCCATCCAGCCCAACACCAAGGCCGTCTATCTGGAGACGCTGGGCAACCCCAACAGCGATATCCCCGACATTGATGCCATTGCCGCCATTGCCCACAAGCACGGCCTGCCGCTGGTCATCGACAACACCTTCGGCACCCCGTACCTGATCCGCCCCATCGAGCACGGCGCAGACATCGTGGTCCACTCTGCCACCAAGTTCATCGGCGGCCACGGCACCACCCTGGGCGGCATCATCGTGGACAGCGGCAAATTTGACTGGAAGGCCAGCGGCAAGTTCGGCAATATCGCCGCTCCCAACCCCAGCTACCACGGTGTTTCCTTCGCCGATGCCGCAGGTCCTGCCGCCTTCGTTACCTACATCCGCGCCATCCTGCTGCGCGATACCGGTGCCACCATCTCCCCGTTCAATGCATTCCTGCTGCTGCAGGGCACCGAGACCCTGAGCCTGCGCATCGAGCGCCATGTGGAGAACACCAAGAAGGTGGTCGAATTCCTGGCAAACCATCCTCAGGTGGAGAAGGTCAACCACCCCTCTCTGCCCGATCACCCGGATCACGCCCTGTACGAGAAGTATTTCCCCAACGGCGGCGCATCCATCTTCACCTTCAACATCAAGGGCGGCCGCGAAGAAGCCTTCAAGTTCATTGACAACCTGAAGATCTTCTCCCTGCTGGCAAACGTTGCAGACGTGAAGAGCCTGGTCATCCACCCGGCCTCCACCACCCACAGCCAGCTGAACGAGCAGGAGCTGGCCGAGCAGCAGATCTATCAGAACACCATCCGCCTGTCCATCGGCACCGAGCACATTGATGACATCATTGCCGATCTGGAGGCAGGCTTCGCAGCCGTCCGCGGCGAGTAACGCTCCTGTCCCCCATGCTCTGACAAAAACTCTCTCCATTCTCCTTTTTGATCGTGTGTGCAAAGAACCGCCGCCCGGAAATTTCGGGCGGCGGTTCTGTTTTTGTGTGTTCGTGTTTTTACAGCCGGCGTTCCAGCCAGTCACCAATGTCAGCAAAGACCTCTTCGCGGTTCAGCTCCACCAGCAGCTCATGCCGGGCGCTGGGGTACAGCTTGACCTCGATGTTCTTCACACCGGCATCCAGCAGGCTCTTGACCGCCCGCTTCACGCCTGCGCCCTGTTCGCCCACCGGGTCGGCATCGCCTGCCAGGAACAGCAGGGGCAGATCCTTGGGCACCCGAGCCAGAAGAGCCGGGTCGTACAGCCGCAGGATGCCGCTGAACATGCTGTAATAGGCGTTCAGGGTAAAGATAAAGGTACAGCGCTCGTCGGCGCGGTAGCGGTCCACCTCCACCGGGTCACGGTTGAGCCAGTCGTGGGCCGTGCGGCCCTCCAGCCCCTTGTTGTACCCCAGAAACGAAAGTCTGGCCACCAGTTTGCTGCGGTAGTGCCAGCCATGGAACACGGCCAGCACCCGGCAGATGGTTCTGGCCAGCTGCACCAGCGCTTTGGGCTGGTAGCCGGTGCCCATGATGATGGCACCGTCCAGCTCATCGCCCCACTCACAGAGGTACTGCCGCGCGTAGAACGAGCCCATGCTGTGGCCCAGCAGGAAATAGGGCGCGCCGGGATACAGCTGCTTTGTCAGGGTCGTCACAGCGTGCAGATCCTCCAGCAGGGCGCGGTTGCCGTCGGGTTCGCCGAAGTAGCCATAATCCTCTTTGGTGCGGATGGACCCGCCGTGGCCCAGGTGGTCGTTGCCGGTGACAAGGATGCCCCGGGCGGCCAGGTTCTCGGCCAGCGGCTTATAGCGGTCGATGAACTCCACCATCCCGTGGGAGAGCTGCAGCACAGCCCGCACCTCTCCCTCCGGCACACAGCGGAACGCGTGGAGCGTCCGCCCCGGCTGGCAGGACGGCAGGGTAAAGTCGATCATCTGGCTCATGGGCTGCCCTCCTTCTCCGCTTTATTTTTTCATGCTGCCGATCTTCTTGCGGCAGGAGGTGCAGATGCAGTAGCCTGCATACTGGATGGCGTTGTCGTCCACCTCGCCGCAGAAATCGCAGCTGCCGGTGGGGCGGTATTTTTTGAGGATGATCTCATCGCCCTCCACAAAGATCTCCAGCTTGGCATCGTTGTCCAGCTTCATGCTGGTGCGCAGCTCCTTGGGCAGGACGATACGGCCCAGGCCGTCAACGCCGCGGACGATTCCGGTACTCTTCATAGTTTTTTCTTCTCCTTTGTCATTTACACCTCAGACAGCCATTTCCCAATTTTCTCCCGGCCCTGATCTCTCCTTCAGAGCCTTCAAAGGAAAATTGTGCCATCTCTCCCACTCAGTATACAAAATTTCCAATCATTCGTCAATGATTGCGCGCGGTTTCGACAAAAAGATTTTTCTTTTGCTTTCAACCGCCCATTCTGCCAAATCTGCGGCCGATTCGTTGACAAAACAGCGCACAGCGATTAAACTAAAAGGTAGCTATCCGCATTTTTTTGCCTGTAAATATAAAGGAGCGTTTTTTATGCCGAGCAATAAAGTCCGCACCCGTTTTGCCCCCTCGCCCACCGGCTACATGCACGTTGGCAACCTGCGCACCGCGCTGTACACTTACCTGATGGCCAAGCACGAGGACGGCACCTTCATCCTGCGCATCGAGGACACCGACCAGGGCCGTTACGTTGAGGGCGCTGTGGATGTCATCTACAACACCCTGCGGGAGACCGGCCTGCTGTGGGACGAGGGCCCGGACATCGGCGGCCCTGTGGGCCCCTACGTTCAGAGTGAGCGGATGGGCATGTTCAAGCAGTATGCCGAGCAGCTGGTGGCAGAGGGCAAGGCCTACTACTGCTTCTGCACCGAGGAGCGGCTGGAGGCACTGCACGCCGAGCAGCGCGCCAACGGTGAGATGACCCACTACGACGGCTGCTGCCGCGACCTGCCCGAGGAGGAGGTCAAGCAGCGTCTGGCTGCAGGTGAGCCCTACGTCATCCGCCAGAAGATCCCCAAGGAGGGCGTGACCGGCTTTGACGATGTGGTCTACGGCCACATCGAGGTCGAGAACAGCGAGATGGACGACCAGATCCTCATCAAGACCGACGGAATGCCCACCTACAACTTCGCCAATGTTGTGGACGACCACCTGATGGGCATCACCCATGTCATCCGCGGCAGTGAGTATCTGTCCTCCACCCCCAAGTACAACCTGCTGTATCAGGCCTTTGGCTGGGAGATCCCCACCTATATCCACTGCCCGCCCGTGATGAAGGACGCGCAGAACAAGCTGTCCAAGCGCAACGGCGATGCCAGCTATCAGGATCTGGTGGCCAAGGGCTACCTGAGCGAGGCCGTGATGAACTATATCTGCCTGCTGGGCTGGAGCCCCAAGGGCGAGTACGCCGAGCAGGAGATCTTCAGCCTGGAGGAGCTCATCAAGATCTGGAGCCCGGACGGCATCTCCAAGTCCCCCGCCATCTTCGACCCCCTCAAGCTGCGGGCCATCAACGCGGAGTATATCCGCCGCCTGAGCCCCGAGGAGTTCCAGAAGAAGGCCGAGCCCTGGATCGATCAGGCCGTGCACACCCCCATCGACAAGAAGCTGCTCTGCGCCAACCTGCAGCCCCGCTGTGAGGTGCTGGGCGAGATCCCCGAGCAGCTGGACTTCTTTGACGCAATGCCCGACTACGATGTAAGCCTGTATGCCAACAAGAAGCAGAAGACCACCCCGGAGACCGCCCGGGAGGCACTGGAAGCCCTGCTGCCTCTGCTGAGCGACGAGAGCCTGGACTTCTCTGACCGCGACACCGTGTTCAACGCCTGCAAGGCCAAGGCCGAAGAGCTGGGCAAGAAGAACGGCTGGCTGCTCTACCCGCTGGGCATTGCCCTTTCCGGCAAGCAGCGCACCCCCGGCGGCGGCACCGACCTTGCCTGCATGATGGGCCGCGAGACGACCCTTGCCCGTGTCAAGGCTGCCATTGAAAAGCTGAACGGGTAATCTTCCTTCCCCTTTTCGCAATCATATCCACGGAGGTGTTTTTATGATGTACCCATTTATGACACTGGACGACAACACCGAGATCGTGCATTCCGAGATGCAGCCAGACCACCGTGTAAAGGTCTACATCGAAAAGCCCGACGAGAAGGATTGTTTCCACTCTGCGGTCTGCTATCTGCCGGATTATACCTGGGAGGATGTCAGCGGCTTCACCCCTGCTGAGATCGACCGCTACCAGAAGTTCCTGGAATCCACTGCACATCTGATCCTGCAGTTTTCCCAGGAAGGAGGGGTAGAAAATGCCGCAGGTTTTTAAGATCGGCTCCTACTGGGTCTACTTCTGGGCCAACGAAAATGATCCGCTGGAACCCATTCATGTTCATGTTTCACAGGGTGCTCCCAGCAGCAACGCGACCAAGATCTGGATCACGCGGGCCGGGAAATGCTATCTGTGCCACAACAATTCCAACATTCCGCCCCGTGTTCTGCGAAACATCATGGCCATCATCGAAGCACGAAGCGATGAAGTGATTGCCAAATGGATGAATTTCTTTGGTGAAGTGCGCTATTTCTGCTGATTTGAGCCGCTTCCCCGCATGACCCCATAAAACGCCGCGCACCCGCGCTACAGTATATGCAAAGGGCGCGGGAAACAGAACATTGCAAAAGATCCCCGCCGGAAAGCGGGGATTTTTTCATGCCGGAAACCACAAAACTGCACCCGAAGCAGCCTGTTGCCGCCGCGTTGGCCTCCCGGGCGGCGGTACGCCCGGCCCTGCGGCAGGGCGGGGCCTTTGCGCTGGGCCTTGCCGGGGGCTGGGCCGTTCTCTACGGGGCTCTGCTCCCCTTTGGGCTGGGGCTGACATTGGGCCTGCCTGCGGACTGCTTTGCCGCCTGTGCAGCCGGAGCTGCGCTGAGCATCCTGTTCCACGGGTTCGGGGCATTTTCGCTGGACAGCCTCTGCCTGCTCTGCGCCGTGGGGGCGGCCGTGGCCGCCCGATGGCTCTGGCCCGGCAGGCTCCGCCCGGCATTTCTGGCCGGGTGCGGGACACTGGTGCTGGGAGGTGTCTGTTTTGCGCTGGGGCCCGGCGGGGCAGGCTTCACGTTGGTGTTCTTCTGCGGGGCAGATGCCCTGCTGGCGGGCGGCTTCGGCTATGCACTGCAGCGCTTCCCGCCCGAAAAGCCCGGTTTTGGCACCCTGCTGGCCGCTTCTGCCGTGGCGGCGGCGCTGGGCGGGCTGCGCTTCGGCCCCCTCTGCCTTGGGGCAGCAGCCTGCGCCATGGTGGATGCCGCCCTCTGCTGCCGCGGGCAGGAAAAGCCCGCGCTGGCCTTTGCTGCCTTCACCGGGGCCGCGCTCTGCGCAGCAGACCCTTCCCTTGCCCCGGCAGCGGTGGGGCTCTGCTGCGGCACGGCGGCAGCGGTCCTGCTGGTCCCCGGGCGGCGGGCTGAGACCCTTGCCGCCTGTGCGGGCGGGTGTGTGCTGGGGGTACTCTGTGTTCCCGCCCCCGGCACGGCCCTGCCCCTGCTCCTCAGCGCCGGGCTGGGCCTTGCGGCCCCCGCCTTTTTCCCAAAACATTGGCTGACACCGGTGCCGGAGGCCCCCGCGCCGCCCGAGGAGCCGCCCCGGCTATCTGCCGCCGCCACCCGGCTGGAAGCAGTGGCCGAGAGCCTTTCCTCGCTGGCCGAGACGGTGAACGCTGTGTACGATGCGTTTCCCCGCCGGTGCGACACCTTCCGCTGGGTCATCGACAACACCCACGACAGCCTGTGCTTCAACTGCGGGCGGCGGGAAACCTGCTGGAAGCAGGAATACACCGCCACGCTGGAGGGGATGAACGCCCTGCGGCCCATTCTGGAACAGCAGGGCCATCTGCAGGCCAGCGATCTGCCCGGCCAACTGTCCAGATGCATCCACCCGGCGGCGCTCTGTGCAGCGGCAAACCGCTCCTTTGCGCTCTACCGGAGCCGGAAAGAGGCCCATGTCCACGCCGAAGCCATGCGCACCGCCCTGACCGAGCAATACAGCGCCATGGCCGATGCCCTGAGCGTGCTCAGTGAGCAGCTGGGCCGCCCCGGGAACCCGGAGCCTTACAAATCCGGGCGGGTGGCCGCGTTTTTTGCCAGCCTGGGCACGCCGCCGCTGGAATGCGCTGTCACGCTGGACGACCTGGGCCGGACACGGGCGGCGGTCACCCTGCCCCGTACCCGCTTTTCTTCCCCCGAGCTGGCCGCGCTGGCGCAGGAGACCGGACGCATCTGCCGCCGGGACTTCGACCCGCCGCAGGTGCTCTCCTGCAAAGGGATGACCACCCTGCTCTTCTGCGAAAAGCCCGCCCTCCGGGCCGTGTTCGGAACTGCGGGCACAGCGGCAAAGGGCACTGTCTCCGGGGATGCAGTCCAGCAGTTCTGCAGCCCGGCCGCTGCCCAGATGATCCTGTGTGACGGCATGGGCACGGGCCGCCCGGCCGCCGTGGATGGCAGCCTTGCCGCCGAGCTCACAGCCCGCCTGTTGAAAGCCGGTTTCACCGCTGAGCTGGCGGCGCGGTTGGTCAATGTGGCGCTGGCCCTGAAAAGCGATGAGGAGAGCGGAGCCACCCTCGACTTGATCAGCGTGGACCTTTACACCGGCACGGCACGGATCTTCAAGGCCGGAGCCGCCCCGGGCTTTCTGGTGCACGGGGGCCGCGCCCGTCCGGTGGGCGATATCAGCCTGCCCATCGGCATTCTGGGCGGTGTGAACGGCCAGAGCCGGGTGGTTCATCTCGCCGCCGGGGACTATGCCGTACTGGTCTCGGACGGTCTGCTGGTGGATGGCCCCGGCTGGGTGGCCAAGCAGCTGGAACTCTCCGCTGCCGCAGGCGACCCGCCCGAGAAGGTGGCCCGGATCCTTGTGGAGACCGCCCGCGCCCGCGCCGAACAGACCGGCCGACCCGATGATATCACCGCCGCCGTGCTTCGGTTAGAGCCCTGCGGACATTGAAAATTTCACAAAAGGGGCATATAATAGCCTTATCTTTTCCAAGGGAGGACTGCCCATGTTAAAACTCACCGTTTCCCAGGATGGCTGCGGCGATTTTGCCAGCATCTCGGAGGCCCTGCTGGCGGTGCCCTACGAGCTGGAAGCAGAGATCTGCATCGGGCCCGGCATCTACCGGGAAAAGCTGGTCTGTGAAAAACGGGCGCTCACCCTGCGGGGCGCGGGAGCCGATGCCACCACCCTGATCTTTGGGGACGGCGGCAAGCTGCCCCACCCGGATGGGCGGCCCACCCACACCTTCCGCAGCTACACCGCCTTTTTCAGCGGCGGCAGCGTAACGGTGGAGGATCTGACCATTGCCAACGATGCCGGTCCGGGCAGTGCCGTGGGGCAGGCCATTGCCGCCTATGTGGATGCTGAAAAGGCCGTGTTCCGCCGGGTAAGACTGCTGGGCAACCAGGACACGCTCTTCTGCGCGCCCCTGCCCGAGGCTGAACGGGAGAAGGACGGCTTTCTTGGCCCCCGCAAGTTTGCGCCCCGCCGCCCCTCGGCGCAGTATTACAAAAGCTGTGAGATCGCGGGGGACATCGACTTCATCTTTGGCGGGGCCGATGCCCTGTTTGAGCAGTGCATCCTGCGCACGGTAGACAACCACCTTCCCCACAGCTACATCACCGCTCCCTCGGGCAGTGCCAACGGGCTGGGCTTCGTGTTCTGGGACTGCGATTTCGTCTCCGACTGCCCCGCCGGAACGGTCTATCTGGGCAGGCCCTGGCGGCCCACCGGCAAGACTGCTGTGCTGGACTGTCGCCTTGGAGCCCACATTGCACCGGAGGGCTTTTCCGGCTGGAATGACCGCACGGACACCTGCCTTGCCCGCTTTGCCGAGACCGGAAGCAGCGGCCCGGGGGCACGCCAGCGCCCGGACTGGGTCGCAGCGCCCTCTGCCGCCGATGCCGCCGCCCTGCTGGCCCGGGCGCGGAAGCTCTGCCGCCCCTGAGATCAAAAACAAAGGAATGTGAATATGAAGAAACTCCCCAACGCCGTAAAATGGCTCATTATCGTGGTGGTGCTGGCCCTGATGGGCTGGATGCTGGTCAAGGTGAACGACCGCGCCTCCCGCGTGAAGATGCCGGAACCGGACAACAGTCTGGGCATTTACCGGAAAGCAGATGCTTAAAAAGAGCGACCCTCTCCGTCATTCCGAAACAATGACGGAGAGGGTCGTTTTACTTTGTATCCGTTGCAATGAACCAGAAGGTCGTGCCTTTGCCCAGCGTACTCTGCACGCCGAAGCGGAAGCCGTGCTGCTGGAAGATGGCCTTGGTGATGGAAAGCCCCAGGCCGGTGCCCTGCTTGCCCGCATCGGAGCGGGAGCGGTAATACCGGTCAAAGATATAGGGCAGATCCTCGGCACAGATGCCGGGGCCGTGGTCCTCGATCTCCACCCGGACTCCCTCGGGCACCTTAGAGGCCCGCAGGAGGAAGATGCCGTCCCCGCCGATGTGGTGCATGGCGTTGCCCAACAGGTTGTGGAGGGCGCGCTGCATCATGTTGGGGTCGGCATAGACAGGCAGCTCTTCCTCCGGCAGCTCCAGCTTGAGCTGCCAGCCATTTTGGGCACAGACCGCGTCATAGCGCTCGCTGACCTCATCGCAGAGCTGGCCCATATCAAAGTGGACCTTCTCGCACTTTTCCGCGCCGCTGGTCACCTTGCTCAGCTCCATAACACTGGAGACCAGCGCTGTCAGCCGGTCGGCCTCATCCACGATGATGTTCATCTGCTCGTCCCGGTGGGCCTTGTCGTCGCCGGTGATGTCCCGCACCGTCTCCGCATAGCCCTTGATGAGGGTCAGCGGGGTGCGCAGGTCGTGGGAGACATTTGCCAGCAGGTCGCGCTGCATCTGAGCCGCGTGCTGGACTTCCCTGGCCATGTGGTTGAACTCCTGCGCCAGGTCGCCCAGTTCGTCCCGGCGGTTGGTCTCCACCTGCACGGCATAATCGCCCTGTGCCACCTGCCGGGCCGCCCCCGAAAGCTGGCGCAGGGGCTTGGTGAACCACTCGCTGAACAGCCACGCCGCGCTCATGGAAAAGGCAAAGATCAGCGCCGCCGCCAGCGGCAGCACCGTGCTCATCACCTCACCGGCCTCCGAGACATGCATCAGGCTGGTGGTCACCAGCACGGTATAGCTGCCGTCGGAGGTCGTTCTGCCCACCATCAGCTCCACCGTGCCCGAGGGCGTGGGCGGGTTGATCTTCCGCACACAGCTGCCGGTCTCGCGGCAGAGCTGGCGCATGGCGCGGGCGGTGCTGTAAGAGGGCAGCTCGCTGTTTTCATCGGTGGGCCGGGTGCGGTGCAGGTTGCAGTAGGAGAGGTTCTCCACCTTGAAGATCTGCCGCAGCGTGACATCGGAGATATCCACGCAGAAACTGCTCATCCCGCCGTTTTCGTAGATCTCGCTGCTGAGCTGGTTGAAAAACTGGCTGTTGACATAGAGCTGACTGCCGAACCCCCAATAAGAGAGGGTCTGGCCGTCGGCAATGGCATCGTCCAGCTTCTGCACGATGGCATCCGCCTGTTCGGTCAGCTGCTTCTGGATATGGGTGGTGTACAGGGGCTCCAGCAGCTGGGTGCACAAAAACCAGAACAGCACCAGCAGCAGCAGACAGATGAAGCAGAGGAACCACATCAGCTGCCCGCGGATGCCCACGGTACGCCGCTTTTTTTCGGGTTGCCGCATCAACCGCAAACCTCCTGTTTAACGCGCCGCATCCGGGTCGAACTTATAGCCGATGCCCCACACGGTGGCAATATAGCCCCGGCATTTGCCCAGATGGCCGCGTAGCATCTTGACATGGGTGTCCACGGTGCGGTCCTCGCCAAAATAGTCGTAGTTCCACACCTTCTGCAGGATCTTCTCCCGGCTCAGGGCAATGCCCTTGTTGGAGGCCAGAAACACCAGCAGGTCAAACTCCTTGGGGGTCAGGCTCACATCCTCGCCCGCCACCCGCACGGTGTGGCTGGCCGTGTCGATGGTCAATTCGCCGAAGGTCATGGTGCCGTCCGATGTCTCGGAGCGGGGCATGGTGCGGTTGAGCACCGCCTTGACACGGGCCACCAGCTCCCGCGGGGAGAAGGGCTTGACCACATAGTCATCCGCGCCGCCTTCCAGACCGGCCAGCTTGTCATATTCCTCGCCGCGCGCGGTCAGGATGATCACCGGCGTGTTGATGTGGCGGGCGCGCATCTCGCGCAGGCAGGTCATGCCGTCCATAAAGGGCATCATCACATCCAGGATCACCAGATCAAAACCGCCGCCGCTCAGCAGCGAAAGGGCGGCAGAGCCGTCGCCCGCTTCCTCGCAGACATAGCCGGCATATTGTAAATGCTCCCGGATCAGTTCCCGGATGCGGGGTTCATCATCAACGATCAGTATCTTTGCCATCTGAGGTTTCCTCCTCGTTATCAAAATAGCTCCAGTTTCTAGGGGTATCATAATATAATTATTGGAAAATTTTGTGAAGTTTAAGTGAATGGTTTGGAAAACCGCCGCCCCATTTCTTTTAGTATACCACAAAAGCCCCGCAAGAAACAGCGGGAGCCTGCCGCCCGCTTGCTTCTCTGCTATAAAGTGTGCTATACTGATTTGATAAAAACAACCACCAGAACAAAGGAAATCTGCCTATGCGCATCGGATTCGTTGAACTGCTTCTCATCCTGCTCATCGCGTCACTGACTATCGGGCCCAGTGCGGCCCTGTGGGTAGACCGCTGGCTTCGCCGCGCCAACCGGGCCAGCGCCGCCGCTGCCCGCCGCCGGGCCGTGCAGGAGGCCCAGCGTGCCGCCGAGCGGGAGGAAGTGCTCCAGAGGTTCCAGAAATTGAGCATCGTGTTTACGCTGGCCGCGGTTGCTGCGCTGGTCTGGGCGCTGGTGCTCCGGCCCATTGAGGCCCCGCCCAAAACCTACACCGCCCCGGATCACCGGCAGGCCTCTGGCGCGGCACAGGCAGAGCTTTCCACCGACCGCAGGGAGATCTGGGATCTGGGCGGGTATCAGGGTGTGGACTGCATCCGCACCCGGGATGGCCTTGTCTATGCGGCGGCGTGGAACGGCTCCTCCCTGAAGAAACGCACCAGCGATCTGGTGCGCACCGACGGCGGCAACGCTGCGGTCATCCTGAGCGTAGAAGGCGAGCTGACCGGCTTTGCGTTTGATGCTGCGGGAGACCTGTGGCTCACAGTCCTCACCCCTGCCGGGGGCACCCTCTGCCGCGCCCGGCACGACAGCTGGGGCGCTTCGGTGGAACAGGTGGTCACGCAGATCGACGGTGCCCCGCTGGGGGCCCTTTCTGCCGTGGAGGTCGGTGCGGACGGCAAGGTCTACTTTGCCATGGTCGGGCAGGAGAGCGCGGAACAGGGGCTGGAAAGCGCCCTGCGCACCGAGCTGCTGGCCCACACCGGAACAGGTGCGGTATACGTTTATGATCCCGCTGCCCGCACCGTGGAGCAGGTGGTGGGCGGCATTGCCGGAGCGTCCGGCCTTGCGCTGGACGAGCGCACCCAGACCCTCTACATCTCCGACCTCGGCAGCCGCTGCATCTGGAGCGCGGCGGCCTCTGCCCGCAGCCTGACCGCCGGGGGCAAGGGTTGTCAGAGCAGCTTCAGCGGGCTGCCGGGCTATCCCGGCGCGCTGGCGCTGGATGAGGACAGCACCCTCTACATCAGCTACCGCTGGGCCAACTCCAGCTGGCTGGAACGCCATGCAGGCAGCACCTTCCTGCGCGGTGTGGCCCTGCGGCTGAGCGAATCGATGCAGGAGAACCTGTTCGCCCTGCCCGCCGACGGCATCCGCGCCGAGGCCGTTTCCACCGCCAGCGGAAGCTGGCTGTGGAGCTTTTCCGGCAAGCCTCAGGGCAGCAGCTCTGCCCTCTGCCCGGTGGAGAACCGGGTGTATTTTGGCATCGCGGGAGAAAAAGCGCTTTATTCTGTACGGGTCTGAACCGCTCCATCATGCTTCGCGTGCCAGCTCCCCTGCCAGGGGAGCCCTGGACATCCCGGAAAAATTGTTGTAAACGCTTGGGCCCAATCGAACACAGAACATCGGGTCATCGTGGCAACCAATCGATACGAGGTAATTGATATGACAGACGCATTCAAACAGCAGATCCAGGCGGAAGCCCGGCAGGCAGTGGAAGAGCTGCTGGAACAGGCAAAGCTGAAAAAAGGCGACGTGTTCGTGGTGGGCTGCTCGTCCAGCGAGATCGTGGGCGGGCACATCGGCAAGGACAGCAGTCTGGAGGCAGCGCAAGCCGTCTACGCAGGCATTGCGCCGGTGCTGGCCCAGCGCGGCATCTGGCTGGCGGCACAGTGCTGTGAGCACCTGAACCGGGCCATTATCATGGAGCGGAAAGCCGCCGAACAATACGGCTGGGAGGAAGTGTGTGTCGTGCCCCGGCCCCATGCGGGCGGCAGCTGGGCCACCACCTGCTGGAAGCAGTGCAAAGATCCCATTGCCGTGGAGGAGATCCGCGCCCACGCCGGTATCGACATCGGCGGCACCCTGATCGGGATGCACCTGCGCCGGGTGGCCGTGCCGGTGCGGCTGAGCCTGAGCCGGATCGGTGAAGCAAACATTCTCTGCGCCCGCACCCGCCCGAAGCTCATTGGCGGGGAGCGCGCAAAATATACCGAGGAGGACTGATGCCTTATGGCAGAAAAAACACCGGAAGAGATGCGGGAGGCCGTACTGGCCATCCGTGAAAAGATGGCCGCTGCTGCCCGGGAGGCAGGCCGCGATCCTGCCGAGGTCCAGCTGTGCGCCGCCTGCAAGACCCGCACCGCTGAAACCGTGGCCGCAAGTGCCGCCCTGCCCATTGACGTGTTTGGCGAAAACCATGTGCAGGAGCTCTGCGCAAACTTTGACGCAGGCGCTTACTGCGGCAAGCCCAGCCATTTCATCGGGCACCTGCAGACCAACAAGATCAAAAAAGTCCTGGGCCGGGCCAGCCTGATCCAGAGCGTGGGCAGTGAACATCTGCTGACCGCCATCGAGAAGGAAGCCGCCAAGGCGGGCATCGTGCAGAACGTCCTGCTGGAGGTGAACATCGGCGGGGAGGAGAGCAAGAGCGGCGTTTCGCCGGAGGCGCTCTGGCCCCTGCTGGATGCCGCTGCTGCGCAGGAGCACATCCGGGTCAAGGGCCTGATGGCCATTCCCCCGGTCAACGATGACGACGCGCAGAACCGCCGGTACCTCGCCGCCGTCCACGACCTGTTCGTAAAGGCCGGGGAGCGCGGCTATTCCAACGTGGAGATGCAGACCCTCTCCATGGGCATGAGCGGCGATTACGAGAACGCCATCCGCGAAGGCGCAACGCTGGTGCGCATTGGCACCGCGATCTACGGCGAACGGGATTACAGCAAGAAATAAACCTCTCCGTCATCGCTGACGCGCAGACTGAGAAGTTCAAATCAAGGAGGAACCATGGCAAAGCAAAACATCAACGACCCCGGTGCGCATCACAACAGCAGCGGCGCGCTCATCCGCCGCTTTTTACCCTATCTGGCAAAATACAAGGCAGTGCTCTTTCTCGACCTGTTCTGTGCCGCGCTGACCACACTGTGTGACATCTTCCTGCCCAAGATCATGAGCACCATCACCAACTCGGCCATGGGCGTGGGCATCACCCTGACCACCGGCATCGTGCTCAAGCTGGCGGGCATCTATTTTGTGCTCCGCATCATCGACGGCGCGGCCCAGTATTTCATGTCCGGCATCGGCCACATCATGGGCGTACACATCGAGACCGACATGCGCCGGGATGCCTTTGACCATCTGCTGCTGCTCGACCACACCTATTACAATAACACCAAGGTCGGCACCATCATGGGCCGCATCACCAACGATCTGTTCGATGTGACCGAGTTTGCTCACCACTGCCCCGAGGAATTTTTCATCGCCTTCATCAAGATCCTGGCCTCCTTCATCATCCTGTGCCAGGCCAGCATCCCGCTGACGCTGGCGGTGTTCGCCTGCGTGCCCCTGATGGGCGTGGTATCCGTTTATCTGAACGGCCGTCTGCGCGCCCGGTTCCGGCAGCAGCGCGTCCAGATCGGTGAGCTGAACGCCACCATCGAGGACAGCCTGCTGGGTCAGGGCGTGGTAAAAGCCTTTGCCGCCGAGGAGCAGGAGCGCGCCAAGTTCGAGCAGGGCAACAAGGACTTTGAGCACATCAAGACGCTGGGCTACTACGCCATGGCGGCCTTCAACACCTCCACCCGCCTGTTCGACGGCCTGATGTATCTGGTGGTCATTCTGGCGGGCGGCCTGTCGCTGGTCAACGGCAAGATCACCGCCGGTGACCTGGTGGCCTACATGCTCTATGTCACCACCCTCATCGCTACCATCCGCCGCATCGTCGAGTTTGCCGAGCAGTTCCAGCGCGGCATGACCGGCATCGAGCGCTTTGCCGAGATCATGGACACCCCTGTGCCCATCCACGATGTCCCGGATGCGAAACCCCTGCAGCCCGGCCCCGGTGCCATCCGCTTTGACGATGTCAGTTTTGAGTACCCGGACGACCACAACAAGGTGCTCCACCATGTCAGTCTGGACATCAAGGCAGGCGAGCGGCTGGCTCTGGTCGGCCCATCCGGCGGCGGTAAGACCACTTTGTGCAACCTCATCCCCCGCTTCTACGATGTGACCAGCGGCCACATCTACATCGACGGGCAGGACATCCAGCAGGTCACCCTCAAGAGCCTGCGCGAGGACATCGGCATCGTCCAGCAGGACGTGTACCTGTTCAGCGGCTCTGTGGCGGATAACATCGCCTACGGCAAGCCCGATGCCACCCGGGAGGAGATCATCGAAGCTGCCCGTCTGGCCGGTGCAGAGCGCTTTATCATGGCCCTGAAGGACGGCTTCGACACCTATGTCGGCGAGCGCGGTGTCAAGCTCTCGGGCGGTCAGAAGCAGCGCATCGCCATTGCCCGGGTGTTCCTGAAGAACCCGCCCATCCTGATCCTGGACGAGGCCACCAGTGCACTGGACAACGAGAGCGAGATCCTTGTGGGGCAGAGCCTGGAAAAGCTGGCCCATGGCCGCACCACCCTGACCATTGCCCACCGCCTGACCACCATCAAGAACTACGACCGCATCCTGGTGCTTGGCTCCGAGGGCATTGTGGAATCCGGTACCCACGACCAGCTGCTGGAGCAGAAGGGTGTTTACTACCGCCTGTGGAACCAGCTGCCCGGTGAGGACACCCTGTAACTCCAAAATTCAGAGATGACAAACGCGGAACCGCTGAGTTTTCAACGGTTCCGCGTTTTGTTGTGGAAAATCAGGTGTTATTTTTCTTCCGGTTCATCGTCCAGCTTTTTCCGATTCTTCTGCACCAGATGTGCACAGAATTGGAGCAGCGCAAAGCAGAGCAGACCTGTCGAAACACCAGTAAACGCAGCGCCCATCCAATAGCCATAGGTCAGGCCATGAAGCACCGTAACCGCCACAGCCGCCAGCAGAGAACAAACCGCATTGGCACCCATACTGGAAGAAAGATGGCGGTCCCACAGGCCATTCCGGACGCACTCTGCAACGGTGTAAACACATCCGGCCATAAAAACGACCCCTTCTCCGGTCGCTTTATCTGCATTGCCCGTCAGCTGCTGAATCACCATTGCGGCCAGCAGACCGCCCCACATCAACCAGAAGCCACGCCCCTCAATTTTGCGCAGAGTTTGCTCCTGCATCTCGTCCAACTGGTTTTTCTTGCTGTATAGTGAAAATCTCATAACTCATTCCTCCCAGAACAGTTCATCCAGTGTTTTTCCCAGAATTTTGCAGATGCTGCGGCAGAGATTGATGGTGGGGTTGTACTCGCCCTTTTCGATCGCGTTGATGGTCTGGCGCGAGACCCCAGCCGCTTCTGCCAATGCCCCCTGCGTCATATCTTTTTCCGCGCGGGCAGCTTTCAGTTTCAGATTCTTCGGCATTCTGTTACCTCATATAATTCTTGTGAGGGTGAGCTCGTTCCCTCTGGATACAGAATAGCACTCACCAGACATTATGTCAAGTATAATTTACTTTTTGTCCTGTATTTTATATTTCAAAAATAGAAAAAGCCCCGTGTCCGGCATATCGCACCGGCACGGGGCTTTGCAATGATTTCAGAAAAACGTTCCCGACCCGCCGGGATGTAAGGATGCAACCGGACGCGCTCCAAAATCCCGGAGATAGTGCTGTTCCAGTTCGTCCGTTTTTGCCTCAAAAATAACCACGGCAGATTTACAATCGTTTTTTCATCAGCTTCAGGTTTGTTGCTTCCGCCATCCCGAAGCCGCCGTAAAAGTGCATGTGGTGCGCATCATCCGGACAGACCAGTTCAATCATCTGTGCACCACGTTCCCGCACACGCTGTTCCACTTCTTGGAGAAGTAATCTGCCATACCCCTTGTTCTGATACTCCCCAAAAATCAGGATCTCGTCGAGATAATAGAATGTAAAATCATCGTAGCTTTCCAAAAAACCGATGACAAGCCCTGTTGGAATATCGTTGTCATCTTCTTGCATCAGGCAGAGGGAATCCTCCATCGTTACCATTTGATGGATTCGCTTGTATGCCTTTTCATAGGTCCAGCACCCGCCAGAATGCTGGTTGTAGTGGTTCATGTAAAGCGTTGCTGCTTTTTCAATATTTTCCTCTGTAATAGGGGTATAATTCATTGATTCAGCTCCTTCTTCTTATAAAATAAAAATCCCCATGCCCACACGATTGAGATGCGGGCATGGGGCTCAACCATTTCATCAGGTCGCAGCTTTCTGCAAGTAAAACTCACTTTCTGCCACACGGGTCACAAAGTCGTATTCCAGACGGGTCGCTCTGGATGGATTGATATTGTACCTCTTACAAACTGTGCGGAAATAGGAAAAATATTCCCGATCTTCCTCATTCAGCGGAGCAACCCACCGGCATTCGGTCGTCTCCATCATTCTCCCACGATGAGCCGCACGGCACCATAGATGCCGGCATCATTGCCGAGGGTAGCGGCAACGATGGGGGTCTCGCGGCAGGAACTGAAGGCATAGGTCTTGAAATGCTCCCGCAGGGGGTTGAAGAGGACATCTCCGGCACGGGCGACACCGCCGCCCACCATGAACATCTCGGGGTCGGTGGTGGAGGCAATGGAGGCCAGCGCCATGCCTAGGGTGTCAGTCATCTCGTCCACCTCACGAGCGGCCAGTGCATCGCCTGCACGGGCGGCATCAAAGACATCCTTGGCGGCAAAGTCGGTGCCGCGCAGGGTGCAGGGGGTGTCCGGGTTCTCGTCCAGCAGCTTCTTCATGCAGCGGACCACGCCGGTGGCGCTGGAATACTGCTCCAGACAGCCGTGCTTGCCGCAGCCGCAGACCGCCGTCTCGTGGGGGTTGACGGTGATGTGGCCGATCTCGCCGCCTGCACCGTGTGCACCCTCGGTGATCCTGCCGTTGACGATGACACCGCCGCCGACACCGGTGCCCAGCGTGACCATCACCGCGCTGCGGCAGCCCTTGGCACAGCCCATCCAGATCTCGCCCAGCGCGGCCACGTTGGCATCATTGCCCACCAGCACCTTGATGCCGTCCAGCAGGCCGGACAGCTGGATGGAGACATTCCGCTCACCCCAGCCGCCGAGGTTGGCGCAGACAATGGGCACGATGCGGCTGTCCAGCACAGGGCCGGGCACACCGACACCCACGCCCTCCACCTGCTCGGCAGTGATGCCGTTTTCCTGCATCTTGTCCTTCACGGCCTTGGCCAGGTTTCCAAGGATGTGTTCCCCTGCATTGGAGGTGTCGGTGGGCACCTCCCACTTTTCCAGCAGAGCGCCTGCCGTGGTGAACAGGCCCACCTTGGCCGTGGTGCCGCCCAGGTCGATGCCGAATGCGTACTCTTTCATATTCATTTACCCCTTCTTTGCGGCGGTCAGGCCGCCGGTTTTCTCATCGTTATCATTATAACATATCCATTTGCAAAAGACAGAGGCTGAAACAGGATTTATGCAAAAAGCCGAAAATCCGTTTCGATTTTTGGCAAAGCAAAAGGCCCTCCCGCAGTGGGAGGGCCGGAAAGCCTTGGGAGAACTTACTCCTCGTCAGAGGATTCCTCTTCGTCATCCTCATCCTCGTCGTCATCATCCGTCTTGGGCTTATAGAAAATGCCGCTGAGGAAGATGCTGATAAAGTACAGCAGGCACATGGGCACAGCCACGAAGCACTGCGACACGATATCGGGCGGGGTGATGATGGCTGCGACCAGGAAGATCAGGACAATGGCAACGCCGCGGCCCTTCTTCATGATCTCGGGGTTTGCAATGCCCATCTTGGCCAGAATGATGGTGACCAGAGGCATTTCAAACACACAGCCGAAGATGATGAACATGGTCAGGCAGAGGTTGATGTAGCTCTCGATGCTGATGGATGCCGTGATGTAATCGGTACCCTCCAGCGTAACGAGGAAGTTCAGCATGAACGGCAGGGTGACCTTGTAGGCGAACAGCACACCCACACAGAACAGCGCCAGACCGAACAGCAGCACCAGCCGGAAGAAGAAGCTCTCGCTCCGTTTCAGGCCGGGTTTTGCAAAGGCGTAGACCTGATACAGCGCCACCGGAATGGTCACGATCACCGCAGCGATCAGGGACACCCGGAAATACTGCATCAGCTTTTCCTGCGGGGCCAGGAACACGAAGGTGTAGTTCGCATTCATTGCCATGGCCGTCAGCAGGTCGATCAGCTTATCCGAAATTGCCAGGAAGCCGATCACGCCCACTACAAACACCGCCGCGCAGATGATCAGCCGGTTCCGCAGCTCTTTCAGATGTCCGGTCAGCGTCATGCTGCCGTCGTCCGACATGACTTCGGCTTTCTTTTTGCGCTTCACGTTGGTAGCCACAAATTACTCCTCGTCCTTCTTCTCAGCCTTTTCCTCGGTCTTGGTCTCGGCAGGCTTGGCATCGCCGTTCTCATCCACGCCGTCCATGCCTTCCTTAAAGTTCTTCATGGTCTTGCCGAACATCTTGCCCAGCTTCGGCAGGTTCTTGGGTCCAAAGATGACCAGAACGATGATCAGAACAATGATAAGTTCCTGAGGTCCGATTCTCATAATAATAATCTCCTTTTTCCTCTTGCCGCGCCGCTCTGGCGGGCTGGATTCCAGTTTTTATCCTACAACCGCGGGCGCGGGTGTATCCATGTACTTAGACCTTTGCCTCTTCGGCAGGGGCAGCCTCCTCAGCGGGAGCAGCCTCGGCAGGGGCCTCGTTTGCAGCGGGGGCCTCCTCGGGCTTTTCCTCTGCCTTTACAGGCTCAGCGGCAGGCTCTTCCGCCTTGACGGGCTCTTCGGGCAGCTCCTCCACGGTATCCTCCAGCTCGGCCACTTCCTCGACCTCTTCGGCCTTCTTGGCTTCTTCCTTGCTGGTCTTACCAATGTTGGTAAAGCTCTTGGTGACATCCTTCATGCTGTCGTCGATGTCCTTCTTGATGTCGGTCAGGGGAGCAACAGCTTCCTTGATGGGGGCCTGGATCTCGTTCAGGGGCTCCACCACATTCTTCTGGATCTCCTCGGAAGCGGCACCGGTGTACTTCTTCAGCTCCCGCAGCATCTTGCCGAGCTTGCGGGCGTACTCGGGCAGCTTATCGGGGCCGATGACCACGAAAGCCACGATGGCCACCAGGATCAGCTCTGTAAAACCAATTTTCATAGCGTTCCAATTCCTTTCCTCTCACACAACAGGCATCCTTTGCGGCCTGCCGTGCTGTTACTGCACAGGGGATGCGGCGCAGTGTGCGCCTTTGTTGCCCTATGTATACCGGAAGTGTGTGAACTTCAAATGAACTTATTTTGAACAGTATATGAACAAGAGCAATTTCATGTTCATTTATATAACAATTCATATACTCTGTCAAAGATATTACGTTTTGGAATCACTTGACCGGATTGGTCAGCGTACCAATACCCTCGATCTCGCACCGCACCACATCCCCGGGCTTGAGGAACTGCGGCGGGTCCATGCCCATACCAACACCCGCCGGGGTACCGGTGGCAATGATAGTGCCCGCTTTCAGGGTCATGCCCTGCGAAAGCTCGGCAATGACATGGTCGATGTCAAAGATCTGCAGGGCCGTATTGGAATCCTGCCGCTTCTCGCCGTTGACAAAGCTGCGGATGCCCAGCCTGGGCGGGTAGTCGGCAAAGGCATCTGCCGTGACGATGCAGGGCCCGATGGGGGTAAAGCCGTCCAGACTCTTGCCGAAGTACCACTGTTTGTGCGCCGTCTGCACATCCCGGGCCGAGACATCGTTCAGGATGGTGTAGCCGAAGATGTAGTCCCGGGTCTGACCGGCGGGCACATCCCTGGCATCCTTGCCCAGCACCACAGCCAGCTCACACTCATAATCCAGCTTTTTCACCAGATCGGTGTGGGCCTCGATGGGGCCGCCGTCCGGCACGGCGCGGGTCACGCGCTTGGAAAAGTAGATGGCATCCTCGTGCCTGGTGGCAAAGGCAGCGGCAGAATATTTCTCCGCCTCATCGGAGTGGGCCATATAATTGATGCCAAGGCAGATGACATCCTGTGCCGGGGCCGGGATGGGGCTTTCCAGCGTGACGGCCTCCACAGGCAGAGCGGGAATGCCCGCAATGGCCAGCGACAGCCCATACCGCACCTGCGGGGTCAGAAACGGGATGGCCTCGCTCAGGGTCTCATAGCTCAGGCCCAGCCAGCTCAGCGGCCAGACCTGTCGTCCATCCTCCGATAAGATCGCCGGGTCTTCCACGCCGTCCGGCAAACGGCAGGTAATAAAGCGCATACCGCATCCCCCTTCTCAGTGCCGATACGCAATGGCGTTCCGGATACGCTCCGCCTCGGCCTGACCAGCCAGCTGGCGCACCAGTTCCAGTGCAAAGGGGATGGCACCGCCCAGCCCATAGCTGGTGGTGATGTTGCCATCCACCACGACCTCTTCATCGTGGACGATGGCACCGGCCAGCTGATCCTGGAAGCCAGCGTGGGCGGTGGCGTTCCTGCCCTCCAGCAGGCCCAGAGAGGCCAGGATGCTGGGGGCGGCACAGATGGCAGCCACCTTCCGGCCCGCCTTGGCAAAGGCGGCACAGGTCTCGGTGACCGTCTTGTTGGCGGCAAGGTTGGGTGTGCCCGGGATCCCGCCGGGCAAAACGACCATGTCCACATCGGAATAATCCACTTCCTCGGCCAGTGCATCGGCGGTCAGGTGGATCTTATGGCTGCTCACCAGCTCCCTGCGGCCCATGGCAGAGGCCACGATGACCTCCACCTTGGCGCGGCGCAGCAGGTCTACCACCAGCAGAGCTTCGCACTCCTCGGTGCCATCGGCAAAAAATACAACTGCCTTACTCATCTTTACAGACTCCCTTCTAAAAAAGCGCACCGCAGGGCGGGTGCTCCCCTGCCCCGCGGCGCGCGGTCCGTGTTATTCTTCGGCGGGCTGTTCCGCCTTTTCTTC
>ERZ791741.579-NODE-579-length-33406-cov-35.617972_pt1 | contig 33406 bp, 30 predicted proteins | sample MGYA00510040_ERZ791741 | MGnify/ENA primary metagenome ERZ791741 (study PRJEB30046, sample SAMN00791960) | human gut metagenome | study: EMG produced TPA metagenomics assembly of the A metagenome-wide association study of gut microbiota in type 2... | reverse complement strand
GCGCACGTAGAGGGCGTTGACGAGGCTGCGCAGGAAAGCGTTGCGGTCGAGCCGCTGTCCGCGTTTGAGCGAAATGACGCTCTTTGCCATCTCCACGGGGCCGCCCATACCGTAGATGCACGACACCGAAGATACCACCACGACATCCTTACGGCCGGAAAGCAGCGACGATACCGCAGACAGACGCAGGCGGTCAATCTCCTCGTTGATAGCCAAATCCTTCTCGATGTACGTATCGGTTTGCGGCAGGTACGCTTCGGGCTGGTAGTAATCATAGTAGGAAACATAGTATTCCACGGCGTTGTCGGGGAAAAACGACTTCATCTCGCTGTACAGCTGGGCGGCCAGCGTCTTGTTGTGGCTCAATATGAGCGTAGGTTTGTTCACGTTGGCAATGACGTTCGCAATGGTGAACGTCTTGCCGGAGCCTGTCACTCCGAGCAGAACCTGCGCCTCGTCGCCGGCAAGCACGCCGTCGGTAAGCTGGCGGATGGCTTCGGGCTGGTCGCCCGTAGGACTGTAACCGGAAACAAGTTTGAAATCACTCATGGCATGAAATTCACGTTGAAAGGCATTGGCGGCACATCGGAATGCACGGGACTGTGGCATGAAATGCAAGTGGCTGATATGCAGCAAGTTGCAACCGTTGTTGCAAAAGACCGTGTTTTGCCTTGCAATATGTGGCCTTTTGCACGCCAAAAGGCCACATATTGCAAGGCGAAAGGCCGTCTTTTACCAACCCGGGCATGCGGCCCTGCACCGCAAGATGCGCCAATACAGTCTGCAAAGTTACGCAATATTCACGAATACCGGCAATAAAGGCATGTATAAAAGCAAATTTTTCTCAAAATTGAAGGCAAAGCTTTGCCAATTATGAGATAATGTGTATTTTTGCAGCCAAATGCGGAATTTTATGAAGAAGAAATTTCTAATCCCGATATTTGCCGTAATATTGCTTTCAGGGTGTGCGCACGAGTTCAACCAAGTGTACAAGTCTCAGAATTACGCTTACAAGTATGAATATGCCAAGGAGTGCTTCGCCCGTGGCAAGTATTCGCAGGCCATAACGTTGCTGCAAGAACTTGTGACCATCCAAAAGGGTACAGACAACGCCGAAGAAAGTCTTTATATGCTCGCCATGGCGCAGTATAACGACATGGATTACGAGGGGGCTGCGATGACATTCAAGAAATACAGGCAGACTTACCCCAAAGGCATTTACGCCGAGATGGCCTCTTTTTATATAGGTGAAAGCTTGTACATGAGTACGCCCGAGCCGCGACTGGACCAGACGCAGACGGTAAACTCGATAGCCGCATTCCAGGAGTATATGGACATTTACCCTGAAGCCAAGCTGAAGGACAAGGCGCAGCAAAGGCTGTTTGAATTGCAGGACAAGCTCGTGAAGAAAGAGCTTTATTCGGCGGAGCTGTATTACAACCTCGGCACTTACTTCGGCAACTGCACCAGCGGAGGCAGCAATTACGAGGCATGCATCATCACGGCGCAAAATGCAATAAACGACTATCCTTACAGCGCGATGCGTGAAGACTTTGCATTGCTTATAATGAAAAGCAAGTTCGAGCTGGCGCAGCAGAGCGTGGAGGAAAAGAAGCTTGACCGTTACAGGGACGCAGAAGACGAATGCTACGGTTTCATAAACGAGTATCCGGAATCGAAAAACAAGAAACTTGCCGAGAAATACATTGCCTCATGCAAGAAATACACAGGAGAGGAATAACAACAAAAATATAAGTTACATTATAAAAATGGATTACAAAAAGTCAAAAGCCCCTACGAATACAGTGACCCGTAACATCATGGATCTCTGTAAGGAAACAGGAAACATCTACGAAAGCGTTGCCATCATATCTAAGCGCGCAAACCAAATCTCTGTGGAAATAAAGCAGGACTTGAGCAAGAAACTCGCGGAGTTTGCGTCTTACAACGACAGCCTTGAGGAAGTTTTCGAGAATAGGGAACAAATCGAAATATCAAGGTATTACGAGAAGTTGCCAAAACCGACGCTCTTGGCGACACAGGAATTCCTTGACGGCAACGTGTATTGGCGCGACACCCAGAAGGACAACGCAAAGGAAGCATAATGATACAGCGTAAACAGACATTGTTCCTGCTGATAGCAGTGATAGCGGCGGTAGTCTGCCTGTGCCTGCCTTTGGGCGAGTTTGTGTCGGGAAACGTAATGGGTGGAAAGTCGGTTGTGTACAATCTGTGGATTACACGTCCCGATGGAAGCCATGACTTCTCGGTATGGGCGTTGTTTGCCATACTGTTAGTTACTTGCTCAATATCCCTGTTCGCAATATTTTCGTACAAGAACAGGATAATACAAAGCCGCTTCTGCATGTTCAACATCCTGCTTTTGCTTGGCTGGTATTTCGTATTGGCGGCCATGACGTTAAAGACGGATGGCGCAGGTGGAAGTTTCAGCATATCGATGACATCCGCTCTTCCGGCCGTATCGATAATACTTCACTTTATGGCAAGGAAGGCCATTCTTGCAGATGAGGCATTGGTGCGCTCGGCGGACCGCATACGGTAACGGAACAAATCGGACAGCATAATAATCCGGTGGATGTGAATTTGCATCTGCCGGATTTTGTTTTTGCGTCCTGTTCATTGCAGACAGTGCTTTATAATAAGCACGTTTGAGGTGCATATTTCCAGCATGCACATGCAGCAATGGCCCCACTTAGAGTAAAAACGCCTTTTTATTGAAAAAAGAAACGAAAATATTTGGCGGTTAAAAAAAAACTGCGTACCTTTGCATCGCAATTAAGGGAAAGGCCCCGTGGCTCAACTGAATAGAGCATCTGACTACGGATCAGAAGGTTACAGGTTTGAATCCTGTCGGGGTCACTCCAAGAGATGCCAAGTGGTTGATTACTAATCATTTGGCATTTTTTATTTGTAGAATGCGATAGAGGATAAAAGTTGTTCAATCGTATGAAATGGCAGCTGTGCATATAGCTACGCTAAACGGATAGCATTCCTGACCAACGCTATTCAATAGAGGACAGGCTTACACATGAGCTTGTCTTTTCCTGTTTTGCCATTAATCATGATTTTAATAATATTGCGATGAGTAGTGCTGCCTTGTGTGGCAGGACTTGTCGCGTCATATCGAGTTGAACAATGAACTATACATACAAAAACATTTGGCTCATCAATGTTCCTGTGATGATGAGCATACTTATCGAACAGCTTATCAACATTACCGACGCCGTTTTCTTGGGGCATGTTGGAGAAATAGAATTGGGCGCGTCTGCCGTTGCCGGGACTTGGTATTTAGCCGTTTATATGCTTGGCTTCGGTTTCAGCCAAGGCTTGCAGGTCGTTGTCGCGCAACGCAACGGCGAGCAACGTTATGCCGAAACGGGCAGGACTTTCTTTCAAGGATTGTTTTTCTTGTCAGGGTTTGCAGTAGCGTTATGCCTGTTTTCCAATTGGTTTTCTCCTGTTGTTTTAAGTAAACTGATAATGTCAGGGGAGGTATATCATGCTGTAATGGATTATATGGATTGGCGTATTTGGGGGCTGTTGTTCTCATTCCCGTTTCTTGCCTTGCGTTCGTTCTTGGTCGGTATCACACGGACGAAAGCCTTGGGGGTGGCTGCCTTGGCCGCCGTGTTAGTGAATATTCTGGCCAACTGGCTGCTTATATTCCATTTGGACATGGGGATAGCCGGTGCGGCAATTGCATCGTCTTTTGCTGAATTCTGTTCATTGGCAGTATTGTCAGCTTATGTCCTGCGGAAAATGGATAAACTTCATTATGGTCTGCACTGCCGGTATGACAAACGTGTTTTGTGCAACGTCTGCCGTATGTCTGTTTGGAGCATGTTGCAATCCTTCGTTGGTGTCGCCCCTTGGTTCATGTTCTTCGTGTCGATCGAACATCTTGGGGAAATGCAACTGGCTGTGGCGAATATCGTCAGGAGTGTTTCCACGCTGTTTTTTGTCATTGTCAATTCGTTTGCGGCTACGACAAGTTCTTTGGTTGGCAATCTGATTGGCGCAAACGAAAAGGGCAAGGTGCTTTCGACATGCGGCCGGGTTATTCGTTTAGGTTATATGATCGGTTTCCCTCTGATAGCTGTCGCCTTATTATTCCATCAACCCATTGTCGGTGTTTATACGGACAATATGGTTATTGTACATGCGTCATGGCTTCCGTTTGCTGTGATGCTGATGAACTATGTTTTTGCATTGCCCGGCTATGTTTATATGAATGCTGTTGTCGGAATGGGAGCTACGCGGATGGCTTTCATGTTTCAGGCGACAACAATTGCAGCTTACATTCTATATTTATTGGGTTTGAATTATTGCAATGTACCCCTTGCCGTCTATTGGACGGTAGAATATCTGTTTGTGATAGGTTTTGGAGTACCGTCCTTTATTCATCTCAAATTTAATACAATTAAACGCTGAACGGAATGATGAAAAAGATATATCCGCGTATTGGCGACATGCAGACAGTGTATCTGAATGCTGTCATAAAAGACCCGTCAATCGAAGTTGGAGATTATACAGTCTATAACGACTTTGTGTCTGACCCGTTGCTATTCGAACACAACAATGTGCTTTACCATTATCCCGTCAATCATGAGCGTTTGATAATAGGCAAATTCTGTTCCATCGCTTGCGGTGTCAAGTTTTTGTTCAACTGCGCCAATCATACGTTGAAGTCGTTGTCAACCTATGCTTTTCCGTTGTTCTACGATGATTGGAGCTTGAAGAAGTCTGATGTGGCAACAGCCTGGGATAATAAAGGTGACATTATTATAGGAAATGACGTGTGGATAGGTTATGAAACTGTTATAATGGCAGGGGTGCGTATAGGAGACGGAGCAATCATAGCAGCCCATGCAGTTGTCACAAAGGATGTTCCTCCATATACAATCGTAGGCGGTGTGCCTGCCAAACTGATAAGAAAACGTTTCGATGAAGATACAATACAGAAAATGGAAGCGCTGAGATGGTGGGATTGGCCCGTTGAAAAGATACGGAGAAACTTGCCGTATATTTGCAATGGTGACGCTGACAGGTTGTTGGAAATCCAAGTGTGATTATCAGCCGGCATCCGACTTTACATCTTAAGGACGTGAAATCGTGTGTCGGCTGATAAAACATTATTTTATTTTTAGTCCGGGTATAAGCGGCTTTACATCTACTAACTCCAATTCTTTAACCATTTCCAGCGTTCCTTGTTTGTACTTCTGGAAATGAGGTGTTTGCAGATGTTTTTCATAAGCGGCACGGTCGGCGTAGATTTCAAGTATTGTTACTTTGTGCGGTGCATCCTTTTCTGCGGTGGCATAAAGTGTCAGTACGCCCGGTTCCAGCCTCATCGAGGCTTCAATTTCTTCTTTCAAGAATGCGTTGTAGGCATCTATCTGAGTCGGGTCAACTGTTATTTTAGAGAGCCGTACCAGGTTCTTGTCCGCAGAAACGGGCTTTGCGTATTCCTGTTTTATAATGCGTAATGCCTTGATTGCCGCAGGGAAACCTATGTAGGGCAAGCACTGTATGACGGCGGCTGTCAGCGTTTCGGGCGTATTGCCTGCATTGATGTTGCCGTGGTAGTGTGATTGTAGCTGGCTCTCTGCTTCCAACGTAGCCAATACACAGTAGCCTAACAGTTCGCGTGTCTTCAGGTCAAGCGCACTGCGACTATATATTTCGCCGAAGAAGTAATCGGTCAGGAACTGTTCAACATTTTTGCCCATATCACCTGGCATGCCAGCCATCACCCCTGATATGCCTCCGGGATAGAGCTTGTCCTGAATGTCCTTGCCCGTTTGGTGGCGTGTTTCTTCAGTCACGACGCCTTGCTTTTCCAATGGAAGGTTGATGCCCCGTTCTTTTAATACTTCGTTTACCGTGCCCACAGCGTTCAGCATTTTGGGAAATCCGATGAAAGGAGCTGTGAGATACATGGTTTCGCGCAGCTCTTCGGGAGTGACACCAACGTTGAGTGCTGCGCCGGCATGCGCTTTCAGCTGCGGAAGGGTCTGCATTGTGGCAAGGGTGATACAGGTAATCATTTCGCGCTGTTTCAAGGTCAAGTCTCCTGTTTGGAATACCTCGCCAAAAATAAATTTCTGGAAAATATCCATCATTTCCGGGTCTGTACCCTGCCCGGTAAGGGCTTCACCGCCGAATAAAGTACGGTAGTTCTTTTTGCATACGTCAGTCCTGTTCATATTGTCAACAGTTTGTGCCGTCGTGTACAAGTTGGCAGTCAACACGAAAGCAAAAATTGCTATTATCTTTTTCATTTGATTTTTGATAAAGTGTTATAGACTTTTTCCCAACAGGTATGCCTGCCGGGGATAATCCGTGTTGCGGACAGAACCTACGGTCCACACTCCCGGTGCGACAACTTCACCTACGCTTGTCCATCCGAGATAATCCATCAGTGTGCGGTAATGTAAAAGCATGGGTTCCGCTTCCTTTTTCGAAGTGTCTGCGTATGTCATCAGGAAAGCAGCTTTCTTTGATGCGCCTTTTATCTGTCCGTTGATGGCATAGAAGCGGTCTATCACCAGTTTCATCTGTGCGGAGACTCCGAAATAGTACATCGGCGTGGCGAATACTACCATGTCGGCATCGATGATATGCTGACGCACCATCCCGAAATCATCTTTTATCACGCAAGGGCCGTCCATGCCGCAGCGGTTGCAGGCGCGGCACGGTTCCACTTGCTTGAATGCGCAGTCGAAGCGGAACACTTCATGTCCCTGCTCTTCCGCTCCTTTAATGAACTGTTCTGCCAGATAAGCGGAATTTCCGTTCTTACGGGGACTGCCCGTCAATACTACAATTTTCATTTTATTGCTTTTATTGTTGCTTATATGATTGAGAGCCTGCACTATCCCTGTGCCTGCTATGGCTGTGCCCAAGGTCGCCAGTACAGACTTTCGTAGAAAATCGCGACGTTTCATGTCTGTGGCTGCTTAAAGTCCTGTCATCTTCTCCTGGTCTTCCGGATAACGCCCACCCAATATCTCGATGCTGTCCAGATGCCGGCGGATGTCATCCAGCTCTTCAGGTGTGAAGTGAATGTCCGCGCCGCCTATGTTTTCTTCTATGCGTTCTATGCGTTTTGTGCCGGGTATGGGGACAATCCAAGGCTTTTGTGCCAGCAGCCATCCGATGGCGATGCGTGCGGGGGTAGTTTCTTTTTGCCGGGCAAGTTCTTCTATGTAGTCCACCAGTTCCATATTGTGTTTAAGGTTTTCGCCTTGGAAACGGGGAATGACGGAACTGAAATCGGTTTTGTCGAACGTTGTGTCCCTTTTGAAGCGGCCGGTCAGCATGGCTTTGCCCAACGGACTGAATGGCACGAAGCCTATGCCAAGTTCTTCCAATACGGGTAGCAGTTCGGCTTCCGGCTTGCGGTACCAAAGTGAATATTCACATTGTACGGCGGTCAAAGGGCATACGGAGTGCGCCCGGCGGACAGTGGTGTGTGAGGCTTCTGACAATCCCCAATGCAGCACCTTGCCTTCCTTGATGAGTCCGCTTACGGTTTCTGCAACCGTCTCGACGGGTACGTCAGGGTCTACACGGTGCTGGTAATAAAGGTCTATGTGGTCGGTACGCAGGCGGCGCAATGAACCTTCTACCGCCTTGCGGATGGTCTCCGGGCGGCTGGAGAGCGAAACCGGGCGTGCCGACGTACCTAAATCAGGCGTTTCGGACAAATCGTATCCGAATTTTGTGGCGATAATAACTTTGTCGCGTACAGGCTGCAACGCCTCGCCAATGAGGTCTTCGTTGCGGCCGTAGCTGTATACTTCGGCAGTGTCGAAGAAGGTAACGCCCATGTCAACGGCCTTGCGTATCGTTTCTATTGCGTCATTACGGTCGGGATATGGAGGATAGCTTTGCGTGAAACCCATGCAGCCTAACCCTACGGCTGACACCTCCAGACCGTCATTTCCTAATATTCTTGTTTTCATTGTTGCGCCTCCTTTTTATAGTTTTTACCGAAGCTAGTGCATTTGCCGATGGTTTCCCCTGTGCGCATGTATGTATAGTTAGGCATCTCGAAGAGCACTGGCCGCAGCTTTCTGTAGTCAGGCTTGCCTTTTTCGTTAAGGCAATTTTCGTCAACGTATGTGTTCGTTATCCGGCAGATGAAATTGTCGAAGGTTTCCGTTTCATAATTGTCTACCACCTCACATTCCATCACCAGCGGGCTTTCGTCGATGACAGGCGTGCCGCCTTCGCCTTTGCGGTATGAGAACACGTCAGACTTGTCCGTCTTGGCACCGCTTTCGCAGCCTACGTAGTCGGCACGTTCCAGCATCGCCTCGCTCACCATGTTAACTGACATTTTGCCCGTTTGCCTCACTCCTTCGTTTGTGTAATGCTTCTTGAAAAGGCTCAACATAATCCGGTCGTGCCCTATGATGCCGACATGGGCTGCGAGCAGCCAGTTTACTTTTCCGTTAACTTCCGTACCCACGACTACTACAGGCGTAGGATACAATGCCAATGTGGCTCCGATGTTCTTTTTCATAGTGGTTTCGTTAATTATTCATAAATGTCTTTTTGTCTGTCAGTTCCGCCGGGCTTTGCATGCGGTTTGCGTGCATGGCGGCTTTGTATTCCTGTCAAATGACACTCCGTTCGCATGCTGTTGCAACTTGTTGGAAATCAGAGGGTTCGCAATACGTGGCCTTTTGCTTTCCAATATGTGTCCTTTTGTATGCTGAAACATGGCCTTTTGGAAGCTGAAACGTGGCCTTTTGCAACGCATGGGAACAGTCTTGGCTGTTTGATACATTTACAGGAGGCCTTCACTTCTTTATTTTTTGTCACGATGCAAAGTTACAGTGCAACTCCGGTAACTTATGTAACAATAGGCTCGAAAAGCCTACCACTTTTACTGAAAATGCCTGTCAATGCGGATGACTGTCCGAAAAAATCCATATATTTGTATCCAGGAGATAAATGTGGGGGGAGTGCCAATGAGCAAGATTTTGAAAGTTCGCAACGTCAATGACTATTGCCGTTACGTCGGAAGCGCGGAACAGCATCCGTTGGTCTGTGTCATCGATTACGCCGAAGTGTCGCCCATACGCCACAGTCTTAACAGCTATGAAGTGTTCGGGCTGTTTTTGCGTGACGATGCTGGTGTGGATTTGGAATACGGTTGCGGTAAGTATGATTATAACAAGGGCACATTGTTGTGCGTCGCTCCCGGGCAGCTGGGCGGAAAGGAAGATAATGGCGAGCGGACGTCGATAGCGGGATGGGCGCTCCTGTTCCATCCCGACCTGTTGCACGGCTTTCCTTTGGAGAAGCGCATAAGCGAGTATTCATTTTTCGATTACAGGGTAAACGAGGCACTGCACATGACCGATGCGGAGCATGGTATCCTTGTTTCGCTGATGAGACAGATGCGTGACGAGCTTGCAGGGAAAGCCGACAAACTGCAGAATGCCATTTTGGTGGGATACATCGAACTGGCCCTAAACTTTTGCCTGCGTTTTTACAACCGCCAGTTCATTACCCGTAAAATAGAAAATTCTGACATCTTGGTCCGCTTCGAGCATCTGCTCCGCGATTATATTGAAGGCGGGCAACAGCTGTCTCTCGGTCTGCCTACCGTTCAGTATTGTGCTGACAAATTGTGCATGTCGCCAAACTATTTCGGCGACGTGGTAAAGAAGACAACCGGCGATACCGCCGGAAACCACATCCGCCGCTTTGTAATCCAACTTGCCAAGAACGGGCTTGCCGCCGGGGAAACGGTGTCGCAGGTGTCAGACAGGCTTGGCTTTGAGTATTCCCAGCATTTCAGCCGGATGTTCAAGAAGTTGGAGGGTGTCACTCCGTCGGAATACAGCCGGCATCTTCATTCCCGTTAAACAAGGTTTCCGCGTTTTTCCATAGGAACATGTCCGTGTATTTGGAAAGTTCTTTGTCTGCTGCCAGCGTCTCTTTCAGCTTTTTCAAGTTGGCATTCAGTACGGTTGCGGGCAGGTACGGATAATCGGAACCGTAAAGGATGTGTCCGGGCGACGTTATAGTCAGCATGGAGCGGATGACATCAGCCGTAGGGTTGCCTGCCAGGTCGTAGTAAAGGCGTGACATGTTCCCCTCCCAGTCAATCTGTTTCATATACCCCTGATTTACCATTGCAGGGAGAATTGATTTCATGCGTGGGACAGCCAGCGGCATGAACGAACCGCAATGGGGTATGACAACCTTCACGTCAGGGTAACGCACCAAAACTTTTTTCGCCAGCATATTCACTACTGCACGGGTCGTTTCCGCCGGATACTCGTACATGGCGAGTGGAGTGGCAGATACTATGCTCTCGGAACATGGGGTAGGGCGGTGCGGATGGATGATTATGACGGCATTCCTTTCATCCAGAACTTTCATCAGTGGCTCAAGCGCTTCGTCGCCTAAGTATTGCCCGCGGCTGTTGGTTGCCAACTTGATTCCGTCCGCTCCCAAGGTGTCAAGCGCATAGACGGCTTCGTGAACGGCCGCATCCACATCGGGCAAGGGCAGTGCCGCGCAAAACTTGAACCTGCCGGGATATTGCCGCCTCACTTCTGCTGCAATCTCGTTCACCCTGCGGATGCAGGCCGCGCTTTCCTCCGCATTGCCATAATATGGCTGTGGAGCCGGCAAGGTCAGTACCGCGGTGCGTATGCCGGCGCTGTCCATGAAGGCGATATGTTGTTCCACATTCCACTGCGGTAACGGGAACGTTTCTTCCAGTTCGGCGTTGTGTTCCTTCAACAATCCAATGTATTCGGGCACAATGATATGGGCATGCACATCCATCGCCAGCTGGGCTTTGGCTGGCCATGCCAAGGCGGCGGACATGACGCCGGTAACCAGCAGATTCTTAATATCGGATAGCATAATCAAAAAGATGCGGTACATTTATTTCTTTATCATTGCCGGCTGCTTGGCAGCCACCGGCCTTTCCTTTATCCCAAGCTCCTGTTCCTGATACTATGGCCGGATATATCTTCTCGTTCATAATAATTGTTTTGATTAAATGTTGTTTGTTCCTGTCTTTTACGTCATGTTTTTATTTGCATTTTGTGGAGCGATGCCGTTTTATATGGCAGTCCGGCATTGCTCCGATGGCCTGTGCCATATGTCCGCTACAGCTCAGATGGGGACTGTGTAGGCGGAAAGGCTTTGCCTGCTTTTGTTCTCACATTGCAAAGATACGGTGACATGAAGTGTGGGAAGGTAAATAAAACCTCGGTATTTGTAACAAAATTACAGAATGTAACCTCTGACAGATAATGGCGCTTGCGCTTTTTCCATGTTTTGGGCCATACACTTATGTGCCGTCGTTCAAATATACCCGAGTATTTGTCAGGCATTTGTTTCGTGCATGCGATATTTTTCCTACCTTTGCATCGGAAAAGTTACATTAGGCGATTTTACCGCATAATGAATTTGGTTTATTATGTACAACGAAATTGGCACATTCAGCATATTCAATGTTTAAGACCGTTTCATTGCCTATGGCAGGCCGTACAGGCGGGCCGTTTGCAAATTCATAACGATGTGCCATGTGCTGATATTCAATCATTATATTACAGATGAACAGGCTGAGTAACATAATTTTATTAGCTGTCATGCTGCTGCCAATGTTCTGCTCGTGCAGTGGAAACGGCATTCAGGCAGCTCTTTCAGGCGGAGATACAATAAAGATGAAATACGCCCGGATGCTGACAATCGTAAGAAATGACGGCTATGCTGTGGCTACTTTGCACGACCCTTGGAACAAAGGCAAGACGCTGCATGCTTATATCCTTGTGCCAGACACGCTTGAAAAGACCGAACCTGCAAAATATGGACAGGCAGAAAAATTAGCAAAGGAGCTGGCAGCCAACGGGCAGGCTGCCGATATAGTGCGTACACCGCTGCGGCGTGCGGTCATAGCTACGTCATCCCATTGTGCCTTATTGGAAAAATTGGGGAAGGGCAACGCTTTGCGTGGTGTCTGCGACGTGCAATACATTAACCTGCCGTGGGTAAAAGAGCGCTTGGAAAAGGGTTTGACAATTGACTGCGGCAACGGTATGACACCGACACTTGAAAAGATTATCGAAGCCAAGGCTGACGCGATACTAATCTCGCCGTTCCAGAACAGCGGTGGGTATGGACGCCTTGGCGAGTGGGGCAAGCCAATAATAGAAGTTGCCGACTATATGGAGACTTCGGCGTTGGGCCGTGCCGAATGGATGAAATTCTACGGAATGCTTTTCGGAGCGGAGCATGAGGCTGACAGCATTTTCAATGCTATGGAGCAGCGTTACAACCAATTAAAGGCCATTGCACGCAAATCCGCCGTGCGGCTTTCGATAATCATAGATAAGGTCAGCGGTCCGGTATGGTATGTTCCCGGTGGAAATAGCACATTGGGACGGATTATAGCCGATGCAAACGCCGATTATGTTTTTTCTTCAGATGACAACAGCGGAAGCCTGCCGCTAACGTTTGAGACTGTACTGGCAAAGGCCAAGGAGGCGGATGTGTGGATGTACAGGCACGACAGCCGTCAGCCTGCTACTTATAAATCGTTGCTTGCAGAAAATCCGGGCTACGCACAGTTCAAGGCTTTTAAAGAGCGGTGCGTCTACGGATGCAGTACTACGGGAGAAAGCACATTTTATGAGGACACGCCTTTTAGTCCGGATTTGCTTTTAAGAGACTTCATTATAATAACACATCCCGACCTGAAGCAGCTCGGAGAACCAAAATATTTCCGTAAACTGAAATGAGCAAAGGCACGAAAGCCAACATTGTTGTCGCTTCGGCATTATTGCCGTTGTTCGCCATGAACCTTGTTTTCGGCGCGGTAGACATACCGTTGGCCGATGTAGTCAATATTCTTGTCGGCAAATACGATGGCGACTCGGCTTGGAGATACATTGTACTCAACGCTCGCTTGCCGCAAGCTATAACGGCAATGCTGTGTGGAAGTTCACTTGCCGTGAGCGGCTTGCTGTTGCAAACCGCCTTTCGCAACCCCCTGGCAGGTCCGTCCATTTTCGGTATAAACAGTGGAGCCAGTTTAGGGGCGGCTATAGTTCTATTGTCATTCGGAGGCGGCATGACGGTCGGCAACATTGCTCTTGGAGGTTTCATGGCTGTGTTTGCCGCGGCATTTGCAGGTGCGGTGGCGGTAATGATGCTTTTGCTTGTGTTTGCAGGGATGGTAAGAAGCAATGTGATGCTGCTAATAGTAGGTATCATGGTTGGCTACATAGCCTCTTCGGCTATATCGCTTTTGAATTTTTTTGCGACAGAAGAGGGGGTACATTCATATATGGTATGGGGACTTGGCAATTTTGGCGGTGTGTCAATGGCTCAAATCCCACTTTTTGCTTTAGTGACGATAGCCGGACTGGTATGGGCGTTGATGCTGATAAAACCGCTCAACGCTCTGCTTCTTGGCGAGCAGTATGCCGAGAACCTTGGTGTCAACACCATCCGCCTGCGCAACCATCTGCTTATTGTCACCGGGCTTCTTACAGCGTCGGCTACAGCTTTCTGCGGCCCTATCGCATTCATAGGCCTTGCCGTTCCGCACATATCGCGCATGACGCTCAATACTGACAATCACAGGCATCTTATTCCTTCTACAATCTTTACAGGGGCGGCAGTGGCTCTTGTCTGCAATTTTATCTGTACATTGCCGGGCGAAAATGGCATTATTCCGTTGAATGCCATAACCCCGATAATGGGTGCGCCGGTAATAATATATGTAATAACAAGGCACCGGAATTGATGTCGATTAGTGTGATTCACTCAAAAACGAGTTCGAATATATGGACATTAATTATTGTAGCCTGTTCATATGCGCCATAAAAAAGCGATATATTTTGCCGTAAGGTATATTTAAGTTAAATTTGCACGGCAAATAATGAGTAAAAAATGAACAGCGAAGATACAATATGCGCAATAGCAACTGGCCGTGGCGGAGCTATAGGCATTATCCGGGTTTCAGGCTGCGACGCGATAACGGTTGCTGACCGGATATTCAGTCCGGTTGCGGCTGGTGGCATACCGCTCGCCCAGCGCAAGGCTTACACGATATCATACGGAAACGTGAAAGGACATGACGGTGAAACCATTGACGATGTTCTGATAAGCATATTCCGCGCACCGCACTCTTATACCGGCGAAGACTCAGTCGAAATATCATGCCATGGGTCATCGTACATCCTGCAACAGATTTTGCAATTGCTCATAGATAATGGTTGCCGTGCAGCCGAACCTGGTGAATTTACACGCAGGGCACTGCTTTGCGGCAAAATGGATCTAAGTCAGGCAGAGGCCGTGGCCGATCTGATTGCATCGTCAACAAAAGCCACACACCGCATAGCCATGAACCAGATGCGTGGAGCTTTCAGTCGCGAACTGTCGTTACTGCGTGACAAGTTGTTGCGTCTTACATCGCTCATGGAACTCGAACTCGACTTCAGTGACCATGAAGAACTTGAATTTGCTGACCGTACCGAACTGCACGACACGGCGACGCAGATAGAAACAGTTATCGCACGCCTTGCATCATCGTTTTCGCTTGGCAACGCCATAAAAAATGGAGTTCCTGTAGCCATAGTAGGCGAGACAAACGCAGGCAAGTCTACGCTGCTCAACGCGTTGTTAGGTGAAGACCGCGCGATAGTGAGTGACATACACGGCACAACGCGTGACGTAATTGAGGACACAATAGACATAGACGGAACGACATTCCGTTTCATTGACACCGCAGGCATACGCGATACTGCAGATACCATAGAACGCCTTGGCATAGACCGCACGTTTAAGAAAATCAATCAGGCGAGCATCGTCCTCTGGGTTGTAGACCAGACTGAAGCGGCACAGCAAATATCGCAACTTTCAGAAAAACTACTGTCAATGTGCAGCGGCAAAACTCTTATACTTGTGTTGAACAAATCAGACTTACAACCTGCCTCGAACTCTTTAAATAGAATAGATTTACCGCAAAACGTAAAGGTTGTATCGCTATCTGCGAAACAAAAACAAGGCTTAGACAAGCTGCAATCACTTCTAATAGAAACTGCACATATACCTGAAATATCGCAAAACGAAGTCGTCGTTACCAACATCCGCCACTATGAAGCCCTTACCAATGCCCTTGCCGCCATCCGTCGTGTGTGTCAAGGCATGGCAGACGGCCTCCCCTCCGACCTTATATCGCAAGACCTCCGTGAATGCCTGCATCATCTTGCCGAAATAACTGGCGGTGAAATAACCAGCGAAGAGACGCTTCAAAACATTTTCAAGCACTTTTGCATCGGGAAGTAGATTCTGCGTGGGAAAGTGATTTTTGCAAAGAAAAACATACCATCTGCAAATATTGCTCATAATTTGCTTTATTTCAAGCACTATGAATAATGCCCATATTTGCAGATTTTTGTTTTTTAACGTCCATATTTGCCGTTTTTCGCCAAATTTGTCCCCCAGCTGTCCCCCGAGATTACACTTTTTCTTCGAGGGACAAAAAGATTTCATCGGAGATGATTCGTATATTCTTTTTCCATCCCTTTTTCAAAGGGGATTAATAAGACCCCTATAATTCTTGCTTCTGAAGTGATACGACAAAATGGAAATACAAGAACATTTCGTTTTCTATTAGCAAGCTTAATGTAGGCGATCAAATAGCCTTCAAAAAACGATTCCTTCCATATCACGCAAATAATGTATGTCAATAACAGATTTCACATACTCTGGTTCATCTTGTTTAAACATTCTCATCAATCGTCCATCATCATAATTAAAATATAACGTTACAGGTAGCTTCGAAGATGCAAATATGATTCTTGCAATAGTTTCTTTATTTGGCAGACAATGGCGATTAATTCCATCAGCACTAAAAATATACTTGTCACATTGAATCATCTTTAATAGAGCCAAGCTATTATTCGCCGCACTTCCATGATGCGAAACCAAGACAACATCACAACGAAGTTTGTTTGCCTCACTATATCCAAGTTTAGACAATGAGTGTATTATAACGGATGGCACTGAGTCGGAAAGCCATAAGACTGTTTTTCCTTCACATTCAAACAACGCGGCTATACTGCTGGCGTTCTCAACACTTAAGTCTTCATGAAAAATATCAGGTTTAAACTCATTCAGCGGAGTAGCATAATCATCCACCACATTACCGGCCTCAACACTAACCTCATCTGTTTCTGACTTGCAAAGAGGACGATTGTTTGAATATTTTTCTCTAAGAAGGGTTAGTTTGCTCTCATCAGGAGAAAGGATTGTTACTGTCATTCCATCAATACAGAAAGACATCCCTTCTACGATATCACATAAATCTGAGGGGGTATATGATATAATGTGCTCATATATCTTATCCCCTGAGACTATCCCACACAATACTCCCTTCTTATTATCGGGAGCTTGTTCAAAATCATACTTTCTTGGTGCATTATAAATCCACTTACCAACAGCATTCCTTAAAGTAGAATTTAGCTGAATATCTTTTATGAATCTACTGGCACCGCCAATGTGATCATCATGAATATGAGACAAAAATAAAGCATCAATCTGTTCAGAACGCCCTATAATATTTGAAATAACACCTTTCAACACTTGAGTATAGGTCTTGGAATAGCCCATATCAAGTAATATGTTACAACACTTGCCGCTTTCACCCTTATACTGTAGATGAAACGCATCTCCACACTTTGCCCTATAACAAAAAAGCCTCATATCACACTCTTTTATATGTTTTAAGAACACCTTCAGGGACATTATTATCATCCAAATAATATACGCCACATGGAGCATATAAACACTGACATCCCATTCCTCCACTTATATATACACGCTTTTCGCCTCGTACAATCCACAATATGGCCAGTCCTCTTTGGCCAAGGAACTGTAAAAGAGGCTCTTTCTTAACCAGAATCTGGTCATACCCATATGTAAACGCCACAAGGTTGCCATCTTTATCCAGATATTGACCGTCATGTGAATCATACTCCATTCCTATGCCCTCAAATATAAGCCTGCACGGAATGCTATAATTTCTGATAGTTCCAGAACAATCACCTTCTATATAACCGCAAGCTTTCTCACAAGAATAAATATAAGATACATCAAGCCCTTCTATTGAGTTTGACCAACCCTGCCGACCTCTGTAAACGTCCTTATATGCTGGAGACCAATATTTTTCCCTGTTCACCAGATGCTGCCAGTCATCGGTAGGTATTTCAATACCATCCCATAAAATTCTGTCATCCAAAGACTGTATAGCCCTTTCTTTGTCTTGTCGCTTTACGAGAATGGCATCTGCGGCCAAAAACACATCATGCTTTAAGAGATTATGATCATATTTTTCCTTACCAATATCTTTGGGTTCATCCCAACTTCTGGAATTATTCAGTGTCAACCATTCTATCCCATCATCATCCAACTTTTGGATTAAGGAAACAGGATCTGGCAAATCTCTAACCATGGATGCCCATGATTCGTTTGTACCAGAATACTTCCAGTTATCGAACTCTTCGTCCTTATACCATTCCTGTTCTTCTATCTCCCTGCTATCATCTGGATCATCACGATCAACGTTATTAACCCTTGCAATCATTGAAGGATTGATATTCCTCAGAAAAGATTGCCACGTTCCATGAAACAACTCATATCCCCCAGCTCCATTGTTTGCATCATCATCCTTATATTTGTAATTGTCAGCTAATATCCCCATAATCTCATGGAAGGCTATCCACTGATATTTTTTCCCTATGCGGTCTATTCTATTATCCGAATTCCGAAACGTCCAGTCCTTTGCGAAACGATCATAATTGCCATGCAAATTTGCATCATAGCCTAAATCGTATGCTCTCTTAACCAACCAGTTCCTCACTCCGCCTGTCGAAAAACGACAATAGTGATTCTGTAAAGGCAGTTCCTTCATCTTAAAAGGAATCAGTACTTCATTCATTGCCTTCGATTGCTCTATTGTCATCATCTGGTTGAAACTATTTTCAAGCGTTTCAAACAGTCTATCGTGAATTGTTTTGCTTTCTGATGCAGTTCTTCCACTTAAGTTTCTGATTGCTTTTGCCTCAGACATAATCTTTGCCAACTTCCTCATATCTCCCTTGAATAATCTCAAAGCTTTCTCATATTCCTTTTCTTCTGCAATAGATATAGGATAGAAATCTTCGATTTTGGGCCCTGCCAGCTTATTCCAAAAATCCGCCAGCCCTCCTTTTACTGATTCCCAAATCTGGTTTTGCTCCGGACCTTTTCTTTCCTTGAAGTCTGGTTCATTATAATCAACGTGGAGGTATTTAACCTCATCATCGGTAGGCCATGTGGGAAGTATGCTCGTATACGGAGGACGAACCTTTTTCATATCAACAGCTGTCAATTCCACCTTGTATTTGGCATATTCCACGATATTTCTTGCATGGTCTCGCAGCAAAACATCTTTTGGGGGATTGTTATGCTTAAATATGGTTTTATACACATATCTTGCAAGGTTCGTCAGTCCATTGCGTGACGAAGTTCGCAATGCAACACCATAAGCCACTGCATACAACCGCTCATAGACATACATATCATCTACGTCCTCAAACAGGCGTAGCGTATCAATCAACACATCTACCTGTTCAGAAAGAAGGTTAACAAGAGCCTTAGTCGCCTCGTCTCTGTGTTTAATATATGTTGATGACAACAGCCAACAAAGCATAATGGCTGCTAATCTGGCTGATTCGGGATCAGCCTTTTCAGACACTCCGTCAGACCAAGCCCAGTCTATCAGACGTCGTAAAGGATTTGCACACTTATCATCATCGTAACCTGCGCAACCATTGAAAAAGGATTGGAATATGCCATCACGCTTTGGCATGGTAAGCCCCATCATTAACGCATGAAAATAATCAGCATTAAAAGGGTGATTAGGAATAGTTGAGAGTTCTACAAGTTTATAATACCAACCATCAGAATCAATACTACAATATGAAGAGCCAAGAAACTGCCTTATTGCTTCCTTATTAATGGATTCAATCGAACGCCAACACAGGCTATTAATCTGAGCTTCAGAAATTGTGTCAAGACAAGTATAATACGTTCTTTCATACTCTTCTTCTGGTATGAAACGAATAACATCTGTTATCTCACGAGCATATTTCTCAGGAATTAAGATAGCCATAGCTTCTAAAATTCCTTTAAATGACCAATGATTGTCTACAAAAATGGAGCGTAAAGCCTTGTCAGTATTTATGTTTTCTGCAAATAATTCCCAATCTTGATACTTGGCGACAATTTCTCGTGCTATTATAAAGTCACTGATCCTCTGATAAGAGAAAACCACACAGTCCTCTTTTTCGTCACTATATTGTGATTTCGTTTTGAGCAAGACGTTGTTATCTATGAGGTCTGCCAGTAAATAGGGACAGCCTGGGAAATGTTGCTGAATTATCTTATCAGCGTCCTGCATCTTCAGGAGATTGTATTCTGCCTCAAATACTGGGAATGCAAGTAGCTTAACCGCCGCACTGACGACATTCCTGTATTTATAATCAATTCTTTTTTCGGCGAACTTCTTATCAAGATTATTGAAATACTGACTAAACAGTGCTGAAACGCCATTGAATCCTTTAGGAAAGTCTTTCTCTCCAGAAGCTTCAAGTGTATCGCAAATTATCTTCAGGAATAAAGGGTTACAAAACTCTGGTGTCAGGATGGGGACGTTGGGTAAGTTCAATTCATACGCTAAACAGAACTGTCTTACCGCCTCATATTCCAAGCCCTTAAAGCCCTTGTGTTCAATAATAGTAGCTTTCAAATCATCTTCTACACCATCGGGGATAACATCATTAAAGTATGTATCACGCACTGATACTACCAAACCTATCGCAGGATAGTCTTTAAGGGACTTGATAAGCCCAGAGAGTCTGTCTTTCCATAATACAGCCTGAGGTCCTTCATTCAGTGCATCAATCATCAGAAGTGCCCGAGATCCTACTTGGACTCCAATCTGATTGAAACTGGAGAGAAATTCCTGGAATGTGCCTGTAAATCCGACCTTCGACGTAATGGTGGCCTCATAAGTATCTCCCGCGAAGTCTGTGCCTAATAATAGCACGGTCGGCAAACCGTCAGCTATCCTATTACTTGCCACGTCTCCTAACAAGTGAGATTTTCCACATCCAGCTTCGCCTTTGATAACCATATAGGGGTTGTTCGCTAGATTAATCTTTAAATCGTCATAGTCTTCCTTGAATGAATAAAGATCTCGGGATATTTCTGAAATTCTAGACTCGTCTGCCTCTATTTCCTTTCTTAAGTTCTCATCTTTATAAACTGACGAGAAATCAGAATATAATTTGTGCCTAACATCCTCTAACTCTTCCAGATATTCATCTATACGTTTATTTAAATCTGAAAACTCTATAATCGCTTCTACGCTCGTATCCAGTTCTTTCAAAGCGGAAGTAAAATCGTTCCTAATCGCTTTCAGACGAGCCTCCAAATCACCGATTCTGCTAGAATCATTTCTGGCTCTGTAACTCTTTTCTGTCAACCAGCCATCTATATTCCTTTTCAATCTTTCAAAATATGCAGGTGTTTTGGCTACGCAATCAAAATACTTGGCCGTTCCAGTCTTCACATTAACTTTCTGACAATACCTAGGACCCAAGTTAGCGACGGAATTATCAACATTGTTTTTAAATGTCTTATGTCCCAAACCATGATGCCCAAGGAAAGCCAGTGGCATTTTCTTTTTATACTCCTTTTCCAACAGTTCATTGTAGGAAGTCAACCTCTGAGCACTTATTACCTTTCCACGCTCCTCGTCAGTATACCTAATGAGAATACCATTAATATACAATTCCTCACAAGCTTCGATAAAAATACCGGAACCTGACATTCCTACAATTGTATCTTCACTATAGTCATCATTTGTAGAAAGCTGGAATACATTCTTAGTTGTATCTTCTTGGAGGTAATTCATTCTGATCATTGCCAAAGAAGACTCACCGTTCTCGTTGGTCTGATCAAAAGTAGCCATAGGGAACCCCTTGGTTACAACTTCATCACCCCCCACATTCCTATCAACAACAAACACTGATGGAAGGTTTGATACAACCAATGTAAGCTCTCGTTGATTAAAAACGACTATGCCAGCATCATCTACTGGATGATACAAAATGCTTTGCTTAACAGGTGTAAAGTATTCGTATGTGCTAGTATCGGGATTATAAATTCTTAACGACACCCTACCTTTTTCCCCCAACCCCAAAAGGCAATGTTTGGCCGTCAAAACATATACCACTCCAGAAAATTCCCTATTGATATAAAGAACGCCAGTCCCCAACTTTTCTTTTGAGGTGTCATCTTTATGTAATTCAACAGTTAACTGTGTTATTATATCAAGACATGTATCCGTCATAAGCAATTATGTCATCTTTACCACATTATCTCTTGAAAATCCTCTATGGACTTTTCAATAGGTTTAGCTCCAATCATTACCCCGAACTGCTTCAGTTCTTCGTTACTACTATAAAAGGGATCCACGATATATGAAGGCTTATTGTGGTAATCAAAGTACTCAAGAATATATTTATTAATACCTGCATCACGTCCACCATAACCTATAACAATTAAGCATTCTGCCTTATTAAGATTATGCCTAAATCGTTGGAACAGTTTCTTGTAGAAACTATCATTATAATGGTGAATTTTGGACTTTGTTCCTGAAAGGAAATCATGATTATACTCAATCCAATCCATTATATAGCCCAAACGTTTCTTGTTCTGTTTCTTCGTTTTATCGACACCTATTCCATATGGTATCTTAATCATTTTGTCATTCCAGAAACAGCCATTACTATCACACCTTTTAAACATAAGGTAATCCAAACTACCATGTAATTTATATAACCTAATTGCCGTATTGTAATAGGCCTTATATTCTTCAAGTCTACAATCATATTTATGGCCATTACACTCCAGTTCTCCATAATAGGGCGACCTATAGCTATGAAAACCATCTGATATGCCTTCATGTTGTAACCAATTTGTTCTTGGTAAATTTTCAATAAGCAAATCGTGATTCAAAGAGAAGATGTCAACGACATGGTCAATAGAAAGCTTATCAAGATACTTCACAAAGTTCTCGTATCTTCCAAATTTGTCAGTAGCAATCTCACGTTCAAGTATTTCTGTTTTTCTTCCTTTCCTCAGTTCATGATCTATCACCTGAATATAAATGGTTTTCATATTAAAAACCAACTGATGGTAGTCAGAGAACGCATAAAGAAATGGTTTTGCGAGTTTCTCATATAAGGAATCATATATTCCTTCACTACTTATAAAATCAAAGAACTGTTCATAATCAAACTCATGATTTTTACTATACTCCTTCATTGCTTCAGAACAGAACATCAAGCAACTCTCATATGGACTTCCAGTTTGGTATTTTTGGCCATCATATGAAATTGCAAGTTTTCCTGCAAAATCAAAAGTAATAGACTCATTATTAATATTGAGCACAAAATCATTCAATTGCTTTCCTGTTGGCATTCCACAAGGTACAGAAAAACCTGAACCAAGAAGAAAGGTAACATGTTTTCTTTCACCATAGGGAATCTTAATAGGAACCGGGTCTCCCAAATCAATGTTTTCAATTCCTCGTTTCATAATTTTATTATTATCTACTACATAATACACTAAAAAGCACCTTTTAAATACTCCACCTCCTCTCGCAACTTCTGCGGATTTTGCTTGGCAAGCTTCTTCAAATTAAGCAACTTCCATTGTACTGATGGGTAATCCTTGAAATATTCAAACTCATATCCTTCCCATTCTGGTTGTCCAGATTCGAAACTAATCAGGAACTTCTTATCCGATTCTGTCATCAACAACTTTACATCATTAATGAGTTTTGCACGAGTTTCTTCAAACTCTTCGTATGTAAAAGGAACATCCGTCATACCTGCAAACTGGTTTTCCATTGCTTCTCGCTGGTCAATCATGCTTGGGGCAAAAGACTCATGGATGGGTCTATCGCTGCCAAGCAAACAGAAGATGAGTCCCTCTCGGCATTCACTCAATGGAATATCCATATACTTCACATCAAACAGATCACGAGGATGCTGACGTGATAACGCTGCTGCGATCTTGCCACCATACAATAGAGTTAGGGGTACAACATTTGCCTCACAAAAGAGAGAAAACTCTTCCTGAGCCTTCTCACTCAATGGTATAGTTTGGACAGCACCGCCTACTATTCCTCTCTTGGTTTGATTGACCTCAATCTTCACCTGTTTGCCTCGATACTCGCACAACAGTTTGCAAGTATTGAAATTGGGAACAATATGCATTCCTTTGAATGCTTTCTTTGCCTTTTCAGCGATGGCTTTCAGATGCATATTGATGTCGTCCAAACTTGTCTGACGGTCAGCCAATGGAATATAGGTCAAATCAATATCTACAGAATAACGAGGCAAATCCTTCAAGAACAGATTGATGGCGGTGCCACCATGTATGGCAAACACATCCTCTTCCATCACAATCGGAATGAGACGGAGTAGCAACTCAACCTTCTGCGCATAAACATTTGATCTTATATCATTCATATTCTGCAAGTTCTTTTGAGATTGTCATATGATACTTATTGATGTACTTTCCTGTTGACGTTATCATAAACCTAGATGTGCCAAGATTGACATTTTCCAGTTTCAAAGCCTTATACCAGGAGTGACCAGCCTTTTCTGCCATATAGAGGAACAGGCGTTTCACTTTCTGAGAGGTGCATGTCTCCAATAATGTCTGAACCATCTTGGGACGTAATGTAGTTAAGCCCTCCATGACATAATAGATATCGAGCAAAGATGAAGATGCATCCGGCAAGTTCAGACACTCCAACATAGCACGCTCTGGAGATGACACAAGCAAATCATGTTGATTGATAGTCATGGCTTCTACTCCCAACAGCTCATCACCCAGAAAAGATGTAGTCATGTATTTTATAGTCATATCCCACTCCTCTTTTAGTAACCACGAAGGCAACTTATTACTTTTGTCAGTAAAAAGATAAGCCTTAGGCTTCCCCATTGACAAGTAATGGGAGTATCCGCGGAGTTCCAAAGCTGTATATGCACCTACAACACAACTCTTACTAAGTTGCGTGTTGTATGACGATACAGCAGCAAATAGGCTTGGTTCTGTCCCGTGTATCTTATAAACACCCTTCGATATACGGTCAAGCCATCCTCTTTTCATATAAGCATACTGACCACGAGCATCCAATCCATGACTTGAAAGCCACGAACCGAACAAGACTGATTCATTGGGCGCCGTCTCTAATATTTGCTGTATTTTTGTAGCCATCTTCGTTTATTTTATGAATACCAGCATAAATTTGTTGCAAATATAGCTATTTTTATTTTGTTCAACCAAACATTTTCCTCAAACAACGGCGATTCTTATAGAAATTTATTCTCAAATTCGCGTTTTTAGTGAATTTGGGAGTAAAAAACGTGCAAAAACTATAAGCAGAGATACAATTGCCATCAAAATAAAAAAGGTCGATAGTCCGAATCAATTTCTGGGCTTGGTTTAGTTTAATCCCATATTAAATATCTATAACCTAAACTAAACCATTTATCTTCCGACTACTATTAATGTCATGCCGAATGGTCAAGATCAAAGATTAAAAGAAAAGGAATAACACATTATAGGCTAAGACAAATGAGAACCAACACTTTTTAACAACACGATTTTGAGTTTAAAAAAACTCCGATTTTTCGTCAGATTACAAAGATATACAAAGAACTGCAAAGATAAATGTACCTAAAGAAGCTAAAATTGGAGGTTACTCTTTCACACCATTTTCAGCGATTGCAAGAATCTGCAAAAATACGTGTTAACGAATGTGAATATACAAAGAACTGGAAAAACGTCTTTGCAGATGTTTGTATATTTTATTTTTAACGGCAGCTTCATTTGCAGATTCTTGTATATTTTCCGTCCCTCCTCCGTCCCTCGGCATAGTATCTGTCCCCCATAATTGGAGGAATATACGCTGATTATCAGCGACTTATATTTGCAAATAGTAACTTCTGCATAGGGAAGTGACTTTACTTTATCCCCGTATTCACATATATGTCCATTAAAGTAAAGTCAAAATAAGTAAAAGATGCCTGATGCCCGGGAAGAACGACATCGGCACTGATTCTCAAAGAAGTTTCTCGTTTTCCAACCTGTCGAAGGCCGCGCAGGCCGAATGGCTGTAGCGTCAGATTATATGTTGAGCCTTAACGGCCCTCTTTGTCATAATATGCCTCCACCCGTGCCCGGATGTTCTCGCGCAGGCATTCCTCGTAGAGCCACGGCTCGGCGCTGTGGAAGTCGCCCACATTGAGGAAGCCAAGGATGGGCTGGTATTCCGAGCCGCTGTAGCCTTTCACTACCAACACATGATGCTGGGGCGAGACGCTGACGGTGATGGTGTCGTGCAGCGTGGCGGGCGTAGCATCGGTACGCCAGTTCACAGGGTTGATGCACATGGCGCAGGGGGCTGCCACCACGGGCTGGATGTAGCGCACGTCTGACACGGAGTTGTAGCAGATGGTCACGCCCGTGTCCGTGGCTCCCCGTGCCGGACGGATGTTCTCCGTGGCGAGCGTGTCGGCTGGTGTCACCTTATAGCCCAGCACGTAGGCCGCCACCAGACGGCGCGCCACGTCTGCGGGCATCGTCTTCAGCAGCTCCACCACCGTCTTGCCGCCCTGACTGAAGCCCGCCAGCACAAAGGGACGGTCGGGGTCTGGGCGTTGACGGAGGAAGGTGTCGAAGGCCGCCTGCACGTCGCTGAAAGCGGTGCGGAAGCGGTTGCTGATGGTATCCTCGTTAAGCGTCGCCCAGCCTTCGATGGTGATGTGGCGGTAGTAGGGCGAATAGAAGTCGCCTGCCTCGCCCATATAACCGGCGATGCGTGAAATCTCCTTGTCCATGTTGGCGCGGTGCGTGGCGTTATGCACGTCGGCATAGTGGCAGACGCGCCCGTCCTCCGTGGTCCAGTCGGTCTCCCAGGTGGAGACGAGGTAGAACACGTCCGCGCTCCTGTCCGCCGTGCTGTTCTCGCGGATGTACCACATTGTGGCGTCGGCATAGTCGGGCGCTTCGGGTATGTAGGTGGCGGCATCCGTGCCGGCGCCCCTGTCATTGCTGCCGCACGCGGTGAGCCACAGCAGGAGGAACACTCCGATGCAATATTTCAGTCTTTTGTTTATCATCCTATTTTTTTGTCTTTTATCCGATTTTATTGATTGTTTATCACCGGCAGGTCACCCGTACCCATCTCGTAGCGGTAGTTATAGCCGCCCTGTTGTAGGGTGCTGTTCATGTTCTCAATGGCTGTTTGCCAGTCGGCGACTGTACTGCCGTTGCCTTGGTCGGTTATAACATTGTTGTTCAGATAGTAACAACTGCTTATGTTGTTTGTAAACATCGCCGGATTATTGTATATGTCTCCAACAGAAGCATAGCAAGATAATGTGGTTACCGTTCCTGTAGGAGTACTAAGCGGTATACGCCAAATACCTGTATAGCCACTACTGCCATTCAATATTCCTGTATTATAACAGCCGATAAAGGTTGCGCCATTCTCAATATTACGGCTTATACCGCATACATAAGTACCGGAGAGAGTAGCCGAATTGCTGCAAGCAATGATACTTCCATTATTCGTTTCTGCTATTCCGCTTACATTATATCCTCCAATCGTACCACTCACATGGCAATTTTCTATCGTACCAACATTGTTGTATGCGATTGCGGCTGTACCACCAGTACCTGTATTAGTATTAGTAATTGAACATTCTTCTATAATCAGATTCTTTATTATGCCACTGTTTTGGTTAAATAAACCAAAGTTTTGAGTGCTACCACTATATGTAAAGCTGGTAATGGCATGACCGTTGCCGTCGAATGTACCGGAAAAAGAGAATGGTGTCCAGTTGCTTGAATATTGGGAAAGGTCTATATCCGCGGCCATTTTATATTGCGCATCTCTATTCGCACTGCTGTTGGTTGCAAGGTCATAGAGTTGTGCGCCGTTAAGCAGGATGTACGGACAGTCCGCTGTGCCGTCGCCAATGGAGTTCCATGAGTTTGCGTTGCTTATATTGGCGAAAGAGGCATCCACCACGTATGACGTGTTTGCCACGGAAGGGGTGATATTATCCTTATTGACCAGCGATTGGCTTCCGTATGTCACATCCAGGTTGCTGCTTCCCGTCCACGTGCCATATAAGTAGGCATTGCCCTTGCTGTCGGTGGTGAGGGTGTAACTACTGGGAGCAGTACCGCCACCTGCCGGAGTGAAGTCAGTAAGGCTTACATTCAGGTTTGTTCCCGATGAACCGGCAATGCGCAGGCGGCTGTAATCACGCACTGCATCGGAGAAGTTAATTTCTATGTTACGTTCCGATTGATTATCGAGCGTCTGATGCAAGAACTCTCCCGTTCCGGCTGTGCTGGTGGTCATATTGCCGTTGTTATCCCATGAATAGGCTGGCGCATACCATGCCTCCACGGTAAACGCATTTTCGGGACGTGTCAGGGTTTGGCTTGGTGTCCAAGTGTTATTTTCATACGTCAGTGTGGCGTATTGGGTGGTGCTGCCATTACTGCTTACGCAGACCAATATCTTGTCCCCATTCTCCCATTCGGTCTTGCCGGGGTCAAAAGTGCCCACGGCACGGGTTTCAGGTGTTTCTTGGAAAGTAGGAAAGCCGCCTACGGTCAGCACGAGGGCATCCGCAGGCACCGTGCTTTCTTCCAGTTCGTTGGTGCAGGCGGTGAGGGCAATCGCCGCGATGCACATTGCCATGTATAAATATATCCCTTTCATCATGTTTGCTTTTCTTTATTATATTTCTTGTTCTTGGTCTGACCAGCCGGGTAATGTACCTGTCGGGGTAAGCACCAGTTCATTGTCTTTCAAAGTAAGGCTGAATGAGTAAGCATTGCCACTTTCCAGCGTTCCTGGATAGGTGACGGTCTTACGTCTGCTGTCCACAGTCAGCGTGATTGTGAAACCTGCACCGGGGGCGACAATGGCGGTGTAAGAATGAGCCGCTTCATCTTGCAGCGGAGAGATATCTATCGTATTCCCACCGCCTGTTACGGTGTTGTCGCTCACGGAAATGCTTTCCTTTGTTTGGATGCGAAAGTTTGTTACGGTTGGCATAGTGCTACCGTAGTCACTCCAATCGGTAATGGTGACGATGACTTTGCTTAGGCGGTGCTCCAATGCCACACTGGGCGTAGTGTTGATTAAATCGCCGCTGTATGTCATGAAATCCGCTTTGCACAAGTATTCGTTGGTGATTTGATTACCGGGAATGGTGAATGAGGTCGCGGATGTGCCATCTCCACCCGGATACCATGCCGTAATAGTGCCGGGAAGTATGGTGGAGATATTTCTATTGACGTACCATGCACTACCAGTGTAGCTCAGTGTATAGGTGCTGGTGGAATTATCGTAACCAGTGACCTGCAAGCCTACCTCATCACCATTCTGCCATGTCCACGTATCGCCGTCAGCGGTGGCACGTGTGCTGATGCTCACCTGCACCTCCTGCGGTTCTCCGCCCTGCACAGGACTGTCGTCCTCGCTGCTGCACGCCGCGAATAGGGGCACGAGTGCCGCCAGTGCGAAGCCTTTTATCCATCTGTAATGTCTTGTTGTCATTCTTCTTTATGTTTTATATTATTAAATTTCTTCATTGGCTTGCGCCGAACGTTGTCTCTTCATTCTTCATTTTCAACGGGATTGGAAAACAATCGTCCCGCCCTTCTCCTTGTGGGGAGAGGGGAGGGACGAGAAACTTTCTTAGTTGTGATGAGCCGAGGCTTTCAGTAGCTACGACAAGTCCATGAGGTCTTTCACCGAATATACCTTGCTCAGCCGGTCGAATGTGAAATACTGGTCGTCCAGTATCATCCATCCTTCACGTTCTTTCACGGAAAGATGCTTGATGTCCGGGAAGAACGACAGCGGCACGATGACTTCGCGCCCGTCCGTCAGGCTGACGGCCATCTTGCCACGATGTCCGGTGAAATCCAGTTTCTTGATTCCTACATTTACATCTTTCATCTTGCACATAAGCTGTCTTATTTTTCAATGTTCTTTACTTTTGTCTTTTCGCCGTTGAATGTCCGGGTGATTTGCTCGTTCAAGAACTCCCAATGCCGGTCGATAGCTGCCACTATCATGGCTTTGTCCTTGGCGGAAAGCAAACTTTCGGCAATCTCAATGTCTTTGCTTCCGTTCCGCTCTATCCATATCTTTGCTACGGAATGCAGGTGTCGTCCTCCTTTGCGGAACACATGGATATGTCGGCGGTTGTCGTTTATATCCGTTGGAATACTCACCAGCAAAAACATCTTTATGAAAGCCAACTGTCCCATTCACTTATACTTTACTGCAAAAGTAATAATTTCAATCGAAAACCATACACAAAACAATGTCTTTCTTCTGATTTTCAAAGAAGTTTCTCGTTTTCCAACCTGTCAAAGAACGCGTAAGCTTGTTCTCCCTCCACACGGGGAGGGCAGGGGAGGGACTTACCCTCTTATCTGTCCGCTATTTCACGGGCGTATGCATACTTTCTCAAACGTCCGGCGAACGTTTACCCGGAGTGTCGGAGCCGTGCCCGTTGTCAATCACTACTTTCATGTCCTTTCAGTTTCTAAGGTTTATATCTTTCTCTCTTGTTTCTTACAGTTATTCACCCGTAGGCGGAATTATTTGCGCTCATCATGACAGCCGCTTACGGTTTGTTACATTTTAATGGCTTTTATTTACTGTTTCCACGCGCTTCCGACGGGGCTGCAACTGGCATCCTTTTACCGTGTAAAAGATGGTCTTTTAAAAGACGAAAGGCCATGTCTTGCAGACCGAAAGGCCACCGTTTAAAACTGTAACAATCGCCGTACCTCTCAAAATAATTCCGCCAACGGGTAGTTATTCAGTTTCCAAGCTGCCACCATCTTGTGGTGTCCAAGGCGAAACAGTGATATTATTAACCGTCACTCTGTTCTCTCTTGTGATAGTTACCTCGTAGGTATAGGAATAGCCTGCACTCCAAACAATGTCCTTTGGTGCATAACACCTATATGAGCCCCTCTCATTGATGACAAGATAAGGAAACAAACTTTCCACTGTTTGCGGAATGACGAGTGCGGCGAAACTGGCGAGGGAAGTTTCGTTTCCGTCGGATGCAAGAGGTTGTGGACCGAGGCTGTAGGCCGTGATAGTCCCCATTGTGCTTCCCGGTGTCCAGTTGAGATAATTCTCGCTTATGTTGTCCGTACTCACCGTGCCGTTTATAACAATATTGTCCCTATCTCCTATCGTCACACTGACTTCATTACTTCCGTACACAGGACCTACATTGCGGACATGCACCACCACTTTTGCCACTTGATGGTAGAATTGAAGGGCAATTTCCTGCCGTCCGCTTACGGTTGCCTGCGCAAAGAGCAAGTCGCTTTTCGCATAATTGTCGCCGGTTTGGTTGGTTTGTACAGACCATGAGCTGGAAAGTGTAGTGCTGTTGTCGCCATAATGCCAGGCACGGACAAGTTTGGTCTCGTCGTCGCTTAGCCAAGTAGATTGAGTGCCGCTCACAAAGGTCAGTTTGCCATCGATACCGGCTGTGTAAATTCCTTTCTTGGCTTGCGTCCAGTCGGGAGTTGTCGTATTGTCGTAATTGTCTATAACCTCTACGATGACGGTTTCCGTACCTTCCCAACTGTTATCGGGGGTCGCTCGCGTACCGGTTGTCGCATCCGCCATGACGGCAGTCAGCACCAACGGCTCGCCGTTTTCCGCAGGGCGTGTTTCGGTAAGGTCGTCATGCGAACAGGCGGATAGAATGCCTGCCAGCAAAAGGAGAATCATCCGTTTCAAGTCTGATAGTCGGTTCATATTACATGTATGTTTTATGTTCTGTCTTTGTGCCACCGGCGGCTGCGAAACCGCCAGCTACACCTTTTTGTTCAGGCATATCTCCGTGCTTGCGCAGGATGCACGGGATGGCAGTTGTTTCTTTTCACTGGAATCAGTTGATTATTATGCTGTCGCCGTCTGCTTCCTCCCATCCTTGGATGGTGCTGCCGTTCACGGTGATGCCGGTCTTGTGCAGGGTCACGCTGAGGTTGTACTGCCGTCTGGGCACCCATTCGTTCTTCGCGTCCGTATCGCCGGCATCGACATTGGCGGTAGTGAAATCGAGCTTCGCACTGAACGACTGTCTTCCCGTAATGGTTGCCGTGATGGGCAGTGAGCTACTGAACTCCTGCGGGAAGAGGATGAGCGTGTAGGAAACGGTTTCTGCTGCATCATCTTTTGACGAAGGCGCATTGTAGCCTGTTTCGGTGGTGTTCCCGGCAAACGTCCAGCCCGTCGCCAAGTCATCGGCGGTCGAGGTTGTCCCGTCCGTCACGTTGAACGAACCGTTATTTCTGAAGCCTCCGAGCGACAGCACGGCATCCTGCACTTCCTGATAGCTCACACCATCGCCTTTTCGGATGGTCAGCACGAGCTTCACCATCTTGTGGGCGAAAATGAACTGCACGTTGGGGCTTGCCTTGCTGCCCGTCTGCTGCGCCCAAAGAAAGTCGAAGTCGCTTTGCGAGGCTTGCGTCCGTGTGTCGGCGGTAATGGTAGTAACGCCTGACTCAATGTTGGCCCACGGGTAATAGGCGGTGAAGGTCACGGCGGCATCATCTTGGTAGTAGATTTCATTGCCAGAAGTGCCGGCGGTGAAGTTTCCGTTCCCACCTGTGGTTACGTACTGTATGTTGGTGTAGGTCGTGCCGCCTGATGTGCCGCTGATGCCGATGGCGTCGTTTGCCTCCCATGTCTGGTCATAGGCGCGGGTATTCGCCTGTCCGTTGATGGCGGCGGTGAATGTGGCTTGGGACGACCCGCTGTCAATCACGTCGTTCTCGTCGTTGTTGCACGCCGTCAGCACTGCGGCTGCCAGCATTGCCATGAAAATGGTTTTTGCTCTCATTTTTATTTTCTGATTTATCCGTTCAAATTCTTTTGTCTTTCTCGTAAAGCTTTGTCAATGAGCGTCCGCATTGCCTCCGTCCGCCTGCTGCCATCCGTCTATGCTGCCGGCAAAGCCGCCCTCCACGGGAGTGCGCAAGTTGCCTGTCAAGGCAAAGGGCTCGGTACTGCCGTTGAACCCGGCAAGGACTTCCGTCAGGTCGCTCTCGATGGACTGCGTGTCGCCGTTGCTGAAAGTCAGCAGGATGCTTAGCGTTTGCGCATCGCCCATGATGCCCAGCAGACGCAGGTCGGCCGACACCTTGTCACCATCACGGGTAAACGTAGGTCGTGTACTGACCGCCTCGCCGTAAAGTGTTTCGTTCCGCAGGTCGTAGGCTTCTGCCACGCCGCTGAGCGTTCCCGTTATGTCCGTGATGCGTTCGGGGTCGCCCTCGGTCACGGTCAGTTCGATGTGCAGGTCGCGCACTCGTTGCGTCACGTCAAGGTTCATGCGCAGGGTATCGTCCGCCACGACGGTTATCCGCTCCGTACCCGAATAGAGATAGTCCGGCAGGGGATTGATGAAGTCGGTGAGGGCGCGTGCCGTGCCGTCCGTCCGCTCCACGTGGGCGATGCCGTCCGTCACGGTGAACCCCTGCGGCGTGTTGTAGGCCAGCACGGTGTACTCGCGGGGAGGCAGCGGGTCGGAAACTGTGTAGCGGCCTTCCTTGCCGTCGGCGGTCGTGCCGTCAATCTCTACCGTATAATCGTCCTGGCTTGTGCCTTGCGGCAGGCCGATAGCCACTGCCACTACGCCCTTGTCGGGATGGGGCGTGTCATGCAGTTCGTCCTTTACGCAGCCGCCCAGCGTGAGCAGCAGCGCGAGGGCAAGTATCGTTGTCGTATATCCTGTTGTTGTCTTCATAATCTCCTCCTTTCGCTAAAACAGCTTCCATGCAAGGGTTATGCCGGCGTTGACCGGGCCCCACCAGTTTTTCGTCTCCGTTCCACGACGCACGCGCACGCCGTCGACGACCTCATATTTCTCATAGTCAGCGTGCAGGCAGCCCACGGCCACGCTGAAATCGAGCGACAGGGCGTCGTTCAGGCGCAGCTGGTAGCCGCCGGTAATGCCTCCGCCCGTCAGGTCGCCCTGCCTGCCCATGGCGGAGAACTTGTAGTTGAACTCGCCTGCCTTGAACATCGCGCCTATGTAGCCGCGCTTCTCCCTGCCCATATACCAGCGCACTTCGGGCATCACCTCCCAAAGGGCGTAGCGGCGGTCCTTGTTGTTCCACGACCACGATGTCCACGAGC
>ERZ791741.577-NODE-577-length-33435-cov-4.088706_pt1 | contig 33435 bp, 27 predicted proteins | sample MGYA00510040_ERZ791741 | MGnify/ENA primary metagenome ERZ791741 (study PRJEB30046, sample SAMN00791960) | human gut metagenome | study: EMG produced TPA metagenomics assembly of the A metagenome-wide association study of gut microbiota in type 2... | reverse complement strand
GTGGTGTGAGAGGGGTAGGTGAAAGCCTCCCCTACTCGATTTGGTGCCTGTATCCTTGCTAAGATTTCAGACACGATCAACGAGAAGAGAACAAAATGGAAAAACACCAGCCGAAAGACGCTTCCGAACTTAAAGGCAAGACCGGATTACGCCGTCTGATGAATGCAACCAAGTATTCCGCACAGGGTTTCAGAGGCGCTTGGCAGACAGAAGAGGCTTTCCGCCAAGAGGCGATATTGGCTTGTGTCATGCTGCCTGTCGCGGTTCTCCTCCCGGTGAACACCGTTGAGAAACTGCTGCTGGTCTTGGGGCTATTCATTGTTCTTATTGTCGAGATCCTGAATTCGGCGATCGAGGCAGTGGTTGATCGATTCGGCGGAGAAATTCATCCTCTGTCCGGCAAAGCTAAGGACTTAGGAAGTGCGGCCGTCTTACTCGCCCTGACGATTTGCGCGATCATTTGGTGCACGATTCTGTTTACGAACTTTATCCTCTAAGTATCAAATTTTTTCTATCAAATAAAAACGCCGGCTGCTCGAGAAGAACAGCCGGCGTTTTCACAAGAGGAAAACTTAGATTTCCTTAGCCAAAGTTTCGGCTAAGCCGATGTAAGTGGCCGGTGTAAGTTTCTGCAGAGAGGCTTTGGCATCCTCAGGAATGTCCAGCGTTGCAACAAACTCATGGATGGTTTCAGGGCTGATGCCTTTACCGCGGGTAAGAGCTTTGAGCTGTTCGTACGGATGAGGAACACCGTAACGGCGCATCACGGTCTGGATGGCTTCGGCCAGAACTTCCCAGGACTGATCCAGATCGGCGGCAATGGCTTCTTCGTTCAGACGAAGTTTGTTCATGCCGCGTTCCAGAGCGGTGTAGCCGACAATGCTGTAGCCGAAGGCGACGCCTAAGTTTCTGAGAACAGTAGAGTCAGTCAGGTCGCGCTGCCAGCGAGAGATCGGGAGCTTCTGAGCGAGGAACGTAAAGAAAGCGTCAGCCATGCCGAGGTTGCCTTCGGAGTTTTCGAAGTCAATCGGGTTGACCTTATGCGGCATCGTAGAAGAGCCAACTTCGCCTTCTTTGAGCTGCTGCTTGAAGTAGTTCAGGGAGATGTAGCCCCAGATGTCGCGGTCCAAGTCGATCAGGATCGTGTTGGCACGAGTGATGGCATTGAAGAGTTCGGCCATGTAGTCATGCGGTTCGATCTGAATCGTGTAGGGATTGAAAGTCAGGTGCAGACGATTTTCAACGACATTGCGTGCAAAAGCAGGCCAGTCTTTGTCCGGATAAGCGATGGTGTGGGCGTTGTAGTTGCCGACGGCGCCGTTCATCTTGGCGAGCAGTTTCACTTTTTCGATGGCCTGAACAGCAAACTCGAGACGAGCGGCAACGTTGGCCATTTCTTTACCGACGGTGGTCGGGGAAGCGTGCTGACCGTGTGTACGGGACAGCATGGAAACGCCGGCCCATTCATGGGCGAAGCCCTTGAGCTTGTCGATGATCATCTGCAGGTGAGAGCAGATGAGCTCGCGGCCGGAGGAAAGCATCAAAGCGTGGGAAGTGTTGTTGATGTCCTCGGAAGTGCAGCCGAAATGAACGAATTCGCTGGCGGCAGCCAGATGTTCATTGACGGTCATCTTGCTCTTGATCCAGTACTCAACGGCTTTAACGTCATGGTTGGTGGTTTTTTCGATGTCTTTGATCGCCTGACAGTCGGCAACGGAGAAGCTGCTGACTAATCCGCGAAGATAAAGTTTGTCTTCTTCGGAAAGATCTTTAAGTTCGGGCAGGTTGAATTCGGAAAGGGCGATGAGCCATTCAACTTCAACCGTGATACGAGCACGCATCAGTGCAAATTCGGAAAAGATGTCGCGGAGTTTGGCAGTTTGGCGTTCGTAGCGGCCGTCGAGGGGAGAGATTGCGGTAAGAGCAGACAGTTCCATGACGATGAAATTCATAGAGAAATAAAAAGGAGTCAACATTTTAGCAACTTGGAATGAGCATTTTTGTGTTGGCTCCTGAACGGATTGTTCTAATTTTTAACGGCTAAGTCTGAGCTTTTGTGAGGATGACGAGCCGGGCAAAAGAAAAGCCGCCGGAGAAAAACTCGGGCGGCCTTCAAGAAAGTAAAAAGTTATAGTACGACAGGTGTATTGGGCACCGGATCCTGAACGGGTTTGTTCGGGAAAGGCTTAGACAAAATCGCAGCCAGTGATCTGAAGGCCTGACAAACACCTTCCTCGAACTTCTTATCAGCAAAAGCGATTTCCATCTGTTTGACGATGTCATCCAGCTGGGTTTGCCTCACCTCTCGTGCTGCACCTCGGTCTAAATAAATTTCGATGGCACGGTCCGAAAGGTTTAAATAAATCAGCACACCGTTATTGTCTTCCGTGTCCCAGACACCGTAGCGTCCGAAGAGCTCCTTGGCTCTTTGAGCGTCCGTGATGTTCTCTCGAAGCCCTTTAGAAGGAATACTGCGTTCGATGATGAGTCGGAACTCAGCGCTCGTCTGCTGCTCGCACTCTTCAATGCATTTCGTCACTGCATCCAAAGAGGACTGAGGAAATGCCAGGGTGACGGGGACGGGCGACATTACCCAATGTTTAAGAATTCTTCCGATAGACATTTTTTACCAGCCTCCGCTTGCGCCTCCGCCGGCTGCGTCACCGCCTCCGCCAGATCCAGCTCCGCCGCCCATGCCGCCGCCGAAACCGCCTCCTCCGAAGCCGCCCCCGCCAAATCCGCCGAAGCCTCCGAATCCGTCGTCTCCGCCCCCGCGTTTACCGCGGTAACGGCGGTCGGTTCCGTACATCTTGGCGGTCCGTCGGGCGCCGGCCTCAAGAACGGCGGTCGGAATACACATGGCAATCACGACTACGATCAGAGCGATCACAATACCTGCAAACAGCGACTGCATAATAAACGCCGCTAAACCGCCCACCGCTAAACCTGCAAGAGGGGCTGACTTTCGGCCCATGAGCTCACGCAGCATCATCGTGATGACAAATCCGATGAAGAGCACAGCCACCCAAGGTTCGTCCCACAGAGCTTCGGCCGGATCGTAAAGAATATTGGCTTCCGAACGTTTCTTCTGCGGGGCCGGAAGTTTGGCATCTTCAATCAGCGTAAACACTTTGTCCAAGGCCTGACTGATGCCTTGGTAGTAGTTGTTCTGACGGAAGTTCGGCGCCATCACGTCCGTGATAATGCGGGACGCGGCCACATCCGGAATGGCGCCTTCGAGCGCTCTCATCACATCAATACGGATTCTGTGGTCATTGACGGCAACGATCAGGAGAAGACCGTCTCCGACATCCTTACGGCCCAGTTTCCAGTTGTCACCGACGCGATGTGCGTAGTCTTCGATCGGCTCGCCGTTCGTGGAAGGAACGATGATAACGGCGATCTGAGAACCGTACTTCTCCTCAAACCCCGCAAGTTTGGCTTCAAGCGAACGTTTTTGTTCGGCCGTCAGAAGGTGTGCAGTATCGGTGACATAAGCCACTTCCGGTATCGGAAGCAGGTCAGCCGCCGATACCGTGCAGAAAAGCGCGCTCAGCCAAAAGAAGAACGCACCGATGAGAAGGTCGAAACGATTAAGGTTTGGCCGGAGCTGTAGCTGCTGAACCATTGAAATCTACCTTAGGAGGTGTCGTAATGGCAGCTTCGTCGGCTACCGCGTACTGAGCTTTAGGTTTGTATCCGAGGATCCAAACCCAGACCATCTGCGGGAATTGACGGATGTACGTGTTGTACTGCTGAACGGATTTAATGTAGCGGTTGCGTGCAATCGCGATGCGGTTTTCACAGCCTTCAAGCTGTACACGCAGGTCCTGGAAGGCTTTGTTGGCTTTTAAGTCAGGGTAGCGTTCGACAGTGACGAGTAGCCGGGACAGCGCGCTGCTTAATTCGCCCTGAGCCTGCGTGAATTTCTGGAAGGCTTCGGGATTTTCCATCAGTTCAGGCGTTGCCTGAATAGACGTGGCCTTAGCACGGGCATTGATCACCTGTGTGAGCGTGGATTTCTCGAAATCGGCTTCACCCTTAACGGAGTTCACCACGTTCGGAATAAGGTCGTTGCGGCGCTGATACTGATTTAAAACTTCGCTCCAAGCTGCCTTGGTCGACTCATCAAGCGTCTGGATCTCGTTGTATCCGCATCCGGTTAGCATAGTTGCGGACATGAACATGCCGAGAAGAATAAGGAAAAAGCGTTTCATGACGGCCTCTTAATGTTTGCTTCTTAAGAAAAATAGGTTAACAGTTCGTCGTAAATAGAACGGACTTCGGCGCCCGGGGCATCCGGTTTTGCCGTGCCGAGCATAATCCAGCAGGCGATGACTTCGCCCTTCTTGCAAAGGGCATCGACGGCGTCGCGGTAGTGCGTGGACGAGCCGCTCACGATTTTACCTGCAAAGCCTTTGAGCTCAAGAGCGGCAAGGAAATTAGAGGTAGCAGCGCCGACGGTCATCCACTGCTCGTAGGTAGGAACTCTTTCGTTGTGTTCATCGATTTTGGCGACCACAGCGACCATAGCCGGAGCCTTTAAAGCTTTGCTGCGGGCGCGCTGGGCGCCTTCCTGATCAGCTCCGTCGGCCAGAGCGCCGGCTTCAAAAAAGTCGGCGAATTTCTCACGCTCTTCAATGACCACGAAACGAGCAGGTCTCAGATGGCAGTGATCAGGCGCTGCAATGGCCCATGTGAGGGCTTCGGCATAGTCTTCTTTAGAGGGGGCAGGTGTGGTGAGGTATTTTGCTCCGAGGGAGCGACGTAACGTAACACGTTCAAGGACAGAGTCGTGCATTTGAGTTGAATCCAAGTACTTTCTTTAATTGCTTGAAAGTATGGCAGTCCGGCGTAGTGACAGTGTCTAAATTCGCTCAAATTGGATGATTTGAAGGTCGAAAAGGCTCAAGAGAGAGTTGCTTTCGTTGCGGGAGGGTCAGAACGCAGATCAAGTGCTTCTTCTGAGTTCCAAAGACGCTCGATGACAGCGCGATGCTTATCGGCATCTCCGCTGATATAAAAAACTTCTTTGCCTTTTGCACCATCCGAAAGTAAGCCGCGTTTGGAGAGCTGGTGTTTAAGTTCTCTGGCAACTGCTGCGCTTGGATCGATGAGTTCGGTTCCGCTGCCGAGTTCACGCTTCAACACGTTAGACAGGAACGGATAATGCGTGCAGCCGAGGACGAGCTTATCGGCACCTGCACGCTTGATTGGGTGCAGATACTTTTCGATTAGTTTTTGGGTCTTGAAGGAGTCCCAGTCGCCGCTTTCGACGCATTCCATGAGACCCGGGCACGGAACCGAAACGACCTTGACCTTGGTTCCGGCAAATTCACGAACGAGTCTCAGGTAGCGTTCGCTGGTGATGGTGCGCGTCGTGGCGATCACGCCGACTACTCCGGTCTGTGTTGCAGCGGCTGCCGGCTTAATCGCAGGCTCAATGCCGATGATCGGAATATTAAACGTTTCCCTCATCGTGTTAACACCCTCTGCGGTGGCGGTGTTGCAGGAAACCACGATCGCTTTGGCTCCTTTGGAAATCAGGAAGCGTCCGATTGCAAGGCAGCGCTCTTTGATGTACTCGGACTTTCTGTCGCCGTACGGGGCGTAAAGGCAGTCGCCGTAATAAATGATGTCTTCTCCCGGAAGGGCGTCTCGAACGGCGTGCATGACGGACAGTCCGCCGAGCCCGGAATCAAACATTCCGATTGGAGCGTTACTCACGGACAGCCTCCTTGCTGATGCGGCCTCGGTTCTTGAGGTAGCCGGGCAGCCAAGAACTGATGAGAATACTCAGCACCACCATGACGGCGCCGACGACAGCGCCCTTCGTAAACGGTTCTCCGATGGCGTAACCGATGATGCCGGCAAACACCGGTTCAAGGGTGTAAATGAGAACGGCGCGGGTCGGTGAGACGAATTTCTGAGCCCAGCACATCATGACCTGGTTAAAGACAATCATGCCGATCAAAATCGCCATACAGACATAAGTCACGGGCGTAGGATCAAAGCGAACGTCTTCAAAGACAATGCAGTAGAGCGTGCTCCAAAACGTGACGGTAACCAACTGAGTAAAGCAAAAAGCTTTCGGATCACAAGAGTTGGCGAAGCGCCCGAGAACTAAGATTTCCATTGCGCAGGCGGCCGCACTGGCAATCGTCAGCCACTCTCCGATGTTTCCGTTAAAGGAAATTTTGGTGGGATCCAGGATGAGAAGCATGCCGATGAAGGCAAACAAAATTCCCCCGGCAATAATCGGGGTCGGACGTTTCCTAAAGATAACCCATTGGAAAAGCGGTACGAACGGAACGTAAAGTGCCGTCAGAAAGGCCGAAATCGAACTCGTAATCGTCTGCAGGCCCACCGTCTGCAGGAAGTAACCCAGAAAAATACACGTTCCCGTGGCGCAGCCAGCAATCCAATCGACTTTTTTGAGTTTGAAAAGGGCCGATCTCAAGAGGCACGCCATTAGAACGGCACCGCCTCCGAAACGTAAAGCAACAAGCAGCCCCGGCGAGAGTCCTTTAAGACTCAGGGACAAAAGAATAAAAGAAGAACCCCAAAGGGCCGTCACCATCACAAGGCCCCACTCGGGGCTGACGTTAAAGCGACTCGGCGTCATTTGTCTCGAGTTTTTCTAAAGTTCGGTTTACGAGGTTTAAAGGTTTGCGGGCGACGCGGCGCACCGGAAGCCGGTCTGCCGGAAGAGGCTCTTTTAGGGGCGGGACCGGTAAAACTTTCGCCGTCTTCCAAATATCTCCACTTACCGACCGGAAGCTTGCCGAGGCGGACATTGCCGACACGGACCCGTTTAAGTGCGAGGACTTTCAGACCGACAAGATCACACATTCGGCGAATCTGACGATTTCGGCCTTCACGAAGGACGAATTTTAATTGGTCTTCGTTGAGCCAAGAAACTTCGGCCTTCTCCAAAGGCTTACCGTCCAGTTCCAACCCGTGATTTAAAAGCGCAAGCTTCGCCGGAGGAAATTCGCTGTTGGAGCGGCCGTCGGTCATCGCAACACGCACGATGTATTCTTTTTCGACGGCGCTGTTCTCACCGATGATGGTTTTGGCAATGCGTCCGTCCTGAGTCAGAACCAGAAGGCCGGTGGAGTTGATGTCCAGACGACCGGCAGGAACAAGGCTCTTTAACTGAGAAGGATTAAAGCGGCGAGGAGAAGGATCATCGATCCAGCGGTTTCTCGGCGTAATCAAAATGCGTGCCGGTTCATGACCGTCTTCAGCCTGTCCGGAGACATAGCCGAGCGGCTTGTTGAGAATAATGGTCACACGCTCGTTCTGCTGATCTTGAGCCTTCCGGTCAATCGTGATCTTTTGGTCAGGGCGCACTTTGCTGCCGAGTTCGCTAACGACTTGACCGTCAACTTTAACCCAGCCTTTGGAGATCCACTCATCGGCTTCTCGTCGTGAACATAAACCGAGTTCGCTCATGCGCTTAGATAAGCGGACGAGATCTGCGGGTGTATCGCTCATTTGCTTTCCTTGTTGGGTCTTTCAGCGGCAGCGCGGGTCAGTCGATCCAGAACACCGGCTGAAGAATCGGTTAATTCCGGCTCGACAGCAAAGATAACATCTCCGCCGTCACGGTCGAGTTCGTGCAGCCATTTGTAAAGGTTGACCTGGAGTTCCTTGGCGTCTTTGTAGCCGCGAACTTTTTCTGCGACCGTACTGAAGCGTTTCGCGATCTTTTCAGGCGCAATCAAAGAGAAGGTTTTGAAGTGACGGGCTAAGAACTGTGTCTCACCCGGCAGGTCGTCTGCCGAGACAATCTTTAAAATGTGCTCAGGCGCGTAGTGGCTCTTCATTGAGCCGGAGACGCGCGGAGAAGCGCCGACCGCACCGTGTTCAACGGGTTTGCCGATCACTTTAGAGATCATTTCGCCGCTGACATCGCCTTCGCGAAGGATGCGCGGTGTTTCGCCCGTGAGGTCAAGAATCGTCGATTCAATGCCGACGGTGCATTCTCCGCCGTCAAGGATGAAGTCGGTTTTGCCGTCGGGCTTCTCCCCGAGGTCATCACGCACATGCTGAGCGGTTGTCGGACTGATCTTGCCGAAGGTGTTGGCGCTCGGTGCGGCTAAGCCGCGGCCTTTGCCCGCGTCAAAACGCTTTAAAAGTTCGTGAGCCAAAGGATGCGACGGACAGCGAAGCGCAACCGTGTCCTGTCCGCCGGTCACAAAGTCCTTGGCATGTTCGGAGCGTTTTAAAACGATCGTCAGAGGACCGGGCCAAAACGCCTCAGTCAGCTTTTTGGCATCTTCCGGAATCTCTCGGGCCCAGTAGGGCAGAGCTTCTGCTGAGGCAACATGCACAATCAGCGGATGCGTGGCCGGGCGGTTTTTAGCAGCGTAAATCGATTTAACCGCCGCTTCGTTCTCTGCGTCGGCGGCTAAGCCGTATACCGTTTCAGTGGGAATAGCAACCAAGCCGCCGGCTTCGAGAATTTTGACGGCCTTCTCAAGATCAGAATGCATAACGTTATTCGGGAAGTTCGAGACCTAAAATGCGGGCCGCCATTTGGGCTTTAAACATCGCTTCCTCTTCCGTGGCGGCTAAACAAGTGATGTGGCCCATTTTACGTGCATGCCTCGGCTGCTTCTTACCGTAAAGATGCAATTTGAGACCCGGGATGTCCAGTACTTGGCTCCAATCCGGTTCACGGACGTTTTCGTTTTCATCGAACCAAAGATCTCCGAGCAGGTTGAGCATGACGGACTTAGAAACCTGAGTCGTATCGCCGAGCGGCAGATTGGCCATGGCGCGAACCTGCTGTTCGTACTGGCTGCAGATGCAGGCATCGATCGTGGCGTGACCGGAGTTGTGCGGTCTCGGAGCCAATTCGTTAACGACCAGACGTCCGTCGGAAAGTACAAAGAGTTCTGTGCAGAGCACGCCGACATAATCGAGCTTCTCAATGATTTTGGAAGCGATTTCACGGGCGCGGTTGGTGATGTCTTCGTCTAAACGAGCCGGCATGACGGAAACCGCCAGAATTCCGTTGCGGTGGTAGTTTTCAGACACCGGAAAAACGGCCACTTCACCCTTGCTGTTGCGGGCGGCGATGACAGAGACTTCTTTAAAGAGCGGCAGGCGCTTTTCTAAAACACAGCGAACTTTACCGAGCTTCTCAAAAGCCATTGCCAGTTCGCGGCGGTCATTCACCGTAATCTGGCCTTTGCCGTCATAGCCCAAACGGGCGGTTTTTAAGATGGCGGGGAAATAGGGAGTAGAAGCCTTCTTGAGATCCTCGTCGGATTCGATCAGCAAATGAGGGGCAACGGGAGCGCCGGCAGACTTGATGAAAGACTTTTCATCGAATCGGTCCTGCGTGATACGGACAGCGTTAGCAGCAGGGCATGTTTCGACGCCCTTAGATGCTAAGAACTCCAGAGCGGCAGCAGGAACGTTTTCAAACTCGGTCGTGACGGTCTTGCAGAGCGAGGCGAGTTCGGTCAGTGCAGCTTCGTCCGTATAGGGAGCACAGATGTGCTTTTCGGCAACAATGGCGGCCGGGGCGTTTTTATCAGGCTCCAATACGCAGACGCGGTAGCCCATCGTAGCGGCGGCTTGAGCAAACATGCGGCCTAATTGACCGCCCCCCATGAGTCCGAGCCAGCTGCCGGGAAGAATCGGTGTGTCTTTCATCATGTATCTGTTAAAGCGGAAGAGTCATGTTGCGGGCTTTTTCGTTCTGAGCTTTGCGGAAAGCCGCAAGCTTATCTGCCAAAACGGCATCCGTCGTACCCAAAATCTGGACGGCATAAAGTGCAGCGTTAGTAGCGCCGGCCTCTCCGATGGCAAAAGTTGCGACCGGGACGCCTTTAGGCATCTGAACGATGGAATACAAAGAATCCTGGCCCTTCAGGTAGCGGCTCGGGACGGGAACACCGCAGACGGGCAGCGTTGTCTTAGCAGCGAGCATGCCGGGAAGGTGAGCAGCACCGCCGGCGCCGGCAATAATCACACGGATGCCGCGGTTGCGGGCAGTTTCGGCGTATTCGAACATTTCGTCCGGCATTCTGTGTGCGGAGACGACTTTGGCCTCGAACGGAACATCAAAAGACTGGAGCATTTCAGCAGCGTTTTTCATGACGTCCCAGTCAGAATTGGATCCCATCAAAATGGCGACAACCGGTTTATTTTCTTGCATCTTGAGATTCCTGTTGGATTTCTGTTAATCGAAACGCGCCGCAAGCGGCGCGTTCTGTGTTTCGTTAGGGGAATTTTAGGCGGTAACACCTTTGCCTGTCAGACGGATCAGAGCTTCTTCGTATTTGCTGCTGGTCTTATCCAACACATCCTGCGGGATCTTGGGCGCCGGAGCTTTCTTGTTCCAGGGCTGGCTTTCAAGCCAGTCACGGATGAATTGTTTATCAAAGCTCGGTTCCGACTGACCGACTTTATATTCGTCGGCGGGCCAGAAGCGAGAGCTGTCCGGAGTCAGGATTTCGTCCATTAAAACGACTGTGCCGTTGTCGTCCAGACCGAATTCAAACTTGGTGTCGGCGATGATGATGCCCTTGGAGGCGGCATATTCAGCGGCTTTCTTGTAAAGAGCCAGTGTGTAGTCACGGAGCTTGGAAGCGGTGTCTTCGCCGTACTGTTTGACGACATCTTCATAAGTGATGTTTTCGTCGTGATGGCCGGCTTCAGCTTTTCCGGCCGGTGTGAAGATCGGTTCAGGCAGCTTTTCGCTCTGTTTCAGACCGGCGGGGAGTTTGACGCCGCAGATCTGGCCGGTGGTCTGATATTCCTTCCAGGCGCTGCCGGAGAGGTAGCCGCGGGCTACGCATTCGACGAGAATCGGTTTCAGGCGTTTGGCAACGACGGCGCGTCCCTTAACCTGATCGCGTTCTTCGGGAGCAACTACGGATTCGGGATCAATGCCCGTCAGATGATTCGGGACGATTCCGTCGAGTTCTTTGAACCAGAAGTCCGTCAAAGCCGTCAGAATTTTGCCTTTCTTGGGGATCGGATCGCCGAGGATGACGTCAAAAGCAGAGATACGGTCGGAAGCGACAATAAGAAGTTTGTCATCGCCGACAGCGTAGCTGTCACGGACTTTGCCGCGATAGACAAGCGGAAGAGACTTAATGGACGTCGTAACAATTTCAGCCATGTTTTCTCCTGAACACTGATTCCCGCTGAAGGAAGGAGTGTGTATGTGAGGAATTGAGAATTTCGGAATGGCATCATTTTAATTCGAGGCAAGTCCTTCCAACGAGAACAAAACCAGGAAAATTCGGCAAAGAAAAAAGAAAAAGCCCGAGGTTTGTCTCAGGCTTTCGAAGAAAAATACGTTCTGATTAAGACGCAGGTTTCACAAAGATATTGGACGCCATGACGTTAAAGAAATTGCTTTCTGCCTGAAGTCTTTGATTCAGAGCTTCGGTCTTTTCATTCTTGCCGCGCAAGACTTCTCCGCAGACTGTGAAGACCTGATCTCCTGTCGGAACGGCGTAGTAATAAACGGCATTCTCTGTATCGGTTTTAGCAGGGAAGTAAACGCGAACGATCTGAGAATTCGGGAGTTTTTCTGTTACGGCGTCGGGACGGGCTTTCTGAAGGCCCGCAACAATGCTGTCAACGGTTGCTCCGGTCGGAGTTTCAATTAAAGCGACCACATATTGGCCGGTGCCGGATTCACTGCGCCAGCTCATGAATTCATTCTGACCGAGCTGCAGGTTCTGAGAAAGATTCCAAGAGAGCGGCAATGTGACCTGAAGCGGACGATCCATGCCTTTAATGGAGACCGGATATTCACGACGATAGCCCTGGTTCCATTCGTCCATGGGATTGGGATAACGCATGGCCAAAAGGTAAGGTACCAACGGGTCGACAACGTTATCCGTTACGCCGTTTTTGAAGTTGGTCATCCACTCTTCGGCTTTGTTGATGCGCTCCTGAGAGAAAGTGTCATCCAGCCATTTTGAAACAGCTTCTCTGGATTGCTGACCTTTCTCCATGCCTTCGCTGAGTTTCTGATTGAACTGCTCTTTGATAGAAGGCCACTGCTCTTTGAGCTGGTCTTTGTACGTAGCAGCGTCTTTAGACCACTCTTCGCTTTTTTCGCCGAGCGTTCTGACGGAATCGGATAACTTATCGAGCCAGCCTGCGACTTTGTTTGCCATACCGTCAGCGGCTTGCTCAACTTGCTTGGTGTCTTGTGCGACTGCGGACGATGCTTCCTGTGCATGGACGGCTTGTCCGACGGCAGCAGAGGCGATCAAAGCGGTCATCAGGTGCTTCATTTTTAAGTTCATTGTTTTGCTCCGAAATTGTTTCGTATGTTGTCGGCATAGTACATAGAAGAACGGTTTGACTTAGACTTGTGCAGCCGTTCTGAGTAAGTAACACTTCTTTTCCGTTTGAATCTGATCCATATGAAAATCCGCTGGCAGCTTTGGTTTCTGGTAACGCTTTTAATTTGCGCTTTCTATTGCATCTGGGACACGACCTTTGCGTTTTCCAGAGGAGAAAAATTAGCGCAGGCGGACTGGACTTATGTCGAGAAGGCCGGCCATAAGAGTCTGGCGGGCTACTGCTCCAAGATCGGCGTCACCAGCGACGGCAAGACGCCCCAAACCGTGACGAAAGAAGTATTTGAACCGGCTAAGAATCCCCTTATCTGTGCTTCCTCATTGGAAGCGGCAAAACAGAGCTACGGTTTATTTGTTCAGGGCCAGTCAAGAAAAGCCAGCACGCAGATGGTGTTTATGTTTATCGGTGCTTGGCTTGTGATCCTGCTCGCGCTCTTCGGGCTGATGAAATGGACAAATAGCAAGGCCGCACCCGAATCCGCGAGTACGGCCGGAAAATCTAAATCGAAAGCGCGTCGTTAACGGCTTTCTTGATGGCAGCTGCGGCAGCTTTCGGATCTTCCGCGCCGCAAATTGCTGAAACGACTGCGACTCCGTCGGCTCCGTGACGAATGCAGTCTGCGGCATTGCTTTGATTGATGCCGCCGATGGCAACGTTTGGGAGCCCCGCTTCTTTAGAAATATACTCAAGCAGGCCTAAGCCAACAGCTGCGCCCGCATCGACCTTCGTTTTGGTAGAGAACACCGGGCCGATTCCGATGTAATCCACATCAGGTCCGATCGTGTTTAATTCTTTAATACTGCCGACAGATAAACCGATCACTGCATCAGGCCCTAAAAGCTGTCTGACGTACTTAGGATCGATGTCTTCCTGTCCGACGTGAACACCGTCGGCGCCGCTGAGCAAAGCGATATCAATGTGATCATCCACAATGAAAAGCACATTCGTGTCTTTGAGGAGCTCTTTGAGAAGAAAGGCAGCTCGAAGCTGTTTTTTCTTTTTCCACTCCGGCGCGCGAAGTTGCACAACGGTACATCCGCCTTCTACGGCCTTTCTTGCTGTCTCAGCCATTCCTTCAGGCGTTTTGCAAAGGTTGGCATCCAGGACAAGGTAAAGAGAAAGATCTAATTTCTTGCCGGATTTCATTTTCTGAAGTCCTCAGGACGGATTTGATAGAGGGCATCCAAATATTGAAAATGGAAGGATCCCGGACCGCTTGAGCGAGTGGAAGCGGTATCGTTGGCGTAGTTTACGTAGTCACAGCATGCAATGCATGCTTCAAGCGAGCGTTCAGCTCCCCCGAGGAAGGCGGCGAGCAGTGCAGAAAGTGAGCAGCCGGTTCCGACGACCAACGTCATCATTTCACTGCCTCCGACGGCGCAAAGCACACGTTCGCCGTCTGTGGCATAGTCCTTGTGCCCCGTTACCACAACAAATGTTTTGTATTTGCGGGCTAAAGTTTTTGCGGCTTCAATAGCAGAGGAAGAGTCGTCCAAACTGTCCACGCCTTTGCCCCCAGTGCCGACACCGGCTAAAAAACGAATCTCGGAAGCGTTGCCTCGGACCGCTGTCGGATGCATTTCTAAGAGTTCAAAAATGATTTTGTCGCGCCAGGGAATGCCGCCGGCGGCAACTGGATCGAGAACCCATGGTTTGCCTGCGGCAAGAGCGCCGCGAATCGCTTTCTTCATGGTTTCGATACGTGCTTCGTACGGTGTTCCGACGTTGACCGAAAGTGCAGAGGCAATGCCGGCGAAATATTCGGCTTCGCCTTCGCCTACTACCATCGCGGGAGAGGCCCCTGCGGCAAGAAGCACGTCAGCCGTAATTTCCTGTACGACTTCATTAGTAATGCAATGAACGAGAGGGCGATTGGCACGGAGTCTTTGAAGCATTTCTCCGGTCTTGCGGGACAAACAAAGTTGGACAGAGTCTGAAGACATGATATAAGGAGCTTCTCAGTAAATAGAGGTAGACAAATTATGGCAGGTTTTGAGCACTATGCATGGCTGATGAAATCGGAGCCAAGCGAAGTTTCCGTTGATGACGTCCTGCAGATGGACGGCTGCAAAGTCGGGTGGTTCGGCGTCCGTAATTACCAGGCCCGCAACTTCATGAGAGATCTTTGCAAGATCGGAGATCCGGTTCTTTTCTATCATTCTTCCTGCGCTCAGCCCGGGATCGTCGGTATCGGTGAAATAGCTTCCGAACCTTATCCGGATCCGACGCAGTTTGAAGAAACTTCCGAATACTTCGATGCTAAGAGCACTCAGGAAAAACCGCGCTGGGTTCAGGTCGATGTTCTCGTACTGCATAAGGTCAGACTGGTTCCCATCGCAGAGCTTCGAACGATTCCCGGCTGTGAGGGAATGCGCGTCCTTCAAAAGGGCAATCGCCTCTCGATCACGCCCGTGAATGAAGACGAGTGGAAAGCGCTTCAGCCGTACCTCATCCCGCAAACCTAGTATTTACGCCACTTCCAGCGAAAAGCCGTTAAAAAACGAAGATAAGCGCTAAGATTTTTCTTATTCAAATTTTCAAATTCTCAAACCATATAAGAGGATTAAGTGGCACTCACAACAATCGGCCTTATGGCTTTATTAGGCTGCTTTACGGGATTTATGGCAGGCCTACTGGGTATCGGCGGCGGCATGATCATTACACCGTTCCTGATTATGCTGATCCCGTCGAGTTTGATTCCGCACGATCACATCGTTCACGTGGCCATTGCGACGTCATTGGCAACGATCGCTTTTACTTCGCTTTCTTCCGTCAGAGCACACCATAAACGCGGTGCTGTTTTGTGGAATGTCGTGGCTTCCGTAGCTCCCGGCATTTTGGTCGGTGCGGTTGTTGGTGCACAGATCGCAGGCTGGCTGCCGACATTCTGGCTGTCTTTGATTTTTGCGGCTTTCGTCGGGTTCTCCGCGTTCAAGATGTTTTTGAACAAATCTCCGCGTCCGGACCGCAACTTGCCGGGAACGATCGGTAAGTTTTTCATGGGCATCGCAATCGGTATTCTTTCGGCCTTAGTCGGCGCAGGGGGCGGCTTTATCTCTGTACCTTGGATGATTTGGTGCAACGTCAAAATGCAGAATGCCGTGGCAACCAGTGCTGCTTTCGGTTTCCCTATCGCGCTCTTCGGCACCATCGGCTACATCATCAGCGGTTGGAACGTATCGGGTCTGCCTCCCTGGCCGATTGACCTGGGCTACATTTGTATTCCTGCCTTGTTCTCCGTTGCGATTACCAGTGTGCTGTTTGCACCGCTCGGAGCAAAAGTCGCTCACTCTATCGACACAAAACCGCTCAAGAAGATCTTTGCCTGCCTGCTGTGCTTCGTCTGCCTTTACATGATCAGACAAGCCTGTTTGGCGATGTAATCTGAGTAAGATTTAGGGCATGAGCCGGCGGAAACGCCGGCTTTCGTCTTTTTACGCTTTCAGCATCCGCGAACGTGTCGGTTAACGGCGGTTTCTTGTAATATTGGCCTACCTAATTTTGCGAAAAGTCCATGACCGATACTGTCAACAATTCAACAAGTTACCTTTGGTACGACTACGAAACATTCGGAACAGAAGCGCGCAAAGACCGCCCTGTGCAGTACGGATCGTTTCGAACCGATACCAACTTCAATATCATCGGACAAAGTATGGTGCTTTATGCCCAGCTTGCGGACGACTACATCCCGTCCCCGGGATCTTCTCTGGTGACGGGTATTACGCCGATGTCGCTCATGGATGAAGAAAACGCGCTGGCCGAAGCTGATTTCGCCAAAGTCATTCGTGATGAAATGGGCAAACCCGGCACGATCACAATCGGCTACAACAATCGCAATTACGACGATGAGATGACGCGCTTCATGTTCTGGCGCAATCTGCTGCCGGCATACGACACCGAGTATGGAGAAGGGCGCGGACGATTCGACGTTTTTCTCTTAGTGATTGCCGTTTATGCTGTGGCACCTCAAATTTTGAATTGGCCCACAAAAGAAGACGGCACCGTTTGTTTCAAATTGGATCGCCTGACTCCGGCAAACAATCTGCCTCATCGCCATGCGCACGATGCAAGCTCGGATGCCTTTGCCACCTTGCAGCTTGCCAAACTGATTGCAAGCAAGAATCCCCGTCTTTGGGAGTACGCACTCTCGATCAGCAAGTCCGACAAGATTGTCGAGCTTCTGAACGAAAAGCGACCGCTTCTATATGTCGATCGCTACAGTCTTCATCACCGCAGAGGCTTAAGACCAGTGATGCCGCTGTTTGAGAACCCCTCTGTTCGAAACGAATGGATTTGCTGGGATCTTTCTGCCGATCCGAACGAAATGTGGGCTATTACAGAAAAAGACATGAAGGAAAGATCTTTCGTGACGCGCGAGCAAAAAGAGCAGGGCATTAAACCGCTGCCGTTCGTGCGCATTAAGACCAAAAAACAGCCCTTCCTCATGAAAGGCATGTCGGCATGGATCACTAAGAACGGACAAGGCTTATTTGAGCACCCGGCCGCTTATTACTCAGAAAACGCTTCGAAGATTCTTGCTTCCGCAGATCGCCTTTCCGAACTTCTGTCGCTCTTTATGGCGCTGGCAGATAGAAAGGCCGAAGAGCACGCCAAAGACATTCCAGAAGAAGCACTTTACAGCGGGGGCTTCCCCAGTAACTCGGACGCTCGCAAGATGGCGACCTTTAGGGCCTTGCCCCCTGAAGAGATGGCAGATGCTTTCGATCGACTTGAGTTTGATCGAGAAGACCTAGCCGAACTTACGCTGTATTTCATGGGCCGCAACTATCCTGAGTATGCACTCACTCCGGAAACGGAAAGACTTTGGCGTCTCCACAAGTACAACAAGCTTGTCAAAGGTTTAGGAGGAGCCAGAACGTTTACTCAGTTCTACGAAGAGCTTGAAGAAGCCCGAGCAGGTGCTGATGAGCACGGTCTGGAAATCTTGGAAGACGTAGAAGGCTACGTCGAAAACCTTCGTTCGGAATACGAGGCCTAAGTAATGCTGGTACATCCTCAGTTTGATCCGATTGCCGTTCAGGTCGGGCCTTTAGCCGTGCACTGGTACGGATTGATGTATCTGATCGGTTTTACGCTTTTCTACCTTTTTGGCCTTTACCGCTGCCGCCAGGAATGGAGAGGAATCACCAAGGCAAATCTTGAAGATTTACTCTTTGTCGGTATGGTCGGCGTGATCGTCGGCGGCCGCTTGGGCTTTGTGCTGCTTTATCAGCCTGAATACTATCTGAGCCATCTGCTTGAAATCTTCGCTGTCTGGCAGGGCGGAATGAGTGCGCACGGCGGGTTTATCGGCGTCATCCTTGCGCTCTTTTATTTTGCGTGGAGAAACAAGAAATCTATTCTTACCGTCGGTGATTTCGTCGCTCCGCTCGTGCCGTTGGGATTTTTCTTCGGCCGACTCGGAAACTTCATTAACGGTGAACTCTGGGGCCGCGTGGCTTCCGCCGACTTGCCTTGGAGCATGATTTTTCCGCAGGCCGGGGACGGCGTTCCGCGTCATCCTTCTCAGCTCTACGAAGCAACATTGGAAGGACTGGTGCTGTTCCTCGTTGTTTGGATTTACTCAATAAAAAAGAGATCCCCAGGTGCAGTCTCGGGTCTCTTCTTATTCGGTTACGGGCTGGCTCGTTTTGTTGTGGAATTCTTCCGCGAGCCCGACAGCTACTTAGGTCTTCAGGCCTTGGATCTTTCAAGAGGTCAGTGGCTTTCGCTGCCGATGATCATTATCGGGGCAGTGCTTTGGATTTGGGCCTGCCGCCGAAAAGCTTAGAAACCGAAGTTGTCCATGAAGATGTGATCTTCACGAAGGCCGCAGCGAGCTGTTAAATAGCTCACTGCGGCTTTAATCATGGAGTTGCTTCCGCAGAGATAAGCGTCCATATCGGTCATATCGCCGTTGTCCGCTGCGGCGAAGGTCTGAACGTGACCTTTCGCGCCGGGCCAGGTGTCCTCACGGGATACGACGCCGGTGTAATGGATCTGCGGATGAGAGGCGGCCCATTCTTCGAAGATTTCTCCGACGACAAGTTCCTGAGAGGTGCGCACGCCCCAGTAAATGAAAAGTTCGCGGCCTTCGAGGTCATTGTTTTCTACCAGTGTGGAAACAATGCTCTTGACGGAAGCAATGCCGGTTCCGGTAGCGAGGAAGACGGCTTTACGGCCTTTCGGTGTCTGAAAAGTGCTGGTGCCCTCCGGTCCTTTCAGGCGCATCTTATCTCCGACGCGGATCATGTCGGAGAAGAGCATGCCGGTGAACATGCCGTTCGTAACCTTGCGGATCAGGAATTCGACGGTCTCTTTCTGGTTCTGAGAGCTGGCGACGGAGTAATAGCGTTTCTGGTTCCCGGGAAGCTCGACAGCGTAGGTCTGGCCGGCTTTGAATTCAAAGACGCCGCCGTCGGCACGCTTCAAAACTAAGCGCATGATGGACGGATCCAGCAGTGTCTTCTCAACGATTTCCGCCTGGATACCTTCCGGTTTCTTTTGAGCCAGTTTGACATCGCGAACTTTGATTTCGCAGTCGGAAGTTGCCTTGGCACGGCAAAGAAGAGTCAGACCGAGTTTCTGGTCGGCTTCGGTCAGAGCAAAAGGCTCATGAGATCCCAATGCAACAGTGCCGGAAATGATTTGAGCCTTGCAGGCACCGCAGGCGCCGCTGCGGCAGGCGCTCGGCAGCAGAAAACCGGCTTTGTCACCGGCTTCAAGAATGGTTTCAGTGGCTTCGGCCTTGAACTCATAAGGCGTGCCGGCGAGTTTGATCGTAAAAGACATAATCCTTTTCTTCTTACTTAAATTAAGGTTGGGCCTCGAAGAAATCGTTCCGATTTTTGAGACAGTTAAGACAAAGTTGCGGGTATTGTAAGGCCAAAGTTAATGCATTGAATTTTTTGTATTTGATTTGTTTTCGGCCTTATGAACCGCCAGCCGAGTAGAAAAGCTGCGGTCACAAAAACGCTCTCGAAGTTCGAGAGCGTTTTTGTGTCTCCCGCCGAAACCGTCCGGCTTGAGTCCTGAACCGCTTCTTCAACCGGTTCTGCCTCTTCAACTTCTTCCGGCAGCTCTTCTGCCACCAGATCTTCAAGATCCAGCTCTTCTGCGTCATCTTCCGTAATATCTGTTGTGATTTCTACAGGGATCCGCTCTGTCTTATCTGCCGCTTCTTCTGATACTTCTCCAGGAATAAGTTCCTTCATTCCAATTGGCACATCACCTGTATGCTTTTCCTGTGAAATCTGATTTACCATATCAAGATCCACGACCGACTCAATATCACCGATCGCACTCTCAAGATCAGAAATATCCGGCTCTTCATCCTCTGCCGCAGATACTTCCGGCTTGCGATGCAGTAACTGCTCCAACGCCTCATCCAGCCGCATTGTATCACCGATCTTTTTCTTTTCCGGCTTACGGACTGGTTTCTCTGAACTTTCTTCTTTTCCTGTATCCTGCTGTCCAATACTCTCAGGAATATCCTCAACCGGCTCTTCTGAAACAGCCTCTGAATGCTCCGTTGCTGCTTCATCCAAATGATCTTCCGGCTCTTCATTTTCTGCAACATACGTCTCAAGATCCGGAATCTCTTCCGTCTCACCGCCATTTTTTTCAAATCTGCGATTATACTTTTCCTGCTGCGAAGGTGTCAGTGGCTTATACTGCATCTTCAATTCCATTGCTTTATATACATATTTGCCTTCACTGAACCACAGGATCAGATCATCACATTCTTCCAGACATTCTGCCGTCATACCTGCTTCCTGATAAAGCTTTGCAAGTTCAAATGCCCATTCTTCAATATATTCTGCCTTCTTAAACTCTTCCAGTGCTTCAATCTGCTGCTCTAACGGAGCCCGCTGTGCCCGTAAGATCTGGTATCTCAGAATATGTCTGTTCGGATCTTTTGGTGCTAACTGCACAAACTCATCATAAAAATCTATTGCTTCATCTACATTCCCCGTCTTCAGTGCAAGAGAACTCAGACGATACAATACCTTCCGGCTTCCTTCTGCCCGATGATAAGCAATCTGCAAAATATCATAGCTTTTCTGATATTCACCGGTCTTTTCATAAATATCACTTACATTCGCAAGCATCATGGCATTGCGAACCCTTCTCCAGTCAATGGAGTCAGCAATCTCCTTTGCTTCCCCGTATTCTTCATTTTGCATAAGCTCTATCATTCGCTCTGACAGTTGCTTATATTCATATTTGTCCACCGCATTCACCTCATTATATTAATGTTTATTCGGTAACTCAAGATCTCTTCATGTCAATTTAACATAAGGCGATACTCTTTCATTAGTGTACCATACCATCTTCCCAATGTCAAAAAAATGCACCTCCAACTACCCTTGAAGATGCATTTTTTATAATATTTAATTTTCTCATTATTTTTATTTTATATTCTGGATCGAAGGTAAATCCTGATACGATTCCTGTAAGACCCTTTTTCTTTTACAGCTACTGTTCCATGTTCCTTTACACATCGTTCAGTTCTGTATGTGGTAACTTTATTCAATATATCTGCAACTGCTTTATCTTTTTATTATGAATCTGGTCTTGTATTCTCTCCGTTCCATTTATTTTCATTCTTAATTTTTACCAGATCTGCGAATTAACTTTTGCTCAGGTCTCTTTCTTCACAGGAACCTGCAATCGCCGTACCACTGACATATTGATGAAATTCTGAAACTATACTGTCCATTGGTCCAACCTCCTGTTATCCGTTATTTTTAATCTAATCAGGCATCCGCTTCTTGTACCTTCTTAGTTAAATATCTTTTTTTGATGGTTTTATCTTAACACCCGGGCTTCTATTTGTCAATATATTTATCCGTTTTTTTCGTATTTTTTATTTATTTTTATTTTTATATATAATTGTTTGAATTTTCAGTTAATTCATTCTTGCATATCTACGCCTTAATCCTCTGCTGTCAGCCTTTCTTTTACTTTCAAAATTCTTCTGACCGATTCATCAATTCTTTCTTCTGTTAAAGTTCCATTCTGAACAGCCTCTAAAATTCCCTGATATGCCTCCTGAAAATTTTCCGGCATCAAAAGCATATCCCCACCAGCCTCTAAAACTTTAACCGAGACCTCTGCCGAAGAATAATGCTGTGAAATTGCCCCCATATTCAATGCATCCGTAATTACAATTCCATCAAATCCCATTTTTTCTCTTAATACATCCGTAATCATAATTTTAGACAGGGAAGAAGGCGTATTGTCTCCTGTCACATTCGGTACTGAAATATGCCCTGCCATAATAATGGCAATATGATTTTCAATGGCATTCTGAAAAGGAACCAGTTCCTGCTGCTCCAGTTCTTCCAACGACTTGTCTGTATAAGCATATCCCTCATGTGTATCTCCGGCTGTTGCCCCATGCCCCGGGAAATGCTTGATTACTCCATACACATTTTCCTCATGCAGCCCATCCAGTACTTTTTGCGACAACGCAGCAACTTTTGCACTGTCATTTCCGAATGATCTTTTTTTAACAACTGTATTTTCCGGATTAGTAAGAACATCCCCTACCGGTGCATAATCCAGATTGAAACCTAATTCTGCCAGGTAACTGCCAATCGTCTGTCCTATTTCGTAAGCTCTTTCCTCATCTGTAACTTCGCACATATCTTCAACAACAGAAACATTCGAGATTCCGCTGCCTGCAACTCTTGCTACAGTTCCACCTTCTTCATCTACACTCAGAAAAATCGGGATTCCACTCTGCTCTGTACTGTACGACTGCGTAGTGTGAAGCATATCTGATAATTGTTGTCTGTCCTCAATATTCCCTGCAAAATAAATCACGCCACCAACCGGATACTGTTCCAGGCATCTTTTTGTCGTGTCTCCTGCTGCCGTTACCTTTCCCATTCCGGTCAATGCTTCCGGCGTAATGATAAATAACTGTGCCACTTTTTCTTCCAATGTCATCCCGGAAATTTTTTCTTCTACCCAGTCAGGCTTCTTCTGTTCCTTTTTATCGGTTGTAGTCTGCTCCACTTTTTCCGTCTTCCCAGCGTATTTTCCGGTTGGGGAAGATTCTTTCATATTCACAAATTTAATACACAATATTAATAGAAAGGCTGCAGCCAGCAGAAAACTTCCGCCGACCACAGCAATAATTTTTTTATTCTTCATATTTAATTCCTGAAATTAACAGATTTCCGCACCTGCAGGCATCTCTTTCTCCGGTGTCATCAGTGCAAGATTTCCATCTGCATCTTCAGCACAGAGCAACATTCCCTCTGAAAGAACTCCGGCAAGCTTCGCAGGTTTCAGGTTGACGAGAACCATAACCTTCTTTCCTACCATCTCTTCCGGCGTATAATATGCTTTAATTCCTGATACGATCTGCTTTACCTGACTTCCGATCTTTACCTGGGAGCATAAAAGTTTTTTCGACTTTTTGACTGCTTCGCAGGCGATGATCTCTCCTACCTGGAACTGCATTGCACCAAACTGCTCGAATGTGATCTCTTCTTTTGGCTCAAGATCAATGACTGCTTCTTCTTTCTTTTCTTCTTCTTTCTTTTCTTCTTTTTTCGGATGAAGTTCCTCTACTTTTTTCAGAACTTCTTCCAGATCCATTCTCTGGAACAGAATTTCCGGTTTTTCTGTCACATGGCCATTTCCAAGCTGCTCAAGGATCTTTTTGCTTGTAGATGGCATATATGGCTCAAGAAGTCTTGCACCCTCTGAAATACTCTGGATCAGATTCCATAATACAGTAGACAGACGATCTTTCTTTGACTCATCTTTTCCAAGTACCCATGGTGTAGTCTCATCAATATATTTGTTGCAACGTTTAAACAGATTGAAAATTTCTGTGATTGCATCTGCCACACGCAGATCTTTCATCTTTTCATCTACTGCCTTTGCAGTATTCTCTACGACTGCCTTCAGGTCAGCATCCACTTCTTCTGCCACGCCTGTATCTGTCACTGTTCCGCCAAAATACTTATTTGTCATGGAAATCGTACGGTTTACAAGGTTTCCAAGCGTATTGGCAAGATCTGAGTTCAGACGCTCTACCATCAGCTCCCAGGAAATCACTCCATCGTTCTCAAACGGCATCTCATGGAGTACAAAGTAACGAACCGCATCCACTCCAAAGAAATCAACCAGCTCATCCGCATAAAGCACATTTCCTTTAGACTTGCTCATCTTTCCATCTCCCTGAAGCAGCCACGGATGTCCAAATACCTGCTTTGGAAGTGGAAGATCCAGTGCCATCAGGAAGATTGGCCAGTAGATCGTATGGAAACGGATGATATCTTTTCCGATCAGATGAAGGTCTGCAGGCCAGAGTTTGTTAAACTGCTCAGTACTATTTCCCTCTGCATCATATCCGATTCCTGTAATATAGTTTGTCAGAGCATCCAGCCATACATACACAACATGCTTTGGATCAAAATCAACCGGGATTCCCCACTTAAATGATGTTCTTGATACACACAGATCCTGCAGTCCCGGGAGAAGGAAGTTATTCATCATCTCATTCTTACGGGATACCGGCTGGATAAACTCCGGATGCGTATTGATATGCTCGATCAGACGATCCGCATATTTGCTCATTTTAAAGAAATACGCCTCTTCCTTTGCCGGCTGCACCGGACGTCCACAATCCGGACATTTTCCGTCTACGAGCTGGGACTCTGTAAAGAATGACTCACATGGAGTACAATACATTCCCTCATAGTGTCCTTTATAAATATCTCCTTTATCATAAAGTTTCTTAAAGATCTTCTTTACCTGCTTTTCATGATCCTCATCTGTTGTACGGATAAACTTGTCATAAGAAGTATCCATCAGATCCCAGATTCTCTTGATCTCTCCTGATACCTTATCAACAAATTCCTTTGGTGTAATTCCTGCTTCTTCTGCCTTCAGCTCGATCTTCTGCCCATGCTCATCTGTTCCCGTCTGGAAAAATACGTCATATCCCTGACTTCTCTTATAACGTGCGATCGCATCTGCCAGTACGATCTCATAAGTATTACCAATATGCGGCTTGCCGGATGTATAGGCGATCGCTGTTGTAATATAATATTTTGGTTTTTCTGACATAATTGTCTGCCTCCTTTTAAAAAAAATACCGTCTTCCTGAAGACTTTCATCCTCAAGAAGACGGTTCTGTTTCACCGCGTTACCACTTCTCTTCGTTCCCACTTCACAGTGAAAACCTCCGTGAGTGACCTGCATCCCTCTGCTGCCACTCCTACGCTGTAAAGGGCGAACCCTTTGCAGACTTACCTGAAAGCTCATCTGCACTGCTCAGGAGCCATCTTCCCCTGCCTCCTGTTCATCCCCTCTCAGCCAACAGAACTTTCTTAAGTTCTCCCGGGGATCTCTCTGTAAAACGGTAATCAGGCTACTCTCTCCATCCTTGCTTTTCTACGCTATTCTGCTTTTCGCAATCCTTAGAAAGCGTAGCACACCGCCTCAAAAATGTCAATTCAATCTTTTTGCTTTCTCTTCTTTCTACTGCTTTTTCACTCTCGGGAACCGGATATTTACCCGGAACAAATCTCCATCCAGATACAGGTTGAAAGTTCCGCCCTGCATCGTTGTCAGGCTCTGTGCGATCGACAGTCCAAGTCCGCTTCCTTCAGAACTTCTTGAAAGATCTCCACGGATAAACCGTTCGGTCAGTTCATCTGCCGAAATGTTCAACTGATGTTCAGAAACATTTTTCAAAGACAGATCCACCGTATCTTCTTCCAGCTTCAGATCCGCGTATACCCTTGTTCCCGGCATGGCATACTTGGCTGCATTTCCGAAAATATTCTCCAGAACTCTCCACATTCTTCGCCCGTCTACATGAACAACCGCAGGTTCTGCCGGCAGATTGACGATCATTTTCAGATTCCTTGCCTCAAACTTCTCAGCCATCTCACCTTCCGTCTGCTGGATCATCTCCACAAGATCTACATCCATATACTCCAGAGAAATATTCCCACTGCTTACCTTGGATGCCTCAACAACGTCTTCCGTCAGTGTCTTCAGCCTCTGTGCTTTCGCCTCCAGTATATCCAGATAGCCCTGGATCTTTGGATCTGCAATATCCGACTGCTTCAGGATCGCTACATAATTAATGATCGAAGTCAACGGTGTCTTGATATCATGTGATACATTCGTGATCAGATCCGTCTTAAGACGCTCATTTTTCATTGCCTCTTCTACGGCCATATGGAATCCGTTGGCAATTCCATTGATCATCTCTGCCAGCTTTAAGTTCTCACCTCTTAAGCCTTGCAGCGGGATCTGATATTCCATATTTCCCAATGCAATTTCTTCAATACCTTTTTTCAGTTTCTCCTTGAGTAATAAACCGTTCAGGACAACATAAAATACACCCACGTCTGCCAGTAACACCAGAAGCATTGTAACCCCATTCCTGAACAGCACTGCAATTCCCTGTACAAGGAAAAATCCACATAACAGAAGCACTGTCTTTGTCGTCTTCTTCCGGTTATCATATATTTTATAGATGAACCGCACAATCACTCTCAACAGACTGTTCTTCCACAGGTTTCGTCCCTTGATCCGCTTGATCAGACTCACGTATCCCATAAAGAAGCAGCCCAGTGTAAATACTCCATAAAAATAAATTTCTGCCAGCTCTGCAATACTCAATGACGGAAGATATAAACTTGCTGACATATATGCTGAAGAAACATCCATTCCACGAGCATAATAATACTCAAAATAAGTACCTCCATCCTTCAGATAAGTCGGAATATCATTGATCATCGTATAGATATTTCCATTCCAAAAATGAATCCCGATATAAGAACCAACGATCCATATCAGTACGATCAGCACCGCTGCAATCTCTGTCTTCCAATGATCAAAACCGTTCAGGTGCAGTTCTTCATCTTCCGCAGTTCTTCCTGCCTCCAGTGTCAGCCAGATTGTTGCCCCAAGGAACAGGATAATGCTCAGAACCAACAGCCATGTTGTTCCTTTAAAATACGGGATATTATTATCATAAGCTACCTTATTCTGATAAAACTGATCCTGGATCGTATAAGTTGTATCCACCGCAACCGCAAATACGCTGTTCCATTTCTTTTCACTGCTGTAACTGCGGAGTTTTTCCCATTTATCCGATTTCGATACATTCATATTACTGTTAAAATCTTTTAGCTTTGGATAAATGACCATATATTTAACATCTTTCTCCGAGATCAGATTCTGGACATTTTTCTCCAGCTCTGCATAGTTCTCGTAAGAAGTCTTATTCGTCACTACCTTTTTCGTGTCATTATTCGCATAAATGTAAGTAAAGTTTGTATTGCCTTCCTCTAAATGTTCAAATCCCATCTGATAATTCTGATAATCTGAGTAAATATTCCCCAAAGTATACGCAAGATCATCATAAATGACGGACAGTTTGCCATTCAGACGCGGACTGTTATTCACTACCTGCAAAAGGTTTTCTGCTCCCTGCGGTGCATATTTTTCGATTAATGCACTTCCAAAATTCCAGCAGTCTGTGTACAGGATATTTCCTTCCATGTCCACAATATCAAAATTATAAAAGCCTGAAGATGTATACTTACCGTTCTGAAGTTCCTGCAGAAATCCGTCAACATCACTCCCATCCTGCATGATAATATCAAATACTCCCGACTCTACCCGTGTCATGAAATCACTCGTATAGTAATACTCATATGTCCCTTCAGGCTTCTGACATACGATCACACTGTTCTTCGCATAATTATCGCTCTCTGCACTGTCAAAATCTTCTCCCCAGTTGATCAGTTCCTCCAGTGAATACGCAATACCCGAAACATTTTCTCCGTTGGCAGTATCATTCTTGCTGTACTCCATTACGTCGATCTCTTTGTTCCGGTTCATCATCCCATCTGTCTCAAAAAGATTTTCCAGCCGGATCTGCGTAAGGACATCATCCATGTAATTTTCAACCATGTAATTAAATTCCTGCGATTCCTCAAATGGCTGTTGGCTCATCGTCCATAAGGACGGCAGATCTGTGCTTCCTGCAAGATTCATAAGAGACAACAGATTCGTTATCAGCATTGCACCGCTGAGAATCGCCACAATAAGAACGATCGCCTTTACACCTGTCTTTCTGTACCACTTATTCATATTTCGTCCTTTCAGCCTTTATCAATTTTATAGCCTACGCCCCATACTACTTTCAGATATCTTGGATCTTTCGGATTGATCTCGATTTTTTCACGAATATGGCGGATATGGACCGCAACTGTATTATCCGCACCAATCGCCTCTTCATTCCAAATCGACTCATAAATCTGATTAATAGAAAAAACCCGTCCCTGATTTTTCAGTAATAACAAGAGAATATTATATTCAATCGGCGTAAGCTTCACTAACTCTCCGTCCACCGTCACTTCTTTCAGATCATCATTGATCCTGAGTCCGCCAACTTCATACACTTTTTCCTTTTGTTCCTGGGATGTTCCACCAAGCTCATTATAGCGACGCAGTTGAGACTTGACCCTTGCTACCAGTTCTAACGGATTGAACGGCTTTGTGACATAATCATCCGCCCCGATATTCAGTCCGAGTATCTTATCTGAATCTTCTGACTTTGCAGAAAGAATAATGATCGGTACACTGTTCGTCTCCCTGATCTTCAGAGTTGCCCTGATTCCATCCAGCTTTGGCATCATCACATCAAGGATCAGAAGATTTACTTTCTCTTTCTCCAGAATATTCAATGCCTCAACTCCATCATATGCCTTCAGGATATGATATCCCTCCTGGGACAGATAAATATCTATTGCCTCTACAATTTCTTTATCATCATCACAAACTAATATATTATACATTTCAATCACCTCCCTTTTAGTATACATGATATCGGTCATTTTTTAAAACCAGAGTGTCAAAATCTTAGAATTTTATTAAAAAAGAAAAGTCCGCTGGATTTTCATCCAACAGACTCTTCTCTCTTAAACTTTCATATGGAAAACCGCTTATCTTCTTTTCCTTCTGAAGACAACCGTTCCGGCTGCCAGCGAACCACCAAGCATGAATACAAATACTGCCATATTTGTGCTGTCGCCTGTCTTGGCTGCTGCATTTTGCTTCTTATTTGTTGTTCCGGCATTATGATTCTGATCCTTAGTCGGATTATTTACACCGGCATTTCCGTTATTGCCATTATTACCGTTGTCTCCGGCATTTCCGTTATTGCCATTATTACCGTTGTCTCCGGTATTTCCGTTATCGCCGCCGTTACCATTATTTTCACTCTTTGTTGTTACACTCAGTTCTGCGGCTGCATACTCTGTTGCATTCTCATCATCGCCTACGGCAACAACTTCGATCTGATAAGTCTTACCGGCTTCAAGACCTTCTATCGTATATCCTGTAGCATCTGCCGGGATATACGTCACGTATTCTTTTCCATTTACATAGATCTTGTAACCTGCCAGTCCTGCTGTGCTTGCCGGTCCATCCCATTTCACTTCAACGGAATTTTTCGTAATTTCACCTGTCACTACATTCTCCGGTGCTGAAGGTTTGTCCGGCTGATCCGGCTCTTCTATTTTCTCGAATCTTGCAGTCAGTGTAATATTCTTCGTGATGGCTGTATCGAAATCGAACGCCGTATCACTTCCTTCTTCATACCAGCCAAGGAACTTATAACCCTCTTTTTCCGGATCGGCTGGCTTCGCAGCCTTTTCTCCTTCTTTGACGGTCTGTTCTTTTCCGTCGATCGTAACCGTATAGGTCTTATCTTCTGGCTGATCCGGCTCGCTTCCTTTTTCAAATTTTGCGATCAGGGTCAGGTTCTCTTCCGGAGTTACTGTATAAACGGCTTCATCACTTACCTTTGTTCCAAGGACATCATACCATCCGGTAAATGTAGCACCTTTCTTTGCTGTTGCAGTAAAGGTAACTTCTTCTCCCTGTTCGATCTTTTCTTTAGAAACAGTCGCTGTACCTTCTCCTTCTACATAAGTACTCATACGGAGTTGTGTCTTTGTAAGATCCTGCGTTCCTGTAAGCACTCTGAATTCTGCTGCACTACCAAAATCATTCTGTCCTTCTGATACAACCAGCTTGATCTTGGATGTCTGAACCGGTGTGAAGTTCACCGTCTTTTCCGTGCCGGTGCTTTCCCATGTTCCATTCTCTACAAGAGTTGCCCAGTTTCCATCTGCATCCTCATAATACAGAGAATATTTCAGAATGTATCCGTTATTTCCGGTTGGTCTCGGCAGATAATAGAATCCGTTCACATCATAGGACTGTCCCATATCGATCGTGATCGTTGCCGGCAGTGCTTTCTTACTCGGAGAGTACTGCGTATGCCAGATCGTTGACCGGTCATTGTCAAATGCCGCACTGATCGGTCCGTCACTGTTTTCATTATCTGATGTCACTGCAAATCCCGATGGATCGATCGGTGAAGATGCTCCATCTGACATCGTGGAGGAAAGACTCACATTATCAATGATGGCATGTACCGCATTCGTATCAGAACCAATCCTTGTCAGCGGAAGGGAAAGTGTGGAGCTTGTAATACCGGTCTTCTTCACGTCACCTTCATATGTAAAGCTTCCGGTTGCTCTATACTCTTTTCCATCTGCGATCAGGACAGTACTTCCATTCTTTGTACGGATCTTTAGTGTCATCTTCTGATTAACAGGAAGTTTATAACCAAAGGAATAGTCATATCCTTCTCTTGTAAATCCAAGTGTTCCATCTTCCATGATGCGGATATTATGAGTACTGTAAGCTTCATGATCTTCGTCCTTCTCAGCTTCAAAGAGAATCTGTCCCGGTTCTGCCGGCTGAGTCAGTGTGATATCAAAGCTCAGTTCTTTCTCAGGTCCGACTTTATCCAATGGAGTAGAGATATAGCTTTCTCCGCCCTTCAGGACAAGTTCTCCATCCTTCACTTCTGCATTCTTTCCAGTTTCTGCATCATATTCATTTGCACTCTTATCTGAAAGTCCATCCTCAAAATCATAGGAAAGAATCTCATCTGTCTCACTGTCTGCTTTATCATATGCATTGACTCCAGGAGCTTCACCAACATTCTCGCTTGTCTGCTGTGCTGCTGCAAAAGAAACTTCTCCCGATTTGCCCCACAACGCAGCCGCATAATACGGTGCAGCATCATTGAAGCGGTCATAGATCTCCATCTCAGTCAGTCCGTTCGCTCTCTGGTCAACCATATCGTTCCAGATCGCATAAGCTCCTCCCAGTGTCTGTTCAGAACCTGACGGAACACCCATACGTGTAGCCGGATCATAATTATACATAGACTGACGACTCAGATAATCTGCATAATATCCTGCTGCCGGTACGATATATACACTTCCGTCATTCATGTCGATCAGGTCATATCCCTGCTGATACATGGCTTTCGGATTTGCCCATCCATCGTTCCAGATGTTCATCTGAACACCTTCACTTCTTACAGATGTGCTTCCGTTTCTTGCTGTAAGACTTCCCCACAGACGAACAGTATTTCCATTATCCTGGATATAAGCCAGAAGGTCATCTGTAAACTTACGGAACTGCTCTGTATACTGTCCATCATACTCATCTGTTCCGATATTCACTGTAGTATCTTGGTCAAATACCGGATCATCACCCTTAATATACTCATCCCAGATGCTCTCAATAAATGCCAGTGACTCATCGTACTTCGTGCTGAGGTTGAAATGATCATTCTGGCGTCCTGTCGTTCCGAATCTGAGATCCGGTCTTACCTTTGTAAATGACAGAGAATGTGCAGGAGTATCAAATTCCGGGATAATATCCAGTCCTAACTTCCGGTAATTCTGGATCATGGACTTCATCTCAGCCTTGGTATAATACATATCGTCACTGGTCAGGTCTGCCTGATTCAATCCACCCTCTTTGACATCAGACTCCATACGGAATCCCTCATAAGCTGACATTGCACCCTCTGAGGTTGAATAATTTTCAAGGAAAATATAGTTATCGTTCAGATGAAGCTGCAGGTCATTCATCTTATACCACAGCATTGTCTTTGCAACTTCCTGAAGTGTCTCGCTTTCAAACGGTCTTCTTCCTACATCCAGCATAAAGCCTCTGACTTCATACTTTGGATAATCCCTGCATTCGCCCTTCGGGATTGTCGTACCATTCTGCTTCAGGATCTGAAGGATTGTTCTTGTAGACCAGTAAGCTCCTGCTTTCTGCTCTGCCTTCACTTCCACTTTATCCGTTACATTCATGGAATATCCTTCTTCTTTCAGCCCATTTCCGGCTGCCTCAAGTGTAAAGAAGAAGTCTCCTGCTGATGCCTGATCCGCATAAACAATCTCGATGGATTTTCCCGTGATCTCTTTATAATCGTTCTTAAATTCTTCAGCCATTGCAGATAATTCTGCCTTATCCTTTGTTGCTACAACGATACGGCTGGAATCACTGATCTCAAAGGAACCACCCTTTGCACCTTTCCATTCTGCCAGTTCCGGGATTACGTTCGGCTTTGCATTATCTCCGTCTTCTGCCGTATACTTTCCGGTTACAGTCATAGTATATTCTTTGGAATCTACTGCCGTACTGTCGTCACCGGCTTTCTTTACATTGAAGTTCATCTTCACAGTCTTTGTAACAAGCGGCTGATAAACTGTCAGATCCCTGTCTACGATCTGCTCATAATCTGCACCGACAAAACTGATCTCATATCCTTCAGGAACTTCCGGCATTGCCAGCTTTCCTGATGCTCCATCAATACTGGAAGGAACTTCCAGGCCGTCTGCAACTTCTTTCGGAGTTCTCTCCGGCTCTGTCGTAGCAAGCTCTGCCTCATAAGTTTCAAACTCATAGACTGAAACGGTCGGCCAGCTTACAGAAGCACTTCCCTCCGGTGCTCCCGCCTGATCAAAGGACTCAATATATAATCTCAGATATCTTGTCGTTACTGCCTCATCAAATACGATCGTCTCTCTGTAATCTGAAGGACTTGTCGTAAATGCTTTTACTGTCTCCCAGTTTTCTCCGTCGGCAGACTTCTCGATCCGGTATGCAGTTGCATTCTTTCTCTCCCAATGGATCTTTGCTGTTCTGATGGTCTTCTCACTGCCATAATCCAGCTTCAGCCAGTGTGATCCTGTTGCCGCCGGGCTTGCCCAACGGGTCGTATCATCACCGTCAGCTGCCTTGGAAGCATCTGTTCCGGCTGTCTCACTTCCATCTGCTGTTACAGTTGCAGCGGTACTCAAATTCTCTGCTTCTCCAAGGATCTTAAACTCATACAGGGATACAGACTGCCAGCTTCCCGGATTTACTGTATAACCATTGACTGTCAGCTTTACATACTGAGCTGTCACAGCTTCATCCAACTGGATATCACTCGTAACCGACGTAATATTTTCTCCGTCATTTTTTACATAAACATCCCGGTATTCTCCATCTTCTGTATCACATACAGAAATCTTAAAGTTAGTAATATTCGTTCTTTCCCATTCGATCACAAAATGATCAAACGTCTTCCGTGTACCGAGATTCACCGTCAGCGTCCTTGCTGCCTGACTTGAACTCTGATTCGTTGCCCATCTGGACTGATCTGCTTTTGCAGCATCTCTGTTGACGATCCCGTCGATCGCCTTATCTGCTCCCCAGTAATTCGTCTCCTGATCACTGACGGTTGCCGTTCCGCTTAATGCATAATTGATCTCATTATTTGCCGCAGCGCTTACTGTGGCCGGCGGAATGATTGTAACGCCACTCAAAACCATGGCAGCAGATAAAACGCACGCATTCATACGCTTTACTGTCTTTAATTTCATTCTTCCTTTTTCCCTTCTTTTTAGATAGAATATTGTACGGTTTTGCCTTAAAAGTAACAATCCATTTACATAGCTTGTATTAATTATCTCATTTAGTCGGAAACTTTGCAAGGAGTTTTTATTTGATTTGCACAAATTTGTGTTTGTTGGAATGATACGCTTGTAAAGCAAAAGACTTCTTTGTGACGAATCGGACGCGGAAATCAGAGATATTCCTTCGCGGTGCAGGCCCGCTTTACCTCAGCCCGTTGACCGTTTGTAACTCGAAAGTGGAAATCTTCGTGCA